>Ga0068714_10004027_pt1 | contig 16848 bp, 15 predicted proteins | sample MTBNYHSulfiMetaG_FD_62988 | JGI IMG/M metagenome (GOLD analysis project Ga0068714, IMG submission 62988) | Enrichment culture microbial communities from rom New York Harbor, USA that are MTBE-degrading - MTBE-NYH (New York Harbor Sulfidogenic)... | ecosystem: Environmental > Aquatic > Marine >...
GCCCTAGCCAGTTTCGTGGGCCTCGTGATCTGGTTGGTGCGTACGGCGCGGGAGTAGGCCGCCCCTTTTGCCTGGATGCCCTGCACGCGGCGGCAGGAACAAGCACTCCTCCCCAGAGCCAGGTTGCGCTCAAAAGCAGACTGGGCCAGGCTTCAGGCCGGCCCAGTTTTTTGTCGGCGACAGACAACCCGGATCAGGCACCGGCTTCGCTCAGGGTTGCCGGGCATCCGGCGCGGGGTTCACCTTTCTTGCATGGGGCACCCCAGCGTCAGGCGCCGTCCGGACGCCAGCATCCGCCTTCGCCGCGCTGACTTCGAACGACACGTCATCGATGTACCAACTGCTGGCTGATTGGCTTGTTACAGCACGAAACCGTAGCAGAACCGGCAGCCCGGAATAAGCACTCAGGTCGACCACCTGTTCCACCCAGCCCGGCGTATTGGTGCCTATGCAGAGCGCATAGCTCTCTACGGTCGTGCCGTTGACCAGCACGCTGGCCCGTTCCGTGGTACAGTAGCTGTTCGAGGAAGCAATCCAGTGCCAGTAGTGCAGGTAGGAACGGCCCAAGGGGACGGTAAACGACTGTTCGATGGTGAACTCCGCGGATGATATTCCCCCCAACCAGGCAAGCCAGCTCCCGCTGTGCGGCGGCGGGGCGCCGGGGTAGTTTTCGTCCACCACGATAGGAAAGCCAGGGGGGAAATACTCCTTCCATCCCACATCCGGTCCATCTTCAAAGTCCCCATTCACGATCGGGTCGTCGGGGACCGGCGGCGTATAGGCTTTCATCACCAGGGGGAGATAGATGCGCGCCGCCGGCTCATCCACCTGGATATAGTCGACCTCGGTCCAGGTGTCCGATCCGCCCGCACCGGTGACAGTGAGCGAGACCGTATAGCTGCCCGCCGCTTTGTACAGGTGCGAAGGATCCTGAAGCGTGCTGGTGCCGCTATCCCCAAAGTCCCACAACCAACTGCTGATCACGCCCGTCGACTCGTCGGTAAAGTTCACCACCAGCGGCGCTTTCCCACTGAGCGGGCTGCCCGAGAAGGCAGCCACCGGCGGCGGGGGCGGGAGCACCTGGATATAGTCGGGCTTGGTCTCGATGTCCGAGCCCCCCGAGCCGGTGACCGTAAGCGTCACCGTATAGGTGCCCGCCGCAGCATAGATGTGCGTTGGGTCCTGCGCGGTACTGGTGCCGGTATCCCCAAAGTCCCACGCCCAACTGCTGATCTGTCCCGTCGATTCGTCGGCAAAGGTCACCGTCAGCGGCGCTACCCCGCTGAGCGGGGCGCCCGAGAAGGCGGCTACCGGGGGCGGGCCGAGCGCACCGGTGGCGACCAGGGCAAAGGGCTGCTGGGGGCTGCCTCCTGGCTGCGCGACGTTGGCGCCGATCACGCGGACGGTCCACGTCCCCGCCGTCGGGTTCTGGATGTACACGCTCTCGACGTTGTTGATGCTGTCGGCCGTCCCGCCGGCCACCGACCAGCCGCCGTTGAAATAGTTGCCCCGGTAGGTGGTGGTACCGTTGGGGGCAATGACCACCAGGTCGAGGTTGTTCACCAACCCCCCGGCAGACGGCGAGCCCGGATAATCGCTCCAGGCCAGCGTGACCTTGAGCGGGGTGGCGGAGGAGCCGACATCATAGGTATAGGATAGGCTATCCCCCGTGCGGACCGTGACACCGTCCACGAACTGGCGCCCGCCCGAGGTCGCCGCGTTGACGTTCACCCGGCCCCAGCCCTCGTGGTTGTTGGGGATGGGCAGGCCGGCTTCCTGGCCGGTGTTCCCATAGCCCGTGATGTCCACCGCCGAGTTGATGAGCGTGCCCTTGAGCAGGGCCGCGCTGGGCGTGTGGGCATACTCCTCGATATAGTACTCGCGCACCAGGGCCGCCGCCCCGGCCGTCAATGGGGTGGCCATGGAGGTGCCGCCCATGTAGAGATAGTAGGTGTTGTAGATACCCCAGCCGGTGCCCGAGGCGGCCGACGACCGCGTAGAAAGGATATTGGTCCCCGGGGCGACGACGTCCGGCTTGCGGCGGCCGTCGTTGGCCGGGCCCCGGCCGGAAAAGGCCGCCAGCTCTCCCGAGTTGTCCGATAGGCGGTCACTCGAAGTGGGACTATACGGGAAATCACTAGGCCAGCAACCATACCAGGTTGAGCAGGCGCCGCCGGGATTATAACCGCCCGTGTCGCGCACGTTGTCGGATGCCCCCACCGTCAGGGCATTCTTGGCCGTGCCGGGGGCGTCCAGCGAATCTTCGTCCACATAGCCCAGCGTCAAGTACTTGTCGGTGCCCGCGTTTCCGGCAGCAAAGACGAGCAGCATGTCGGGATGGTCCCACATGAACCGGTCCACAGCCTGGGAATCTGTCGTGTATTCGCCGCTCACCGCCGATCCCCAGCTATTGGAGTGGATGCGCGAGCCCCAGTTGTAGGCCTCCAGGAACAAGTCCGTGAGATCGGGCGGAAATCCAAAAAGCCAGTAGCCATCGTAGAAATCATAGTTGGTCTTGCAATAATTCGTGAAGGTGGTGTATTGCTCTACCGCCTGGAAAGTAGGCACAGCCTGGTACGCCGTGCCCTTGATTGTGCCGCTCGAGGCACTGCCGTTGCCCAGCACCGAGCCAAGCACGTGGGTACCATGGCCCGAATCCACGTCGCCGGCACCGTCGTCAGCGCCGAGGTTGGTGACGCAGCAACCGCTACAGCCGTCATCCACCGGCCAACTGCTGATGTGGGCCATGCGGTTGTCAAAGTCGGGGTGGATGTCGCCTGCTGCCGCGCTGTCCGCACCGGTGTCGATGCCCGTGTCAGCTACGGTCACCATCTGCCCGGCGCCGGTGTAGCCGTTGGTCCAGGCCGTGTTCGCGCCCATGATGCCGGTGGCGATGTTGTTCGACACCCGGTACAGGGGGCGGTTCTCGATCCACAACACCTCGGGCCAGGCAGCGACATCTTCCACGCCCCCCTCCGGCAGAAGGAGGGTGAACTGCTCCCCGGCAACCTCCGTGGTGGGCGTGTTCAGACTCGCCAGCCGTGCCTCGACGACCCCCAGGTCGGCCCCCTCAAAGAGCACCACGCGGTAGAGCGGTTTGGTGCGGTCCAGGTTGGGGCTGAGCTTGTAGGCCGGCTGGTATAACCCCACCCAGCGCACGGTGTCCAGGGCGGCCACTCGCTGCTGCACGGTGCCGTCCATCCACACCAAGAAGGCATAGTCGGGCAGGTAGTCCATCACCTGCCCGCCCAGCGCCTGCACCTGCTCCTTCCGTGCCCCCTCGACCGGCCCCTTGAACTGGACGATGTAGGCGCCCTCGCCGGTCTCCGGGTAGGCGTCTGCGCGCAGGGCGGGGTCCATCTCAGGCTCGCCTTGCAAAGGATCAAAGGTAGCGTATTTCAGCCGCAGCAGTAGTGGCTCGCCTGCCGCCGCAGGCTGGGCCTCCCAAGCCGACACCGGCCAGATCGCACTGCCGGTCAGGATCACCGCAATGAACAGGGCAACCCAGATCTGCACGCCTCGTTTATTCATACTTGGCTGTTCCTTTCAAACATGGAGCGACCGATGCCTGATCCGCACAGTCGCGTGGTATATTCCAGGTACCTTGGCCCCGTGGCGGGACTAGCAGAGATGCCCGCCGCCCGGGTCGGCGTTGGGGTCGCTGTCGGGGTAGGCGTGTGCGTAGACGTTGCAGTCGGGGTGGGAGTCGGCGTGGGTGTGGACGTCGCAGTCGGGGTCGGCGTGGGCGTAGACGTCGCAGTCGGGGTAGGTGTGGGCGTGGACGTCGCAGTCGGGGTAGGTGTGGATGTCGGCGTCGAGGTCAGCGACACCGTAATGGCATATCCCCTCAACACCAGGGGAAGATAGATCTGTTCCGCAGGCCCGACGGACCCCGGCACCAAAAGGATTGGGCCGCTGCCCAGATCGGTGCGCAACGGGGCGGCCGGATCGAGGTCAAAGTAGGTCGATGCGCTCAAGTCAGTCTGGAGGGTGACGAGATACGGGCCGGGTGACAGCACGGCCGTATCCAGGGTAAAGGCCACCGCCCCGGTCCCATCAGCCGCGACCGTCGGGGCCAGATCGGCGCCGTTGACCGCGATGGTGACCAAGGAGCCCGGCGTCAAGTTCTGCCCACTGAACACAAAGGTGCTGCCCGGCGCGCCCGTAGCATAGTTCACAACCAGTGACGGCAGAGCGCTCAGTTGGATCTCGTTCATCCTCGCTTCAGACCTCGTCCCCCGGGCGACCATTGACCACAGGACACCGGCGACCAGGGCCGCCACAATGAGCAGGACAATCCAGATAGGTGTGGCTCGCTTCACCATACGTGCATGTTCCGCCAATCAGAGATTGGCCACCGCCAAGACCACACAGCACAGTGCTGCATTCCAGGCGTCGCTGCGGGTTCCAAGGCGGCGGACAGGGTATTAAATGCCTGCAAATCGCTCCGGGGCGCCAGAGCGTGTGGGACCGGGGAGCGGCCCCTGATTGGTAGACGCCCATCGATAGATCCGTGACCGCGTCGCTCACGTCGCCGGGAGCGCTTCCCCGCCGGCAGGACTGGCGGAGGAGCCTTCCTCCGGGGGCTCGGGCGTTACCGGCGTTGCCGTCGGCGTATTGGTTGGCGGCACGGGCGTTGGCGTCGGTGTGTTCGTCGGCGGCACAGAGGTCGGGGTTGGTGTGCTCGTCGGCGTCGGCGTATGGGTTGGCGCGTCCGAGGTTGTCGGTGTGGGTGTCGGCGTCGCGGTCGGTGTCCTGGTCAGATCATCCGAGGTCGACGTCGGCGTTCGAGTCACCGAGGGCGTGCGCGTCGGGATACGCGTGGGGGTGGGGGGCAGGCGGCGCACCCAGAGCTCTTGCCCCTCATAGATGACGTAACTCGATAGGCAATTGGCCCTCACGAGCTCCGATAGCGTCGTACCAGTGATGTTAGCTATGCGGACAAGCCAATCCCCCTGCTTGACTGTATAGATATACTTCCAAGCCCACGGGTTCAAAATGCAGCTCGTCGGGGTGGGGCGCACTCCTGTAGGCCGTGGGGTGAGCGTTAGCCGGCGTGTCGATGTTGCCGTGGCAGTAGCCGTCGCGGTGTAGGTAGAGGTGGGGGTCGACGACGACGCCGGCGCCGGAGGTGCGGGCGCAAAGGTAGCGGATGGGGAGGGGGTGGCAGCCGGCGGGGCCTGAGTGAGCGTAGCCGTGGGGTTGGCCTGAGCCAGCATCTGTTGCTCGCCCATGCCCAAAGCCACCGCCACCAATAGGCTCAGGGCGATCAGCGTAGCAGCGATGAGCCCGCTAAAAAGCGGGCCCAATCCCCTGGCAGCACTGCCGTATTCTCTACCCTGCTCATCTGCCGGAATCATAATACCTCTGGGATCCAGATAGCCCTATCGAGTGCGCGCGCTGGCGACAGCGCCCGGTTAGCCCGGCGCCTCCGACTGCTCCAACTCGGCCAGAGTCTCTCCTTGCGGCCCGGCGCGCCCGCCAACGCTGTTCACGGGCAGCACCAAGCTGAAGGTAGTCCCCACGCCCTTTTCGCTTGCCACCCACAGTCGACCGCCATGGGCTTCTACCAGGGTCCGCGCCAGCGAGAGCTCAGCGCCAGACTCGCCCAACCCCGCCGGCGTCCGGCTGGGGCGCGCTTGATCGAACACCCGGTTCAGGGCCTCTTCCGACAACCCCCCTCCAGAATCGCGGATGGAAACCACCACGAAACTGTCGCCGTTGAAGGACAGCTCCTCGCCGCCAGGCAGCAGTGTGGGAGACTTGGCAGCCTGCACGAAAACCTGCCCGCCCACGGTCGAGGCCAGGCAGGCGTTGGACAGCAGATGGGACAGTGCGTGGCGCAGGTGATCGGGATCGGCATGGATAGCCGGCAGATCCTCAGGCACTTGGACTTCCAGGGACAGCTCTCTATCTTCCAGCTGCGGTTGAGAGCCAGCCACAGTTGCCTCAATCAGGCCATTGACGTCCACCACCTGGCGCTGCGACCCAATCCACTGCTCCTCAACGCCCGCAGCTCGGGTCAGATCGTCGGTCATCTCGACCATGCGCTCTGCCCCCGCCCTGATCCGCGTCAGATACTTGCGCTGGGCGCTGCCCACCATGCCCACCGCCTCGCTCAGGATCATGTCCGCATAGCTGATGATCGTAGTAATCGGGGTCCGCAGTTCGTGCGCCAGCATCGCGATGGACTCCAGGCGCGATCTCTCTTCCGCGACTTCGGCCGACACGTCCTGCAGGATGACGATCAGGCGGTGTTCCTCGTCCTGCGACGCATCAGGATCCACCAGCGGCGCGAGATCGCACATGAGCGTGTTGAGCCCCATCTGCATCGTCACCCGCACCGCCTCACCGCCGGCAGCGGTGAGCACGGCTTGCTGCCAGCGCTCATCCGCACTGACATCCTGGAGTTGCATGTTTTGCAGCTCGTCAATGCTGCGATCCAGCAAGATCTCGGCAGCAAAGTTGGCGTCCCGGATGACGGCGTGCATGTCGGTTACGAGCACGCCGGCAGTCATGCCGTACAGGATATTCTGGCTCGACTCCACACCGAGAACCGTCTCGTCCCATTCCGTGCGCATCCGCGCCGACTCGTCGGCATACCACAGGGAATGGGCTTCAACTCTGGCGTGCGCTTGCGCCAGATCGGTCTCCAGGACCAGCAACCGCTCGGTCAGGGCTTCCACCTCGGCCCGGCTGCTCGCCAGCTGGATCTCCAGGGCGTTTCGCGCTTCGCGCGCTGCTTCCTCGCGGGTCCTCAAGTCCTGGGCCTCGGCGCCTAGTTTCCCCAGCCGGTCAGCCCGTTCCTGATTCTGTTGCGCGGCCTCGGCCATTTCCTGGCGGGCCTCGCGTTGGGCCTGGTGCAGCCTGGCTATCTCGTCCACCGTGACCTGATACAGCCGCGCATTGCGCATAGCATTGACGACGTGCGAGGCCATCGACTGGCACAGCTTGACCTCGTCGGGCGAGAACGAGCGCCCGGAAACCGAGTTTCCGGCGATAATAGCGCCGATTGCTTCGTTGTCTGTGAGCAAAGGCTGGACCAGCAGCGGCCCGGTTTCGGCCGAACCCAACAGGGCAAAGAGCACCTTGAGCTGTACGTTGTCTGACGTTTCGACAGCCACAGGCTTTCGGCGACGGATGGCCTGCTGGACCGCGAGCTGGTATTCCAGGGGAAAGGTCACCGACTCGCCGCGTCCCTGGCGTGCTGGATTATGGATCGCCACCAGGCGCATCGTGCCCGCATCGCCCTCATCGGGGATCACAATGGCGCACTGGTCGGCGTGAAGGACGCGCGCAATCCCACGCACCGCGCTGTCGAGGGTCGCCGTAAGGTCCAGCGAACTCGACAGTCGCTGGCTGGCGTCGAGCAACCTGAGCAGGCTCCTGATCTGGTCAAAGGAGGCCTGGCTGATATCTTGCATCTCGCGGCTGTGCACGCGCAGCCCGGCAAAGGTATCCTGATAGATCCCAAAGGCTACCAGCGGGTAGACGATCAGGTTGGCCGCACGCTGCCACAGGGACAAATGCAGCACGCCCGGCGGGGCGAGCCACTGAAGCAAGGTCCCGGCAAACAAAAGCACCATCGCCGGGAGGAACATACCCCAGCCCGCGCTCCGGTCGCGGAGAATGGACACCACCACCAGCAGGATGAGCACCAGTTCCCAGCCGATCCAGACAGTCGCTTGCCAGTAGGAGTTATAGTCCACCGACGACGGCGGCGCGCCGGCCCACAGGACGGTAAAGGTCGCGCAGGCCGCGATGGCAAGGACCGAATTGACTGCCAGGAACCAGTTCCAGGCGCGCGCCCGCCGCCACGACCACGGCAAGAGCGCCCAGGCCAGAAATCCGGCGCTGACCAGATCGGCAAAGCGTTCCATCGGAGGCAACAGAACCGTCCGGTCGATCCAGCCGAGCCAGGGAGCCAGGGAACCAAGCACAAAGATCACGCGCACCGCGACGATCCCGCCCATGGCCACCAGCCACCGCCGGGCACGCTCACTTCTGGCCCGGCGCCACTCGCCCCAGGCCATCCACAATCCGGCGCCCGCCGCCAGAAGCAGCAAAAAGTGGTACGCCGTGCTCCCCGTCGGCGAGCTCAGTATCGCACTGGCTTGCTCAAAAAGTGCCATCGCCTCACACCCGTGACGCGGATCCAACCCGCCCGAACTCGGTTACTGCGCTTGATCCTACCCTATTATACCAGGTTTTCGTTAGCTTGGCAATACACAGGATGGAAAACAGCAAAATTGCCAGAGAGAAGGCAAGGCTGTGTGGGGACGATAGAAAAAGCGGTCCACCCGTCACCCTTCGCCGTCACACCAAAAGGGGGATGAGCCTTGCAGCATCATCCCCCGGTGCTCGCAGAACAGCCGGTAGCTCCAGCCGGTCAACAGCCACAACACACGACCCGGCCCTGCAGAGAACGCTGGCGACATGATCCGCTGTGCCGCCAGCGTCCGCGTCACGAAAGGTCTAGCGCTTGGTGTACTGCGGCGCTTTCCTGGCCCGCTTGAGACCCGGTTTCTTTCGCTCTTTTTCGCGCGGGTCACGTGTCAGCAGTCCGGCCCGGCGCAACACAGTCTTGGTGTCAGGATCGGCACGGAGCAAAGCGCGAGCGATCCCGTGGCGGACCGCGTTGGCCTGTCCGGTGATCCCTCCCCCCTTGACCAGCACCGAAAGGTTGAACCGGTTCTCGTTCTCGGTCAGCTCGAACGGGATCAGCACATCGCGCCAGTCCTGCGGACGGCGGAAATACTCCTTCAACGGCTTTCCGTTGATGACAATTTCGCCTTCGCCAGGATACAGCCGCACGCGGGCCGCCGCACGCTTTCGCCGCCCTACTGCCTCGTAGTAACGCACTTGATCGGACATAGATTCTCTCCCTACAGTTCCAGGGGCTTGGGCTGCTGGGCCTGGTGCGGGTGCGCACTGCCTGCATAGACCTTGAGCTTCTTGATCATCCGCCGCCCCAATCTGTTCTTTGGCAACATCCCCCGGATCGCGGCCTCGAGCACACGTTCCGGGTGCTTGTCCAATTGGTCCTTCAAGCTAATGCTCGTCAAGCCGCCCGGATACCCGGAGTGGCGATGGTAGAACTTTTGATCCAGCTTGCGGCCTGTCACCCGCACCTTTTCGGCGTTCACGATAACCACAAAATCGCCACAATCCAGGTGAGGCGTGTAACTCGGCTTGTGTTTGCCCTTGAGAATCGGCGCGATCTTGGAAGCCAGCCGGCCGAGCGTTTCGCCCTCGGCATCCACGACGTACCAATCGCGTTCAATTTCTGCCTGTTTCTGAGTAAAAGTCCTCACTGTCAAACTCCCTCATGTGCTGCGTAATCAACTCGTATCAAGCACAGTCCATGTGCAGGAGCCACCTGCTTCACCAGACTGCGATCCCGGGCCAGCAGGAACGACTCCAGCTCTTTGGGCGATATCTGTCCCCTGCCCACCAGCACCAACGTACCCACAATACTTCGCACCATCCGGTACAGAAAGGCATCGGCCTCAATGTCGAACCAGAGTCGAGGCCCGGCCCCTTGCCACTCGGCCCGGAATACGGTTCGCACCGTATTCTCCCCCCTTGGAGGCTGCCCAAAGGTGCCATAATCATGGGTGCCAACCAAGCACCTGCTGGCCTCGGCCATACAACCCAGGTCCAGCCTCTGGGTCACCTGCCATGCCGTCCGTCGCTCCAAAGGAGAGCGCCAACGCTGGTTCAGAACCGTGTAGCGATATGCCCGTCTTAAAGCACTGAACCGGGGGTGAAACCCCTCGGGCGCCCAATCCAGTTCCAGGATGGACAGATCAACCGCCAGTACTGCGTTCAACGCCCGCTGCAGATCCGGCAGTCCGTGCCGCCATGCAGCCGAAAAACTGACAACCTGCCCCCTGGCATGCACTCCGCGATCGGTCCGGCCGGCCCCCACCACTCGGGTCCCGGATCCGGTAACTGCCTCGAGCGCCCTCTCGAGCTCTCCTTGAACGGTGCGCTCTGCGGCTTGGACCTGGAAACCGTAAAAGTCTGTGCCGTCGTACTCGACCTTGGCCCAGAACCGCCGCGGCTCATCAGCCCCTGGCCGATAGTTCACGCCGCACCTCGCGGCCCCACCGGGCGCTCAGCTCCTGCCCGGTCGCCCGTTCCGGCGAGGCCTTGCCACCAAGGGAATCGAACTCACTCCACCAGTTCCAGCAGAGCCATCTTGGCCGCATCGCCGCGCCTCATGCCCAGCTTGAACATGCGAGTATAGCCACCAGGACGATCCTCAAAGCGTGGGGCAATCTCTTCCACGAGCTTGTGAGCCACGTCCTTGTCGTGCAGCACATTCATCACCTGGCGCCTGGCGTGCAGGGCCATCTGACCGGCCATCGCCTCCAAGGCTTTTTCGTCCCCTTGCTGGGCCAGTTCAATGAGCTGGTCGGCCCGCTTGGCGTTGAACCATGCGCTCAACTTTTGCACATCCCGTTGTCGGGCCAACTCGACCACGCGCTCCGTCCGGGCCTTGCGCGCCTTGGTCACCAGCCGCTCGGCCTGGGGGCGAATCGCCCGCGCTTTGGCCTCGGTCGTCTGGATCCGCTCGTGACGGAACAGCTCTGTCATCAGATTTCTATATAGTGCCCGCCGTTGCCCGGTATCCCGACCCAGGTGGCGGCCTGCTTTGCGATGTCTCATCTGTCCTCAACGCCTCCGAAAGACAATTCTACCCCAAACGGCGAAGCATAGGCTGGGCCCCCTGGATCGCCAGGAGGTCACGTCTCCACAGCCCGGCCAGCCGGCTATTCCACCGGCAGAGGCCAATAGCCCTTGGCCTCCAGATTCTCCTTCAACTCATCGAGAGACTTCTGCCCAAAGTTGCGGATCGACAGTAGTTCTTCTTCGTCTCTCTCAAGTCTCTCCAGAATCTCGCCCACCTTGGTAATTCCGGCCCGCTTCAGACAGTTAAAGGCGCGCACCGAAAGGTCCAGGTCCTCGATGTTGGTTTCGGCAATCCGCTCCGGAATCCGGCTCTCCTCAGCCTTGGCCTCGACCTCAAGCGTCACATCGCCAAGGTCGGCAATGGCCGCCATGTGCTTGACCACGAGTTGAGCCGCCGTGCTCAACGCCTCTGCCGGCGAGATGGTGCCATCCGTCCAGATCTCCATCACCAGACGGTCAAAGTTGCTTACCTGCCCAATCCTCGCTCGTTCGATCTTGTAGCTCACCCTGCGGACGGGGCTAAAGATCGCATCAGCGGGGATCTCGGCAACAGGCAACTTGCCGCGTTCCTCGGCAGGCGAATAGCCGCGCCCCAGAGCCACGGTCATCTCTAGCTCCAGATTCGCCTCTGGAGAATCGGTAGTCAGCAGATACTGCTCTGGATTGACCACCTCCACGATCGGAGGACAGACAATGTCCCCCGCGACGACCACACCCTCGCCTTTCACCTCCAGGCGAAGGCGCGCTTGATCTTCTGCGTCATCGGCAAACCGGAACCTGATCTGCTTCAGATTCAGCAGCAGGGATGTCATGTCCTCGCGGACATGCGGGATCGTCGAGAACTCGTGGTAGATACCCCTGACCTGAACCGAGACGATGGCCGCTCCCTCCAACGATGAGAGCAGGACACGGCGCAGCATATTCCCTATGGTGATCCCGTAGCCGCTCTCCATCGGACCGATCACGAACCGGCCATAGTTCCTCGCCTGAGCATCAACTTCTATTTTGGGCAAGACCAAATTCAGCAATTGGCACCCCCTTGCTCACGAAACCACGAACCGCCAAAACGCTCTGCCCCCGCCGCGCAGCCGTCGCTTCGCCTTCTGTCCACTATGGCCTCAGCGGCTATAGTACTCGACGATCAACTGCTCGTTGATCGTAACGTCAATATCCTCACGCTGCGGCAGCGACAACACACGCCCGGATAGCGTCGGCTCGTCCCGGCTTAGCCAGGCAGGCACGGCGCGGTGTTCCAGGTCCAGTGCCATCTCCTTGATCATGCTTTTGCTCCGGCTATCCGGCCGGATCGCCACAACATCACCCGGCTTGACCAGGAAAGAAGGAATGTCGACCTTGCGCCCGTTGACCTCAACGTAGCCGTGGCGCACCGTTTGCCGCGCATGAGGTCGGGACCCAGCAAAGCCAAACCGGTACACCACATTGTCCAGCCTGCTTTCCAGGATGACCAACAGGTTCGTGCCCGTCAGGCCCCGCTGACGCTCTGCTTCGCGGAAATAGCGGCGGAACTGCCGCTCTAGCACGCCATAGACGCGACGCGCCTTCTGCTTGGCCCGCAACTGGAGCGCATAGTCCGATTCTTTCTTGCGGAACTGAGATTTCCGGCCATGCAACCCAGGCGGATAAGGCCGCCGCTCGAGCGCGCATTTGGGCGACAGACAGCGCTCCCCTTTTAGAAAGAGCTTTTCGCCCTCACGGCGACATAGCTTGCACACCGCGTCATTATATCTTGCCATTCTACCTCCACCTTACGGGCCAGGCGCCAGCCTGCCCTTTGTGCAACTAGACCCTGCGTTTCTTGGGCGGGCGGCATCCGTTGTGCGGGATGGGTGTCACGTCGGTGATCGACGTGACGACCATTCCTGCCGCCTGCAGTGCACGAATCGCTGCCTCGCGGCCCGGGCCTGGGCCCTTGACAAAAACGGCGACCTCACGCATCCCATTGGCCTGCGCCCCACGAGCCGCCTGCTGCGCCGCCAACTGCGCCGCATAGGGTGTGCTCTTGCGCGAGCCCTTGAAACCGGCCGTCCCGGCGCTTGCCCATGCAATCGTGTTGCCCACCGGATCGGTAAGTGTGATGATCGTGTTGTTGAACGTAGCCTGGATGTGAGCCTGTCCCTTCGGGATCACACGCTTTTCACGGCGCGGCCCACGCCTTGGCCCCTGTTGCCTTCTTCCCATTCTACCTCCTAGCCGTCAGGCTACTACTTCTTGGCTCGCGACCGGCGCTTGCCTGCCACGGTCTGGCGCGACCCGCGATTCTGCCGGGCATTGGTTCTGGTTCGCTGACCCCGTACTGGCAAGTTCTTCCGGTGACGGATGCCACGATAGCAGCCAATCTCCTGCAAGCGCTTGATGTTCATGGCCACTTCGCGCCGAAGGTCGCCTTCGACTCGATGGTTGTGGTCAATGATCTCGCGCAACCGGGCCACCTCGCTCTCGGCCAGGTCCCGCACCCGCGTGTTCGGATCCACCCCAGCCTGGCTGAGGATCTGCTGGCTGACGGACCGGCCGATTCCATAGATGTAGGTCAGCGAGATCTCAATCCGCTTGTCCCGCGGCAAGTCCACACCTGCAATACGTGCCATCGATCTCCTCCGTTTCAGTCCACAGGCCGCCACGCACGACCGTGCCCGGCGCCCCGTGCCTTTTCTACCCCTGCCGCTGCTTGTGCTTCGGGTTCTCGCAGATGACGCGTACGATGCCGCGCCTCTTGATAATCTTGCATTTCTCACAACGTCGCTTTACAGATGGTTTAACTTTCACAGTCCACCTCCCAGGCCCGCTACAGACTCGTCAAAATCTCCGGGCCGTTCTTGGTAACAGCCACCGTATGCTCAAAATGAGCGGACCGCGTCCCATCGGCCGTCACCACCGTCCAGTGATCATCCAGCACGCGCGTCCTCCAGTCCCCAATGTTGACCATGGGCTCCAGAGCAAACGTCATGCCGGGTCGCAGGCGGACGCGCCCCCCCAACCTTGGATCAAAGTAGTTCGGGATCTGCGGATCCTCGTGCATCTGTCGGCCGATCCCGTGTCCGGTATACTCCCGTACCACCGAATGGCCCTGGCTCTCCACATACCCCTGGATCGCCTTTGAAATGTCCGCCGTCCAATCGCCTGGCTTGGCAGCCCCAATGCCCACTCGCAACGCTTCGGCTGTCACATCCATCAGGCGCTGGCTCTCGGCATCGATCTGGCCCACGGCAACGGTGATGGCCGCATCGCCGTGATAGCCTTTGTAGATGACACCGACGTCCACACTGACAATATCTCCCTCGTTCAGCACCCGCTGCCCCGGGATCCCGTGCACAATCTCCTCGTTGACCGAGGTACAGACCATGCCCGGGTACCCCCGATACCCCTTGAACGAGGGAATGGCCGCGTACTTGCCGACAATGATCCCATCGGCGATCGACTCCAGGTCGGCAGTGGTCACCCCAGGCGATACCGCCTCCCGGATCCCGGCCAGCACCTCCGCAACGATCCGGCCCGCCTCGCGCATCAAGGCCAGCTCGTGTGCAGACTTGAGCGTGATCATAAGGCCCCGATAATCTGCAGCAGCTCGGCCTGGATCTGATCGATGCCCGGCTGGCCATCCACTTCCGCCAGCAGCCCCTTGTCTCGATAGTAGTCGATCAGGGGAGCCGTCTGCTCCAAGTACACCGCGATGCGATGTTTCTGGGTCTCGGGCGTGTCGTCAGGCCTCTGGTACAACTCTCCACCGCACTTGTCGCACACCCCATCCTGCTGCGGCGGGCTAAACAGCCGGTGATACATCGCCCCACACCTGCGGCACGTCCAACGTCCGGCCAACCGGGCCAGCAACACATCCTCAGGCACCTGGATATTGGGCACTACAGCCAGCCCGTGGCCAAGTTCCGCCAGCAGTGCCTCGAGCGCCTCGGCCTGGGCGATGGTGCGCGGAAAACCATCCAAGATAACCCCACGGCTCGCGTCAGGTCGCGCCAGCCGCTCGCGAACCATACCGACGGTGACCTCGTCGGGTACCAGCTCGCCGCGCTCCATATAGCCCTTGGCCAACAGGCCCAGTTCCGTTTCCTTCTTAAGGTTCTCGCGGAACAGATCGCCGGTAGACACCTGCGGAATGCCCAGCGCTTTGGAAAGGCGTTCAGCCTGGGTGCCCTTGCCGGCCCCTGGCCCACCCAGCAGTACCAAAAACAGCGCGTCCGACGGCATGCTCCAGTCCCTCCTGACGACCCGACCGATCTCAGCCCAGAATGCCCTTGCGCAAGAACTTGTCGTAGTGGCGCATCTGGAGCTGAGCCTCCAGTTGCCGCATGGTGTCCAGGATCACGCCGACGACGATCAGCAGGCCTGTGGAAGAGATCAGCATTGCGCCGCCTCCCGTGTAGACCGAGCCGCTGGCGCCCGAGAACAGGCTCATAAAGAGTCCAACCAGCCAGGGCAGGACTGCCACAATACCCAGGAAGAGCGCCCCCACCAGTGTGATCCGCCGCACCTTCTGCGTCAGATACGTCTCGGTCCGCTTGCCGGGCCGGATACCCGGAATGGAGGCCCCTTGCTTTTTCAGGTTGTCAGCCATGTTCTGCTGCTGAAAGATCGTATCGGTGTAAAAGTACGTAAAGCCCACCACCAACAAAAAGTACAACGGCCAGTAGACATTGTACTGCGGGTTAAAGATCTGATCCACCCAGTAGGCAGCATTCTGCAAAAAGCCCTGGGCTTCTTGCCCCACCGGAGCCATAAAGTAGCCGGCGATCGTGCTCGGAAAGACCATAAGGCTCTGGGCAAAGATGAGCGGGATCATGCCTGCCATATTCACGCGCAGAGGGATGTGCGTCCGCACCGCGCGCGTCTGCCGAAGCCGCCCGCCGCGCTGTCCCAACGTCCGGCTGCTGTACTGCACCCAGATCATCAGCTTGCCTTCCTGGATGATCACGATGCCAAAGACGGTAATCACCGTGATGATGACAAAGACGATCAACTCGAGCCACCGCTGGGAGATGACCAGGTTCAGGATGTTCTCCGGCAAGCGCGTGACAATTCCGCCCAGGATGATGATCGACGTACCGTTGCCGATGCCCTGCTCAGTGATCAGCTCACCCAGCCATACGGCGAACAAGGTGCCTGCCGTCATGGTAAGCATGATGGCGACAGTCGTGAGCGGTGCGTCCCTGAAGCCAAAACTATCCAGGATCGGCACACCGCCGCTCATCTGGGTCATGATCACAGCCTGGCCGTAGGCCTGTAGGGCCGCCATCGGCACGGTCAGGTACCAGGTCAAGCGATTCAGCTTGGCCCGTCCCTGCTCTCCCTCTTTCTGCATCTCTTGCAGTTGGGGGATGATGGGCGTGAGCAACTGGATGATGATCTGGGCGGTAATGTAGGGATAGACACCCATGGCCATCACCGAAAAGTTGGCCATCGCCCCACCGGACAGCAAGTCCAGCAAGCCCAGCAACTGGTTCGACTGGAAGAGCTGGCTCAAGGCCTCCGAATTGACCCCAGGCACCGGCACATGCGCGAACAGGCGATAGATCGCCAGTATCAGGAAGGTGATTAGGATTTTCTTTCGCAGGTCTGGCAGTGCGAACGCACTACGAACTGCCTGGATCATAGCTGCTTACCCCCTTCGGCCAGATCACCACGCGAGGCATCACCAGGGACGCCCTCGCCCAGAACACCCTACGAACCGATCCGCCGGCCGCGCTCGATCTGCCACGGCAACTCTTCAACCGAGCCGCCAGCCTTTTCGATCTTGGCACGCGCGCTGCTCGAGAATCGATGCGCCTTGACCATCAACGGGCGCTCCAGCTCACCTTGCCCCAGTATAGCCACCGGCAACTCGGCAGATTTGATAATCCCCGCCGCGGCCAACGTCTCCGGCGAGACCTCCGCATCGGCTTCAAACGTTTCGAGCCGGGACAGGTTGACAGGTACATACTGTACCTTGAAAATGTTGTTAAAGCCCCGCTTGAAGGGCAAGCGCCGCACCAGCGGCAACTGGCCACCCTCAAAGTACGGCCCCTTTGTCCCACCAGAGCGCGATGACTGGCCCTTGGTGCCACGACCGGCCGTCTTACCCTGCCCAGCGGCGATACCCCGCCCCACTCGCTTTCGGGATTTCCTGGCCCCATCGGGAGCCTT
>Ga0068714_10004030_pt1 | contig 16844 bp, 13 predicted proteins | sample MTBNYHSulfiMetaG_FD_62988 | JGI IMG/M metagenome (GOLD analysis project Ga0068714, IMG submission 62988) | Enrichment culture microbial communities from rom New York Harbor, USA that are MTBE-degrading - MTBE-NYH (New York Harbor Sulfidogenic)... | ecosystem: Environmental > Aquatic > Marine >...
ATCGGTGTGATAAAGTTCGGTGCGGGGGTCATCAAAAGAGCCCCGGTTTTGCTCGGGCAAATATTCCCGGCAGATATTAATTACTTCACTATCGATATCAACCATTACGGCCCTTTTGACCGATTTATGGGTTAGTGCCTCTCTCAGGGTGGCTCCTTCGCCGCCGCCGGCGATGAACACTGTCCGGGGGTTGGGGTGGGTGACCAGCGCTGGTTGTACCAGGGCCTCGTGGTAAATAAATTCATCTACCTCGCTGGATTGGATTTTGCCATCGAGTACCAGGCAGGTGCCCAAACCACCGGTGCGTATAATCTCTACAGATTGGTATTGGGAATGCCCGGTATAAAGCACCGTATCGATGCGGTGCATTTGAATTAGATTTTGGCTAACTCTATCGAGAAACCATTTATCAGGATTGGTATTCATGTCTCCGTTCGCAAACTGTGTTCTAATTGTAAAATGCCTCTTGGAATTTCAACTATCGAATGATTCTGGCTACCGAGTTTTTCTGTGATTATTTGCGCTGCCTTTTCCGGTTGTACGGTGGTGCCACAGGTGAAGATATCAACGGCGGCATAACCATATTCTGGCCAGGTATGGATGCACAGGTGAGACTCAGCAATAACTACCACGCCACTTATGCCTTGGGGGCTAAAGCGGTGGAAGGATTCTTCCAGCACGGTGGCCCCAGATTCAATGGCTGCCGTCAGTAATGTTTCTTTGAGAAAGTCTAAATCATTTAATATACCTTCTTTGCAGTTATTTAATTCCAAAAGTAAATGTTTACCTAACGCATTCAATCACCTGCCCCCCTTTAAAGATTTTTTTTTGCTGACTTAGAGAATATAAGCCAAGAAAACCGCAATCAAGATTTTATAACAATATTGTTACTTTTATCAACACTTTGATGTTATTGGCTGACTTAATCACCCCGGAGGACAAGTAAGTATAAAGCAGATAACTTGTGCCAAATAAGTTCAGGCTGTCTGTTCAATATATTTTAAGGGCGCCTAGTTGCTAACCAGCATTTCTTTGAGTAGAGCTGTGGCCTGGTTTGGTGACGCGAGGTTATATTTGGCGGTGGTGGTGCTAAATCTTATTTTAATAGACCAGGCTATGGGTGGTAGCACCTTAAAAACATCCTCGTCGGTCAAATCGTCGCCCATAGCTAAAATAAAATCCCAATCTGCCCGGGCGAGCCATCGTAAAGCGGCTTGCCCTTTATTGATGCTGGCATTCTTTATTTCTATTACTTTACTGCCTTCCAGTACCTGCAAGTTAAGATTAGCGGTAATATTCAGCAGATCGTTGACCAGTTCTCTGGCTCTTAATTCGCCCAGGGTGGTGTCAGCTTTTCGGTAGTGCCAGGCTAAAGAGAAGTCTTTCTCTTCAATAAAGGAACCCGGAGTCCTATCCACGAAGATTTCCAGAATCGGGTATACTTCCGTCTTCCATTCGCTAGTTAAAGGTTGTATCATCTCCCATTTTTGTTCGGGCGTATCCCTGTCTTCGATAGCATAGTTTTCAGTGGCCGATTCCGTATATAGTTCGCTAAACCATTTCTTCGCATTGCCGTCGTCGAAACTGTTTCTGGTTTTTATCCAGACACCATGTTCGGCTACCAGATTTAAATTAAGATTGTTGAACCATTTCCCCAGGGTGTGTCTGTCCCGTCCGCTGATGAGTACGAGCTCATTTTTAGGGTCTCCGGATAGTTCCTGTAGTAGCTTAATCAGTTCGTCACTCGGTTTTGACTTTTTGGGGCTTCGGATAAAGGGGGTGAGGGTACCATCATAATCCAGTAATATCAGCCTTTTAGCGCTGTCATGAAAATCGCTGATTAACTGTTTCCGTGGCTCTGGGGTGAGTGCTCTTACCCGCATATCTTTTTGTAACTTTTTAGCGTAGAGTAACCGGTCAATAAATTCGTTGGCCCATCTGTTTATATCATAGCGCTGTAGTCTTTGGCGCATTACCCGGTTACGTTCTATTTGTTCTTCTTCCGGGAGGGTCATCGCATTCTCCAGCGCGTTTACCATCTCTTCCAAACTGTTTACATTTATTATAATGGCTTCTCCCAGTTCTTTGGCGGCACCGGCGGTCTCGCTGAGAATCAGGACTCCCTTTTCGTCTGTTTTGGTAGCAATATATTCTTTGGCGATGAGATTCATACCATCCCTAAGAGGGGTAACCAGGGCGACATCGGCTATATTATACAGGGCAGTCAGTGATTGAAACGGTAGGGATTGATATAAATACCAGATAGGCGTCCAGCCGATAGTACCGTGTTGGCCATTGATGGTGCCGACCAGTTCGTCAATCTGTTTTTTTATCAAAGTATACTGCTCAACTCTGATTCTAGAGGGGACTACCACCAAAATGAGGATTATTTTCTCCTTGTACTTAGGGTTTTTCCCTAGGAAAAGATTATAAGCTTCCAATCTCTGGGCAATTCCTTTGGTGTAATCCAGACGGTCTATGGATAGGATTATCTTGCGTTCGCCTACCTTTTTCCGGAACTTATTTATCTGTAACTGTACTTTTCGGTCCTGGCTGGCGGTGGCGAATCGCTCGTAGTCTATACCTATGGGGAAGGTGTCTACCTTTATCGTGTGGTCGGGGGTATTTATTTGCCCCAATATCGCTTCGTAGCCGAGTAAACGCTGTACACTATCGAGGAAGTGGCGGGCATAGTCGTAAGTATGAAAACCTATTAAGTCGGCCCCCAGAAACCCTTGCAGGATTTCCTGGCGCCACGGCAGCAGGCGGAATATTTCAAAAGATGGGAATGGTATGTGCAGGAAGAAGCCTATTTTGGCTCTGGGCAGTCGTTCCCGGATAAGTCTGGGCAGGAGCATAAGGTGATAGTCGTGTATCCAGATGATATCTTCGTCTCTGGCGACATCGGCGATGGTATTGGCGAAGATTTCGTTGACCCGCTCGTAAGCTTGCCAGGAACTCTTGCTGTAGGCCGTATATAAGGTTAGATAGTGAAAGAGGGGCCAGATGGTTCTGTTGCAGAACCCGTGGTAATATTTGTCGATATCTTGCTCGGTTAGGAATACGGGATGACAGCACTCGTTGAGCAGATGGGCGTTGACTTCCGACTCTTTGCCTCTTATCTTATTACGGCTGATTCCCGGCCACCCCACCCAGAGGCTGTCGTAGTCTTTGTAGAATGAACTTAATCCGGTGGCCAGTCCCCCAATGCTGGGTTCAAACTGTAAATTACCCCTTCTTTTCTGGATGCTAATGGGCAATCGGTTGGATACGATTAATAATCTTTGCATATCGGCACTCCGCCCTGTAAAAATCCCCTCCCCCAACTCAGACTATGTCCACCGCAACTAAATTGAAGCACATAATTACATATTACCACTAGCCTTACGAAGCGGCAATGTTACCGGCAAATTAGTTTATAATTGTATTTTGCTATCATCCCCTATAAAAAGCGTTGTTTTTTTATGGCCCGGTTTTTGCCTGATTACTTTGCTTCTCTTGCCGATAACGCTTGCGCTCAAGCGGTCTATCCGTGATAGGTAACAGTTCTCCAGTATTATGGAGTTTTTTGCCGAGGAGCTTTCAATGATAGTCCCGGCTCCGATGCTTACAAATGGCCCGATTGATGAATTGATAATTCGGCAGTCCTCAGCCAGAGATACCGGGCCATGAATGGTGCTATTTTCTATCTTAGCGCCTCGACGTACTTCAACGTTGCCGGTGATATAGTTTTGTTCCTCTGTTGGCCCTTTGGTTGGCAGGCTTTCGAGGATAATCCGGTTAGCTTTTAGCAGGTCGTCTTTAGTGCCGGTGTCAATCCACCAGCCTGGTTGGATATGACTCGTGACTTTGCTGCCTGATGTTAAGAGTTTCTGGATGGCCTCGGTTATTTCCAGTTCTCCCCGGCGCGAGGGTTTTATCCGGGCTATAGCCTGGTGGATTTGCGGGTTAAACAGATACACCCCGACTAAAGCCAAGTTGCTTTTCGGCTGTTTGGGCTTTTCAACAAGTTGTAAAATGCCTCCTGTTTCATCGAGTTCGGCAACACCAAAGGCTCTGGGGTCGGGCACTTCTTTAAGCATAATAAGGGCGGCTGGCGCCTGAGCTTGAAACTGCGTTATGAACTTATTGATACTTCCTTGTATGAGATTGTCCCCGAGCAACATCAGAAATGGTGAGTCGCCCAAAAAGTCCTGTGCGGTTTTTACCGCATGGGCTAGCCCCAGAGGTTCGGCTTGCACAATGTAGGTGATGTTTAAGCCCCATTTTGAACCATTATCTAATGCTTGCTCTAGCTTGTCTCCGTTGGCGGGTGATATGATTATCCCGATATCGGTTATGCCGGCTTCTTGAATTTGCTCCAGCAAGTAGAATACGATTGGTTTATTAGCTACTGGCAAAAGAGGTTTGGGGGTAGTGTGTGTCAGCGGTCTGAGTCTGGTCCCTTTCCCGCCTGCCAGAATCAGGGCTTTCATCGTTCGATATCACCTCGCTTTTTATATATTTTGCCCGATGAGTTTTAGACAGGGAAACGAGCGAGATATTTCTTTACCGAGTCTATCTGTGCCACCGGTGTAGGGTCTGCCTTGTTCAATATGGCCAGATAATAGCTCAGATAATCTCCCAGCAGAATCAGACTCATCATTTGAGCCATAATGCTTTCTTCGCCAGCATCCACTATCTCGTAACCAATATTTGCTTCATCCAGCAGCTTGGCGGTGGCTTCGTAACGGAGCTGGGTTCTGGGGTGGAGTAGTGAGGAGCGTAACAAACATACGAAAATCTCATCCCTGGCTGATGGTGGGTAAGCATAGCCTGCGGCCGTATTATGATTAAGCTCGGGGAAGAGGTCGTAAAAAGCGAGGTTTTTACTGTTTTCGTTAAGCTGGGTTTTCCACCGTTGGGCAACCTCCGAGAGGATGCCGCCGCCGTAAATTACGGGCACCTTACCATGGATTTTGGTGGCCAGTTGCTTGGGGTAGTTGACAGCGAGGGGCTTGGTCTCGGCAAAATTGCCGCCTAATTTATTCAGAGTATCTATGCTCTCTTGTAAGTCGCCTGATTTATCGCCAAGGATACCTAGTTTCTGGAAAATGACTACCAGTGGCACGAAACTATGGGGGAAGGCGGCTCGGGGTGGGGATTGGTAGTTTATGATGTAAGCGGGGATATTATTCTGTTCGGCTATTTCTTTCAGATTGCCGCCGGTGGTGAGCACGAGCTTTTTGGCCGGTGTTTTAAGTGCTTCGTTAAAGGCGGCGAGAGTCTCCTCGGTGTTGCCGGAATAGCTGGAGGCGATGACCAGCGTATTTTTGTCCACAAAGGGGGGTAACGTATAATCACGGTTTACCCAAACCGGGGTAGTGCCTTCTGTCAGGACGATGCGGCAGGCTATATCCCCACCGATAGCTGATCCCCCCATGCCGCAAATAATAACTTTATTTATATCTGTATATGCCGGGGGTAGTTCAAAATTGTAAGCTTTTTCCCAGGCCCGGCGGAACTCGCAAGGAAACTGGCGCAGATGATTTATCATCCCTGAGGTGTCATATTTGGGGTAATTTTTAGAATTATCTAAATCTAACATGACTTAAAACCGATTGTATATTACTTATTATAGCAGAACTTGTCTTTTAAGATTGGGCAGACGGATTTAAATAAGGTTTGAAACCGCTAATTAAGAAATAAACAGCGTCGTGTTTGTATTTCTGGCATGAACTGTAGTATAATGATTTTTAGTAATATACAGTAAAATTAACATTAACCTTTAAGTTAGTCCGGAGAGGCTGGCAAGGGGATTGGGTGGTTCGTGTATTGTAACCTCTTGTCAGCGTGGCAAGAGGTTTTTTTATGGATAAGAGGATCATAATGGGGCCTTGGGACATCAGGCGAACCCTGGCGCGTATAGCTCACGAAATTGTTGAACGTAATAAATCTATTGGTGAGCTGGCGCTGGTGGGTATATGTACTCGCGGGGTGCCTTTGGCCACCAGGATAGCGGCTAATATAACGGAATTTGAGGGGGTAAAAATACCCGTGGGGGAACTGGATATAAGCCAGTATCGTGATGACTTATCCTCTTTGTATCTGCCGCCGGTTGGGTATCGAACCAGTGTTCCCTCAAGTATCGAGGGCAAATCGGTAGTGCTGGTTGATGACGTTTTATATACCGGGCGCAGTACCCGTGCGGCTATGGATGCTCTCATAGATCTGGGGCGCCCCGGTTCGGTGCAGCTGGCGGTTCTTGTTGACCGCGGACACCGGGAGATGCCGATAAAGGCTGACTATGTGGGGCAGAATATACCGAGCTCCACGCTTGAGGAAATTAAGGTGCGGCTGGTAGAGACCGATGGGGTGGATGAAGTGGTTGTGGTAACCAAAGCCGGTAGCCAGTTTAATGCCGGCGAACTTGGAGAGAGAAAATAGCCGGAGTGAGTAGTTGATATGACTCTGAAGAATAGTAGTTTTATTACTATAGATGACTTATCCAATGCTGAAATAGAAGCATTGTTTGCTCTGGCTGACAAAATGGCTGGCTCCATGAGCGAACAGTTGAACGTTTGTCGTGGCAAAGTTATGGCGAGCCTTTTCTTCGAACCCAGCACCCGGACTCGGCTGTCATTTGAAACGGCTATGCACCGGCTGGGGGGTAGTGTTGTCAGTGCGGTCGATATCAAAGCGACCTCACTGGCTAAGGGTGAAAGCGTAGCGGATATGGCTAGGGTGGTGGGCAGTTATGCGGATTTGATTGTTATCAGACATCCCTGGGAGGGGGCGGCCAAGGTAGTGGCGGAATATGCTGGTGTCCCGGTGATAAATGCCGGGGATGGCGGTCACGAACACCCTACCCAGACATTGTGTGACCTTTATACGATTAAGAAAGAAAGGCATTCTATCAAGGGATTAAGGATTGCTCTCTGGGGCGACCTGAAATACGGCCGAACGGTACATTCGTTGACGTATGCTTTAGCCCGGTTTGGGGCTACCATCCTGTTTCGCCCCGGGCCGGGGCTGGGATTGCCGGAGCATGTCGCCAGAAAACTGAATGCTGAGCAAAAAGGCGAGTTGATAAAGTATGATGCCCTGGACCAGAAGATTAAAGAAGGTGTTTTTCCGCTGGATGCAATATACGTCACGCCGACCAGGCCGCACCAGCTGGCCATGATGCCCGATATCAGTGCCCAGATTGATTTAAAACAGGGCATAGATGCTCTTTATGTCACCCGTCTCCAGAAGGAGCGGTTATCGTCTTTACCAGATGAGCAGGGTTTGGATGAGGATTACCCGGTGGTGAATAAAAAACTGCTGGAGAAAAAGGAGTTTAAGGAGACGCTGGTTATGCATCCTTTGCCTCGCGTGAATGAACTGGCGTACGAGTTGGATGCCGACCCGCGAAGTATGTATTTTAAACAGGCGGCGCGTGGCGTGCCGGTAAGGATGGCTTTAATTGCGCTTTTGCTGGGGGGGGCGGATATAACTATCCCCGCGAGTGCGGATACAGCTGGCTTCAGGGCAGATTACCCTCTATACCGGCAGGGTTATGGGGTCAAGTGCGCCAATCCCCAGTGTGTTTCTATACAGGAGACTGAGATAAAATATATTAAGCCCAAGTTTCATATAGTGAGCTTTAAGCCTCTGGTATTGAGGTGTGCTTATTGTGAACATGAGCTTTTCCCCCAGTATGTTGCCAGTTCGGACTGGCATGAGGGTAGATTGGCTAATAGAAAATATCATAGTGCCGCCAGCCATTGGGTTAGTAAAATAAAACCCGAAAATCTTATCGTTTTTAACTCGGAGAGTGAAGCCAGAGTGCGTGGTTTCGAGCCCAGCCGTTTTGCGGGAACGGTTCGTGATGTAGATAGAGATAAGCGTGAGTCCGGGGACGATGAGCTGTGAGACCGTTGTTTATTAAGGGTGGTCGTATAATTGATAGCAGCCGGGGGTGGGATGAAATTGGCAGTCTGCTTATCCGTGAGGGTATGATTTCGTGGTTTGGTAAAGGGGGGGTAGCTTTGCCGCAAGCGGGTTGTGACATTATTAACGCCGCAGGTTTGGTAATTTGCCCTGGATTTATTGATATGCACTGTCATCTCAGGCAACCCGGTTTTGAGGATAAAGAGACTATTGCTACCGGAACCGAAGCTGCCGCCAGAGGTGGCTTTACTACCGTTTGCTGTATACCCAACACCAACCCGCCTCTGGATAGTCGGGACACTATAGATTATGTAAAGACAGTTGCCGCTCAAGAGGGTTTGATTCGTGTTTTGCCCATAGGTTGTGTGTCTAAAGGCAGGTTGGGGCAAGAGTTGGTTGATATGGCAGAATTGGCTTCAGCGGGGGTGGTTGGCTATAGTGATGATGGTGAGCCGGTGGCAAATTCGCGGCTCATGCGTCAGGCTCTGGAATACAGTTGTACATCGGGTTTGCCCGTAATAGACCACTGTGAAGATAAATCTCTTACCGTAGATGGCCAGATAAACGAAGGGGTGATGTCAAACAGGCTGGGTCTGGCTGGCATGCCGGCGGCGGCTGAGGAGATAATACTCGCTCGGGATTTGGCTCTGGCACAACTTACCGGCGGGTGGCTTCATGTTGCCCATGTCAGTACCGCGGGCTCGGTTGACCTGATCCGGCGGGCTAAAGATAAGGGTGTCATGGTTACTGCCGAGGTTACGCCGCATCATTTGACTATGACCGAGGAAATGGTTGCGGGCTATGATACCAGTGCTAAAGTAAATCCGCCACTGCGGACAAAGAGAGATGTCAAGGCATTAATACAGGGGTTGAAGGAAGGCGTGATTGATGTTATTGCCACTGACCATGCCCCGCATACTGAATCTGAGAAAAGCGGCGAATTCGCGCTGGCGCCATTTGGCATCAGTGGTTTAGAAACGGCTTTAGGCAGTCTAATGAAGCTGATGCACGCCGGCGAACTGCCGTTGACTGATATTATACACCGGCTTACGGCGGCGCCAGCTCGTATCCTGAATGATAAGGGATTGGGCGAACTGGAAGTCGGTTCGGTGGCTGATGTTACCATTTTCGACCCGGATAGGGAATGGCTGGTAGATACGGGATTATTCGCCTCAAAAGGCAAGAATACACCTCTGGCGGGTTCAGTGCTCAGAGGTAAAGTTATGGCTACCATTTCACAGGGTAAATTGGTTTATCAAGACGATACTTTGAAGATAGAAACAGTGAGAGGCAATTGATGGCTAAAAAAGCGATTCTGGTTCTGGAAGATGGCTCGGTTTACGAAGGTTATACCTTCGGTGCCGAGGTAGATGCCTGTGGCGAGGTGGTATTTAATACCAGCATGGCCGGTTATCAGGAGATGCTGACTGACCCGTCTTATGCCGGGCAGATTGTAATGCCCACTTACCCGCTTATCGGTAATTACGGTACCAACGGGCATGACTTTGAATCGGATAGGATTCAGGTAAGAGGATTCGTTGTCCGGGAAGAATGTTTAAACCCCAGCCACTTTCTTAATAACGGGACTATTCATGAATATCTGCTGTCCGGGGGTATCCCTGGTATTTACGGGCTGGATACCCGGGCTATTACCCGCAAACTGCGTCTGTCCGGGGTAATGATGGGTATCATTACTTCTTCTATGACGCCAACGCAGGCACTGGAGAAATTAAAGAGCTTGCCGCGCTACGGCACAGTTGATTTCGTGGCGCAGGTTACCACGCGGCAGCCTTATTCCTGGGGGGCGCCCTGTGATTTTTGTGATTTGCGGACTAAATGCGCTAGTCAGGGTGATAAGTGTCTTTTTGGCTATGATGTGGCTAGAGAAGGGGTGCCACCTGCGTATAATGTCGTGGTTGTTGATTGTGGCTTGAAATATACCATATTACGTATGATGTGTAATCAGGGATGCCGGGTAATTGTAGTACCCAGCACTACCTCTGCGGAGGATGTAATGAGCTTGGAGCCAGATGGCATTGTCCTTTCGCCGGGTCCGGGAGACCCCGAGAGGTTGGATTATATTGTGGCTACGGTTAAGCAACTGGTTAATGAGAAGCCGGTAATGGGCATATGTCTGGGTAACCAGCTTATCGCCCGTGCCTTTGGGGCTAAAACTTTCAAGCTCAAGTTTGGTCATCGGGGGGCTAATCATCCGGTTCGTGATTTGAGGACCGGCCGTATTCATATTACAGCGCAGAACCATGGTTATGCCACCGACCCGGATACCCTGAAAAACGGGCTTGAAGTTACCCATGTAAATTTGAATGACGGCACGGTAGAAGGTTTGCGGCATCGGGAGCTACCCGTATTCTCCATACAATATCACTCTGAAGCTTCGCCGGGACCTTTGGATAATGTGTATCTCTTCCAGCAGTTTTTAAAGATGATGGAAGATTGCAAATAGTTGTGAACTGAACTTATATAGGAGCAAACACTTGACGAAAAAACCAACTAAAGTCTTGATAATCGGTTCGGGGCCCATAGTCATCGGGCAGGCGGCGGAGTTTGACTATGCCGGCACACAGGCATGTAAGGCGATGAGGGAGGAGGGGGTAACTTCGGTGCTGGTTAATTCCAACCCGGCCACTATCATGACCGATGAAGGAATTGCCGATATTGTTTATATTGAGCCATTGACGGTAGATGTGCTGGCTCAGATTATCGAAAGAGAGCGTCCCGATGGTTTGTTACCTACCTTGGGTGGGCAGACGGGGCTCAATATGGCGGTAGATCTAGCTGATGCTGGCATACTGGATAAGTATAACGTCAAAAGCTTGGGCACACCGATACAGACCATACGGAACGCCGAAGACCGAGAGTTGTTTAAGAGGCTTCTTTTAAGTATCGGCGAGCCGGTGCCTAAAAGTGTTACCGTGAATAATCTTCAGCAAGCCAGAGAAGCTGCCCGGGAAATTGGTTTGCCGCTGGTGGTACGTCCGGCGTATACACTGGGTGGGACTGGGGGTGGTTTTGCCCATAACTGGGGAGAGTTTGACACGGTGGTGGGTACGGGGTTGGCATCCAGCCCGATACACCAGGTATTGCTGGAGGAGTCGGTGGTTGGTTGGAAAGAGATAGAGTACGAAGTGATGCGTGACGGTGCGGACAACTGCATTACTATTTGTAATATGGAAAATATTGACCCGATGGGCATACATACCGGCGATAGTATTGTGGTGGCTCCTACCCAGACTTTGAATAACAAGGAATACCAGATGTTGCGTACGGCCAGCCTCAAGATTATTAGAGCGCTTGGTGTCGAGGGCGGGTGTAACATACAGTTTGCTCTGGACCCGTATAGCCAGAAATATTATGTCATTGAGGTTAACCCCAGAGTTAGCCGTAGTTCGGCTTTGGCCAGCAAAGCTACCGGCTACCCAATCGCCCGGGTCGCGGCTAAGATAGCGGTGGGTAAAAGGCTTGATGAAATTCCTAATGCGGTTACCGGTAAAACGATGGCTTCGTTCGAGCCAGCGCTGGATTACGTGGTGGTCAAGATACCCCGGTGGCCGTTCGATAAGTTCGCTTCCGGGGACAGGATTATCGGCACCCAGATGAAAGCCACCGGTGAGGTAATGGCTATCGATAGGTGTTTTGAAGCTGCCTTGAACAAGGCGGTACGTTCTCTTGAGTTCGGCAAGCGGTCTATACTCTGGGAGGATCCGAAGTGGGAAACGGGGACTGATATCAAAACATACTGCTTGAAGCCGACTGATTTGAGATTGTGGATTATGATGGCGGCTTTGCGGCGGGGCATTACTCCGGAAGCTATCGCAAAAATTACTAAAATAGATCTCTGGTTTTTGAATAAATTCCAGAATATTGTGGATATGGAAAAGAGGCTCCTGGCCGAGACGTTAACCCCGGAACTGATGTGGCAGGCGAAGCGATTGGGCTTTTCTGATGCGCAGATTGGGACTTTAGCGGATAGACTGCCGGAACAGGTCAGACAGTTGCGTTGTGATTGGCAAATAAAACCGGTCTATAAGATGGTCGATACCTGCGCCGCTGAGTTTGATGCCGAGACCCCCTATTTCTACAGTACTTATGAGCAGGAGAACGAAGCTGAGCCGTTTGAAGATGACCGGGCGGTGGTCATTGGCAGCGGGCCTATTCGTATCGGGCAGGGTATCGAGTTTGACTACTGTAGCGTTCATTCTGCCTGGGCTTTACAGGAGGCCGGCTACAAGAGCATTATGGTGAATTCTAATCCCGAAACGGTTTCCACCGATTTTGATACCAGCAGCCGTCTCTACTTTGAAGTTCTTGATGAAGAGAGCATGCGGGACATACTGGAAAATGAGAGTCAACGCACCGCTTCGGGGGGTAGTTCGCCGGCACCTTCGATAGTTCAGTTCGGCGGGCAGACGGCGATAAATCTCGCCGAGCCATTGTACCGGGCTGGTATGCCCATTCTTGGCTCCACTACCGAAGCTATAGACCTGGCAGAAGACCGGTACCGTTTCGAGACATTTATCAGTGGCCTTGGTATTCCGCAACCGCCTGGCGCCGGGGTAACCTCGGTGGAAGAAGCTATCAGCGTGGCCCAACTTATCGGCTATCCGGTGCTGGTGCGCCCCAGCTATGTTCTCGGGGGTCGGGCGATGGAGATAGTGCATAACGCCAGTGAGCTGATACGCTATATGCGGGTGGCTATCGAGATGGATAGTAAGCATCCGGTTCTCGTGGATAAATATCTGGCCGGTAAAGAGGTTGAGGTTGATGCTATAGGCGACGGGGAGCGGGTTTTTATACCGGGCATCATGGAACACATCGAGCGCGCCGGGGTTCACAGTGGCGACTCTATGGCGGTTTACCCGGCGATAAACCTGACCGATTTAGAGCGGGCTACTATCGTTGATTACACTATTCGGATAGGGCTGGGCTTGAATATCAAAGGCTTGATGAACATTCAGTTTGTCATTATGCCCGAGCCGGCGGGGGGCTCCACGGTGTATATTCTGGAGGTTAACCCCCGGGCGAGCCGTACCATCCCGTTTATTTCTAAAGTTACCGGGGTGCCGATGGTGAAAGTAGCTACCAAAGTTATGCTGGGCATGAGCCTGAAAGAGCAGGGCTACGAGACAGGATTGTTTAAAAATCGCGGTCTGGTGGGCATTAAAGCCCCGGTTTTTTCGATGTCCAAGCTGGTCGGGGTTGATACCTATCTAGGGCCTGAGATGAAGTCTACCGGTGAGGTAATGGGCATAGATTATACTTTTGACTCGGCTCTGGCTAAGGCTTTGCTGGCGGCTGGTTTGATGGTGCCGTCGCCGGGCTCGGTACTTTTCAGTATCGCCGATAAAGACAAAGCCGAAGTACTGCCTATTATAAAGAAGCTCGATTCGGTAGGTTGTCATCTTTATGCCACCGAGGCTACCGCGGCGATGATTGAAGCCCTGGGTATCCCGGTCAAAATGATTACTAAAAAGCTGGGCGAGGGTCACCCTAATGTGATTGATATCATCAATGATGGTACGGTAAATGGAGTGGTTAATACTATGACGGGTGATAGTGTTCCTTTAAGCGATGGCTTCCAGATACGCCGGGCGGCGGTTGAGAAGCGTATACCCTGTTTTACTTCTCTGGATACGGTCAGGGTTTTTGCCGAGGCAATGGCTAATGGTAACCGGGTTTATAGTGTTAAGAGACTGCCAGAATACCGCGAAGAGGGAGCGGATTGAAACAGGTAACGGCTACTGTATTATCTAATGAGCGGCTCTGGGGTGAGTCTTCAACTTCGGGGCGGCGGCAATATTTGAGCACCTGGTTAATGTGGCTGGATTGCCCGGCATTAGCTTCGGCAGCCAGGCCGGGGCAATTTGTAATGGTTGATTGCGGGGCAGAGTGCCTGTTGCTGCGTCCTTTCAGCATCCATCGGGTTAATGAAGATGGGCAGATAGCCCTGTTTTTCGTTGTTCTGGAGGATGGTAAGGGTACGCAATGGTTGTCCCGTCGTAAGGCTGGTGATAGTGTCAGGCTACTGGGCACATTGGGCAATGGTTTCACTATTAATATCGATGCGAATAACTTGCTGTTGGTAGCCGGCGGTAATGGTATTGCGCCGCTATACTTTCTGGCAGATGACGCATTAAAAAGGGGTTATTCGGTAAGAATACTCTATGGTACGGCAGATACCAAGAGATGTCCGTTGCCTCCGGAAGTTGAACTGGTATCGGCTACTGAAGATGGCTCGGCAGGTTATAAGGGACGGATTACCGACCTTATCCCCGAGCATATCGGGTGGGCAGACCAGGTTTTTGCCTGTGGCCCTCTCCCTATGTATCGGGCGATGGCAGCTAAGCGACGGAAGTTGTTAAAAGATAAACCAACCCAGATATCTCTGGAGATGCGGTTGGGTTGTGGGGTGGGAGTGTGTTACGGGTGTACTATTAAAACTAAGGTTGGGCTCAAACAGGTGTGTCAAGACGGGCCGGTATTTGATTTGGATGCTGTTGTCTGGGGGGAGTTCGGGTGCTGAGGGGAGAGTGAACAATGACCGTAGTTACTAAGAGAATTAGTCTCCAGACCGGTGGCAATGGTGATATCGTGGATATTACCGATAAGGTTCGTCAGCAGCTGGCCGGGTCTGGTGTAAAAAATGGGATTGCCACCCTTTTTGTGGCTGGTTCCACGGCAGGCATCACCACTATTGAATTTGAATCCGGTCTGCTGGCCGACTTTAAGAGTATGTGGGAGCGTAATATTCCCAGAGATATTGCTTATCATCACGATAGTGCCTGGGGTGATGGGAATGGGCATTCTCATGTGCGGGCTTCGTTGCTGGGGCCGTCATTGGCAGTGCCTTTTACCGATGGCAAACTGGCGCTGGGCACCTGGCAGCAGATAGTGGTGGTAGATTTTGATAACAGGTCTCGTAGCCGGCAGGTGATATTACAGGTTATGGGCGAGTAGAGGTCTTTACATGGGCAGAGACATATTTTATAATATTAGGTCGTTTTTATTTATACCGAGGTGATTATCGATGGCTAATCAGGTAGGTAAAAGGTACAAGTGTGCCAAGTGTGGTTCCGAATTTGTCGTTACCAGAGGCGGTAAAGGTGAGGTCCACTGCTGTGGCAAGCCTATGGAGTTGAAGAAATAATTATACTGGTTAACGGGAGGTACCTTATCTATGGCTAATCAATTAGGCAAGAGATACCGCTGTGCTAAATGTGGTACAGAGGTTTTATGCACTAAGGGTGGTGATGGTGTAGTAAGTTGTTGCGGGCAAGAAATGGAAGTTCAACAGCCGAGGACTGTTCCCTCTTCCGACTGAGTTTTAGATAATTTAATATTACCTGAATTATAGTACTCGGACAATTTATATTTGTTTTTAATGCTAGTTACGGACGGATGACAGGATGTCCGGAGGCGCAATTAAAAACCACATCGATATCGATGTGGTTTTATGTTTTATGCGGCGATTAAAATAGCGGGACGGCAAGTGCCCTATTTATTATTTTGTATCAGGGAGAAGAATTCAGCTCTGGTGTCCGCCCGCTGGAGGAATATACCCTTGATGGCAGATGTTATGATGTTACTGCCTGGTTTTTTTATACCGCGCATGGTCATGCACATGTGCTCTGCCTGAATAACTACCACCACTCCTTCCGGCTTGAGGGCGTTGCTGATGGCTTTGGCTATTTGCTCGGTCATCCTCTCCTGTATCTGCGGGCGCTTGGAAATGATTTCCACAACCCGGGCCAGTTTGCTGGCACCCACTACACGTCCTTTGTTGTTGGGTATGTAGCCGATGTGAGCTACCCCGTAGAATGGCAAGAGGTGGTGCTCACACATGGAGTAGAAGGGGATATCCTTCAGGATGACCATGTCCCGGTGCCCCTCTTGGAAATCTACCGAAAGCTCTTGCTCCGGGTCGACATTGAGGCCGCTGAAAAGCTCGTCATACATTTCGGCTACCCGTCTCGGGGTGTCCAGCAACCCTTCACGGGTGGGGTCTTCGCCGATAGCTTCTATTATTGAGGCTACGGCTTTTTTAATCTTTGTCTTATTAACCATTATGAACTTATCATCTCTCCTGTGTTTATATAAACCACTGGTCATCATTGACCGAGTGATTGGTGAGGGCACGCTCCCCGTATACTTTCTTGTCCAGATGAAGCAACGAGTCTGTGGCCGTGGTTAGATAGGTATCATGTCCCAGATAAAGCAGCGGGTTGACATTATGTAAATCCAGGACTTCTTCCGGGGTGAATGATTCTTTCCCCGTGTGCACTGCCACAATCTCACCTACCAGCAGTTTGTGGTCGCCATAAGCCACATCGTCTACTAGCTGGCATTCGTAGGCAGCGTAGGCTTCTTTCAAGATGGGGACGCTTGTTTTTACCGGTTCTTCTACGGCGATGTTGAATTTATGGAACTTGTTGATATTCTGCCCCTTGCTGCCGCCTATTGCCGCGGCTAATTGAGCGGCTTCGATTGGTAAAAAGTTTATCCCGAATTGCTGACTTTCTATAATTAGCCGGTAAGTAAAGCGGTTGGGAGCTACGGATACTCCGTACAAAGGGGGGGTAAAAGAGATAGGAGTATGCCAGGCCACGGTCATGGCGTTAGTCCTCCCCGCAGCGTGGGCGGTAATAATAGCTACCAGTCTGGGATAGTGGGCATTAAACTTGCCTAAATTCTCGCTGGTTATTTTAATCATGTCTGGCTCCTTAATCTGGTGTGGAGTGTTCTATTTATCCCAGCCCAGAGCTTTCTCCACGGCGGCTAAGTCGGCGGGTAGCTCGATAAGTTGCGTTGCCCCTTTCAAGGCGGCTTCGGTATCTTTAAGTCCGTTGCCGGTCAATACGCAGACAACTCTTTTTTGGGAAAAGTCCATGCCTTGGCGGGAAATTTTTAGCAAT
>Ga0068714_10004031_pt1 | contig 16842 bp, 15 predicted proteins | sample MTBNYHSulfiMetaG_FD_62988 | JGI IMG/M metagenome (GOLD analysis project Ga0068714, IMG submission 62988) | Enrichment culture microbial communities from rom New York Harbor, USA that are MTBE-degrading - MTBE-NYH (New York Harbor Sulfidogenic)... | ecosystem: Environmental > Aquatic > Marine >...
AAGTCGACGAAAGAATGAGAACCTCGGTTCCGAATGTTTTCGCGGCGGGAGATGTTTGCGAAACCTACGACATCGCGCTGGAGCGCAAAGCGATCAACGCCATCTGGCCTTGCGCCATGGAGCAGGGAAAAGTCGCGGGAAGAAACATGGCCGGAGTGGAATCTGTGTATCCCGGTTCCGTTCGTATGAATTCAATCGGAAATTTCATTGGGCAACCGGCGATTTCCCTGGGCATGATCGCAGTGCCTTCAGAGGGTTCCGGTGCTGAATCTGGAGGAGAGTACCAGGAAGTGGTACGAAAAACCAAGGATACGTACCGAAAGCTCATCTTAAAAGAGGGCCGGATCAAAGGAGCGATTCTTGTGGGAGACACCCAGAAGGCCGGTATTTTTTCGGTGTTACTGAAGAAGCAGGTGGATGTTTCTGAATTTACGCCGATATTACTGAGCCATAGCTTGAGTTTCATGGATGTTCTCCCCCTTGTACGGGAGCATGCGGATAAATTTTATGAGTCGGAATTCAAGGAGTTGATGGATACCCATATAGTGTGATTCATGTCGACCGAGATGGTTTTTATCCATCCAGTGTGCGAGGAGATAAATATGAAGGTAATAATGGTTGATCAGGAAAAATGCACCGGATGCCATTTATGCGAACTGTGGTGTGCCAATGAAATTGCATCCGAATCAAAAGGAATGCCGGATTCATTTTTTGAAACGCCGCAGCCGGTGCCGAGAGTTTTTGTCGAAGGAAAGCAGTTTGCACTCCAGTGCAGGCATTGTCCGGAAGCCCCCTGCCTTGAGGCTTGCCCGAATGGTACAATGCGCCGGGATCCGGAAACCGGTCTCGTTTATGTTCATGAGCCGACTTGTATCGGATGCTGGATGTGCGTGATGGTGTGCCCGTTTGGCGTGATAAATCCGTATTCGCCGATGAAGGTAGCCGTCAAATGTGATCGATGCCGGAATATGGGGTATCCCATATGTGCTGAGGTCTGCCCCACGAATGCCATTTCAATTGTGGAGCGTGCAGTGGTTCAGGCTGGTGATAAGGACGAAGAAAAATAACCGGCAATGACCGGTAATCGGCAACGGATGGATTGAGAAAGGAGAATGAACAATGGATTTGATCCAGAGAAAAACGATAGACAAGACGGTTGAACGTTTCATTCAAAAAGCCGCCGTGGAAGGCATTGACCTGGTTTGGGACCGCTACGAGGGGCAGGTGCCGGAGTGCGGGTTTTGCGAATCGGGCCTCAGTTGCAGGGACTGCCTCCAGGGGCCATGCATAAGCCACCCATTCAAGGGGGATATCAACAAGGTGGGAATCTGCGGGAAGGACAAACATATTCTGGCGGCTCATACCCTGCTCAGAATGGTCATCAAAGGAACGATGGCCTGTCTGGATCAGGCTTCCGACCTTGCCGCCGATGCAGGCGGGGATTCCGAAAAGGCCGTGAACTCACTTTTCAGTGGCTTCGACGCCTCAAGCCTCCCGGGAATTCCGGCATCGGTCCTTGAGACCTGGAAGTCCGCAGGTGTTGTTCCCGAAGGCGTCGTGCGCGATGTCGTAAAGGCTTCGCAGAAACTTGAAGGTGGTGTGACCAGCGTTCATGAAACCCTCCTCTGGACCTTCAAATGTGCTCTCTTGGGCTATGCGGCGTCGGTTTTGAAGGGTGAGGCGAAAAAGAGCCTTTTTGGCGAATCCAAGCCCGAAGTCCTGCCGACGGATATCGGTGCACTTGATGCCGAAAAGCCCAACCTTTTGATGTATGGTGAATTCAGTGCGGCGCTTAAGGCTACAATCGCTGCAGCCTGCGCAAAAGCGGGCGTAGGGGTTTACGCCGTAGCTTCAGAACCTGTGCCCGGGGAGACGGTGGTACCTTTGCTGACCAATCATGCATCCCAGGAAGTGCCGGTTATGACCGGCGCTGTGGATCTCATCGTCGCAGGGGACCAGTTTGTGAACCCCTCCCTGTCCAGCCTGGCAACCCAATGGAATGTCCCGATCATCTCGGTACAGAGCCTCAAGTCCGGACCGGATGCCGAGGCTTTCGCTGCGTCTGTGGTTGAAAAGACCAAGGACAGCAAGCGTATTCGCGCTTCATTCAAGAGGGATGTGCCGGGGACCGAAAAACAGGCCTCTATGGGTTACTGCGCCGCAAATCTTGATATGAAAAAGATCGCGTCGGCGATCGAAGAAGGCGATGTAAAGGGAGTTGTTGTATTCGCAGGTTATGACAACACCAAATTGTCTCAGGATCTGGAATTGACCACGATGGCCGGGATTTTCCTGGAATATGGAATCTTGTGCGCCGCTGAAGGGGATGCCAGCGTGGCTCTTTCCAAATACGGGTATTTGACTGCCGGCAGCGATATTGCCTGCGCAGACGGCGTCAAGGCGACGCTGGACGCATTGGGAACGCCGGCGGTAATCGATGTCAGCGCATACGGCATGGGGGATTTCCTCTCCGGCCTGGCTGGAGCGGCCGGTAAGAGCCTCAGTGAACTTCCTGTTGCGGCGGTTTTCGCGGAAGCGAGCCGGAGCGTCGATGTTGTCAAGGCAATGGCGATGACCGCAATGGGGGTGAACACCTATTTTTGGCCTTTCCTGCCCGTGACCGGAAGCGACGACGTTGTGAAGGCCCTTGAAGATTTCTGCAAAACGTCGTTCGGCGGGCAGTTGCACGTGATCACGCGCAAACTTGCTGCGAGAGTGAAGGGCGCAACCATCGTGAAGGTTTTGACCGGGGAAGAAGGTCCGGATGTAAGCGGCAACCCCTGGTACAGCAAAACCGGAGCCGCGTGATGCGTTTTGTGGAATGACCGGCTGTTTGATTGGTTTGGGCCGGAGTAAATTTCTTACAAATTGATAAAAAAGGCCGTGGAGATTTTTCCCCACGGCCTTTTTGCTTGAGTATCCTGTGGATCGCTATGGATTGACGTTTTCAATGACTGAAAGCGCCCCTTCACAAATCGCTCCTTTAAAGCGCTGTTGCACGGCAGCCCTGAGCATGGGGAGGGTTATTGCGTGCTCCATTTTAGCCAGGACGGCCAGGGAAGCGAGCGCGAAATCAGACGATTTGATCCCCTGAGCCTTGAAATCTACGGTGTGCACCTCTGCGCCTGTGGCTGGAATCTCAACGCCTTTCATCCTTAGCACAAGGGCGTCTTTACCGAGGGATGAGACAAGGTTTTTCCTGCGCACAACGCCTTCGTCTGCAAGCGCCACCATGATGCCGGGATTTTCGATGCCGGTAAAGAGAATGTCCTCGGGTGAAAGAATAAGTTCGCTGACCGAGGGACCACGGAGCACGGTGATGTTGTACTCGTTTTTCTGGCTCGCCCGCAGCCCGGCGCTCATGCCGGCCAGGCAGAGGATTTCACCGGCCGTAAGGATTCGTTGCCCGGCACTTCCGAGCAGCACGATTTCTTGGCGGCCCGTGGAGGGCGCATCGAATTGTGTCTCCATGGCCTGCGGTGGGGAAGGCTTCCTTTCCATGGAGGCTGCCCTGCGGTACTGGGTGCCGTATTCTTCCCTGAGATTGCACCGAACCGGGCCCTCAAGAGGAGGCAGACCGCTCAAATTTTTTTCTATAACCGATGGGGTCAGTTTGTTTCGCTTGGTGTACCTCCCGGTACACATTCCCCAGATGTCCATCACCGAGAAGCCGTTGAATTTTATGGCTTCTGCTATTTTTTCAGGAAGATCTTTACGGTAGCTGGAGCATCGGGTGACATACGGAGCGCCTGCCGCCCGCACAAGCTCGGCCGCATCCATCGGGCGTTCTAGCCGGTTCAAAAAACCGGACCCGACGACGGCATCGGCCGGTGTTGTAGAAGAACACTGGCCGCCGGTCATTCCGTAATTGAAATTATTGAGGATCAGCAACGTCAGATCAACATTGCGCCGGCACGCTGCGGCCAGATGAGCCCCTCCGATGCCCAGCCCCCCGTCTCCCATGGTCACCACGACCGTAAGATGTGGTTGGGCCAGCTTGATACCGGTTGCGTAGGTGAGCGCACGGCCATGGAGTCCGTGAAAAGCGTGGGTGTTGAAGAAGGTATCAAAGAGTCCGGAACAACCGATGTCGCTTATAAGGGCCACCTGGTTTCCTTCCACTCCCAGGGACTGGAAGGCCGTATCAAGCGCCTTGGTGACGGTGTCGTGTGAGCACCCGGGGCAGTAGGCAGGTGGACGGTTTGTGTTGATAAGGCTAGCCATTTTTTATCACCTCCTCGATCGTCGCGGGGGAAATGAGATTTCCGTTCATACGTCCGAAAAAGTCCACCTTTTTGCCAGCGAGAACCCGCTGGATTTCACGGACATATTGGCCGAGGTTCATTTCGACCACGACGACGCGCCTGTATCCCTCAGCTTTTTCAGAGATCACCTGTTCCGGTACCGGCCAGAGGGTTTTTAAAACCAGCAGCGAAACCGGGCGGCCGGAGGCTTTGAGATTCTTCACGGCGGCCGAAGCGGCCCTGGCGGTGACTCCGTAAGTGATAACCAGGGTGTCCGCACCTTCGACGACCTGTTCATCGAAAAAGGTAAACCGGTTCAAACCCTTGAGAATTTTGTCGCCCAGCCTGCGGCGTTCGGAATCGATCTTCGCCGGGTCTATTGTTATGAATCCGTCGTCTCCGTGAGTCGAGGACGTCTGGCGTACGAGCACCTTCCCGCCGATGGGCAGAAACGGCGGAACCCCGCTTTCATCCGTCACTTTGAACGGGAGATAGGGCTCCTCTTCCGGGGCGGGCTTCCTTTCCTTGAGAGGGGGTGTCGTCCAGTCATCCATGTCGACGCTTTCCCGGGTCATCCCGATCTCCTTGTTCGAGGCAATGAAAACGGGGCATCGGAATTCTTCGGCAAGATTGAAGGCATGCACGGTCAACTCATAGCAGTCCCGGACATCAACAGGAGCAAGCACGATGACCGGAATGCCACCGCTGTTCCCCCAGCGGAGAAACTGGATGTCGCCGTCGGCGCCCCTTGTTGCGGAACCTGTGGAGGGTCCAAGGCGCTGCACGTCCACGATGACGATTGGGATCTCGCTTCCTATGGCGAAGGATATATGTTCGCTGTAAAGACTGATGCCTGGCCCCGATGTGGCGGTCATCACCTTGAGTCCCGCCATCGAGGCACCCAGGCAGGCGCCAGTGGACGCTATTTCATCTTCACATTGAAGACATACTCCCCCCGCAGGGGGAAGCAGCCTAACCATCGATGCAAAAACCGTCGTTGCAGGCGTTATGGGATAACCGGCGAAGAAACGGCATCCGGCTGCGAGGGCACCGAGCCCTATGGCTTCGTTTCCCTCCATGAAGGTCATGGCCATTACTGTTTTACCTCCTCTTTTTTGAAGGGTTGACAAAGCGCCGGGTTCCAGTCGGGGGATCACAGGCGCGATATTGTATTCACCCTGATTATAATTAATCGACATGAACGTAAAGTCTTTTTCTGGTATTTTTTTTATGGTATGACCATGAGGTCAAAAATTTCCGTGAAATGGAACCCGAAATCACAATGCCGGGCCATTCTGCCTTTATAGCGCCACATTTATTTCTGGCCTGGGGGTGCCTGATCCAGAAAGTATTCGCAGGATTGAGCTCAGAGAATCAACGGGTTGAGTTTGTTTCTTTCCATATAAGAACGCTGATTTGGTGTGCGTTACTGGAACTGAGTACAAAGTAAGTGATTGACATTGAGCAGTGTATATTCAAAAATTAGACTTTGAAATAAGGATTAAAGATTAAAAAAAGGAGGTTTGTTATGCCAGAATTTGGGTCACCTTTTTCAGGATTAGCAAAAGATAGAAAACTTACGAATCAAGAATTAATTCGTGCAATACGTTTCATGATAGCCGCTGAATATGAGGCCATCCAGCTATACATGCAGCTTGCCGAATCCACCGACAATAAGCTGGCTATAGAGGTTCTGACGGATATTGCAGACGAGGAGCGGGTTCATGCAGGTGAATTTCTCAGGCTTCTCCGGGAACTGGCTCCGGATGAGGAAAAATTCTATGCTGAAGGGGCCGAGGAGGTCGAAGAGGAAATCAAGAAATTGAAGTAGAATGGAATCGGGCGCTGATTCCTAAATCCACCATCTAATTTCTCCATGACAAATGTCAAAGGTGGATGAGGGTGGTCCAAAACGAAGAAGGGTTTTTGTTTCATGATAAAATCTTATCGGGGCATTCAGCCCAGAATTGGAAAAAACGTGTTCATCGCCCCGAACGCGGTGATCATCGGCGACGTTGTGATCGAGGATCATGCAAGCATCTGGTACGGAACCGTCGTCAGGGGAGACAGGTCCCGCATACGTATCGGAGCGTACTCCAACATCCAGGACAATTCCACGGTCCATACCGTGCCGGATCACCCTGTTACGGTGGGGCCGCATGTAACCGTGGGGCATAACGCCGTGGTTCACGGCTGCGTCATTGAAGAATCCTGCCTGATCGGCATCGGAGCCGTCATTTTGAACGGGGCGGTGATAGGACGCGGCTCCATCGTGGCCGCCCATTCGCTGGTAAAAGAGGGGCAGGGGGTGGCTGCTTACCGTCTCGTAGCGGGCGTTCCGGCCAAGATCAAAAGAGAACTGGACCCGGCGGGTGTGGAGCGGATCAACGCTACTGCCGGGAGTTATGCAGAGCTTGCCGCGGAACATAGATTGATGTTCGATGGTACATCCTGATGAACGGAAGGAAAAAAGGATTCGATGAGAAGAAAGCATGCAGAAGTGACCGATCGGGTCGAGATCGAACGTATTATGGCGCTGACCACCATCGGCAGGCTGGCGACGATCGGCGCCGATGGTTATCCTTATGTCACTCCGGTGAATTTTGTTTTTCATGGAGGGAACATCTATTTTCACTGTGCACCGAAAGGTGAAAAACTGGACAATCTGCTTCGGGATGCCAAGGTGTGTTTTGAAGTGGATATCCCCCTTGCCTATATCGGCCGTGATTTCAACCCGGAGGGTGAGGCCTGTAATTTGCATCAATTTTACCACTGTGTGATTATCCGGGGCACGGCATCCATTGTCACCGATGATGCATTGAAAACGGCGGCCTTGAATGCGCTGGTCGAAAAACATGAACCGGCGGCCGATATCCCGCCGGTTACACCGGAAATGGGAGCGTATCGTCGCTGTGCCGTCGTAGAGGTCAAGCCCCTTTCGATAAGTGCGAAGAGCGACGTCGGCAGGAACAGGCCGGAAGGCGAACGAAAGGCGATCGCCGACCGGTTGAAAGAACGCGGTGGTTCGGTGGAGCTTGAAGCCGTTCGTGCGATGGGTCTCGCCCCCGGCCTTGATTTCCCTTGACCTTAATCGTTGTCAGCGAAGCGGCTGTCGTTGTCGTCTTCGATTCTTCTTCGGCGCCGGTATCGGTATCGGCTTTTTGGAGTGTCGAAACGCAGTTTTGACCTGGCCCGCACGTGCTGGGAATTCAGAAGCCAGGAGTCAGAAGTCAGGATTCGGTATCGGTATCGGCTTTTTTTCAGGTAGAGCTTTTGGATTCCGAACAGCTAACAGCTAACAGCTAAACGCTAAGAGCTGTCTAATTGCTAACAGCTGATTGTCGGCGGTTTTCCAGGCAGACCTTTCCCTGATCATATCATGAACGTTCCACCGTTCACATCCAGCGTAACACCTGTAACGAAGGGAGACTCGAGCAGGTATTCAAACGCCCGGACCACGTCTTGCACCGCACCGATGCGGGAGACGGCGACCTGTTGCTTCAAGGTGTCGAGCTGGGTGGGGGACCATGTCGTGAATATTCCGGCATCCTCGATGAACGCGGGGGCGATTGCATTGACCGTAATGCCGTACGGGCCGAGTTCCTTTGCAGAATAGCGGGTGAGGCCGAGGAGGCCTGCTTTGGAAGCCGCATAATGCGGTCCGACAACGCCCCCTCCTCTGGCGGCCAAAGAGGAAATATTGATGATACGACCGAATCCGGCTGCTTTCATGTCGGGCACCACCTGGGAACTCCAGTAAAAAGCCCCGCTCAGATTGATCTGGATGGTTTCATCCCACTGTTTTACCGATATATTTTCAAAGGTATTCTTTGGCATGATGCCGGCGTTGTTCACGAGGATCGACGCCGACCCGAGTTCACGCTTGATTCTCCTGTAATTTTCCGCTACGTTTATCGGATCTCCGGCATCTCCCTTGATTACAAGGATCCCTGCAGCGCTTTCGGCAATATTTCTGAGCTTGCTTTCTGCTTCGGCGGCGGCGCGTTTGTCTGCATGATAGATGGCTGCGACCGGACAGCCACGTTCGGCAAGACGTTGAGCAATGCCGAAACCGATTCCCTTTGTTCCTCCTGTGACGACTGCAACTCGTGATTTCATGGTAACCGCTCCCGTTTGAGACGTTCTGTGCAAAGAACATACGCGGCCGCAAAAAGCGTGTCAATTGTTCAGATCCGTTGACCGCGTGAATTTGTATCCGCCACGTGGATCAGGGGGTCCATTTGAAATGTTGCCCGCATGACTGGAAGCTGATACAAGAGGTAGGAGCGGAAGAATTGAAAGGGGTCGCGCTGAGGGCAAGCTTCATTTTTGATTCATGATCTATCCTTATGGAGGTTATAATTCAGATGCCTGGAACAGAGGCAACAGGCAGTATTGAGTATTCTGTGAACGCCGACTTTGATTTCTCGGTGTGCGAGCGGATCATCGAAAATGTATCCCGGGTGGTTGTGGGCAAAGAGCCTGTTGTAAAGCTTTTGTTGGTGGCCCTGCTGGCCGAGGGTCATGTGTTGCTGGATGATGTTCCAGGGCTCGGGAAAACACTGATTGCAAAATCCCTGGCGAGGAGCATCGGAGGGTCGTTTCGGAGGGTTCAGTTTACCCCCGATTTACTTCCCGGCGATATTACGGGATTTACGATCTATGACCAACAGGCGGGACGTTTTTCATTCCAGCCCGGACCGGTCGTAACAAATATCCTGCTTGCCGATGAAATAAATAGAACCATCCCGCGTACTCAGTCGAGTCTGCTCGAAAGCATGGAGGAGAGGCAGGTTACCGTGGACGGCAAAACGTACCCTCTTCCTCGGCCGTTCTTTGTTATTGCGACGCAGAATCCGGTTGAGATGGAGGGGACCTTCCCTTTACCTGAGGCGCAAATGGACAGGTTTCTGCTCAGGTTGCGGCTTGGTTATCCGAAAAGGGACGAAGAGATGGCCATCCTGGAACGCTTTCGTGAGGAAGACCCGCTTTTAAGCCTCGAGGCTGTCACCGACCCTTCACAGATCGCAGAACTTCAGCGGGCACGGAGAAAAATATGGATTTCAACACCGGTGCGGGAATACATCGCCGATGTGGTCAGGGCGACGCGAAATCACGAGTCTCTGCGTTTCGGGGCCAGCCCCCGTGGATCCCTTGGTCTTATGCGGGCCGGCCAGGCTATGGCTGCATTGATGGGTAGGGATTACGTCCTTCCCGATGATGTGAAGGAGTTGACCGTGCCGTTGTTGGCCCATCGTTTGCTGCTCAACGAGGAAGAACGTTTAAGGGGTCGAACGGCTGAATATTTTCTCCAGCATATCCTTGATCGTATCCCTGTTCCGGTGACGGCCGGTTGAGATGATTTCATGGAAGACAGTGAAAATCGTGTGGCAAGCCTGTTTATCGTTCCTCCGGTTGAACTTCTGGTGGGGGTCGTCCTTTTTTTTGCGGTGTTGTTTCGTCAGAAAGATCTTGCAATCCTGGCTTTCGTGGTCCTGGGTGTAGGGCAGGGGGCTAGATTCTGGAGCCGTTTCAGTCTCGCCGCCGTCAAATGTACGTGCTGTGTCGATAAGAAAATCGTCTTTCCTGATGAAACCGTGACGCTGAAGATGACCGTTGAAAACGCCAAATTCCTGCCTGTCTGGCTCAAGGTTACAATGCGCCTGGTAGAGGGTCTCAGGCTTCCTTCCCAGGAAATGCCCGGCAGCGAGGAAATCGGGTTACTATGGTATCAAAGGGCTGGTTTTGAACATAGGCTGGTTGCATCGAGAAGAGGTGTGCATCGTATTGGACCGGCCCGAATCGTTGCAGGAGATCTGTTCGGTTTTTTCCGCAGGGAAAAGAAGGAAACCGAAGAACTTGATGTCATCGTATATCCAAGGCTCGTTCCGCTGAAGTGCATGACATTCCCCAGAAACGATTTTTTCGGCCTCCCGGGGAGGAAGAGCCCGGTTCAGGACCCGGTCTACATTCTGGGCACCCGGGACTACCAGCATCGTCAGCCCGCCCGTTATATACACTGGAAAGCGAGTGCCAGGTACAACAGGCTTCAGGAGAAGATCTTCGAACCTTCGAAGCAGGAAAAGGTGTTGCTTTTGGTGGCCGTGGACCGGTTCGAAGAGGAAAATGCGCTTGAGCCCTTTGAGCGGATGATCGAGGCTGTGGCCTCCTTGGCTGTCCACTTCTATGAGGTAAAATGCTCCGTGGGGTTCATGACCAACGGTCTCGTGCACCAGGGCCCTTCGATTCTTCGCGTAGGAAGGGACAGCACGACCCCATCCTCGATTCTTGATATCCTGGCGAGACTGGACATCCATCGGGTGCGAAGTCCAGGCGAAATGCTTCATAACAGCTCGGTGCTTCCCTGGGGATTAAGCTGCGTCTACTTTTCATACCAGCGGCCGGAGGCACAATCCGGCGTTGAACGGTTTTTTCAGCATGCAAAAATACCTGTGACATATATCTTATGCGATCCGGAAAGCGACGTTGATAAAGACCTGCAAGACATGGGGCGAAGCGCTTACCGGCTGGACGAAATTCGGGTCGTGGGGGCGGCCGGAAAACCATGAGCTTCAAAAGAAACATAGCCCTGCTTCTTCCTCAGGCTTTGATGGAATTGAGCTGGCTCCTGGCCGTGGGATCCTTCCTGGTAATGTCCGCTGCGCATCGTCCCTTTCCCCTTTTTGACGGCGCAGTGGTTTTTTTGCTGGCGGTTTTGCTTACCGGAATCACGCGGGGGAGGGGGCTCAGGATCATCTGGGTTCTTGGACTCCAGATTTTGGGATGGTGCTTGGGGGTGTCAAGCATGCTGTATTCCTCCTTCAACCCACACGTATTTTCCTATTTTAATCCGGGATGGATTTCCGACTTGTTTAGCAGGTTGAAAGGCGCCGATGATTGGTTGGCGTTTATAATCCTGCTTGTTTTCGGGGTTGCTTCGTGGTGGAGGGGCGTGGCACTTGCACGAAAACCATCCGATTATTTCCTTGTGTGCTCTCGCTTTGATTTGGGCCTCACGGTGCTTTTTTCTTTATTCCTGGTAAAATTCCTGTTCCTGGTGAGGGGAGGAATTCAATTGACGGCGCCGACGGCTGACGTGATGATTTATCCTTTTTTCATTTTTGGGCTTAGCGCCATAGGACTTGCCAGAAATGGGGAAAGGCCTCTTATGAAGGGCTTTATTTCCGGGTACAAAGGGATTGGTTTGCTGGTGAGTTTTGCAGGCTTTGCCTTGGTGTTCGGAGCGGGCCTGGTACTTTTTTTTATGCCTCTTCTGCAGGCTGGGGCGGAAATCGGCTATGCCGTATTGAAAAGCGGCGCCGAGCCACTGGGTCGCATCGTTGTCTATATCTTACGATTTTTGTTCCTTGGAGCCAGAATGCGGCATGAGCCGGCTTCCACGTCTTCTTCAGAAGAGGGGAGCGGTTCGGTTTTACCGGCTGAGGGGGGCTGGGAGACCGGTATGGTAGAACAAATTTTGATGTGGGTGTTCCTGGTGTTCGGGGGGGTTGTTCTGGTGTTCCTGTCGGGGCTGGGTCTATGGTATTTATTCTCCTGGCTTTTTTCGAGGACGTCAAGAGAGGAGGAAAAACCTGCTTTGAAGGCGGGCCTGCTGAAGTGGCTCCGGGGTTTCCGTGGATTTCTTTTATCGTTACGGAGAAGGCTTTCACGAATTTTGGAAGCCTATGAGGATGCCGGTCAGTTTTTTCATTTTCTCATAAAATGGGGAGGCAGGAGTGGCATGCCGAGGCTCGTGAATGAAACTCCTTATGAATACGGACTTCGCCTGAAAGATCGGTTCCCCTCCCTGGAGCGGGATATTGCATCGATCGTGGACGCGTTCAACCTTGAAGCCTATCGAGAAGACCCGGTTGACGATCGGAGAATGAAAAGGTTGAAGCGAGCAAGGAGGAGCCTTCTTCATGTCGCGAACTGGCCGGCACGGTTTAAATCCAGGTTTTTGGGATGAAAAAAATATGCCTTTTGTCTTTTGGCTGTAGAATCGGTATCGAGGTATTTGGAGTGTCGAAACGCAGTTTTGACTTGGCCCGCACCTGCTGAGAAGTCAGGAGTCAGAATTCAGAATTCGGGGTCGGTATCGGTATCGGTATCGGCTGTTGTTGAGGTGGGGATGATTCGTATGCTGTTCCAGAATTGTGAGAAAATTAATTGTCTTGACAAGCGAAGATGATTTAATATACTGACTTTTTACTTGAATTTCCGAACCGGCCCCGTCGGGTTCGGTTTATGGTTTTTGCTGATGATCGTCGACTTAAATACGATTTCAAGCGCAACACGCCGTTTTGATTTCACATTGGAGTCGGAATCGTGGAAGGCGGATGGCGCTTACGATCAGGTACTCGGGCCTGCCGGCCCTGTTGGTGTGAGTATATCGATCTATAGGGCCGGAAGCAAGTTTGTACTGAACGGGGAGGTATCCGGAAAGCTGTGTGCAAGGTGTGACAGATGCCTGGATGTTTTCGAAAAGGATTTTTCCACCGCCTTCGAGGTGTACCTGATGTTTCCGGCAGAAGGCGATTTCATGGAAGAAACGGAGCTCGACGATCAGGACATGGGTGTTGATTTCGTGACCGGTGACGAGGTGGATCTTGCCGCAATAGCCCGTGAACAGATTTATCTGGCCATGCCGATGAAGCTCCTGTGCAGTGAAAGCTGCGAAGGAATATGTCCCGGATGTGGTGCCAACCTGAACAGGGAACCGTGCCGCTGCAAAAGGGAAAAAACATCACTGGGCTCACAGATCGAAAGAATCATAAAGAATTGACCGAATAGGCGCCGAATCGCAAACGATCGGATCTGGAGGTGGGGTTCATAATCGTTTTCAGTCGAGCGCCGGGAGAGGAAAAATGGCGGTACCAAAGAAAAAGAAATCCAAATCACGGAGGGACCAGCGCCGTTCTCACGATCATCTGAGGATGCCGCAGGTCACCGAGTGCCCACAGTGTCAGGAACCTGTGTTGCCCCATCACGTTTGTCCGGAATGTGGAACATACAGGGGCAGAACTATCTTAAAGGAAAAAGAGAGTTGAAATGAAAGTCGCCGTGGACGCCATGGGCGGGGATAACTCTCCGCGAGTGGTTGTGCAGGGCGTGCTGGAAGCCGTGTCCGAACCGGGCGTGGAAGCCGTGCTTGTGGGGGATGAACGAGCGGTGGTTTGCGAACTCGGACCCGGAGGCCTGCCGGACGGAGTCGACCTTCACCACTGCAGCGACGTGGTGGGGATGGATGAACCTCCTTTGAAGGCCGTACGCATGAAGCGGGAGGCGTCTGTTCGCGTGGCTTTTGACCTGGTGAAGCAGGGAAAGGCCGATGCGGTCGTAAGCGCCGGGAATTCAGGGGCCATGCTAGCGGCGGGAATATTCGTCCTCGGTCGGTTGGAAGGAGTCGAACGGCCGGGTATCGCCAGTATTTTCCCCGGGCAGAAAAAGCCGGTGGTTATGATGGATGTGGGTGCCAATGTGGACTGCCGTCCTTTCCACCTGTTTCAATTCGGTGTCATGGCCGACGCGTTTTGCCGGGTTTGCCTGGGCGTGGATTCTCCCGTAATAGGTCTTTTGAATATAGGCGAAGAAAACGGCAAGGGAAATGAAGTCGTACGAAACGCCGGTGACCTGTTTCGTGACTGCGCTTTGAATTTTTTTGGAAATGTTGAGGGGCGGGACATTTTCAACGGAAACGTCGATGTGGTGATCTGTGATGGTTTCGTTGGGAATGTGGCGCTCAAACTGGTCGAAGGTGTTTCAGAAGCGATCGGACGGTTTTTCAAGGATGAGCTGCTGGGAAGTATTCAGGGGAAGCTGTCCAGGTTGTTTGGTCGGCGTGCCTTCAGTCGGTTTTTCGAAAAATATGACTATCAGGTATACGGTGGAGCGCCTTTGCTGGGGATAAACGGTGTCGCAATCGTTTGTCACGGTGGGTCCTCGGCAAGAGCCATCAAAAACGCTGTTCAAATGGCGGCTCGTTATGCCGCCAGGGGTGTTGCGGATAAAACCGCCAAGGCCGTAGCTTCTTTCGGCCGATAGCAACGTGGAGTACGTAGCCTGTCCGCCCCGCCGGCACAGGCAGGCACGAGCATGGCCGCCGTTTTATCCCGATCCTGTCGGGCTTGACGCGGACTTGCCCCGACTTCCGTCGGGGGATTGGGCAAAAGGACCATTTACGAATGGAAACCAGCTTGAATGACAGGAAGGGAGGTACGGCGTGGCCGACAACAGTCGTGTAGTGGTTATCACCGGCGGATCCAAGGGGATAGGCAGGGCGGTGGCCCTGCGTTTTGCAGCGGAAAAAGCTGATCTCGTTTTGATCCATTACGATCCCGACGAAGAGGACGCCGGACGGACGGTAGCAGAGATAGAGTCTTTGGGAGCCGCCGCTGAAAGTATGAAACTGGATGTATCTTCAACGAAAGAGGTTGAAGAAGCATTTTCCGGTATTGTGGAAAACCATGGTCGGGTCGACGTGTTGGTTAATAATGCGGGCATAACCAGGGATACCTTGGTTATGCGCATGAACGAGCAGGATTGGGATGCGGTTCTCGCGGTCAATTTGAAGAGTGTTTTCAACTGCACGCATGCGGTTCTTCGAACGATGGCCAGGCAGCGAAGCGGCCGCATCGTAACGATTTCTTCGGTGGTGGGGCAGATAGGGAATGCCGGCCAGGCGAATTACGCCGCTTCAAAAGCCGGTATTCTCGGATTCTCTAAAAGTGTAGCGAAGGAGATGGCTGGTCGGGGGATTACGGTTAACGCCGTAGCACCCGGTTATATCGACACCGAGATGACTTCAGGGCTTCCAGACAAAGTCAAAGCGGAGTTTCTTTCCCAGATACCCCTGGGGCGGATCGGAAGCCCGAAGGACGTCGCTGAGGCGGTTTACTGGTTGAGCACAGATGCGGCCGGTTATATAACAGGCCAGGTGATTCATGTGAGCGGCGGCATGTATATGTGATGGTATCGGGTCTTAATTTTTTTGTGTCAGACTCTATCAGGGTCGGCTTAATTGTTTGAGGCTGTGGGAGAGCAGAGCCGGGGATCCTTGTTTGCGTCCGGCCGCTTGCTTGAAAAAAACGAAAAAATCAGGAGGTGGAGCTGTATGGCATCCGTTGATGAAAAAATTAAAAAAATTATTTGTGAACAGCTTGATGTTGATGAGAAAAATGTGGTTCCGGAAGCTTCTTTTGTAGACGATTTGGGAGCCGATTCCCTGGATCAGGTTGAGCTGATTATGGCGATGGAAGAAGAATTCGAAATTTCCATTCCCGATGAGGATGCGGAAACCATCAGAACGCTACAGGATGCGATAAACTACATTGAAAAGGCGATAGGAAATAAATAGTAAAAATTTTAAAATTTTAAAATTTTAAATGCTTACTAAATAAAGTTCATTTCCGTTCAAATCTCGACCGTTGTGGCTATCATCAACGGTCGGGCGATACGGAGCCTGCCGGGGATGATGCCCCGGCCGAAAACTATAACCTCGGGTGCTTTTGCACGACTTCCCGCAAAACCCTTAGGGCCGGGGACACCTGGGAAGCTGAACAGGAAGCTTCTCAAATCGGCCTGCGGGATGTGACCCCCTGTGATTTAAGTGCACCCTGAGTGCCTCGGTTTATGGATCCGGAGAGATGGTCTGGCCTGGCACCGCTTCTTCTGTAAATTTGGATGAGCCGGTGGCGGATCCTTTGACCGATGGCCCCGCTGATAAGAGGAAGGATGCAATGACAAGAAGGGTTGTTATAACAGGCTTGGGGATGGTGTCGCCCCTCGGAGTCGGGGTAAATGAAAACTGGGAAAATGCCTGCGCAGGAAAATCCGGCATAGGCAACATTACGAAATTCGATGCCAGTGATTTTGCGTCGAAAGTGGCCGGCGAAGTGAAGGGATTCAACGCCGAGGACTTTCTTGACAAGCAGATGGTACGCCGGTTTGATGTTTTCATTCATTTTGCGATGGCGGCCGCGCGAATGGCAATGGAAGATTCCGGGCTTAAAATCGACGCCTCAAATGCTTCCCGTGTCGGTTCAGTCACCGGCACCGGTCTTGGCGGGCTGAGCATGCTTGAGAATTTTCACAGTATTCTCCTTGAGAAGGGACCTCGCAGGATCAGCCCTTTTTTCATCCCGGGAATCATAGCGAACATGGTTCCAGGCCAGATCGCCATAGAATTCGGTGCAAGAGGTCCGAATCTGTCCATTGAAACGGCCTGTGCGGCAAGCTGTCACGCTTTGGGTGAAAGCTACAGAATGATCAAGGAAGGCATTGCCGACGCGATGATCACCGGGGGAGCCGAAGCGGTTATAACGCCCCTTGCAGTCGGTGGGTTTTGTTCCATGCGTGCATTGTCGACGAGAAATGACGAACCGGAGAAATCTTCCCGTCCCTTCGAAAACGATCGGGACGGCTTCATCATGGGCGAAGGCGCCGGGATCCTGGTCCTCGAGGAATTAACCTCCGCACTGGCACGAGGCGCTCACATATATGCGGAGGTTGGGGGGTATGGGCTGAGTGGTGATGCATATCATGTCTCTGCACCGGACCCGGAGGGTGTGGGTGCGGTGAGTTGCATGAAAATGGCGAT
>Ga0068714_10004032_pt1 | contig 16834 bp, 16 predicted proteins | sample MTBNYHSulfiMetaG_FD_62988 | JGI IMG/M metagenome (GOLD analysis project Ga0068714, IMG submission 62988) | Enrichment culture microbial communities from rom New York Harbor, USA that are MTBE-degrading - MTBE-NYH (New York Harbor Sulfidogenic)... | ecosystem: Environmental > Aquatic > Marine >...
GTAAAGTTCATCCCGCTTCATGCTCAGGCCGATGCCGCAGAATTTACACTGTTTTTCTTTATAGTTGACCAGTTCATCGTCCCGGTAATACCCCCAGAACCAGCAGCGATTATCGATGGCGATTCCCAGAATAGGAAAATACATTCAGTTTTGGCACAATTTTCAACAATCAAATTTTTGACCCTTCTTTTAATCCCATACGAACGAAGACTTGAGAAAAGGTTTAATTTTTTCTAAATTCAAAGGGTAAATATAATTGGGTGGGGCTATTAATCTTCCTTCTTTAATAATCATCTGATTTTCAATAAGCTTATATTTTTGCTTAAGGTATCCATTGTTTTCCCCTGCGCTGGCAGAAAACTTGCTCATAATCAGTGCTTCATGGTAGCAGCCGATTTCTCCTGCTACGCCATTGCCGACAACGACACCCAGGCCACTTTGCGCTGCTTTATATATAAGTTTTTCAAGACGCTTTAGACTTCCTGTCTTCATGAGTTTAAACTTCACGAAACGCGCACAATTCAGCTCGATCGTACGATCAAGGTCAGCCGCAGTGTGTATGGATTCATCCAGCATTAACGGTACAGGGGATATTCTGCTCAACCGTTCCATCTCATCCCATTTTTCGGGTGCAAAAGGCTGTTCGAAAAGCTCCACGCAGTCCTTTTGAATACCTTTGACAAAAGCCTGCGCTTCTTCGTAGCTGTAACCTTGATTGGCATCTATACGAAGTTTTGCAGCGCCTGCAATTTTGCTTTGTATAAACAATGTGCGTTCAATATCGGCATCCACGTTCCAACCCACTTTGATCTTGAGGGTTTTGTAGCCCAGACTAAGGAATCTCCTCAGTTCCTGTAAAATTATCTTTTTCTCCTTGGCATTGATTGTTGCCAGCAATTCGTGTGAAAAACTGCTTGAAAAAGGATATTCGACTGGGTTTAAGAGCATTTCTACCGATGTAACCAGAGGAGTTACAGCAAACGGCGTCGTTTCGCAATATGGGATCAGGGATTCAATTATTACATTTGCATTTGCACCGGGAAAATTCCTGCCATGCGTCCCCACGAAATTCCACATGGTTTCTATGTCCTCATCTGAATAGCCGGGCAAGGCCGTTGACTCCCCGATTCCAATTTTCCCGTCGTCTGACTCCGCAAGCGCCCAGATCATGGAGAAATGGTCTACATCTCCAAAAGACAAGTGATAAGATTCGGTCAGGGGACAGTCAAACTGGAACAAACTTAATTTACTTATATTCATTTAGGTTCCCTTTACAAATAACCGAAGATGAAATTTCCATTACATCTTCAATTGCCATTTCAAGTTGTACTGATCGTTTTTCGTTTAAAGCGCGTTGGCGCAGGCATTCCTTGTGAAAACTCTTTATTTCTGCAGGTAGAGGAAGATTTCCAGGGTCGAGATATCGGACAGCACCTTGATGGTCTCGAGCCGGCATGACTTTGTTGGCGATGTGAATATTGGGAGCCCAGGGAATGTCGAGTATGCCGGCCTCGGCGCTGCGTATTGCTCCCATGGATGGATCTCCATCACCCAATTCAAGTACCTTGTCGATAATGCACCTTGCTTCCGCTTCGATGATTTCTTTCTCGCGTTCAACCGCAGGGTCCTGCGGCAGTTGATATTTTCGCAACATCTGAATGATCTTTCTTGAACACCGCAGGCCCTCGGCGTTTGCCTGCATGCTGGGAATCCCAAATGCTTCCTGGGGTGTCTTTGTTGTAATATGTGTGGCATTTCCCAATAGTGCAATGAGGGTTCCCAATGCAATAATGGAGAAGGATTCCCCTTCACCTTGTGGAAAGGCTCCCATCCAGTGATGGGAACCAACAGGAACGATGACATCGGTATATCCAGACTTGTTCAGATATTCACTGCAAATCCGGGGAGAGACCTGTAAAGCGGCGATATCCTGAAACATGCACAGGTTCTGACCCATTCCGGTACTATATTGCGTGACGCCCTGTTTGGCAGCTAACAGACAGTCCAAAACGAAAACTGCGATAGCCAGTCCCGGAGGTACAAGGGTTCCGGTAAGAAAACTTGTATGCTCACGGTGAATGTCTACACCTTTTTCTCCATAAAGCGAAACTAGACGATCTACATACTGGTAATAGGAAATGCCTTCCGAAAGAGTCAAGGTCTTGGTAAAACGAAGCGTATCGGAAATTGCACCCCCCAGGAGCCCTGTAAAACCGGAAGCGAAGGCGACCTCTGCAATGGTCCGGACAATGGGTGTGCCCGGCAGCATCATGACCGGTATCGCGAGTCGCTCTATCATTTTCCGGCATTCTCGAACACCGTAATTGACGACAGGAAATCCATTCAGCATCGGTCGACCTTCCTGTCTGCTTCTGTCTATACCGTCCTGCGCATTTTTGAATTTTTCATTTCGAGTGTAGCTGTCTGTCGTGGTCGGCAGATAATCTGCGCCACCGTGGTTTTGCAGATAAAGCAAGAGCTTCAGTTGATCGTCGATGAGTGCGGTTCCCCCTCTGGGGTAGAGCAAATTATCACGGTCTTTGAATGCACGGCGGATGAGTTGAAACAGATTTTTTTCTTCCGGCAATCGCCGGTGATACATTACAGCCTCATCAATATGCACCTCGGCTAATGTCGGCCACTTACTCAATACGGCAAGGCGAAACTTGTCCAACGCCTCCGGGTCAAGTTTTTGATTTTTTATTTGAACCTTATTCATCGACTATCCCATAACGAGTCAGCTCTGCTGTTTTTACAATTCAGGCTTTGCCGTCAATCACATTTGTCCGATGCACACAGTTTGACCATATAAACCAGCTAAACTGTAATATATCGCCGGGCCACCCGCAAGGCCGCAACAGGATCGATTTGCGCAATTAACCCTACTGCATAGAGGAGGTAATGGCGATCCACATGAAACCTCGGGTCTTTCGGACGCAATGAAAAGGGGGCCCTGGCATTGAAGCGGGTCACCTGCAAAAGCGCGAGGGGGGAAGCATGATATGCTATGGCCCCGCCGGTTCCGATGACCGCGGAAACGTTTCTTAAATCCTTGCCTTTTTGAATGAGGATTTCTCCCGAAGAAGTGTATGCACTTGTAAGCTTTCCCGCATGCCGATCTATAGCAAGCTCTATCGCAGCTTTCGCCAGCGCCGTATCCATGCGCCCCTGTTCTGGACTTTCCGGCAAGTATGCACATCTGTCTGACAGGGTGCTGCAATATTTTTGCAGGATCGAAGGTACAACACCCGACGAATAAGCAATCCCTTCGAGCCCTGCAGCTTGAATGATGCCCTCGACACAGTGCCGCATGCCGATATCGCCTTCGACGGTCCTTTTAATGAAAGGTTCTTTAAAACCTCTGTATATAACCCCTCCCTCTTCTGGATCCCCTTCTGCGGCTGAATGAATATCGGTAGTTGCACCCCCTATGTCAACAATTACCAATTCGCCGATTCCCTCTTCAGATTTACTTCCTTTAGATATCAATTCCGCAGCTTGCAGCACGGCACTGGGTGTCGGAATCAGGTTCCCGTTCATAAACTTCTGTGCCGCATCCAGCCCTTTGGCTCTGATGATTTTGTCCAAAAACCATTTGCGAATGCTTTCCTGCACGCCATCTATATTTAATACGCCTAATTCCGGCATCACGTTATCTGTTACGACAAAATCTTTTTGAGCACACCTGAAAATATTTTCAATCTTGTCTGCTGCCGATTTGTTGCCTGCAACTATTATGGGTGAACCATTTGTCGATTCCGATAGCTGTTTGGCATTGGCTATAATGACATTCTGATTTCCTGAATCGGTTCCGCCGCAAAGTAATATGATATCAGGCGCTAACAATTCTATTTGTCCTACTTCTTTTCGGTTTAACTCTCCACTATAAACTCCGACGATCTTTGCACCCGCTCCCAGAGCTGCGTACTTTGCTGCCTGCACAGTCAAACTTGGAACAAGGCCGATGGTGATCATTCTCAGGCCACCGGCTGCGCTGCTGCATGCCATGCGAAGATCCGGCTGGAAGGGCCTTTTCAGGCGGGCTTCCAGGTCCGCAATCGCCGCTTCAAGCCCTGTCATAATTCCTTCATCGAGCGTAGTCGGACTACTGCCGGAACCAAGAAATAAATAATCCGCAAGATCGAAGGCCTTGACTTTTGTATATGTACTTCCAAAATCGACAGCCAAGGCAAATCTTGAAGCTTTTTTACTGTTCTTCATTTAAGTCGTTTTTGAGATCAGCAACAAAATCTTTCAGATTTACAGTGGGAGGATATACCCTATTAAAACCCATGTCTTTGAAAATCTTCTCAACCTCTGCGAAATCTTTTCTGCCGACGGCAAGATTCCCGCCGAGATAGAGAAGAATTTCCTGTAGTCCGGCTTCATTGCATTTATCTCGAAATCCCTCGCAATCAATTTGAGCTTGACCATACAGAGAAGAAATAACGATGGCGTCGGCATTGGTTTCAACGGCGGCCTCAATAAAGTCCTCAGCAGGGGTCAGGGCACCCAACGATACAACTCTAAAGCCTTCGTTCTCCAGTACTTTCTGGATAATCCGGTTTCCGATGATATGGGCATCTACACCAATGACGCCGGTCACAATGGTATTCATTTATATTCTTTCTACACCCATAAGACAGCATGCGTGATGATTAAACCAGACGGCGTTCTGCCTTCCCATGGCCTTGAGGTATGGCTGCTTCAGCCCTTTTCCAGAGATTACCCCCAGAGAATCCGGCCACGGAATTGCCGAATCGAGGTATGCAGCAGGACCAAGCAAAACCTGAAACCCGAGCACATTGTTGCGCAGAGATGTTGCCAAGTCAAACTTTTTCTGGATCATTTTGTCTAAATAACAGCGATAAATCAAAAACTTTAAATCATAATGTTTCTATTGACATAAATGAAAACAATTTATAAAAACCTAAATCAGGCGCATGATTGGCCATTTTGCAACATTGCAGCCAAGCAGGGTTGTTCAGATATTTTTATCGGTTTTTCCGGTCAGCTTATTCGGGCCGTGACCTGAATGTTGCCCCAGGTCTCGGATCTCGTCCTGGCTGTCAGGGGTCATCCTCGGCGTCTTTCGATCATTCTTTTAACTCAGACGTTCAGCGCTAAAAAAGGAAGGAAACGGCGTCAACCCAAAAGGAAACCCTAATTTTCCCAGCAAGATGCGTTTTGCCTTCTGTGATCCGCTCTGAGACTTGTCTGCCCGTATTGATCAGCAAATCCAACAAGAACAATGTTAAGGAGGAAAAAAATGAAACTATGCTTCAATGCCGGACCCAACCCTTTGGAGGAATACTTTTCCTTTGCCCATGAGAACGGTTTTCCCTGGATGGAGTTGAGCTGCAGCAATCCGAGTAATTTTTTGGACAAGTTTACGCCTGAACGCATCGCTAACATCAAGATTTTGCGAGACAAATACGGTCTGCGCTATGGATTGCATTCGGCTTCGTTTGTAAATTCTGCGGAAATTGAGCCAACCGTCCGCAAAGCCGTCCAGCAGCACCTGATCGATTATATGGAACTGGCCCACCAGCTCGAAGCGGAATATATCGTTCTCCACTTCGGCTATCACTTCAGCAAATTTCCCAATGAAGTTTTCCGCTGTTTGAAAATGAGTTTTACACCGGTGGTGGAACTGGCCGAAAAATATCAATTGCCCATCGGAATCGAGAATATGAACAAGGTCCACGAAGACAGCGAAATCGTTTATCTGGGTGTGTATATCGAAGAATTTCAACGAATGTTTGAAGCGCTTCCTTCCGAATATTTCGGCTTGACACTGGATGTCGCCCATGCCAGCCTGCTGCCGGGAGGTCCGGAATCTTTTATCAAGGCCTTCCCGGATAAAGTGATCAGCACCCATATCAGCGACAATGACTTGGTACTGGACCGCCACCTGCCAGTAGGCGCCGGAAAGATCGATTTCAAAAAGGCATTTGAGCAGTTGATCGCCGTCGGATTCAAGGGAACCCTCAATATCGAACTACCTCAGGGAAATGAAGCTCGCGTTCTGAGCAAGAAACGGCTGGAGCCGATCTTAAAAGAACTGGGCGCCTTGTAAGACCAGCCTGCTCCTGTTGTACCAGAAGGAGAACTTATTCTGCCTGGGAGTCTATTTTGTAATGGCGGCGTCACCAAATTCGTACCGATTTGTGTAATTCATATCGAATGATTCAATTTGAGGAGGACAAAATGGAGTATCGAATATTAGGTAACACAGGCGTTCAGGTTTCCCGGCTCTGTCTTGGCACGATGACTTTCGGCAGAGAGTCAGACAAACAGGCCTGTGTTGCGATGTTCAACCGCGCCAGGGAAGCCGGCATTAATTACGTCGACTGCGCCGATGGGTACGGCAAAGGATCGGCCGAGGAGATCCTGGGTGGTATTATTTCCGGCTGCCGCAAAGAACTCGTCATCAATACGAAAGTTTACAACCCTATGAGCGGAGATATCAACGACAGGGGATTGTCCCGACGCCACATTATGGCCGCTGCAGAGGCCAGTCTGAGACGACTGAAAACCGATTACATCGATTTTTACTACTTGCATCATTTTGACGACAAAACAGCGCTTGAAGACTCATTGCGCGCAGTTGAGGATCTGGTCTCGCAGGGGAAAGTTCTCTATGTGGGCGTCAGCAACTTTGCTGCATGGCAAGTAATGAAAGCTGTGGGTATCTGTCAGAAATCGAGCTGGAGCTCCATCAAATGCATTCAACCGATGTACAGCTTGGTAAAGCGTCAGGCGGAGGCTGAATTGCTGCCCATGGCACTTTCAGAAAAAATGGGTGTAACTTCTTACAGCCCGGTGGGGGCCGGTTTGTTAACTGGAAAATACAGCGAAGCACAGCCTGACGGATCGAGTCGCCTTTACCATGACGCCATGTATAAAAGTAGGTATCGCGAACCGTGGATGCATGCGACCGCCCAACAGTTTTGTGAATTTGCCAAGGCAAACGGCTTTCATCCGGTCAGCTTGGCCGTGGCTTGGGTTGCCCATCATCCGGCCGTGACTGCTCCCATTATAGGAGCACGGAACGTAGAGCAGCTTTCAGATTCTCTGAACGCCATGAAAATCGAAATGACGCCCGAACTCTATTCCCAGATCTCTGACCTTTCGCCGAAGCCCGCCCCTGCCAACGACAGAACCGAAGACCCAAGCACGATGAAACGATAAAAAGAGCCCTGTGGAGATTGTCAACTGCCACAGGGCTTGCGTTTCCGTTCTATAAAAAGTCAACCACACCCCATCAGGATTTGCACTGTATGATTGCTTCAGGGCTACTGCCTTCATTTACCGGTTTATCTAATTATACCCCAAAAATGATATCGAACCGATCCGTATTCACCAGGCCGCAGGGACACTGCTTTGCCAGAATCCGTGCTCCTTCCTGCGGGCGCATCTCTCCCCTTCTCACATCTTTTAACACCTTTTGAGCCAGCTTTGTCGCGACCATGCCATGGCCGCACATGGTCGTGATTTCGAGAACCTCATCAGCCGGCAGGAGGTGCTTTTTTCCGCCGTGAATGCCGAGCGAAATGTTGGCGGTATGGGGTTTTAACCCGATTTCTCTCGATATCTGCACGATCTCCCTGATCAGGCCGCCAACGACAATGGAAAGCCCGAAATCGCCCGCTTTCAGCTTCTCAAGAACGCGCCTGATTTTTTCCCTGCTTGAAAAAACGCAGGCGATCCGGACCGATTTTTTTAAAAAATCCGTAAATTCTTCGGCCGTAAGGCCGCCGGCATAAGGCCTGGGCAAGGCGCTGGAGCCGAAGTTGACCGGTTGTTCAGATAAAAGGATTTCAAGAATTTTCTGCAGCTTCGGTCCACAACCCTCCAAGTTGACGCCCGATGCACGGGCAAAAAAGGTATAATCATTCTGAAGATGTTCTTCGGGACCATAGCGATGTAATGAATGTGTCATATCAACTCCTTAATCTTCGATTAGAGGACGTCCCAATCCCATGTTGATTTTAGCATTGAGACGGGGGGATAGGCCCAGCGCCTTCAAATCTTCTATAACCGGCAGTTCTCCGTCTTCTTCAAATCGCGAAATCAAACTCCAAGATACCACCGTGTCCACTTTCTCAAGTGCGGGGATCAGCGCGCCGACGACAGACTCCAGCTGATTTTTCTGAATCTGAACTTCCAGAATGGCCGAAAGAATTTTTTCCTGAAGAAACTCCTTTTTCAACCGGCCGGTTTTTTTATCCTCCATGAGCATATAGCAGACGGGGTTTGATTCTTCAAACCGGATGCCCATGGGCGCCAGCAAGGTGGAGATCTTTTCGATTTCAGAAACTCTGGTACCGAACCCGGGACGGCCGAATTCAAGGGCCATGCCGTATTCTCCCCTTCTATAGATGCCGGTGACATCGCTGGTTTTCATCTCTTCAGTTCCCCGGCCCTGGCCGACACTCCCCGGCCATTTGGCACAGGGATTGCTGAACAGGCTTCGGACCAGGCGCGGATGTGCCCGGTCTTCTTCCGGCTGAAAGATCGCATCTTGCGGACAAACCTCGGCCCGCAGGCAGGCTCCGCACTCAACGCACTCGTCCCGGTCAATTTCAGCAACCGAGTCTCCTTCAAAGATGATTCCCATCGGACAAAAATCGATGCACTCCAAGCATCCGATGCATTTTTCTTGATCAATTTTCATAGTAAAATTCTCCTGCAGCCAAAAACTAAAGGTTGTTAATGCCGGCTATTCAAAAAATACCCGCTTCGTCGCGAACAGCGGAGCGCAGCTGGATACGGTCGGCCGCCGGATTCAATCCCGAAATATCCTGGGGGGATAAACCGGGAAGGTCCTGGACGAGATCGATGAAACGCCTGCGTTCCGGTTCGGAGACAATCCCTTCGCTGAGGGTATTGAATTTATCGATATAATCGGGACGGGTAAACGGCCTTGCCCCCATCGGGTGGGCGTTGGGAAATAAAATTTCATCCACCAGCCGCTTGCCGTCTGCGAAATCTATTTCAACCCTGCCGCCATGGGCTTTGTGAAGCGGCTCCGGTTCATCGTAGCGCCGGTTCCATTCCGGGTCTTCAACGGTTCGGATTTTGTGCCACAGTTTAACCGTATCCGGACGCCGGACACGTTCGGGCAGATAACTTTTGGCATGATGCCATTCGCCGTCCTGAAGCGCCACAGCAAACGCGAACATGATGCTGTGGTCCAGGGTTTCGCGGCTGGCGTTGGGATCCATTTTCTGGGGATCATGGGACCCGGTTCCGGTTACGCGGTGGCTGTGATGCTTGGTATAGATCGTTATGCTGTCAACCCGATCCGTATCCGCTACCCGGCCGCGCACCTTGAGTGCCAGGTCCACCATGGACTGGCAGTGAAAGGCCACGGAATGCTCTTTGGTAAATGTTTCTAGAATGGATTGCTTCGTCTCGCCCGGGCCCGGTAATGGAACCTGATATACTGCTTTGGGTCCTGCCAGCATCCAAGCTATCACACTGTCTTCGCCTTCATAAATGGGAGACGGGCTGCGCTCGCCGCGCATGGCCCGATCCACAGCTTCAACGGCAATTTTGCCGACGTGGGCTGGCGCGTAGGCCTTCCAACTCGAGATCTCACCCTTGCGCGACTGGCGAGTGCTAAATGACAGGTGCACCGCCTGCTGTACAGCCTGGTAGATCGTTTCAGCAGGTAAGTTCAGCAGGGCGCCGATGCCGGCTGCAACGGCCGGTCCCAGATGTGCAACATGGTCTTTGCGATGGCTGTGTAAATCGATACCCTTTACCAGATCCACTTGAATCTCGTAGGCGGTCGCAATGGCGCGAATCAAATCCGCACCAGTGCGGTTGCATTGCTGCGCTACCGCCACCAGGGGTGGAATGTTGTCACCCGGATGGCTGAAATCAGCGCCAAAAAAACTGTCGTGAAAATCGAGCTCTCGCACAGCAACATTGTTGGCCCAACCAGCCCATTCAACCTCAACTCGCAAATCGCTTGAAAGTCCGAAAAGCGTTGCCCCGCCTTCGCGCGGATGTGCCAGCGCCTGGGCCCGGGCACGTGCAACCGGGTCCCGGTTAAGGGCCGGAATGGCCACCGATGCATTGTCAATAATGCGGTTAATGACCATTTCCATGACGGCTTCGTCAACCGGCACCTTATCGGCGGCTACTTCGGCTATTTTCCAAGCCAGTTGCTGCTCCCGTGCCAACCTCGCCATTGATGGATAAACCCTCACCTCATGATTCTGCATGCACCTAACCTCCGTTCTTCGAGACCTGAACGGTTTAAACTGAAACCGATCCTTAGCCCTGCTCTCAACATTTATCGGCCATGTTCTTAGAATTGGGTTTCAAAATCTTTTGATTGTACAATAATTATACTATTATAGAAAGCTACCCCCATTTGAGAGGTTTTAAGAACCAGTTCTAATCTCTCGTCCGACCAATGGCTTGAATTTCTCCATCTCCTGGTCGAAAGATATCGGCTTTAAAGAGCTGCCGAACAGCCTGTCAGTAATATGCCCAGGCACAACACTACTCCCATCCGGCACAAATGTTCTACACCCGCAACACCCTCCGGCTTTCTCGGAATTCAAACAGGCCGGGAAAAGGGAGCGTCAGGATCGGGCAGCGGAGTATTAAAAGCAAGATGAAGCGTCGGATCGCTGCCGCTGTTCCAGTTGCGATGGGAAACCCCGGCCGGGAAGACAATGAGCGAGCCTGGGCCGCAGTGGTGCAGGCTACCTTCTATCTCAATACTCATTGTCCCCTTCAGAACATAGAAAATCTGGTCCACGGCGTGGACGTGCAGCCCCTCTGGGGAGCCGCCATCTGCCGGCGTCTTGATGCAGTTTATGGAGCAGTTTTTAGCACCCGACGTGTGACCGTACAGATTCAGTTTCATGCGCTCATGGGCGCCACTGTTTTCGATGGCCGCGAAATCAACCTTGCGAACGTATTCCATTTTGATCCTCCTCGGATGAACCAGTGATCAGGGCCGGCAGCCCCGTTCATGAAACTGCATGCACAGACCTCTCCTGTACAGTCGGGTTGCCCTCTACTTTATCCCCCGGAACATAGAATTCATAGCATATCCTGGGGAGGAGGAATCGACAAATCAAAGGCCAGCAATATTTTTGGGATCCGGCGCGAGTTCTCCCGCTTCGACCCGTTTCACAAGAGCGGTCATGGCGGCATTGACAGGGGTCGGGACGCCTGCTTCCTTTCCTTTAGCCACGATCAGACCATTGATGAAATCCACCTCACTGCGCCGGCCCTTGATGATATCCTGGGCGGTCGAGGGGCGCCCGGCCTCGGATCTCTTAGTAATTTCTTCGGACATAATTGCTTTGATTTCAACCAGGGCCGCAGGATCGCCCTCAGCGGCGGCCAGTAGTTTTTCTATCGCTATGCCCCGTATCACTTCGATATTGAAACCCAGCGCAAGTCCAACGCGGATTGACTCTGCGGCCAGCTTGATCTTCAACAAGCGCGCTTCGTCCTGCTCCACCATCATGCGCATATTGAAGCCAGTAACCGCTGAAAGGGCGTTGTGCGTCGAATTATGAATGAGCTTTGTCCAGCGCTCTCCCCAGAGATTCTCGGTCACCTTGGCTGAATCGATTGCATTCATCCTCTCGGCCAGATCTTTCACTCGTGCGGTTGTGCGCCCATGGACTTCGCCCACCTTGAAAACATTTTTGGGGGTACCTCCAGGCTGCCAGGTACGCAGAATTTGGCCGGGCTTGTATAGATCGACCCCAATTCCGGAAACGACACAGCCGACGGTCTTGCCCCAACCGACGATAGCGGCAATTCGTTCCTCGTTGATGCTGTTCTGGGCAGAAACGACGAAGCCGCCCGGCGCCAAATACTGGCGGATCAAGGTCGCGGCCCATTCAGTGTCGTATGATTTCGTGCAGATAAACGCGATATCGATTGGATTTTTGACAAGGCTCTGCACCTCGTGAAGACACATCGCCTTTACAGGTATCGTATATTCTTCTTTAGGGTTGGTAAAATGCATCCCGCTTTTATTGATCTGGGCGACATGCTCAGGCCAGAAGTCAATCAGTGTGACGTTTTCTCCGGCTCTGAACAGATGGGCGCCGATATACCCGCCGACTGCTCCGGCGCCGATAACAACGATCTTCTTTTTCATTGTTTATTTATCCTCCTCGGGATACCTGAAAATAAATGCCGTCGGTTGCGGCGCGCCCTGCTGTCATGACCCTGTAAGAGCGCGCCGCATCGACTTACAATGTTATTGCGCCATTACTTCTTAAGCCCGAGTGTCTTCAGATCGGCATCCGCATCTTCAATCTGTTTTGCAACATCCAATTTGAACGCGTCACCCAATTTCAGTTGTTTTACGCAATAATTTTTATCAATATACTCATTAAAAGCTTTGGTCTCCGCCAGTTTGGCAAACGCATCCTGCCAGAACTTTCGAGCGTAATCCGGAAAACCCTTGTAAGCTACGAATCCTCTGATCTGCTGGTAGATGGCGTTGACGCCCTGCTCTCTCATAGTGGGAACATTCGGCAGAAAGGGTATGCGCTCTTCGGAAAGGGTCCCCAGTGGTACGATTTTTCCGGCTTCGATCTGGCCCATCTGCTCATTAACATTACCAAGGGCAAAAGCCAAATGCCCTCCCAATAATGCCGTGGCAGAGGCCGCACCGCTGCCGAAGCCAACTTTGTTGAACTGAACACCGGCTGCCTTTTCAATCCGATGTGTGCCAATATGCTCGGAACCGCCCACGGTTGCAAATCCGGAGGCCAGCAAGTTGGGGTTTTCCTTTGCATACGCCACCAAGCCCTTTAAGTCTTTAAAAGGCGATGTATTAAGAACAAATAATAAAATCGGATCTTCGATAATCTCTGCCAAAAATACAATATCTTCAAATTTTGCTTTACTGATACCACGGCCGAGTGCCCCCACCGGCCCAGAAGAAAAATTCATCAGAACATAGGGGTCTCCTTTTTTGGAGGCAAGATAATTCAGAGCATTCGCGGCAGCCCCGCCGGTCTTATTGATTACATTGATTTTCTGCTTAACAATCCCTTCGGTTTCCAGAATAAACGCCATAGTTCGCGCGAAGGTATCGCTACCACCACCAGCACCGGCATGGACGATCAGTTCAAACGACTGCTCGGGATAAGCAGCTTGGACCATAGGCGCTAATATAATGGCCGCCACAAAAAAAATTGCTGTAAATAAGCCCGCTATCCACTTGTTTTTCATAACATCCTCCTTTTTTTGTTCATCATTATTATAAAATCTGACCTACTCCTAATTCTCCTCCTCATCGATCATTGCACGTTTCATCCGGATAGTTTTAAATGTCACGGTAATCGCCATCACTACCGCGATTCCCAGAAGCGTCGCTGAAATTGGTCTAGTTATGAAGGTAGTCACATCCCCCCTGGCTAAGGATAAGGCTTGATACAAGGAATATTCCAGCATGGGACCTAGGACTAGAGCAATCACCATCGGCGCGCCTGGTATATCAAACTTCTTCATAAAATAACCGATAACTCCAAAAATGAGCATAACAAACACATCAAAAATTTGTGTGTTAAGTGAATATGATCCAATGATGCAAATCAGCAATATGGCCGGATACAGATATTTGTATGGCAGTCTCAAGCTGTACGCAAACAATGGAACCATCGGAAGATTCATGATCACGAGAATTATGTTGCCCACAAACATGCTGGCAATCAATGCCCAGACAAAATCGGAACTAGTCGTAAACAGCATCGGCCCGGGCTTTAGTCCAAACATCATCAGCGCTCCTAGCATCACGGCGGTAGCCCCGGAACCCGGTATTCCCAGTGCCAGCAACGGCACCATCGATCCAGATGTGGCCGAGTTGTTGGCAGACTCAGGGCCGGCAACGCCTTCTACGGCGCCTTTGCCAAACCTTTCCGGATGTTTGGCGACGCCCTTTTCAACCCCGTAAGAAATAAAGGAGGCAATTGTTGCACCTGCGCCAGGCAATGCTCCCACCATAAAACCGATTATAGTCCCCCTGAGGATGGCCCATTTAGATTCCAGTAAATCAGCAAGACTCGGCCATAATTTAGAAAATTCAACCTTGACCGGCTTTAATTTCATACGTTCTTCGGCCGACTCCAGCACCTCGCCGATGCCGTATACACCCATAACAACTACTGTAAAAGATATGCCTTCAACCAGGTTTGCATTTCCAAAGACAAAACGTTCAGCGCCCCTAACCGGATCGATTCCGACCACACCCAAAGCCAGACCGATTACACCGCTCATCAACGATTTAGTTATGGATTTTCCCCCCACAAAAACAATAGTCAACATTCCCATCAAAATCAGGCTGAAATATTCTGCCGCGCTAAACCTTAAACTAAAATTGGCCAGCGGTACCGCCACAAAAATGAGCCCGAAGGTTCCAATGATTCCGGCAATGAAGGATCCGATGGCGGCAATTCCTAATGCGGCCCCTGCACGCCCCTGACGCGACATCTGGTAACCGTCAATGGCCGTAACTACTGAAGCGCCCTCCCCCGGTACATTAATGAGAATCGATGTAGTCGAACCACCATATTTAGCACCGTAATAAATTGCCGTCATCATGATCAGAGCTGGCGTGGGATTCATGTTGAATGTAAGGGGAAGCAAAATCGCAATGGTAGCAGAAGGTCCCAATCCTGGCAGAATCCCCACGATGGTTCCAAAAAAACAGCCAACTGTTGCTATCCACAAATAGTACGGTGAAAGAACCGTCCCAAATCCCTGCATCAAATTGTGCAAAATATCCATTTAAACCCCCCTAAAACCCTAAAAAGCCTTTGGGCAGATTGACTTCCAACCAGTACTGAAAAATTAGAAATATGGCACCACTGAAAACAAAACCATAAAAAGTACTTTTCAAGATCCCGTCGCCCTCTAGGATATACAAAATGGAAGCGACAAAAAGAAAAGCAGTCAGAACAAATCCAAATGTATTCATCAAAAAGGCGAATCCGAGTGTTATCAAAACAATCAGACTCAGCCGGACGAACGAATCCTTGCCAGGTAGCCGCGCTATCTCTCTTTCGGTACCAATACTTTCTTTTTTAACGTTGAATGTCTGGATCAAAAGACTGATGGAAAGAACGCCAAGGACAACCCCCAGCCAGAAAGGATGAAATCCGGGTCCCGGGGCGAAAGCGGTACGATAGACCAGTCGCGACGACTCAAAGATGAGCCAGAAGCTAAGACCGAGACAAATAACTGCAAAAACTCTATCTCCTTTTTTCATGAAAGTCATCCTTCAAGTTATTCTCATTGGCAAAAATAAAATACTATACCTTTTTAGTCTTATAACAGATTCTTGAAAAGTTACTGTTAATCGACAGATTGTTAACAATCGCTTGCCAAAAGTTTCTGACAAAACGAATCACCATCGCCCATTGATATTAATCTTCAATTACCCTAAAATAGGTTTCCGGCACCAGCACATATCCTTCCATCATCCGGCGGGCCGTGCGGTAAATGATCGCTTTTTCATAGGTATAACTATTGCCGCTCCTTGTAACCTGAGCTCCCAGTTCAATGATGCCGGAAGGATGCCCCAGACGCACCGTATCCCCGATGTGTTTCCCTGCCATCATCTCGTGAACCACCGTGCCTTCAATCTGGGCTGCCCCGGCCGCACAGATGGAACCGGTCACCGGGTAGGCTTTGTGCAGATCTCCCAAAGACATGGCTCTGGCGACAAAATCCATTTTCTCTTTTTGGAGTGTTCTTCCGGCGACCGACCGGTACGATTGCGCTTTACTTACAAAAGCGATTTTGGGAAAGGCCTGACCCCGTTTGTGGGCCTCCTCCGGGTTCCTGGCCAGACCGATCATTACCGCCGCTTCGCAGCGGATTCTCTCAAGGCGGGATTGAACATCGTTGCCGGCGTCGAGCTCGGAGATCTCCGTTCCTTTAAGGCCCAAATCAGCCGCCCGCACAAAAACCACCGGATTGGAGGCATCCACGACGGATACCGTTACGGCGCCGACGCCGGGAACCTGAACTTTGTCTCTGACATTGCCGGTCGGCAGTAGCTTGCCGGTAACCGAACCGCCCGGCTCGAAAAAATGCAGTGCAATTTTACCGCCGGTTCCGGGAACGCCGTCGATACTGTAGCTGCCGGTTTCATTGTAAAAGCCATTTCTTACCGGAATCTCAGCCACGATGCGTTTGCCGGTGTTGACCTGATGGATCCGAACCGTTGTAATTGGCTCTTGTGCTTTGACCAGCCCCTCATCCACAGCAAACGGCCCCACCGCAGACGACAGGTTGCCGCAATTGCCACGGTAATCGATTACCGCAACGTCAATGTTCACCTGGCCGAAATAATAGTTGACATCAAACTCCGGGTCCGAAGAAGGGCTGATAATCGCCATCTTATTCGAGCTGGAGATGCCGCCACCGATTCCGTTGATCTGGCGGCGGTTGGGGTCGGGACTGCCGTATACCGCCAGGATGATGCGATCCCTGATTTCCGAATCAGCGGGAAGATGGTTCTCATGAAAAAAGACGCCTTTGCTGCTTCCGCCGCGCATATAGACGGCCGCTATCCGTTTTTGCATAGGTCTCCGATGAATCGATCTTAAAATCTGCGATAGGTTGTCCTTTCCACCATGCCGGAAGAAACCTGATCGGAAATGCACCTTCCGGCAGCAGGCAATGGGAAATTGCCGAGTTATATTTTGCCCGGATCGATCCCTGCGATCTCCAGATCCGCATCCGTAATCTCCGGCATGATCGGATTGACCCCGTCGTATTCCTTGGTTCCCACAAATGTCCGGCCGCAGCCGGGACAGCCGGAATCGAT
>Ga0068714_10004033_pt1 | contig 16830 bp, 13 predicted proteins | sample MTBNYHSulfiMetaG_FD_62988 | JGI IMG/M metagenome (GOLD analysis project Ga0068714, IMG submission 62988) | Enrichment culture microbial communities from rom New York Harbor, USA that are MTBE-degrading - MTBE-NYH (New York Harbor Sulfidogenic)... | ecosystem: Environmental > Aquatic > Marine >...
GGCAAAGACCAGGGGCCTCAAGGAGCGGGGGAATACAAAGCGAGGCAGGCGGTGAAACGTCACAGGTGCAGCTCCAGCGCGCCAGGCATTGGCGAAAACATGCATGTCAAGGTCTTCCTGAACCGCCAGACGCTCGGTGGTTTCAAAAACCACCCGTTCAGCGCCTCCTACGAGCCCGTATTTGGGCACCACGACAGCAATCTTCATGGATACCTCTTATCCCTCAAAACCTTTATCACATGCCGATAACGTGCGAGCTTCAACCGGGCGCCGTTCTTCTCCCGAATGAAAGGAAGTGCGAGCTTGATGGTTGCAACCCTCCAGAACGCCTTCATCAAATGGGCCCTTTTTATCGCCCGGACAGCCCTTTCGGAGTAATGCTTGCGAAAAAAATTCATCTCGACCGAAAACTTCCTGCTCCACACGTCTACAGGCTCGTTGTTCCGCTCGCTCCGCCCACCCCAGTGCACCACCACTGCATCGTGGATATAGCCTATCTGTAGTCCGGCCTTTCTCACGCGGAGGCACAAATCGGCGTCCTCCCCGTAAATGAAGAAGCCCTCGTCGAAGCCTTGCAGCGTTTGAACCAGTCCCGCCTCCGCCACCATCGCCGCACCCATCACCCATGCGATGTCACCCCCCAAACCTTCCATCTCACCGGCGGCGTATTTCTGCCCCGGGTAACGCATCTCCGTTGAAGACTGGGGGGAACCGTCCGGATTCACCAACCTGCATCCGGCGAGACCAACCTGCTTGTTCGCATCCATATACGCCGTCATGCGGGCGAACGAACCGTCCCTGAGTTCGGTATCCGGGTTCAGATACAAGAGATAACGGCCCCGGCAACGGCTCAAAGCCTGATTGTTCGCTCGTGCGAAACCTGCATTATGCGGATTTGCGATCAGGAAAGCCCACGGGAAGCGCTCCCTGACCATCTCCACACTGCCGTCGACGCTGGCATTGTCAACAACAAAGGTTTCATGCACCGCTCCGATTTGCCTCTGAATGGATTCCAGGCATACTTCAAGATAATCCAAGGTGTTATAGCTTACGATAATAACCGATAAATCAGGCTGCATATCAATGGCCGATGCCTTTTTCCATCTCTCGCACTTTTACATAGCGGACGAACAGCGCGTAGGCGGACGTTACCGCAATAATCAATCCGGGGACACCGTCGAGGAAGCCCTTTTTCAAAACATACACTTCCAAAAACTTGAAAACAGGGCGTGCCAGAAGCAGCCACAGGTGAAAACCGGCGCCCCGTTCCCGCAGATCCTCCGCAAAAAGAGTGGAAAACGCGTCCACCGTCTTCAACTGGCCGGATATCACTCCTTTGTAAGGGTAATGCAGAAGATCACTTTCAAGTTTTCCAACCGTCCCGTCCACCTCCACCCTCTCGTGTACCCGGCGGCCCACCCACCGGGCGCGCCCGCGCCTGAACAGCCGAAGCTGCCTGTCCGGGTAGAAACCGCTGTGATTGATCCACCTGCCCTGGTAAAAGGACCTTCGCGGAATTCTGAATCCGGCATCCTGCGGGTTGGACGAAAGGACCCTGTCTATGTCCTGTTTCAGATCTGAAGACACCTCTTCATCGGCATCAACACTTAGAATCCAATCTCCTCTTGCCTGAGACATGGCGAAATTTTTCTGATCGGCATAACCCGTCCAATCCCGGTGAAATACCATGTTCGTATAGGATCTGGCGATTTCGACGGTCCGGTCGGTGCTTCCCGAATCCACGACAACCACCTCATCGGCACCATCAAGGCTCGAAAGACAGCGGGCGATGTTGCGCTCTTCATTGAAACATATCACACATGCCGAAAGCATCTTTTCCGCTCTCCTTAAATCTTAATCAAGGATGAAAAAAGAACAGCGCCGAGGTTGCGGCCGCAAACAGAAATCCCTTGTTTTATCCATGGTTGAAACGCATAATACATGCTGCGGATTATAGGGGAGAGCCTGGAGCCGGTCAATGGAAAAGCCTGGAAGGGAGCTTCACCTCCAAAGCTTTTTAGACGGCTCCACTGGAAGTCAACATTCTTGAAGGTCCGGTTGATATCGGCGCAAACGCCGGCTTTTTCTGCCTTTATATCGCCCGAATGCGCCCCGGTGCCCGGATCCTCTGCTGTGAACCGATTCCGGACAACCTTGCCCAACTCTCCCGAAACGCCGAAATCAACCTGAACCCCGATATAGCCGTGCTGCCCGTCGCCGTTTACGGCACAACAGGAAGCATCAAACTTCTCATAGAAGCCGAAAACGCTTTCACCACCGCTGCCACGGTCTTCCCCATAAACGGGAGGATCCCTCTGGACGTACCGTGCATCACGCTGAAGGACCTCTTTGAAAACCATGACCTGAAAAAGATCGACCTTCTGAAGCTCGACTGCGAGGGCTCCGAATACGAAATCCTTTATCGGTGCCCTGCGGAGTGTCTGGCCCGGGTTGAAAAAATCGCAATGGAAGTCCACAAGGGAACCGCGCCGGATCACAACATGAAGTACATGGTGGATTATCTCAAAGCCGGAGGGTTCGAAACAAATACCGAAGGCCACATGCTGGGGGCACACAGACCCCGTTGAATATCTTCATCAGCTGTTTCGCTCAAAGGATCCACAAGTACCACAAAATCTTCATGTACTCCAATACAACCTGCCGCGCGTAACGGTGCGTTTTCCACCAGCTCTCGGGCTCAAAGCCGGAAAAACGCGAGGGACGAATGCTCACGATGATCCCATGGTCCAACATGGGACGAAACGCTATCCACGCCCGCCGGCTGTGCTGAGGGGAGGTAACGACGATCAGGTTGGAAAAGCCTTCAGCGTTGGCCAGTCTTCGCACCTGCTCCGCTTCTTCCGCTGTCGAAGACACCGGATCATCCCGAACCATCAGAGATTCCTCAGGCAAACCGAGGGTTTCGAGCATCTCGTAGATCAACTCATGGCTTTCCGGAAAATCAACGCCTCTGGACCGGAGCACATCGATGGCATCGGGAGGGTCTTCGCGAGAGATAAAAACGCGGGAGGCATATCCTTCCTTCACCAGTTCCGCCGCCTCCAGTCCCCGATCGACAGGGCTTCCTCCCAGACAAACAATCAGGTCGGCCTGCTCCGGCGGATGGGATACGATCAGGAACCGTCCCACAGCCGTCAGGATCGGCTCCCTGTAAACACCGGCAAGCACCCAGATCACCGCAATGATGAAAAGCACCAGGCGGAGGATACCCAGAGCCCGGCCCGGCCCTGTCGGTTCGATCGGCTCTCTCTCCGCGGTCCCGGGACCTCCTTTTTCCTTAGATGAGGGGGGGGAATCAGGCGGACGACGCTCCGCCTTTCTCCGGGGAACGGTTTTCTGCAGCTTTCCAAAGAGATCCGTGCGCTTTTGCCGGTCCTCCCTTCCTGAAAATCTTCCGTCCGTTGTCGCCTTCATTCCCGCACTCCTTTGGTTCAGAATCTCTTTTGGCTGTCCAGCAGGATCGTAACCGGACCGTCATTGACCAGGGAAACATCCATCATCTCCTGGAATTTCCCGGATGAAACCTCGATTCCCCGGGCATGAAGAACAAGCAGAAAATGTTCATAAAGCATAAGGGCCCTTTCAGGCGGGGCTGCCGATGCGAAGGAGGGCCGCCTGCCCTTACGACAATCCCCCAGAAGCGTAAACTGGCTCACCACCAGCGCAGCCCCACCGATGTCAAGAAGCGACAGATTCATTCGATCCTCCGGGTCCGGGAAAATTCTCATCTCTGCGATTTTACCGGCCAGATACTCCGCATCCTTCTCGGTATCCCCCGCGCCTACTCCCAGCAGGACCAAAACGCCCCTTCCTATGGCTCCGGCTGTCTCACCCTTGACTTCCACCCGGCTCTCTTTTACTCTCTGGACCACGGCTCTCATGGCTTTTGCGGCTCCTTTGCACTGGAAACAACCCCGGGAAGAGCGGCCCGGCCAAAATCCGCCCTTTTTCGACCGGGTATTCAACAGCAGGTTGATCGTTCAAAACGTTGCGCCTGCCTCGATAGAAAAACATGGCTCCCTCTTTGATCCTGATAAATCCATGGATTTACGATTTTGCCGCCTACGATATGTGGTCCAAACCCCTGGGCCTGCTGACGGTCGCATCCATGCTCCGGCGCAAGGGTTTCGACGTTCGGTTGATCGACTGCATGGACATCCATGACCCGGACCTTGCATCCCATCCCGGGATAAAACCCCAGGTGCGAAGAGCCTACGGCACCGGCAAATTCCCCCGGAAGCGGATCCCCGTACCGGCTCCACTTTCCCGTTTCAAACGCCCTTTCCACCGTTATGGTCTTCCGCCCGACCTCGTCGAGAAAAACCTGAAGCGTATTCCCGGACCTGCAGCCGTTCTCGTGACATCGACGATGACCTACTGGTACCCTGCGGTTAAAGACCTGATCAGCCTGATAAGGAAAGTCCACCCTGGTGTTCCCGTGATCCTGGGGGGCATATACGCCACCCTCTGCTTGGAACACGCCGCATCCGTCTGTGGCGCCGACCTGGTCGTACCGGGTCGTGATCCGAACCATGTGACAAAGGCTCTTTCGACATTCGGCATCGAAGCTCCCGGGTCCGGATCTCCGGTGGACCATCCCTATCCCGCATTCGACATGCTTCGAAAAATCGACTACATCTGCCTTCTCACCACCCGGGGCTGCCCCTTTTCCTGCCGCTACTGCGCAAGTTCGTTTCTCCAGCCGGGGTTCACCGCGTCCGATCCCCTCGAGGTTGCAGAGGAGATACAATACTGGCACAACCACCACTCCGTTGAAGACTTCGCCTTCTATGACGACGCGCTGCTTGTAAACTCCCAGGCCCATATCGAGGCTGTGCTCGAAGACATTTTAAGGCGGAATTTGAAGGTCCGGTTTCACACTCCGAATGCACTGCACGCGGCCGCCGTCACGAAACCGCTCGCCCATCTCATGCGCAGGGCGGGTTTCAAGACAATCCGGCTCGGGCTGGAAACATCCGACTTCTCGTTCCGCGCAAACCTTGACAGCAAGATGCAATCCGGCGACATCGAACGGGCGGCGGCCTGCTTTGCAGACGCGGGCTTCCACCCCCGGGAACTGGGAGCGTATATTCTTGCAGGTCTGCCCGGGCAAACCCCTTCCTCGGTGAAAGAAACCATCATTCTTGCGGGCAGGCTCGGTTTCATGCCGTTTATCGCCGAATACTCGCCGCTGCCCCATACAGCCCTCTGGGAGCAGGCCGTCGCCTGCGCCGGAGAGGAAATCCGGACCGAACCCCTGCTCCAGAACAACACGATTCTTCCCTGCTGGGAAGAACACCGCGCCGCCATGCCCCGACTCAAACAGCTGGTCAAAGAGGTTCGCAACAGCCTCCGTGAAAATGTATAATTTTAGTAAGTTTACCGCGGCCCGGTTCATATCTCAAGAGATTCCTAAATCCACCATCTAAATTTCTCCATGAGAAATACAAAAGGTGGATTTAGGCTTGACCCCACAGGTTGTTCTTTACTATATACCCGATATCTGTTTTGTATCTTTCTATGCAACCGGATGAGCCGTCCGGGGCCTTACCGTGACAAAACAAAAAAGGAGATATGAGCCATAATGTATAATGCCAGTGATTTAAGGAAAGGCTTGAAACTGCTTCTGGACGATGAACCTTACATCATCGTGGATTTCCAGTTCTCGAAACCCGGTAAAGGGCAGGCGCTCTATCGATGCAAACTTAAAAACATGATAACCAACGTTATCATCGACAAGACATACCGCTCGGTGGACACCTTTCAACCCGCAGAGCTGGAAGAACGCACTATGCAGTTTCTCTACAGCCAGGAGAATGAATACTGCTTCATGGATGTTCAAACCTATGAACAGAGTTTTCTGACAGCGGGTCAAGTAGGAGATGCCGTCCATTATCTGATCGACAACCTTGAAGTGGACATCCTTTTTTTCCGCACACAGGCAATCGGAATCACGCTGCCCAATTTCGTAAACCTTACCGTAACCCAGGCCGACCCCTGGGCCAAAGGCGACTCGGTTGCGGGAGATACAAAACCTGTGACTCTGGAAACAGGGTATGTCCTCAGAGTTCCTCCTTTTATTGAAGAGGGGGAAAAAATAACCGTGGATACGAGAACCGGGGACTATGTCACCAGAGTCAAAGACTGACCCGCGTGTCCTCGCCGACCTTCAATCCCTGGCTTCGAAAGCCGAAACCCTCGCCCTGCGGGCTCAGGTGTGCTCGGCTTTCCGAAATTTTTTCACCCGCCGTGGTTACCTGGAAGTGGAAACGCCGTTCATGGTCCCAGGACCAGCCCCTGAACCCTACATAGACGCCATTGCAGCCGGCGGCATGTTTCTTCACACGTCCCCTGAGCTGTGCATGAAACGGCTTCTGGCCGCGGGTTATTCCAGGATTTTTCAAATCAGCAAATGCTTCCGGGCCGGTGAGCGGGGCTCTCTCCACATTCCGGAATTCACGATGCTTGAATGGTATCGATCGGGTTGCAACTACCGGAGCCTGATGAACGAAACCGAGGCGTTGATCTGTGCTGTGTCGGACACCGTGAAGGCGGATCGGCGTGTTGTTTTCTCCGGGAAAACCATCGACTTAAGCTCACCCTGGCCTCGGGTTTCGGTCAAGGAGGCTTTTTCAAGGCATTCGACGGTTCCGCTGGAACATGCCATACGGGAGGATCTCTTCGACGAAATTATGGTCCGCGATATAGAACCAAGGCTGGGAATCGAAAAACCGGCATTCCTGTATGATTATCCTGCTTCCATGGCCGCTCTCGCGCGAAAAAGTCCGACCGATCCCACGGTGGCCGAGCGGTTTGAACTCTACATCGGCGGGATGGAGCTGGCGAACGGTTTCAGTGAACTTACCGATCCGGTGGAGCAGGAAACGAGATTCATCGAAGCTGAAACCCTGCGAAGAAATGCCGGGAAACCGGCTTACCCGAAACCCGTTAAATTTCTCGAAGCCCTGGCCCATATGCCCGAGGCGGCGGGCATAGCGCTCGGTGTGGACCGCCTCGTGATGGCTTTCAGCAACACGACTGAAATCGCTGATGTGGTAACCTTCACACCCGAAGATCTGTGAAGGAGAGTCCACCTGCACCTGTTCATGAACGTATTTTGGGTTGATAGAGGCCCCTCTACACGTTATAGTATCAATCATTTAAAACGAATGCCGATCCCGATCCGGCCTCGTATCAGATCCTATAGATAAAGGAAACACATGCAGGTGCATTTATATTCCCCGAAACCGGTCGTTGAAGACAGGGTTGTTCCGTTCAGAAAAAGTTCCCGAAAAAGGTATTGCGTATCCTGCGGGACCCAAAACCTGAAGCCTGGAAGGCGCTATTGTTCGGCCGAATGCAGGCAGCGGATGAAATGGGTGCTCGCTTTGTCCGAAGGTTTGCTCAGGACGTTCAACGCACGGTATGCCGCATTTTCATTCACAGACGACTATGTGATACTGGATGTTTTATCGGTTTGGTCGAAGGAAATCTCCCGATTCATTCACCTTCGCACTGCCGGAAACAGGCCTTCCGAGGATCTCAAAACGCTGATTGTGGAATCCGGAAGGCAATGGTATTCCATGCTGGAAAAACGCGTTTCGCGAAGCCGCGCCGCGCTTTATATCCTGGAGGGCAGCCTCGAAAAAGACCTTGACCCCGAAAGCATTAAACCCGAGAGCAAAACAAGCCCCCGGTTCTCAAGGGATCAGACAAAGTGCCTCAAAGTTCTCGACCTCGGAAGGAAGGATCTTGTTTCCGGGGACAGGCACGCGATCATACGTAAGGCCTACAAAAGACTGGCCAAACATCATCACCCCGATGTCGGAGGGGATGCCGAAAAATTCAAAGAGTTAAACAGGGCTCACGAACAGATGTTGATGTGGTGCGAAAATCCCAACTATACCTGCAGGAAGGCTCTGGAGGACTGCTGGTCCTACGACAGCTCGACAAACAGATGGAGCCCACCTTTATAGACCCGGCCCACGTTTTCGCCTGGCGGCGCTCCGGCGCTTCAATTCCCTCTCGAAGCCCCTGTCCGTAGGTTTGTAAAATAATTTGCGCCTCACTCCTTCAGGAAGATAACGCTCCGCGACCCAGGCTCCCGGATAATTGTGAGGGTATCGATACCCTTTGCTGTATCCGAGTTTTTTCATCAAGGCCGTCGGAGCGTTCCGTATATGCAGAGGAACCGCCAGCTGACCGGTTTCACGGATCTCCTTCTTCACCTCAATTTCGGCGACATACAGTGCATTGCTTTTAGGCGCTTCGGCAAGATAAACTGCAGCCTCGGCGAGAGCCAGTTCAGCTTCAGGAGGTCCGACCATGCGCCACGCATCGAAAGCCGCAAGCGCTATAGGCAAGGCCTGAGGATCCGCCAGGCCTACATCCTCGGATGCAAATCTTATCATGCGCCGCGCGATGAACAGAGGGTCCTCACCGCCTTCAAGCATCCGATAAAGCCAGTAAAGCCCGGCCTGAGAATCGCTGCCGCGCAGACTTTTATGAAAAGCTGAAATTAAGTTGTAATGCTCTTCCCCGTCCTTGTCGTAGCGAAGGACCTGCTTGGTGAAAATTCGCTCCACCTCTAAAGGGGTGATGACAACGGGCCCAGTGTGGTCGGGGCCGGCGACATCCGCCACGACGGCTTCAAGACCGTTCAAGGCCGCTCTCCCGTCCCCCTGGGACATCGATGCCAGAATGTTCATCGCCTCATCCGATATTTGAACCTGCAAGTCACCAAGGCCTTTTTCATCATCGGACAATGCCCGGCCAAGCAGCGCCTTAACCGCGGATTTTTCCAAAGGATTCAGCACGATCACCCTCGTGCGCGACAAAAGCGGTGGAATGATTTCAAAGGACGGATTCTGGGTGGTAGCGCCGAGCAGTATCACCAGGCCGCTTTCCACGTGGGGAAGAAAAGCATCCTGCTGGGCTTTGTTGAAGCGATGGATTTCATCCACGAACAGCAGTGTGGGAGTCGAAAAGCGGTCGCGGGCCTCCCTGGCGCCTGACAGAACCTCCCGTAACTCTTTAAGCCCCGATGTCACGGCCGAAAAGGATCGGAACGGACAGCGGGTATAGGAGGCGCAGAGCTTCGCCAGGGTTGTTTTTCCGGAGCCGGGCGGACCCCAAAAAATCATCGACTCGATCCGCCCGCTTTTGAGCGCTCGTTCCAGTGGCCCTCCGGGCCCGAGCAGGTGATCCTGACCGACCATATCTTCGATTCGTGAAGGCCTCATCCGTTCGGCCAGCGGAATTGTCCTATCTATGGCGCCCCGGGTCATTTTATTCCCTTCCGGCCATAAACAGCCTTGTAAAATATCGAGGCCAGCCGGTCCATATCCAGGGGGAACCCGACCAATGCATCAGCGCGGATAATCGCGGGATCCGAAGCCGCACCATCGATCTTTTTGCCGATCAACGCAACCGCCGCTCCCAGGTCGCCCTTCCTTATATCCGTGAGAAAGCCGGCACGATTCAGATCGGGCAAACGGTCATCCACCACGACGAGATCAAACTTACGTTTTCCGAAGAGCTCCAGCCCTTTTGCAGCACTCGAAGTATCCCGGACCTCTCCGAATTTATCGTTGATGAGCATGTACAACAAATCTTTGACAAGCCCCTCCATCGCTACCAGAAGCACGTTTATTTCTTTGAGTTTGAAAGCCGCTGCTCTTGAAAGCCTTCCGGCGGTCATGCGGTCCGATCCGCCCGTTGGTCCTGTTTCCGTCGCCTCGCCCGGCCTTGACACCGGTTCCTTTGAAGGGTCTGTTTCCGCTGTTTTCCTCATAATTATCCCGGGAAAGACGTTAGACGACCACCCCCGACCGAGGGGGGCGGAAAACGACCTTGAAGATCACTGCCGCATACCGTATCATACTTGATATTGCGGTTACAACCGCCTGTATAGAACGAAAACCAGGTTTTTATGAAAGTTCCAGCTGCGTGTGCGATCAAATTTTGAGAATATGGAAGGACGCCCCGGCATTTGGACGTTTTCCTGAACCATCAAAAATCACCCTGTTCTGAGAGGTAACTGTGTCAGCCACTGTTCCATTTGTCCATCTTCACGTGCATACCGAGTACAGCCTGCTAGACGGAGCCATCCGCATAAAACAGATGCTCGCCAAAAGCAAATCCCTCAATATGCCCGCAGTGGCGGTTACAGATCATGGGAACATGTTCGGAGCCGTACAATTTTATGATCTTTCCTCCAAGGCCAGTGTCAAACCGATCATAGGAGCCGAAGTCTATGTCGCCCCGGGTGACCGCCGGGATCGCACGCAGCCCGCCGACGGTTCTCCCAGCGCCTATCACCTGGTGCTTCTGGTCATGAATGAAACGGGATACCGCAACCTGAGCAGGCTTATTACCCTGGGCCACATGGAAGGATTCTACTACCACCCACGCGTGGACCTCGAGCTGTTGACGCAATACAACGAAGGCCTTATTGCGTTGACCGGCTGTTTGAAAGGAATGGTACCGCATCTGATCGACAGGGGGATGCAGGATGCTGCGATTCAAAAAGCCCTGGAGCTTCAGCGTATATTCGATCACGACAGGCTCTATCTCGAAGTCCAGGCAAACAAACTCCCCCGTCAGCAAGTCGTAAACCAGGGTCTCCGGGAAATCTCCACGAATCTTTCCATCCCCTTGGTTGCGACCAACGACTGCCATTACCTGAACCGGGAAGACGCCGAGTTTCATGATGTCCTCCTGTGTATACAAACCGGAAAAAACCTTGACGACGAAAACAGATTGAAATTCACAGGCACCGAATTCTATTTCAAAACCCGGGAGGAAATGCTCGAAGCTCTGCCTGGTTTCGAAGATGCCCTGGATACGACCTGGCATATCGCCGAGCGATGCGATTATCATATGGAATTCGGCAATTACAAATATCCCGCCTTTCATCTCCCGGACAACCGAAGTCTGGAAGATGAACTCGACGAGGCGGCCCGCAAGGGCCTTGCCGCAAGGATGGAATCCAGGGAACAACACGAAGGTCCGATCGACGCCGAAGAGATGGAGGAATACCGTCGGCGGCTTGAATACGAGCTCGGCATCATCAAAAAGATGGGCTTTGCGGGCTACTTCTTGATTGTCGCCGATTTTATAGACTTCGCGCGTAAGGCCGGGATCCCGGTCGGTCCCGGGCGAGGGTCCGCTGCGGGCTCCCTGGTCGCCTACAGCTTGAGAATCACAAACATAGACCCACTGAAATACGGGCTGCTGTTTGAACGGTTTCTGAATCCCGCCAGAATCAGCATGCCCGACATCGATATAGACTTCTGCATAAACGGCAGAGATGAGGTCATCAAATATGTCGCGGAAAAATACGGGCGGGAAAACGTGTCTCAAATCATAACGTTCGGGACAATGAAGGCGCGTGCAGCCATAAGAGATGTCGGCCGGACGCTCAATATACCGCTCGGTGAAGTGGACCGCATCGCCAAGCTCGTTCCCGAGGGACCGGGAGTAAAACTGGAGTCTGCGATAGAAGAGGAACCCCAGCTGAAACAGCTTGAACGGCAGGAAGGCCCGATGGGGAAGCTGCTGAAAATATCCCGGGAGCTTGAAGGACTCACCAGGCATGCCTCCACCCATGCATGCGGGGTGGTAATCGCCGACAGACCCCTGGTGGACTACCTCCCTCTGTTCAAGGGCTCCCGGGATGAAATCGTAACCCAGTTCACGATGGACAGGGTGGAACAGCTCGGCCTGATAAAGTTCGATTTCCTGGGGCTTAAAACCCTGACAGTCATCAAACAGGCTCTGGATCTGATCTCTCAAACAACGGGGAAGATCATCGACATAGAAAGAATCCCGCTTGATGACGAGGCGACATTCAAGCTTTGCTCCGAAGGAAAAACCACCGGCGTTTTTCAGCTGGAAAGCTCCGGGATGAAGGAGCTCCTCAGAAATCTCAGGCCGGAGGTTTTCGAAGATATGATAGCTCTGGTGGCCCTTTACCGTCCCGGACCTCTCGGAAGCAACATGGTCAAGGACTTTATCGACGGCAAAAACGGAAAGGGCTCCATCCGGTATCTCCTGCCGCAGCTCGCCTCGGTTCTGAAAGAAACCTACGGCGTGATCCTTTACCAGGAACAGGTTATGAAGATCGCCCAGATTGTAGCCAAATACTCTCTGGCCGAAGCGGACGAACTCAGGAAGGCGGTCGGGAAGAAAAAGCCTGAAGTCCTGGCCGCACACAAGCGCCGATTCCTGAATGGCGCCCTTGAAAACCAGGTCCCGAAGGAAACCGCCGAACATCTTTTTTCGCTCATCGATAAATTCGGCGGTTACGGCTTCAACAAATCCCATTCTGCGGCCTATGCGCTGATAGCCTATCAAACGGCATATCTGAAAGCCCATTACCCCGTCGAATTCATGGCAGCGCTCCTGACACAGGACATGGGAAACCAAGATAAAACGATAAAAAACATCGCAGAATGCCGGGCAATGGGGATACAGATCCTGCCGCCCGATATCAACGAGAGCCAGTCGGATTTCGCGGTCAAGGAAGGAAAAATCCGATTCGGTCTCGGTGCGGTAAAGAACGTGGGCCTGAAAGCCGTTGACTCCATCATCGAGGAGCGTGGGAAAAACGGCCCGTTCAAGGATCTGGGGGATTTCTGCAGACGGATCGAGGGCGGGAAAGTCAACCGCCGGGTCATCGAGGGTCTGATCGAATGCGGCGCGCTGGACTTCACCGGCATCTACCGATCCCGCCTTCTGGCTGCCCTCGATGATGTCATGAAGCTCTGCGGAGCATCCCGCAACAGCAACCAGATGTCCATGTTTGATATGTTCAATCTGGAGGGAAGCGACGGGGGCAATGGCCTTCTTTCCTTGCCGGAGATTGACGAATGGGACGAAAGGGAAAAGCTGCGTAAGGAAAAAAATGCTCTCGGCTTTTACATCACCGGACATCCTCTCGACAAATATAAAAACGAGGTGGAACGATTCGCCACCGTAACCATTCAAGACCTCCCGTCCACACAGGATAAAAGCGAGGTAAAAATCGCCGGTGTCATCGAAAAGGTGAAAATGAAGCGCACCAAAAAGGGTGATAAAATGGCGGTTATAACCATTGAAGACCTTTCAGGCTCCATCGAGGCCATCGTCTTCCCTGAATTGTTCCAGAAGTCCTTACCGCTTCTTAAAAGTGAAGACCCGCTTCTGTTCACCGGAACTGCGGAGGTCGGGGAGGGAGCCGCCAAAATTCTTCTTCAAGATGTAGCGACCTTTGAATCCGTGCGTCAAAAAAACATAAAAACCGTCGAAATTCAATTGCATGAAGCCGGAACAGGCCGAGACCTGCTCCAGCAGCTCGTCGACGTGGTTTTCCAGAATCCCGGGGAATGCCGGCTCAGGTTCCGCATCGAATATACGGCGGGCGGCCATGTGACGATACCCGCCGGGGAAAGATTCAGGATTTTCCCATCAGACGAATGTCTCTCGACGATCGAGTCGATTGCAGGCCGGCCCGTAAAATGCTTCGACACCAACGGCAACGGCTTTCATTGATGCCGAGCAAATGGCACTCCATTCAATGATCAGCCATGAAGAGCTTTGGGACTTTTACAACACCGATCTTGACATTACGACCACTGGTAGACTATTGTCTTTTATTGGAAGGAGCCCCCTGAGGGCCGCAGCAAAAAACTGGGCAGCTTTGAATCAATCTGCAGTATTTGGCCGTCCGGACGTTGCGGTATTTTTGTATTGACCCACAGCACGCTTCTCCTCCAATCGTATTTATCCGATATGGGCTTCCCTCCGTTCCAACCAGACAGTTCAGGATGTTTGAGTGCGGATTTTGCGCCTGAACCGTGACGTATACCTATCAAGCATCGAGAATTTTGATCTCGGCACAGTGGATTCGTTGCAGCGGGTGAGCCCAGAGACTTCATTTGTAGAGGTGGTGTATGAGCAATTTTGTCAGGGTAGGTGTGGATACCGGCGGCACTTTCACGGACCTCAGTTTCTTCGACGAAACCACGGGGCAAACACATGTGGCAAAAGTTCCTTCCACGCCGGACAACCCCGCCGAAGCGGTTCTTGAAGGCATCCGGAAATTGATGGATACTCATAGTTTTCTGCCTGAAAACATACGGTTCCTGATCCATGGCACCACGGTTGCGACCAACGCTCTGCTTGAGGGGAAAGGTGCCCGAACGGCGCTCATAACCACCGAAGGTTTCGAAGATATTCTGCTTATCGGCCGGCAGAACAGACCGAAGCTGTACGACCACACCGCCAGGAAGCCCAGGACCATCGTCCCCCGCAGCCTAAGTTTCGGTGCACCGGAAAGAGTTGACTATACCGGTAACGTATTGACTCCGTTGGATGAACAATACATTCGGGGGACCTTGGCGAAACTCAAACGCATGGGCGTGGAATCCATCGCCGTAAGTCTACTGCATTCCTATGCGAATCCCGTGCACGAGAAACGCATCAAGTCCCTGGTGGAAGAGGTTTACCCCGAAGCGTTCTTCAGCATTTCCTCCGAAGTGCTCCCGGAGTTTCGTGAATACGAGAGGACGAGCACCATATGCATAAATTCTTACGTAATGCCAAAAGTCAACGCATACGTGGCTTATCTGGAAAAACGGCTTAACCTGATGGGAATAGGCTCCGACCTGTACATCATGCAATCCAACGGCGGCGTGATCACCGCTGACACAGCCAGAGAGGCCAGTGCCCGTACAGTCCTTTCCGGGCCGGCGGGAGGTGCTCTTACCGGGGCAGCTCTTTCCCTGACCGTTTCCCAACCGGACCTGATAACCATTGATATGGGAGGAACAAGCTCCGACATATGCCTAATCAAAGAATATGAACCCCACCTGACGACCGAATCGGACATCGAAGGCTACCCGATAAAACTACCTATGATCGATATAAACACCATCGGCGCCGGCGGCGGCTCCATCGCATGGATAGATACAGGAGGCGCCCTCCGCGTAGGACCAGCCAGCGCCGGTGCACATCCAGGCCCGGCCTGCTACGGCCACGGTGGGCTGCATCCCACGGTAACGGATGCCAATGCGGTACTCGGTCGTATCAACCCCGGCCATCTCCTCGGCGGTGAGATGAAGATGTATCTCGACAGGGCCTGGAATGCGATCGAAAAAGAGATCGCCCGACCTCTGAGCATGGACGTGAAAACCGCAGCAGAAGGAATTATCAAAATAGTAAATGCCAACATGATCCGGGGCATTCGAAGGGTATCCGTTGAAAAAGGTTATGATCTCAGAGACTTCGCTCTTGTTCCCTTCGGAGGTGCCGGCCCTCTCCATGGCGTCGAGCTCGCGGCGGCCTTGAACATGAAAAAGGTCATTGTTCCTCCTCACCCAGGGATAGCCTCGGCTCTGGGCATGCTGTGCGCGGATGTCAGGCATGACTATGTGCGGACGTATATCCGGACAACCGATGACATAGAGGTACGGGACCTTGAAAAGATGTACCTCGAGCTGGAACGTCACGGTCGATCGCAGCTGGCCAGGGAGGGCTTCGACTCCACCGGAATAAACGTCTTGAGATTCGCCGATATGCGATATATTGGACAGTCCTACGAGCTTTCGGTTCCCATGGAAGAAGGCCCAATGACCAGCCATTCGATCGACTCCCTGGCAGGAAGCTTCCACCGGATGCATGAACTTTCCTACGGGTACTCCAAAGAGGAAGAGAGAGTGGAGTTTGTAAATATGAGGGTCGTCTGCCTGGGGATGCTTCCCCGAAGCGAGTCCCGCATGGTTCCCGTGAATGCCGGGGCCCGGCTGAAACCGCGGGAATACAGACCGGTGTTTTTCGACGGCCGGGAATATAAAAGCGCTATTTATGACAGGGATCATCTCGCACCCGGCCGGGTTGTCGAAGGCCCTGCCGTCGTCGAACAGTTGGATTCCACAATCCTAATCCCTCCCGGCTACCGCGGAGAATCGGAGCTGTTCGGCAATCTGATCATTGAGGCTAAGGAGAATATATGAATATTGACCCCATTACTCTGGAAGTTATGCGAAATGCTTTTCAATCTGTCGCCGAAGAAATGGGGGCCGCCCTTATCCGCACCGCTCTATCTCCCAACATCAAGGACAGAAGGGACTGCTCCACGGGAGTTTATTCCGCCACCGGAGACCTGATCGCCCAGGCCGAGCACATACCTCTTCATCTGGGGCTGATGCCATCGGTGGTCAAGAGCACCCTTGAGAGGTTTCCAATCGAACGGCTGCGGCCGGGGGATGCAATCATAACCAACGACCCTTATGTCAGCGGATCCCATCTTCCCGACGTCTGCATTATTTCGCCGTTTTTTCATGACGGCAGATGCATCGCGGTTCTCGCGAACCTCGCCCATCATGTGGATATAGGAGGAATCGCCCCGGGAGGGATGCCCACGATAAGTACCGAGATATTTCAGGAAGGCATCCGGATCCCTCCTGTCCGGCTAAAACGCGGAGGCACCCTGGACAAGGAGATCCTGGAATTGATCACAACCAACGTAAGAACGCGGAGAGAGGCTCTTGGAGACCTTCAGGCGCAGTTGGCCGCTAACAATGTGGGCGAACGCAGAATCATGGAGCTTGTTGAAAAATACGGCTCCCAAAAGACCATGTTTTACATGGATGAACTGATAGCCTACTCCGACCGACAGATGCGGGCCGGGATGAAAAAGCTGCCCAAGGGAATGTTCGTATTCGAGGACTACCTGGAAGGAGACGGACTTTCGGACGACCTGATCACGATAAAGGCGGCTTTGAAGATAGAAGAAAACAGAATCACCGTGGATTTCACCGGTTCCTC
>Ga0068714_10004035_pt1 | contig 16808 bp, 16 predicted proteins | sample MTBNYHSulfiMetaG_FD_62988 | JGI IMG/M metagenome (GOLD analysis project Ga0068714, IMG submission 62988) | Enrichment culture microbial communities from rom New York Harbor, USA that are MTBE-degrading - MTBE-NYH (New York Harbor Sulfidogenic)... | ecosystem: Environmental > Aquatic > Marine >...
CCTCACGCCTCACGCCTCACGCCTCACGCCTCACGCCTCACGCCTCACGCCTCACGCCTCACCCCTTCGGAAAATCCACACAAACCTCCAGCCCCCCCAATGCCGCCCGGTCGACGCGGATCTCGGCGTTGTGCAGCTCGGCGACGCGCTGGACGATGGAGAGGCCGAGGCCGCTGCCGTTGGTCTCCTGGCCGGCGAGGCGGACAAAGCGGCCGAAGATCCGCTCCCGCTCCTCCTTCGGGATCCCCGGTCCGCTGTCGGCGACACAAAGCGCGATGGCACCCTTTGACGCGCTCAGGTGGACCTCGACCTTGCCTCCCTCGGGCGTGTAACGAATGGCGTTATCCAGCAGATTACGCACCAGGATGCAGAGGGTTTCGCGGTGGCCGGTGACGCCGAGCCCCTTGCCGGCGTGCAACTCCAGAGTAATCCCCCTCTCCCTGGCCTGCTGCTCATGGTCTGCCAGGGCCGCTTCGGCCAGCCGCTGCAGATCGACCGGTTCTCCCCGCCCCAGTCCGGTCTCGGGATCGACCCGGGCGAGGGTCAGCAGCTGTTCCACCAGGCGCGTTGCGCGATCCACCCCTTCGAGCAGCTTCTCGATCGCCGCGCTGCGCTCCGCATCGATCTTGCTGCGGCGGGCGACCTGCGCCTGGATCTTGAGCGCTGCCAGCGGGGTGCGCAGCTCATGGGCGGCATCCGCGGTGAAGCGGCGTTCGCTTTCGAAGGCCTGGCCGAGCCGCGCGAACAGGTTGTTCAGGCCGTTCACCAGCGGCTGGATCTCGCACGGGGCGTTACTGGCGTCGATCGCCTCCAGGTTATCCGGGGCACGGCGAACCACCGCCTGCGCCAGGCGCTGCAGCGGTTTGAGGTTGCGGCCGATGCCGATGTAGATCAGCAGGGTCAGCACCGGCAGGGCGAAGATGATCGGGGTGCCGATGCGCATGATGATGGCGTCGGTCAGTTCATTGTGGATGGCCATCGCTTCACCGACCTGCACACGGAAACCGCTGAGCGGATCGGTCAGTGAGTAGATGCGCCAGTCCTCGCCGCCGATCACCACGACGCTGTAGCCTTCGCCGACCTCGGAGAGGGCCTGTTCCGGCGCATTGAACGAGCGCAGCAGCATGGTGTTCTCCGGGTGCTTCCACAGCTGATAGGCCAGCTTGTGCTCGTACTGGTGGCCGTTGGTCTGCAGCGGCTTGCCGGTGGTGAAATGGACATGCGCGGCATCCAGCGGAGCGCCGGAGAGCTCCTCCAGCTCATGGCCGGCCACGGTCAGCAGGGTGCGGGCCGAGACAGCCAGCTGGGCGTCGAACAGCTCGCCGATCTCGTGGCGTGCGTCGATGTAGCTGGTGATGGCGGTGACCACCCAGATCAGTGCGGTGATCGAGAGCAGGGTCAGCAGCAGGCGGCGGCGAATGGAGTAGTTCATGGGGGATCGATGATATAGCCGACACCGCGAATGGTGCGGATCAGGGAGCTGCCGAATTTCTTGCGCAGGTGGTGGATGTAGACCTCGATGGCGTTGCTCTCCACCTCGCCGTCCCAGGAGTAGAGTCCATCCTCGAGACGCGAGCGCGACATCACCTTGCCCTCGCTCTCCAGCAGCATGTGCAGCACCGCATATTCACGCGGCGAGATATCGACCGTTTTTCCGGCGAGGCTGACGCTGTGGGCCACCGGGTCGAGGACGATCTCGCCGTGGCGGATCTCGCTGTGGGCGCGGCCGCCGCGCCGGCGCAGCAGGGCGCGCAGACGGGCCGAGAGCTCGTCCAGGTCGAAGGGCTTGATCATGTAGTCATCGGCGCCGCCGTCGAGACCGGCGACCCGGTCGCTGACCGCGTCGCGGGCGGTGAGGATCAGCACCGGCAGGTCAGAGTCGCCGGCGCGCAGCTGCTTCAGCACCTCCAGCCCCGACTTGTCGGGCAGCCCCAGGTCCAGCACCATCAGGTCGTAGTGTTCGCTCTTGAGCGCGGCCTCCGCTGAGCGGGCGTCACGGAACCAGTCGACGGTATAGTCGTCCTGGCCAAGTCCGGCGCGGACACCGTCGCCGAGTAGCGGATCGTCTTCAACCAGTAATAAGCGCATATGAATTCCGGTCGGTGCCAGGCGATGGCACATCTCATCGGCACGATTATTCCCGTATTCCCTTAACGCAGGCTTAAGCGGGGGAATCTGCCACGAAGCTCTCTGAATAACAAATTTACCACGAAGCACACGAAGCGCACGAAGTATTACATCCGTGCACTCCGTGCACATACTGATTGCACCACAGAGGCACAGAGTACACGGAGAAAACCCGGGCAAGATATTTACCACGAAGCATACGAAGGGCACGAAGGTTACATCGGCCCCTCTCCCGAGTCTCGGTGGTGAATATCACTCCACTTCGTGGTGAACCGTGCATCCAGAACCCCGGGGAACCGGGCACGATTTGCCCTTCTCAGCGCCTCCGTGTCTCTGTGGTAAATATCCCCCTTCGTGGTCTTCGTGCCTTCGTGGTGAACCGTGCATCCAGAACCCCGGGGGGAACCGGGCACGATTTGCCCTTCTCCGCGCCGCCGTCTCTCCGCGGCGAATCCCCCCTTCGTGCTCTTCGTGGTGAATAATGGGTTTCATACCCCCGCACCCGGTGATTTACTCGAGCATACCCCCATGTTTCCTGCTTGAATTAACTTTGCGCGTCCTTATGTTGTAAGTAACTCATGACTACGCTTTTTTGGAGGGTAACACCCGATGCGAATGGACAAACTGACCACCAAGTTCCAGATGGCGCTGGCCGATGCGCAGAGCCTGGCGCTGGGGCGCGACCACCAGTTCATCGAGCCGGTGCACCTGATGACGGCGATGCTGGACCAGGAGGGGGGCACGGTGCGCCAACTGCTCGCCCAGTCCGGGGTCAACGTCAACGCCCTGCGCTCGGCGCTGGGCGATGCCATCGATCGCCTCCCATCGGTGCAGGGGGTGGGCGGCGACGTGCATATCTCCAACGACACCGCCCGCCTGCTCAACCTCACCGACAAGCTGGCGCAGCAACGCAAGGACGGCTACATCTCCAGCGAGCTGTTCGTGCTCGCCGCACTGGAGGAGAAGGGGCAGCTCGGCGACATGCTGCGGGGCAACGGCGCCAACAAGCAGGCGGTGGAGAAGGCGATCGAGGCGATGCGCGGCGGGCAGAAGGTGGACGACCCGGACGCCGAGGAGCAGCGCCAGGCGCTGGAGAAGTACACCATCGATCTGACCGAGCGGGCCGAACAGGGCAAGCTCGACCCGGTGATCGGCCGCGACGACGAGATCCGCCGCGCCATCCAGGTGCTGCAGCGGCGCACCAAGAACAATCCGGTGCTGATCGGCGAGGCGGGCGTCGGCAAGACCGCCATCGTCGAGGGGCTGGCGCAGCGCATCGTCAACGGCGAGGTGCCCGAGGGGATCAAGCACAAGCGCCTGCTCTCGCTCGACCTCGGCGCGCTCATCGCCGGGGCCAAGTTCCGCGGCGAGTTCGAGGAGCGGCTCAAGGCGGTGCTCAACGATCTGGCCAAGCAGGAGGGGCAGATCATCCTCTTCATCGACGAGCTGCACACCATGGTCGGTGCCGGCAAGGCGGAAGGGGCGATGGACGCGGGCAACATGCTCAAGCCCGCCCTGGCCCGCGGCGAGTTGCACTGCATCGGCGCCACCACCCTCGACGAGTACCGCCAGTACATCGAGAAGGATGCCGCGCTGGAGCGCCGCTTCCAGAAGGTGCTGGTGGACGAGCCGAGCGTGGAGGACACCATCGCCATCCTGCGCGGGCTCAAGGACAAATACGAGGTACACCACGGGGTGCAGATCACCGACCCGGCCATCGTCGCCGCGGCGACCCTGTCGCACCGCTACATCACCGACCGCCAACTGCCGGACAAGGCGATCGACCTGGTCGATGAGGCCGCCTCGCGCATCCGCATGGAGATCGACTCCAAGCCCGAGGACATGGACAGGCTCGACCGGCGCCTGATCCAGCTGAAGATCGAGCGTGAGGCGCTGAACAAGGAGACCGATGAGGCCTCGAAGAAGCGCCTGATGCATCTGCAGGAGGAGATCACGCGGCTCGAGCGCGAATACTCCGATTTCGAAGAGGTGTGGAAGGCGGAGAAGATCGCGCTGCAGGGTTCGCAGCACATCAAGGAGGATCTCGACCGCGCCCGCCAGGAGCTGGAGACCGCACGTCGCGCCGGCGACCTGGCGCGCATGTCCGAGCTGCAGTACGGCCGCATCCCGGAGCTGGAGAAGGAGCTCGAGGCCTGCCAGGAGGTCGATCTTGCCGAGCCGAAGCTGCTGCGCAACAAGGTCACCGACGAGGAGATCGCCGAGGTAGTCTCCAAGTGGACCGGCATCCCGGTCTCCAAGATGCTCGAGGGCGAGCGCGAGAAGCTGCTGAAGATGGAGGAGAACCTGCACCGGCGGGTGGTCGGCCAGGACGAGGCGATCAAGGCGGTGGCCGACGCCATCCGCCGCTCGCGCGCAGGCCTTGCCGATCCCAACCGCCCCAACGGTTCGTTCCTGTTCCTTGGCCCCACCGGGGTGGGCAAGACCGAGCTGTGCAAGGCGCTGGCGCAGTTCCTCTTCGACACCGAGGAGGCGATGGTGCGCATCGACATGTCCGAGTTCATGGAGAAGCACTCGGTGGCTCGCCTTATCGGCGCCCCTCCCGGCTACGTCGGCTACGAGGAGGGCGGCTATCTGACCGAGACGGTGCGGCGCAAGCCCTACTCGGTGATCCTGATGGACGAGGTGGAGAAGGCGCACCCGGACGTGTTCAACATCCTGCTGCAGGTGCTCGACGACGGGCGGCTCACCGACGGCCACGGCCGCACCGTGGATTTCCGCAACACCGTCATCGTCATGACCTCCAACCTCGGCTCGCAGGCGATCCAGGAGATGGCGGGCGATCAGCACTACGACCAGATCAAGGCTACCGTGCTGGAGGTGGTGGGCCACCACTTCCGCCCCGAGTTCATCAACCGCGTCGACGAGGTGGTGGTGTTCCACCCGCTGCTGCGCGAGCAGATCCGCGCCATCGCCGATATCCAGATCGACTACCTGCGCAAGCGCCTGGCCGAGCACGAGATGCGGCTGGAACTTACCGAGGCGGCGCTGGACAAGCTTGGCGAGGCCGGTTTCGACCCGGTCTACGGAGCGCGGCCGCTCAAGCGCGCGATCCAGCAGCGCATCGAGAACCGCCTGGCGCAGGATATCCTTTCCGGCAAGTTCCTGCCCGGCGACACCATCCTGGTCGATGTGCAGGGCGACGAGATGAGCTTCAACAAGGGCGCCGCCTCGGCGGCGTAAGCGTGTTAAGAGATAGTCTCGGAAACCAAGAAATAAGATCCCAACGCAAAGGACGCAAAGACGCAAAGGGCGCAAAGGGATACAGGCCTGATACAGCGTATCCGGCAGTTTGTAGGCTGGACATCTCCTTGCCCAGCAGCCGTACCGGGGCCGCGTCGCTGGGCAATGTTGCCCAGCCTACATTCTGAATCGGCGGGCATGGCTCGCCCCAGCCCTCCTATATGCGGCTCATTGCGTCCTTTGCGTCTTCGCGACCTTTGCGTCTTTGCGAGCTTTGCGTTGAGATCTTTTTCGTGTCGTTCCTCACATGCCGAAGGCACCGATATGCCAGTTGCTGATGTTGGTGCGGGAGTCGGGATGGCGGTTGTAGACGAAGTTCCTCACCAACTCGGTATCCCGGCGCGGCACATCGACCTGCAGCACGATGTCCCCGCGCTCCAGCCCGGTGCGAAAGCGATCCAGCTGCGCGTTGGGGATGCGGTTGGCGAACATGTAGCCGGAGAGCTGCGCCCCTGCCACCAGCACCCAGAAGAACAGGGCCAGGGGCCATGAGGCGGCGAGCAGCGACAGGGTCATGGCGATCAGGGCGATGACAAAGATGGTGATGCTGGAGTACCAGAGGATCCGCTCCAGGCGGGCGGTGGCGGGGGATTTCCGGTGCACGGTCCCGCCGGGCATCTCGACCATGCCATGGCCCTGGGCGACGACCGCGTGGAGTTGATAGTCATCGAGGCCGAGTTTGCTCTCCAGTTCCGAAATGATGCTGCGCACCGCCTTCTCATCGTGAAAAACAAAGTAGATTCTGCGATAGAGCATAACCCACCTCAAATACTTTCTGGCCGGTAGTGAATCAAGTCTAGCAGTCGGCCCGCCACGCCGTATGGGATAGAACCCGCAAAGTGGGGTAGGGTAATGTCGAAGCTGCCCCGTTCCCTCGGGCGCTACGGGGCAGGATGCCCGGGAGCGGCGTTGAGCTTCAGGATTTCAGCACGCCGCTGACCTTCGGCGCCGGGCGCAGTTTGCTTGCCGCCTCGCGCCGGGCGGCGCTCTCCTGGCGCAGCCAGTCGAGCCAGGCGTCCATGCCGATGCCGCGGCGTGCGGAGAGCTGCAGCACCGGTGCCGGGTTGGCCAGGGCGCGCAGGTTTTTTTCCGCCTGCCCGGGACTGAAGTCGTCGAGCACCGGCAGCAGGTCGCTCTTGCTCAGCAGCATCAGGTCTGCGGCGCGGAACATCACCGGGTACTTGGCCGGCTTGTCGTCCCCCTCGGTGGTCGAGAGCAGCACCACGTTGCGGTGGTGGCCGAGGTCGAAGCTGGCCGGGCAGACCAGGTTGCCGACATTCTCGATGAACAGCAGATCGAGACTGCCTAGATCGATATGGTGCAGCGCGTCGTGCACCATGTGTGCGTCCAGGTGGCAGGCGCTGCCGGTGGTGATCTGCACCGCCGCCACGCCGTGGGCACGGATGCGCTCGGCATCGTTCTCGGTCTCCAGATCGCCCTCGATCACGCCGATGCGCAGTTCATCCCCGAGCGCGGTGATGGTCGCCTCGAGCAGCGCGGTCTTGCCGGCACCGGGGGAGGACATCAGGTTGACCGCCAGCACCCCGTGTCTTGCCAGGTGCTCGCGGTTGTGGGCCGCCTGCCGATCGTTTTCATCGAGCAGGCCGTGCAGCACGTCGACCGCCGCCCGGCCCTCCTTGTCATGGGAGAGCTTGCCGCCGACCTCGACAAGGTGCCTGTTGCCCGGGGTGATGTTGCAACCGCAGGTGTCGCACATAAGCTTTCCTCCTTAAAATCCGTTTACCACGAAGCGCACGAAGGACACGAAGAAAAACGTTTCTCACCACAGAGACACGGAGGCACGGAGTACAGCTGCGATGTCAGCTTGTTCGATGCAATGCCGTTAAGCCTGGGGGTGGGGATAAGTTCCCTTCCCTCCGTGTTCTCCGTGCCTCTGTGGTGCACTAATCCTTTTCCACCTTCGTGCCCTTCGTGTGCTTCGTGGTGAGTGGGTGTTTTTTTACTAATCGCGAACCATCTCAACGCTGGCCAGCACCATCTCGTCGCCGCTGATCAGCTGCGTCTGCCAGTCGCCGCAGGCGCCGCACAGCAGCCGGTTCGCCGTCGCCTCGCTCTCGGCGCCGCAGCGGGTGCAGCGCACCCGGATCGGCAGCGACTCGATCGCCAGTTCGGCATGCGCGGCGACGGAGCCGGCGCAGGCGACGGGAAAGGCCTCCTGCAGCAGCCGCGGCTCAACCCCGGCGAGCGGGCCGATCTGCAGCACGATTCGGGTGACCCCTTCGCTGCGGTGCTGCTGCGCGATGGCCTCCACCTGCCCGAGCAGCGCCTGGCACAGCGAAAGCTCATGCATCCTATTCGGCCAGGATCTGGTCGAACAGTTCCCATGAGCTGCGTGCACTCTCCTCGCTGATCTTCTGGATAGCGTAGCCGACGTGGACGATAACGAAATCGCCGACCGCCACCCCATCCTCCGGCAGCATGAAGAGGCTGATGTCGCGCACCACCCCCTTGGCGGCGGCGCGCGCGCTGTACCCCTCGATCTGCAAAATCTGCATGGGAATGCCAAGGCACATGAGATTATCCCCGTGGTTTCGGGGTGGGAGTATAGTCACTGCGGTGGCGGGTGCACAGCCGTAGGCCGGACATGGCGCCAGCGGTGTCCGGCAAGGTGCCCGATATCGCTCCGCTTGCGGGGCTTCGCGGCAATACGTGAATTTTGCGGCTATGGTTAATGGCAATGGCACGTTTGTAAAAAAATAGTCCGGATCGATCGAGGAGTCTCCATGGCCGTAAGGACCGTCGTTCTGGGGGTCGGCAACACGCTGTTGAGTGACGAGGGGGCAGGGGTCCACGTGGTCGAGCGCCTGCGGCGCCACTGCCCCGAGCTGGCCGGCGTGGAGTTCCTCGATGGCGGGACCCTCAGTTTTACCCTGGCCGGGGTGATGGCCGGGGCGGAGCAGCTGATCGTCATCGATGCCGCCGAACTCGGCGCCCCCCCCGGTACCCTTGCCCTCTACCGTGATACCGAAATGGACGCTTACCTCGGCCGTGGCAAGCGTCGCAGCGTGCACGAGGTCTCGCTCCTCGACCTGCTGGCCATCGCCACCCTCACTGATGCGCTCCCCGCCCGCCGTGCCCTTATCGGTATCCAGCCCGGCACCGTCGACTGGGGCGAGGCGCCGACCGGAGCGGTGGCGGCGGCGATCCCGCTGGCCTGTGACATGACCCTCGGGCTGCTCAGGGAGTGGCGGCAATGAGCGGCCTGGGCGATATCGGGATCGCGGTGCAGGAGCCGGGCGGCGATGCCAATGCCCGCGCGGTGCTGCGCGAGATCGAAACCCTGCTCGAGCGCCTGCTTGCGAGCGGCGAGGGGGGGAGCATCGACCTCGGCGGCCTGCCGCTGAGCGGCGCCGATTACGAACTGCTCGAGGCCACGCTGGGCCATGGCGAGGTGAGCGCGGTGATCGACAGCCTGGGGCCGACCGATGTCATCGAAACCGCCATCCCCGGCGTTTGGTGGCTCACCCATTGCAACGCCGCCGAGGAGGTGATGGCGGAGTTCATCGAGGTCGGCTGGTGCCCGCAGATCGTGCTGGCGGCGCAGGAGGATGTGAGCGACGGCCTGCAGCGGCTGCGGGCGGCACTGAAGGAGGACGGGAATGCGGGATGAGACCATGCTGGAACTCCTCCGGCGCCAGGGCGTCAGCCGGCGGGGATTCCTCAAGTTCTGCGCCGCCACCGCCTCGATGCTGGCGCTGCCGCCGTCGATGGCAGCGGCGGTGGCCGAGGCGATGGCCACGGCGAGACGGCCGACGGTGATCTGGCTCTCCTTCCAGGAGTGCACCGGCTGTACCGAATCGCTGACCCGCTCCCATTCGCCCACCCTGGAGAGCCTGCTCTTCGACACCATCTCCCTCGACTACCACGAAACCCTGCAGGCGGCGGCCGGCACTGCGGCGGAGGCGGCGCGCGAAGCGGCGATGCAGAACGCCTGGGGCAACTACCTGGTGCTGGTGGACGGCTCCATCCCGCTGAAGGATGGCGGGGTCTACGCTACGGTCGCCGGCAAGAGCAACCTGCAGACCCTCAGGGAGGTGGCGGAGGGGGCCGCGGCCATCGTTTCCATCGGCACCTGCGCCTCCTACGGCGGGCTTCCCTATGCCAAACCCAACCCGACCGGCGCGGTGCCGGTCAGCGAAATCATCACCGACAAGCCGATCATCAACGTACCGGGCTGTCCGCCGATCCCGGTGGTGATGACCGCGGTGCTGGCCCACTACCTCACCTTCGGCACGCTGCCCGAACTCGACGGCCTGGGGCGGCCCAAGGCCTTCTACGGCGAATCGATCCACGAGCGCTGCTACCGGCGTCCCTTCTATGACCGGGGCCTGTTCGCCAAGAGCTTCGACGACGAGGGGGCGCGCAACGGCTGGTGCCTGTTCGAGCTCGGCTGCAAGGGGCCGACCACCCACAACGCCTGCGCCACCACCAAGTGGAACCAGGGCACCAGCTTCCCGATCCAGTCCGGCCACGGCTGTCTCGGCTGCTCGGAGCCCGATTTCTGGGACGCCGGCGGCTTCTACAACACCCTGTCGACCCCGATCACGCCGGTCACCGGCGCGGCGACCGCTGCGCTGGCGGCGGGTGCGGCAACCGGCCTCGCCGTCACCCTGGCCAACCGTCGCAGAAAGGCGAACGCCCGGCGCGCCCATCCGGAGGTCACCATCGACGACCTGGAGAAATGAGATGAATGCGATGGAGCTATTGTCGTGGAGCCGCGGTCCGGGATTGGGGATCGCGACGGCAGTCTTTCTCTTCGGTATGTTGCTGCGGCTGTTCGAGATCTACAGCCTGGGGCGCAAACCCGACCTAGCGCCGGCGCGTCCCAACAGCCCGGGCTCGGGCTGGCGCACCATCATCAGCCGCTCGGTTCCGGAGGCACCGGTGTTTCGCCGCTCGGCGGTGACCCTGACGTCCGGTTATCTCTTCCACATCGGCTTTTTCATCGTCCTGCTCTTTACCGTGCCGCACATCACCCTGTTCGAGTCGGTCATTGGCATCGGTTGGCCGGCGCTGCCGACTCCGGTCGTCGATCTCGTCGCCGTGGTGGCGATCATCGCGATGCTGGTCTCCCTGCTGCACCGCCTGCTGGACCCGGTAAAACGGTTCCTCTCCGGTTTCGGCGACTATGTCGCGTGGAGCGTGACCTTCCTGCCGCTGCTCACCGGCTACATGGCCCATCACCACCTGTTGCCCGATTACACGCTGATGCTGGCCATTCACATCCTTTCGGTCGAGCTGTTGCTGGTGCTCTTCCCCTTCACCAAGCTCACCCACATGCTCACCCTGTTCATCGCACGCTGGTACAACGGCGAGTGGTTCGGGCACAAGGGGGTGGCCTCATGAGCGCAACCCTGGAGAAGGGGCTCAACGCCCTGCGCGAACAGATCGATGCGCCCATCGCCAGCTATTTCTCCAGCTGCGTGCGTTGCGGCATGTGCGCCGAGGCGTGCCTGTTCTTTACCGAAACCCGCGACCCGAAGTACACCCCGATCCACAAGCTCGAGCCGATGCGCCGCCTGTGGGAGCAGGAGTACACCCTCAGCGGCAGGGTGAAAAAATGGCTCGGCCTCGCCAAACCGATCACCGACGAGGAGCTGGAGGCGTGGAGTCCGCTGGTCTACGACAGCTGCACCCAGTGCGGGCGCTGCTCCATGGTCTGCCCGGTGGGCAATGACCTCACCTACATGATCCGCAAGCTGCGCGAGGGCATGGCGCTCTCCGGCCACGCCCCGCCGGACGTGGTCTCTGCGGTCAACCGCACCGTCACCCTCGGCAGCCCGATGGGGGTGAAGCTCAAGGCGCTGCAGGCGCAGATCCGCGACCAGGAGGCGGAGACCGGGCTGACGGTCCCCATCAATGTCCAGGGGGCGGACTACCTGGCGCTACTCTCCTCGATGGAGATCATGAATTTCCCCGAATACATCGGCTCCCTGGCGCGGATCTTCGACCGGGCCGGGGTGAGCTGGACACTCTCCTCCGAGGCCTTCGAGGCGACCAACAGCGGCATCCAGATCGGCCAGGCCGATCTGGCGGGCGCGATCGTGATGCGCATCGTCACCGCGGCGGAGAAGCTCGGGGTGAAGAGCGTGATCAGCCCCGAGTGCGGCCACGCCTACACCGCCCTGCGCTGGGAGGGGCCGAATCTCATCGGCCGCCCCTACCGCTTCGAGGTGGTGCATATCCTGGAGCTGCTCGATCAGTTGCGCCGCACCGGCCGCCTCAAGACCCGCGGCAAGGTGGCGGAGCCGCTGACCTTCCACGACCCCTGCCAACTGGTGCGCCGTGGCGGCGTGGTGGCGCAGCCGCGACGGCTGCTCGGCATGATTGCCGCGGATTTTCGCGAAATGGACGAACACGGCGTTTGGAACTGGTGCTGCGGCGGCGGGGGCGGCGTCAGCGCCAGCGAACGGGCCAATGCGCTGCAGCTCACCTCCTTTCGCCGCAAACAGGCCCAGCTCGAGAAGCTTAACGTGGAGACCATGGTTACCGCCTGCGCCAACTGCCGCATCGTGCTGGAGGAGGGGCTCGAGCACCACCACATGGATATCAAGCTGGTGGGACTGACCGAACTGATCGCCGAGCACCTTGAAGAGTGAAGCCAAATGGCTGTTCCAAACGAAGCCAGCGTAGGCCCGATAAAGCGAAGCGGCATCGGGCAGAACCTGCCGGACACCGCTGCGCTATGTCCGGCCTACATCTGCCTGCGGCAGTCGTCGGGGATGGGTTTTGCAGGAGCCGAGAACTGATCGCCGAGCACCTGGAAGAGTGAAGCCAAGTGGCTGTTTCAAACGAAGCCAGCGTAGGCCCGATAAAGCGAAGCGGCATCGGGCAGAACTCCTCTCCCACAGGGCTGTCTCGTGGTCACATTTTTATTATTGCGAACAATGACGATAGCGAAAGGAATGAACGCTGTTTGGACCACCTTTCGGAAAAAACGGAGGGTCCCCTCTCCCTCAGGGAGAGGGACAGGGAGAGGGTTGGGATAATAAATAGCACCCCTCACCCCGTATACGACACCGAGGGACACAAGCCATGAATGAAAGAGTCGTCGTCGATCCGATCACCCGCATCGAGGGACACCTGCGCATCGAGGCCGAGACCGATGGCGGGGTGATTACCCGGGCCTCCAGCTCCGGCACCATGGTGCGCGGTATCGAGATCATCCTGCGCGGACGCGACCCGCGTGACGCCTGGGCCTTCGCCCAGCGCATCTGCGGCGTCTGCACCCTGGTGCACGGCATCGCCTCGGTGCGCGCGGTGGAAAACGCGCTCAACTACCCCATCCCGCCCAATGCGCAGCTCATCCGCAACCTGATGATCGGCGCCCAGTTCATCCACGACCACGTGATGCACTTCTACCACCTGCACGCCCTGGACTGGGTCGATGTGGTCTCCGCGCTCAAGGCCGATCCGAAGGCCACCTCGGCGCTGGCGCAGTCGATCAGCCGCTACCCCAAGTCCTCGCCGGGCTATTTCGCCGACGTGCAGAAGCGGGTGAAGAACTTTGTCGAAGGCGGACAGCTGGGCATCTTCGCCAACGGCTACTGGGGCCACCCCGCCTACAAGCTGCCGCCGGAGGCGAACCTGATGGCGGTGGCGCACTATCTGGAGGCGCTGGTCTGGCAGCGCGAAGTAGCCAAGCTGCATACCCTTTTCGGCGGCAAGAATCCGCACCCCAATTTCGTCGTCGGCGGCGTGCCCTGCGCCATCAGCGTGCACCCCGAGGCGCCGGGCAGCGGCAAGGGACCGCACTACCGCGGTGGCGCCGGGGCCACCGCGGTCGATCTGGTCGGCCTGCAGAAGGTCAAGGAGATCATCGCCGCGATGAGCGATTTCGTCGACCAGGTCTACCTCCCGGACACCCTCGCCATCGCCGGTTTCTACCGCGAGTGGGCACAGCAGGGGGAGGGCGTCGGCAACTTCATGACCTACGGCGATTTCCCGGCAAACGGCATGGACGACCCGGCCAGTTTCCTCATCCCCTCCGGAGTGATCCTCGATCGCGATCTCTCCACCATCCATGAGCTCGACATCAACGCCGGCGATCAGATCCAGGAGTATGTCTCCCACTCCTGGTACGACTACAGCGCCGGCAAGGACAAGGGGCTGCACCCCTACTACGGCGAGACCACCCTCAACTACACCGGTCCGACCCCGCCCTACGACCACCTGGATGTGGAGCAGAGCTACTCCTGGCTCAAGTCGCCGCGCTGGAAGGGCAGGGCGATGGAGGTTGGGCCGCTGGCGCGGGTGCTGATGCTCTATGCCAGCGGGCATGAGCAGACCCGGGAGCTGGTCGGGATGACGCTCAGCACCCTCAAGCTGCCGGTAGAAGGGCTCTTCTCCACCCTTGGCCGCACCGCCGCACGCACCCTGGAGACCAGGATCATTGCCGACCAGATGTCCGGCTGGTACCGCCAGCTCATCGCCAACATCAAGGCCGGGGACCTGCGCACCTTCAACGACGCCAAATGGGAACCCTCCAGCTGGCCGAGCGAGGCCAAGGGGGTCGGCCACATGGAGGCGCCGCGCGGGGCGCTCGGCCACTGGATCGTCATCAAGGACGGCCTCATCGACAACTACCAGGCGGTGGTACCCTCGACCTGGAACGCCGGTCCGCGCGACCCCAGGGGGCAGGACGGCCCGTACGAGGCGGCGCTGAAGGGACACGCCCTGCACGATCCAAAGCAACCGATCGAGATCCTGCGCACCATCCACAGTTTCGACCCCTGCATCGCCTGCGCGGTGCATGTGACCGACCCGCAGGGCGAAGAGCTGGTGAAGGTCAAGGTCAGATAGTTAGGGGGGAGGGACGAGAGGCGAGAGGCGAGAGGCGAGGGGCGAGGGGCGAGGGGCGAGGGGCGAGGGGCGAGAGAACAAAACGAAGGGTCCCCTCTCCCCCAGGGAGAGGACAGGTAGAGGGGGCATTCGTGTCGTCGAAATTGCAGAAGCGTTGCGCCGGCGCGCACGGTGCGCCCTATCTGCGATTAGCTTTTAGGGGCGAGTAGATACAATGGATGAACGTTGTATGGACCCTCTCCCGGACAAAACGAAGGGTCCCCTCTCCATCAGGGAGAGGGACAGGGAGAGGGGGGATTCGTGTCGAAATTGCAGAAGCGTGTGCAGCGGCTGCGCGCTGCTGGCCGGGGTTTGAAGGGGAAAGGGTAGCCCGTAGAAACTATGAAGGGCCATCTGGGTTAACCTCCGAATTTTGACGACGAAATCAGAAACAGGAGGACAAGATGACCCAGATGACCCTTCAGGCAAACAATACTGCATCCGCCCCGGTGTTGTACATGGCGCTGGAGCTGAGCAAGTCGAAATGGAAGACCGGATTCGAATACGGTCGCAAGCGCCGGACGGTGAATGTGCCCGGCGGGGATGTGGAGCGGCTGCGCGAGGCGATTGCCGAGGCAAAGAAGAAGTTCAAGCTCCCCGCCGAGGTAGTGATACAGAGCTGTTACGAGGCGGGGCGCGATGGGTTCTGGCTGCACCGGCTGCTTGAGGGCTGGGGCATAAGCAACCTGGTGGTCGACCCGGCAAGCATTGAGGTAAGCCGACGCTCGCGTCGGACGAAGACCGACCGGGTGGATTTGGAAATGCTGCTGTCGAAGCTGCGCCAACATTACAGCGGCGAGCGGGTATGGAAGGTCGTGCGGGTGCCGGCGCCGCAGGCTGAGGGCGGACGGCACCTGCACCGGGAGGTTGAGCGGCTGAAGAAGGAACGAAGCGCTCAGGTGAACCGGCTCAAGGGCTTGTTGTTCGGGCAGGGGATCCGCCTGGAGCGGCTGAACCTGAAGGAGTGGCCGGCGCAGGTGTGGGGTTTCGGACCTTTGATGGCCAACCACTGGCGCAAGACCTGCAGGGAGAGCTCACCCGTGCCGGAGCGCGCCTGGAGCTTATTGAGAACCAGCTCAAACAGCTGGAGACCGAGCAGGACCGGCGTGTGCGCGAGGTGGGTGAATCGGGCGGACCGCTGGCGATGGTGCGGCAACTGCGCCTGCTCAAGGGTATCGGGCGGGTGGCGGCCTGGGTATTCGTGATGGAGTTTTTCGGCTGGCGGGAGTTTCGCAACGCCAAGCAGGTGGGGGCGCTGGCAGGACTGACGGGCACGCCCTATGCGAGCGGTGAGACCAACCGTGAGCAGGGGATCAGCAAGGCCGGCAACCGCCGGGTACGCAGTCTGGCGGTGGAGATCGCCTGGCTATGGTTGCGCTACCAGCCGGACAGTGCGCTCAGTCGGTGGTTTGCCGAGCGCTTCGGCGGCACCGGCAAGCGCCACCGCCGTGTGGGTATCGTGGCGCTGGCCCGCAAGCTTCTGGTGGCGCTGTGGCGGTATCTGGAGACGGGCGTATTGCCTGAGGGAGCGACACTCAAGGCCGTATGCTAAGGGGCTTTAGAGAACCAGTGAATTTGGCGTATTGTTAGCGTGTAAGTGAAGGTTTTCGCGGTTGCCCGAGCCCAGCCTGGGTGTGCACTGACGCACCGTTTCTTGTAGAAGGGGCGCCGCATCTTAACTTGGTTACTGCAGTCCTGGTGGCGTATGCAGTTTTGGGTGGCCGGCATAGCGTCCGGCGCGGATAGAAGGTGGTGACAGGATTTATCCTGTACGAGATGCTCAAACCAAGGGCCACATATACGCTAAAGGTTAGCGATTCGATTCAACCAATATGAGTTGGTTGGGTGGAGAAAGACATGACATGAAACTATCCGATACGGGGGTTGACATGCGTGGCCTCATAGAAGGCTGGGCAAAGGAGCGAGAGCGACGTGCCCGGCATTGCAGTGCATGAGGAAGAAACTGTTCAAAGTTTATGTCCATGGATGGACGTATGCCGCGGGCGCATGGATGCGCAGGAGCGGTGCAAAGTTCAAAGGTAACTACTCACCCCAGTTTGCATTTCTCTGACACCTGACACCTGGCACTTGCAGCGTATAACCCATGAGCCTCATTGATAGCGTGACCGTTACCTGCCCCTGGTGCGGCGAACAGAACGAACTGGTGATCGATTGCAGCGTACCGCTGCAGGAGTACATCGAGGACTGTTTCGTCTGCTGTCGTCCCATGCGCATTCGCGTCGAGGTCGACGTCGAGCGGGTTCCTGCCGTTACCGTCGAAAGAGAGGATTAGGCAATCCTCATGGCGTGCACGGCACGCCCTATGCCCCTACCCAATGCTCTCGCCAAGCCGCAAAGCTCGCCAGGAAAGGGCTTGTTTCTCTTTGCGCACTTGGCGTCTTGGCGAGAGGCCCCATAGGGTTGTCCCGGATCGCGGTATATAGGGCGATGAGATGGTCTCCTCCCTCTTCAACAACGGCGTCACATTGCGCCAAGATAGGGAGGAAGAACTTTCCTATCTGAACGAGAGAAGGAGGAGACCATGAGTAATGTTATGA
>Ga0068714_10004036_pt1 | contig 16805 bp, 14 predicted proteins | sample MTBNYHSulfiMetaG_FD_62988 | JGI IMG/M metagenome (GOLD analysis project Ga0068714, IMG submission 62988) | Enrichment culture microbial communities from rom New York Harbor, USA that are MTBE-degrading - MTBE-NYH (New York Harbor Sulfidogenic)... | ecosystem: Environmental > Aquatic > Marine >...
CGCCGATCGCGTCTTGCGCCCCGAGCCCCTCGGCCTGGATCTCGAACACCGTGCGCGTGTAGTAGTCGAGACCGCGGACGAGCTTGGGCTCCTCGGCAAAGGGGATGCCCGAGCGGGTCAGCAGCTCCTTGACCGCCGCGTAGTGCGCCGCGCACTCGTCGCACAACTCGTCGCGGAGCAGAGGCGCGTCGGCCATCACCGCCGCACACCCGGGGTTCTTGCAGTCGAAAGCACGAAGCGGGTTCGTGTCTGCGCGCCGGTTGCACTCGTCGCATAGCTCCCCGCCGCGCGTGCGGATGTAGGCCGCGACCGTTTCGCGGTACGCCGGGCGGCAATTCTCGTCGCCCATCGAGTTGACCAGCAACCTCATGCGGTCGGCGGGTATGCCGAGGAGCCGGAAGTAGTCCCACAGGATCTCAATCACCTCGGCATCGGCTGAGGGTTCGCCCGCCCCAAGCAGCTCGATGCCGATCTGCCAAAACTGCCGCATACGACCCTTCTGGGGACGTTCGTAGCGGAACATCGGGCCGGAGTAGTACAGCTTCGCGACCGCGCCCGGCGGGACGAGGGAGTGCTCGAGCGCGGAGCGCACCACGCTCGCCGTACCCTCAGGACGCAGCGTGAGGGAGCGTCCGGCGCGATCGGTGAACGTGTACATCTCCTTCGAGACAATGTCGGTGGCCTCGCCGATCCCGCGCGCGAAGATCTCAGTATGTTCGAACATCGGCGTGTAGACAGGGGCGTAGCCGTAGCGAGCGAACAGTTCTTGGGCCGTACGCGTCATGTGCTCCCAGACACGAGCGACGTCGGGAAGCATGTCTGCTGTGCCCTTGGGCGCGCGAACGTCCATGCGGCGTGAAGACCCCTTCTCGGATGGCTACGGGCAGGTTCCGACTATATCGGAAGCGCGTCACCGTCGCCACGCGGCACGAACGGCCGGAAATGCAGTGGGCAGGGGCGTAACGGCGAACGCTGGCTATGCGCGAGGAAAGAACGGGTTGACCGAGCGCTCACGGCCGATGGTGGTGTCGGGACCATGCCCCGGGTGTACGACCGTCTCATCATCGAGCGGGGCGAGCTTTCCTGCGATCGACTCGCGCAGCTCACGCGCATCCCCACCTGGAAAGTCACTCCGCCCCACGCTGCCCGCGAACAGCGTGTCGCCGGCGAACAGGTGGCCCGCACCGAGCAGACTGATCCCGCCCTTGGTGTGCCCGGGTGTATGGATCACCTCGAGGACCACCTCGCCTGCTTGGACCCAGTCGCCCTCATGGAGCACACGGTCGGCGGCCCGCGAGGTGGCAGTGAAGCCGAACAGTTCCGCTCCGGTACCAGCTGCGGTCGGCGAGGTGATCCGGTCCGCGTCGGCCTCGTGGACCAGCAGCTCAGCCCCGGTGGCGTCACGCACCGCGTCGGTCGCCGCGAGATGGTCGAAGTGCGCATGCGTGAGCACGATGTAGCGCACTTCGCGTGCCCCGATCGCGGAAAGGAGCCGCTCGGCCTCGCCAGCTGGGTCGATCACGATCAGCGGGCCGCCGGCATCGTCGCCGACCACCCAGCAGTTCGTCTGTAGCTCGCCCAAGATGTGCCGTTCGACCAACACGCCCTAGCGCCGTTCCTTGCCGAAGGCTTCTCCCGGCAGCATGCGTTCAGCCTCGAAAACGCCTTCGATGGAGCGCAGATTACGCAGAATCGACTGGAGCTGGTCCATGTTGCCGAGCTCGAAGAGGAATCGCATGGTGGCGATGCCGTCTTTCGACGTAGCGACGTTCGCAGACAGGATGTTGACGGCCGACTCCGCCAGAGTCGATGAAACCTCCTGCAGCAAGCGCATCCGGTCCACAGCCTCCACGTAGACCTCCACCTGGTAGACCCTCTCGCTGCCCATGTCCCACACCACATCGAGTATGCGTTCGGGCTGACTCAGCAGATCACGCGCGTTCGGACAGTCGCGACGGTGCACGGAGACTCCACGGCCACGCGTTACGAAACCCACGATCTCGTCGCCCGGCACGGGGTTGCAGCACCGTGCAAGACGTACGAGTACGTCGTCAATGCCCTTCACCACCACGCCCGCGCTGCTCCGTCGTTTCGAGCGAGGCGGCTGCATGGGCACGGTCGGTGGAAGCGCGGTCGCTTCCTCGTCGGCCTTGCCGCCCTCCTCGACGGACATGTGCCTCAGCATCTTCCCGGCAACCTGTTTGGCCGACACCTTCCCCGCTCCGATGTGTGCGAGTATGTCGTCGGTCTCGTGGAAGTTCATCTCCGAGGCGACCGCCCCGAGCGCGCGCTGGGTGGCTTGCGAGTTCAGGCCGAGCCCGTGCTTGCGCATGACCTTGCCGAGCTCGTCTTTGCCCTTCTGCAAGTCGTCCTCGCGGCTCACCTTGGAAAAGTAGCTGCGGATCTTGGAGCGTGCCGAGGAGGTCTTGACGATGTTGAGCCAATCGCGGCTCGGCGAGGAGTTCTTGTTGGTGAGGACCTCTACGCGATCTCCCATCTGTAGCTCGTAACCGAGCGGCACGATCGATCCGTTCACCTTCGCGCCCACGCAATGGTGCCCGACCTCCGTGTGGATGGCGTACGCGAAGTCGATCGGCGTGGAACCGCGCCGCATGGAGATCACGTCACCCTTCGGCGTGAAAACGAAGACCTCGTCCTCGAACAAGTCGATCTTGAGTGCTTCCATGAACTCGCGCGGATCTTTGAGCTCGGTCTGCCACTCGAGCATCTGGCGAAGCCAGGCGAGGCGCTCGTCGAAGGTCTCGTCTCCTCGGCCGCCCTCCTTGTAGCGCCAGTGCGCCGCAATGCCGTACTCGGCTGTCTTGTGCATCTCCTCGGTCCGGATCTGGATCTCGAGCGGGCGGCCCGCGGGTCCGATGACCGTGGTGTGCAAAGACTGGTACATGTTGAACTTGGGCATCGCCACATAGTCTTTGAAGCGGCCGGGCACCGGCTTCCAGATCGAGTGGACCGTGCCCAGTGCGCCGTACACGTCCTTGACCGAGTCCACGATCACCCGCAGTGCGATGAGGTCGTAGATCTCGTTGAAGTCCTTACCTTTTTGCGACATCTTCTGGTGGATGCTGTAGAGGTGCTTGGGCCGTCCCGAGATCTCCGCGGTGATGCCGATGGCTTCGAGCTCTCCTTCGAGCTGATCGATCACCTGCCGAAGATATGCCTCGCGCGCTGCGCGACTCTCGGCGACCATCTTCTGCACCTGGTGGAACCGCTTCGGCTCCAGGTAGAAGAACGAGAGGTCTTCGAGCTCCCACTTCACCTGGGAGATGCCGAGCCGGTGCGCGAGCGGCGCGTAGATCTCCATAGTCTCGATCGCTTTGACCTTGCGACGCTCGGGCGGCAGGGCCGACAAGGTGCGCATATTGTGGAGCCGGTCGGCCAGCTTGATCAGGATGACGCGGATGTCCTTGGCCATGGCGATGAGCATCTTGCGCAGGTTCTCCGACTGCTGCTCTGCCAGACTTTGGAACTTGATCTTGCCAAGCTTCGTGACGCCGTCGACCAGCTCGGCCACCTCGTTGCCGAACCGCTCACGGATCTCGGAAAGCGGCACGCCGCTGTCCTCGACGACGTCGTGCAGTAGCGCAGCTTGGAGTGTGGCGGTGTCCAAGTGCAGCTCGGCCAGGATCAAGCACACCTCGATCGGGTGCTTGAGGAACGGCTCGCCCGACTTCCGCACCTGGCCGGCGTGGGCCTGCGCCGCGAACTCGTAGGCATCGTCGAGACCCGTGAGGTCGGCGTGCGGGTTGTACTCCCGGACGCGTGCCTCGATCTGCTTGATGGTGGCGGGCATGGGGGACGTTCCTCCTGTTGGGGCGCGGTGCCCGGGTTCAGGACCGTGATGGAAGGATAGGGCGGTTGAACCGCGCGAGCAACTGCTCGGCGGTCGCCTCGAGAGCCCAGACGCGGAACTGAGCGAACTGCTCGATCTCCTGCAGACCTTCCGCATACCGTACCGACGACGCAAGATCGACCTTCTGGTCGGGCCGGGGGAGCATACGCAGGCGACGATAGGGGCCGTGCCCCTCACCTTCGAGCAAGCCAAGCTCGCGAAAGATGCCGATTGCCGAGGAAACGCCGCGGTCGTTGAGGGTGCCCCCTTTTCGCTTGGCCTTCGACCGGTCGGCGAGCTCCTGGTTGGTGACCTCGAACCACCCCTCGGCATCACCCGTCATGTCGCGCAGCACAAGGTAGAGCGCGGCCATGTCGTCGCGCTCCGGCGCCACGCTTGTCAAGATCATGTCGTTGATCTTGCCGTCCTTCGACCCGAACAGCGGGTGGATGCGCGCCATAGCTCCGTCACGGCCGGCCCGCCCGCACATCTGGTTGAACTCGATGTCGTTGAACGGCAGGTGGTACAGGACCACGTTGCGGATATCGGGAATGTTCACACCTTCACCGAACGCGCTCGTAGCGACCACAACCAGTACCTCGCCGCGCCGGAACGCGGCCTCCACAGCGTGGCGGGCGGCCCGGGCCAGACCACCGTTGTAGAACGCCACCCGGTATGCGATGTCCGGCACGCGCTTGCGCAGCATCCTGGCGAGACGCACGGACTGCTCGCGAGAGTTCACGTATACGATGCACTTCTCACCTCTGGCCCCCAGAGCTGCCAGATAGCCGTCCTTGTCCGCGTGGTTCCGCTTGTCTTCGACAAGGAGGTTCTCGCGCGTGGACGGGTCGACAAGGACCCGCTCGATCCCAAGGGTGCTGCAGATCGCCCGTGCGGTCTCGTCCCCCGCAGTCGCGGTGACGGCGAGCGTCGTGGGGCTTCCCAGTCGCTCTACGACGTCACCGAGCCGACCGTACGCAGGCCTGTGCCCAGCTCGGGAAAGCGCCACGTGGTGTGCTTCGTCCACAACCAGGAACCCCGTCCGCCCCGTTGCCGCGAAGCGCTCGGCGTGATGGTCCAGGAACTCGGGGGTGGTGAGCACCACGTCGACATCACCGGACGCAAGCCCGCCGAAGATCTCATCCCTCGCACCCTCGGGTGTCTCGCCGGTGAGCACGACAACATGCAACCCCATGCGTGCGAGGACTTCCTCCAGGTGGAATGCTTGATCGGCCACGAGTGCGCGCAAAGGGTACACGAGCACGGAAGCTGTCCCCTGGTGAAGAGCCGCGCGACATGCATGCAGCTGGAATATCAGCGACTTGCCTCGGCCGGTGGCCATGACCGTAAGGCAACTCGAGCCCTCACGAAGAACGTCGAGTGCCTCGCGCTGGGCGTCGTGGAGTTCGCGCTCGCCGATGAACTCGCGCACGAGCGCCGCGTCCAGCTCGGCTGCCCCGAGCGCAGCGAAACCGGCTCTCCGAACGGTCGCGTCCTCGCCGATCTCCTCGGCCAGCCCGTCTGCTCTGCGAGAGACAAGCACGTTGACGCCGTGGCTCTTGCCGTCCGCGCCCCCGGTGAGGTCCGTGACCTCCACGTCGTACTCCACTCCCTTGTCGATGACGGGAGCCAGCGCCGCGGCGAGTCGACGGTTGAAGTACCCCAAGTGGACCCCGTGAGTATCGAACAGCGCGATGGCGCTGGGGTCGTGTTGATTGTCGGGTTGGCGTACCACGCGTAGCGGCGCACCCGGGGCGAGACGCGCGATTGCATCCTGACGCCCTTCGAACGTGACACCAGCAAGCTTGGTATGAAACGACTCGGCGTCCTCGATCCCGGCGTACTCCTCGCGCGCGATGATCTCCTCGGCGCGCTCGAACAGGTCGTCGAGGAGCTCGGCAGCAGCGCCACGGCTTCCGCCCTCATGAATGCGCAGATCGCGGGCCTGAAGCTGCAGCCGTGTGCGGCCCCGCCATTCGTCGGCAACAAGCTCGTACGCGATGTCGACCGCCGCATCGTGATCGGCCAGGCGCTCGATGTCCGGACATCGAAACGCGATTGCCGGGACTGAGTTGGTGCCGTCAAAGGCCACGAACTTCAGGTGGTCCGAACCACGTCCCACGCGCTGCCGGGCGTTCATGAACACGTCCCTGCTCAAGAACAGCGGCCGAGGATTGGTGTGCCCGAACGGTTCCAGGAGCTCCATCTCGGCGGCGAGCTCCAAACTCAGATCGTCGAGTTCGAGTTCAACGTCGATCGTGGCCTCACACACGAAGGCCTCCGTCGGGAGGGTGGCCAGGTGTTCGAGCAGCGCTTCTTTGAACGCGGGCAGGTCGTCCGTCGCCACCGTCACTCCCACAGCAGCGGCGTGGCCGCCGTAGCGGACCACGCGGTCGGCGGCTGCGGTGACTGCCGCGTGTAGGTCCACGGTGCCGACCGACCGGCCGGAACCACGTGCCTCGCCGTCTTCGATCGCGAAGAGTAGCGTCGGCACGCCGAACGCTCTGGCCAATCGCGAGGCGACGATTCCTTTGACTCCCTCGTGCCAGCCCTTGCCGGCGAGGACGATTGCGCGATCGCCGCGGTCGAACTGGCGCTCCGCCAAGGCGGTAGCTGCCTCCGAGAGGTCCTGCTCCACGCTTTGGCGGACCCGGTTGTGTTGGTCCAGGGTGAGGGAGATCTCCTCGGCATGCGTGGGGTCGTCGGTCATGAGGAGAGCCAGCGCGACCTCGGGATCGGCCATACGACCCGCAGCATTCAGGCGGGGGGCCATGGCGTATGCGATCCGGTCCGCGCTCAGCGCATCGACAGAGATGCCCGCCACCGATGCAAGCGCTGCTATGGCGACCCGCGGCTCCGCGCGCATGGATGCGACGCCGTGGGCGACCAGCGCGCGGTTCTCGCCGCGCAGCGGCACGATGTCTGCGACGGTGCCGAGCGTGGCCAGATCGGCAAGTGACGTCCACAGGTGGTCGTGGCGTAGAAGCCTTCCCACAGCTTGGACCAGCTTGAGCGCCACACCCGCGCCCGCAAGGTCCCGGGAGCGGCATCCGGGGTCGAGCTTTGGGTCTGCCACGGGTATCTGGCGCGGCACCAGGCCGCTGGGCTCGTGGTGATCGGTGACCACCACGTCGACGCCGCGGTCCCGCAGCGCCACCACCTCGCTGACCGAGGAGATGCCGCAGTCCACAGTGATCAACAGGTCGGGTGCCGCGCTCACGATCCGATCGACCGACGCCCCAGTGAGGCCGTAGCCTTCCCTGAACCGGTTTGGGACTGTCGCGCTCACCCGGGCACCCATCGCCGCCAATCCGCGTGCCGCGACGGCCGCCGATGAGATCCCGTCCAAGTCGAAGTCGCCGAACACCAAGACGCGTTCGCCGCGGCGCACGGCTTCGGCCACACGAGAAGCTGCTTCAGTCATGCCCGGTATCAGCGCCGGGTCCAGCCAGTCCCGCGCAAGATCGGGTTCGATGAACCGCCGGGCATCATCGGCATCCGTGATCCCACGCGCGGCCAACACCCGTGCCACGATCCACGAAAGCCCCGTGTCCGCAACCAGCTGCGCGACCACGTGGTCATCAACGCGTGCGACGTGCCAGCGACTCGTATCCCGTGCGTCTTGGCCCTGCTGCATGTCTCTCATTACCGCATCCTAGCAGCGAGGGCCGACACGACGTGCCGGCCCTCGCGGACGTATCAGTGTGCGTGCGCGCCTCCCGGCGCCCGCTGACTACGAGGCCCGTGCGTACCGCTTCTTGAGCGCCTGGAACTTCGGTTCGCGCTCCTTCCACATAGCGTAAATCGGCGATGCCACGCCCACCGACGAGTAGACACCCGACACCAGCCCGATCACGAGCGCGAACGCGAAGTCTTTCAGCGTCTCCCCTCCGAGAAGCAGCATCGCGATCGGCGGGATAAGGGATGTGATCGACGTGTTGATCGAGCGCATGAGCACTTGGTTGATCGAGTCGTTGGCCATGCTCATGAAGGTCTGTTTGACCAGACGCTGACTGTTCTCGCGTATGCGGTGGAAAACCACGATGGTGTCGTAGAGTGAGTAGCCCATGATCGTGAGTAGCGCTGCGATCGTGTTCGGCGTGACCTCCCGGCCTACAAGCGCGTAGATTCCGAGCGTGAGAATCACGTCGTGTAGGAGCGCGACGACCGCAGTACCAGCCATCTTGTACTCGAACCGCAGCGACGTGTAGAGCAGGATAGCCGCGATGGAAAGGGTCAGCGCGAGCAGTGCTGCGTTGGTGATGTTGCGTCCCCAGCCGGGGCCGATCGTGGTCACGTCGCCGGCGTCGTCTGGCAGACCGAGCTGCTCGACTACGCCTCGGTAGTGGGCGGTCGCCCCATCGGGATCGGACTCGGTCGTCCGCACGATGAAGCCGCCGTCTTCGGTGGACTGCACCTGCGGTGATGCGACTCCCTGGCCCTCGAACGCGGCGCGCATCTCTTCGACGCCGACTCCCGAGACCTCGGTGAATGTGACCACCGTGCCGCCCTGGAACTCGATGCCGAATTCCAGCCCACGTATACCGATCGCTGCGAGACTCACCACCATGAGCAGCGCCGAGAAGCCCAGGAACCACCAGCGGACCCCCATGAAATCGATCGTGTGCCTACGCATCAGAATCAGCCCCCTTCATGCCGAAGAGGCCCGGCACCTTGGGCACCACCGACTCCGCAAGCATCACGATGATCGAGCGGGTGAAAAGAATGGCCACGGTGAGATCGATGGCCACGCCCATCATGAGAGTGAGCGCGAACCCGCGAACGGGTCCGATGGCCACCGTATAGAGCACCAGCGCGGAGACGAACGTCACCAGGTCCGCGTCCAGAGACGTCCCGATGGCGTGGCGCGTTCCGGACTTGGCCGCTGAACGGTAGGTCTTCCCCAGACGCACTTCCTCCTTGAAGCGCTCGAACATCAGGATCGAGGAGTCCGCCGCCAAGCCGACCGTAAGCGTGATCCCTGCGATGCCCGGCAGCGACAGCGCGAACCAGCCGAAGCCCGAGAGAACCGCGAGCAGGCCAAGGAACAGTGAGGCAAAGACCACGAGACTCAACCAAGACAGGACTCCGAAGGCGCGGTAGTAAAGGGCCATGTACAGCATGACCAAACCCAGCCCGATAGCCACGGCAAGCACGCCTTGACGCAGTGAATCCTGGCCCAGCGTGGGTCCGACGACACGTGATTCCGAAAACTCCAGGGTCACCGGAAGTGCACCCGTCTCCAGCACCGTCTTGAGCTGCTGGGCCTCCTCAGGGGTGAAGTCTCCGGAGATACGCGTCTGGCCACCGGTGATCGGCTCCTGCACGACGGGTGCAGACTGCACGGTCCCGTCGAGCACGATAGCGATCTGCTGACCGACGCGCGCAGTGGTGATCTCTGCCCACAACTGCGTGCCCTCGGCGTTGAAGCTGACGTTGACCTCGATCTGTCCGGTGGTCGGATCGGTCGACAGGTTCGCGTCGGTGATGTACTCGCCGGTCATGAGAACGTCGCCCACGATCGGCGTCCCGGTCTCGTCCACACCCTCGACCGAGCGGATCTCCAGCTGTCCGGTAGTGCCCAACGCGGCGAGCGCGTCCTCGGCGTTCGAGATACCAGGCAGCTGCACGAGAATCGAGTCGCTGCCCTGCCGCTGGATGGAGGCCTCCGAGGCGCCGAGCCGGTCAACGCGGTTGCGCACGATCAACTCCGCACGGTCCATGACATCGTCGGTCACGACCGTTTGCGAGGTCTCTTGCGCGGTCAGAATGACCGACAAGCCACCCTGGATGTCGAGTCCTTGCGTGATCTGCTCGTCCGGCGGCCAGAACTGCCACCAGGCAAGCCCCACCAGCACGGCTATGAGAGCCAGCGCCAGGACGTTGCGTTGTTTCGGATCCATCAACTCGCCTTCCGTACCGTGTGTCCGTATGCTTCTGCCGCTATCACAGCAGCTTGGTCCCGTTGATCACGAGCGCGAAACGCGCATCGAGGGTTGCCGCCGCTCGGCGACACATCTGCATGCGCGACAAGAAGATCTCGAAGTACTCCATGACCTGGCTGACCTCGGTATCGATGTCGATCTCGAGTACGCATTCCCGTGTCGCGCGGTCCACCCGCAGGAAGCTGCGCTTGGCAGCGTAGTTCACCCGGTCGTGTATGTCGAAGTTCTCAGGCTCAGGATTGCGGACCCTCGTGTGGTGGACATCGGACTTGTCCGCCATGATGGCGGCGGCGGCCACGGGTGTGGCGGGGTCGCCGAACTCCTCCTCGTGGTTGCCCACGGCGTTCATCACGAGCGCTACCTCGCGCGGCGGCATCCCCATGCGGAACAAGGCGTCCTTCGCCATCATCGCGGCTGCTATACCGTGGTCGACACGGCCCACCGCATTGCCGATGTCGTGCAGGAACCCGGCGATGGCCGCAAGCTCCGCCTCACGGTCGTCGAAATCCAATCGACGCATGATGTTGCCCGCGATGTGCGCGGTGAGGTTCGCATGCCGCAAGCCGTGCTCCGTGTACCCGATCGCGCCGAGGTACTGGTCGCCCATCTCCATGTAGGCGATCAGCTCCTCGTCGGTCTGCACGTCCTCCAGGCTGACGGGGCGGTCAGTCGTGGCCACGGGGCTACGCGCCCTCTGACTCGTCGGTGGCCCGCTTGCCGATCGTGTCGCGATCGAACGTAACGACCACGCCGTCGGCGACTCGCAGGTCCACCGTCTTTTCCTCCACTGAGACGATCCGGCCGTGCAGGCCGCCGATGGTCACGACTTCGTCACCCGGGGTCAGCGACTGGATCAGTTCCTGCATCTGGCGCTGGCGTTGGCGCTGTGGCCGGATGATGAAGAAATACATGAAGGCGAAGAATCCGCCAAGGATGATCAACGGGGTGTAGTCCATGTGCTACAGCCTTTCGTAACGCGGACAAGCGAACGCTTCGCGAACTGTCTCGCGAAGCCACAATGATTCATCATACACCGACGGGACCGGTCACCATACCGTCATGCGATGATGTCTAGGCCCGTATCCCACTGCATACGGGCCGGCCTCAGTAGTCGTCTGCACCCGGACTTTCGAGCCAGCCGCGCAGGAACGCCGCGTACTCCCCTGCCTCCACGGCCGCCCGCGCGCACCTCGTCAGGTCGAGCAAGAAGTGCAGGTTGTGCACCGACAGCAGGATCGCCCCAAGCATCTCTTTCGTAGCCACAAGATGCCGCAGGTATGCCCGCGTGTACGAAGTGCAGGTGGGGCACGAGCATGCCGGGTCCAACGGACCGAAGTCCCGCGAATAGCGAGCGTTCTTGAGATTCATACGACCTGCCGAGGAGAACGCCGTGCCCATACGTGCCGTACGCGTCGGCAGCACGCAGTCGAACATGTCTACGCCCAGCCCTATGGCCTGCAGCATGGTCGTCGGATTGCCGACCCCCATCAGGTAGCGCGGCTTGTCCGCGGGCAACGAATCGCACACCGGCCCAAGCGACTCGAGCATCAGCTCATGGGGCTCGCCCACGGAGTAGCCGCCGATGCCGTAGCCGTGGAAGCCGATCTCGGCGGTGCGCTCGACGCTCTCGGCCCGCAGGCGAGGGTACAGGCCACCTTGGATGATGCCGAACAGCGCCTGGTCCTCGCGTGTGTGCGAGGACTTGCACCGGGCCGCCCACTCGGCGCTTCGCCGAACGGCATCGGCGACCTGCGTCTCGTCGGCCGGATACGGTGGACATACGTCGAGCACCATGGCGATATCCGCCCCGATGTCTTGCTGGATGCGTATGTTGTCTTCCGGCGTCCACACGTGCCACGACCCGTCGACGATCGACTGGAAGCGAACGCCCTCGTCTGCGAGCCGGAACGTCTCCGAAAGGCTGAATATCTGGAAGCCGCCCGAGTCCGTGAGTGTAGGACGGTCCCAGTTCATGAACGCATTGATGCCACCCGCATCCCGGACGACATCGGAACCGGGACGCAGGTAGAGGTGATAGGCGTTGGCGAGCACGATCTCAGCGCCTATCTGTGAGAGCTGCGGTGTCGTGACGCCCTTGACGGTCCCACGGGTACCCACGGGCATGAACACGGGCGTCTCCACGTCACCGTGCGCGGTGCGCAGGCGACCGTGACGCGCGGCTGTCGCGGGGTCGGTGGCGAGGTTCTCGAATCCGAAGGTAGGCATGGCGCGATTCTAGCAGGAGCGCTGCTGCGCTATCCTGGTGTTTCTGCGAGAACCGCAGCGCGCTCTCACGCGTCCAACGAGTAGGTGGGACATGGCGGCCGCACCCCGCGACGAAGAACGAGACCTCATCGCTCGAGCCCAGCAGGGCGACATGGGCGCATTCGAATCGCTGCTTCGCGCGCATGCAGACGCCGTCTACGCCCATGCGCTACGGTTCTTCGGCGATCCAGTTGCGGCCGAAGACGCTGTCCAGGAGGTCTTTGTGAAGCTCTACCGGTCACTGTCCAGCTTCGACGGCAACGCTGCGTTCTCGACGTGGCTGTTCCGAGTGACGCGGAACACGTGCCTCGACATGTTCAGGGCCGGCAAGCGGCGCCCCATTCCCGTCGACCCCATCGACCTCGTGGCACGCACCACGCCGGACCACGCCGACCGCGTCATAGACGCCGCCGCGCTCGAGCACGCCATGCGAGCACTGCAGCCCGAGGACCGTGAGGCGCTCAGCGCAGTGACGCTCTTCGGCCTGTCGTACGGAGAGGCCGCGGCGACGCTCAGCGTGCCGGTCGGTACGGTGAAGTCGCGGGTATTCCGTGCTCGCAGGATGCTTGCCTCGATCCTGGGCCCGGGAGGTGACGCGTAGTGGACGAGTCATGCCTCGACGCGCAACGCATCGTATCCGAGACGTACGACGGTGCCCACGTGGACCCCGCGGAGATCCAGCGCGCTCGTATCCACTGCTCCTCGTGCGGGCAGTGCGCCGCATTCGTTTCGACGCTGGCCGCCGTGCGACGGCTACCTGACCCGCGCGCGCCCGAGACGGTGATCGAGTCAACACTCGCGAAGGTCGACGAAGAGAGGCGGCGACTCGACGCTGAGGCTGCTGCGGCCGCCCAGGCAGCCGCCGAGCAGGAGGCTGCCGCGCGACAGGCCGACGAGACCGCGTCCGAGCCCTCCAAGAACGGTCGCGCGGCTACAGGTCGGCTCAGGCAACGACTCTCGACTCTCCCCAGCTGGGCTGTGTACGGCGGCTACGCAGCTGCGGCGGCTGCGGCCCTGATCGTTGCCGGTATCGTGGCCGTGCAGGGGGCGAAGTACATCGCCACACCAACGACCGAGTCGGCGAGCGACCAGGACGTGATCTACGTCGCACCCGATTCCGGCGCCACCGGAGACGCCGAAGACACCCGATCGTTCGGGGCGGAGACCACCGGACAAGCCGAGAGTTCGGTCGCATACATCACCGTGGGCGAGTGGGTCTACGAGTTCACCGGTGTCGAAGACTCCCAGCCCCCAAGCGCAGAGAAGATCGGGACGACCACGAGCGCTCTCGACACATCGAGCGCGCCTCGGACACTGGATGTCTTGGCCTTCGGCGATCCTGAAGCGGTCCTCGTGACCGACGGGGAGCGGTTCCTGCGGTTCGAGCTGGTGACTCGCGGCTACCGCGGCAGCGCGTACGCGATGCAATCACGAGCGGTCTCGGCGTTCGACCAGTGGCCATCGTTGCCGGAACGGTACCCCGAACCCGAGCTCGAAGACGGGTCCCCCACGTTCACGCGCGCCGGCGCCGACGCCAATCGTGTCACTATCTACACGGTCGAGGGCATGGACCCGATACGCAACGGCTTCGCCATCGCGCCGGACACACCGCCGGACGACCCGGCGGCCGGGAATCCGAACTGGACGTGGTGGGCACCCCTACCCGAGTAGCGGAGACTCGGGTGCCTACAGGACGAGCATGGCGTCGCCGAACGACAGGAACCTGTAGCGCTCTTCGATCGCCGTCTGATACGCGCGCATCACAAGGCCGCGGCCGGCGAACGCACTCACCATCATCAGTAGGGTGGAGCGAGGCGTGTGGAAGTTGGTCACCATCGCGTCAACCGCACGGAACCGGTGTCCCGGCAAGATGAACAGGTTGGTCTGACGGTCCGCCGGCTCCAGGATTCCAGTCTGCGGATTCACTGCGCTCTCCAAAGCCCGCACCGTGGTCGTCCCGACCGCGATGACCCTCCCGCCACGCCCCCTCGCGTCCGCTATCAAGTCCAAGGCATGCTCGCCGACTCGGAAATACTCGCTGTGGATGTGGTGTTCGGTCGGATCGTCTTCAGAAACCGGACGGAAGGTATCGATCCCCACGTCAAGTTCGACACGAGCGATCAACGTGCCCGCTGCGCGGATCCGCTCGGTGAGACCGGGCGTGAAATGGAGTCCGGCGGTCGGCGCCGCCGCGCTGCGCTCGTCGCGGGCGAACATCGTCTGATACAGCTCGGAGTCCTCCAGCTCCTTGGTGATGTAGGGGGGTAGCGGGACTTCACCCAGCTTGTGAAGGGCATCGAGGAAACTGCCACCGGAGGTGGTGAAGCGGATCAGGCGCCCTCCGGACTCCTCGAGAACGCCCACGATCAGCCCGGTCAACTCGCCCTCGCCGAACACGATCTTTGCGCCGGGCTTGAGGCGCCGGCCGGGCTTGACCAAGCACTCCCATGTGTTCTCGTAGGTCTCACGCAGGAGCAGCACCTCAGCGGCACCACCTGTCTCGTCCTTCGCGCCCTTGAGTCGCGCCGGGAGCACACGTGTCTCGTTGACGACCAGCACGTCTTCCGGCCGAAGATACTCGGGCAGATCGGAGAAGGTACGGTGGTCGACCTGCCCACTCTGGCGGTCGAGGACGAGTAGCCTGCAGGAGTCACGGGGCTCGACAGGAGTCTGGGCGATCAGGCCGCTGGGCAGATCGTAGTCGAAGTCCTCGGTCTTCACTGACCCTCCCGTTCCTGACGCCGCCGTTCGCGCAGCTCGGCGCGGGCCTCGCGTTGTGAATGCGCCTCGATGTCGGAGAGCATGCAGCCGCAGTAGTTCTGACGGTACATGCCCAACTCCCGCGAGCGCCGGGTCGCCTCAGGGTACCGCTCCCGGAAGTCGCGGTGAATGTATCGTACGCCCACTTCTTCAGATACCTTCTCCCCCGCCTCACGGATCGCTTCCTCGTCTTGGTACGGGCTTACCGTGAGCGTGGTTGCGAAAGCCTCGAAGCCGCTGGCAAGGGCCTCCCGCGCAACCATGCGCAGCCTAAGCTCGAAGCACGCGCGACACCGTGAGGGTGGATCGTCCTCGACGCCCGCGACGGCACGCATCCACGCCACGGGGTCGTACCCGAGTTCCCGGACGGGTACGCCGTGCTCTTCGGCATGAGCGAACAGCGTGTCGCGGCGGCGACGGTACTCGTCGATCGGGTGGATGTTCGGATTCGCGTAGACGATCGCTACATCGTGCTCCCCGGCCAGCGCATCGAAGGGCTCGAGAAGGCATGGACCGCAGCATGCGTGGAGCAAGACTCTCATGTGACCACTTCCGGCAGTCGGATCCTCCGTGTTGGGATGCAAGAAGGGCGACCCCCGGGGTCGCCCTTCGCGTGATTCAGATGGCCCGCGGGCGGCTAGATCTTGGTGACGTTGCTCGCCTGCATCTTGCCGTTCTGGCCCTGGGTGACTTCGAAGGACACTGCCTGCCCTTCCTCGAGGGTCTTGAAGCCCTCGCCCTGGATCTCGCTGTAGTGGACGAACAGGTCGTCGCCGTCCTCACGCGAGATGAAGCCGTAGCCCTTGTCCGGATTGAACCACTTGACGGTACCCTCTGGCATGCACACTCATCCTTCCGCCCGCACCCCGCGGGTTCACACACGCGGTCGCCATCACGACGGAAGGCGCCGCTTCCTCCTGGTGGCCGGTCGGCCCACCGAAAAGCATTGTGTCATACCGTTTACGTCCTCGGCAACAGAGTATGTGCACGGTACGGGCCGTGTAGCGGACTACTCTTCTGGTTCGTAGGTCCGACTACGACCTTGCCGAAGGATCGTGATGAGCAGCACGACCACCGCGAGCACGAGCGCACCGCCAAGGACAGGTATGATCGGGAACTCCTGCGTGCCACCCCCGAGCTCGGGCCGAGAGTAAGCGACCTCCACCTGCGTCGTGTCCCCAAGGCCCACGCTGATCGGCGTCAGAGTATACAGGCGCTCCCCCATCAGGTTCTCCTGCGGGGAGCCGGGCGGATCCGGCACTATCCGCACATTCTCGGTGGCGGTGGGAATCCGAACGGCGAAACTCACCGTTGCCGCCGGCTCGGTCTGCACCCAATCCACGATGAGCGAGAAGTCTCCGCGATCGATGTTCATGGCGCGGTAGTACGCGTCGTACTGTGCCGTCAGCGTCTCTTCCAGCGTCAACTCCACCGATGACCCGCCCTCGCCCGCTACGATGCTGAACGGGCGCGCCAGGTCGTCTTCGATGCTCCCCCCGAACGATTCGCCGGCCCAGAAGACCTGCGCATCGTCGGGAAGCGGGATTCGGACAGTCGCAGGCAACTGCGTCGTCTCGGGGAGGCGCACGCCAACGATAAGGACCGAGATGCCCGGGTCACCCTCCGGCCACACCTGGACCTCGTACGTCGCATCGGACGTGTCGACGGTCGGTGTGGCGGCCGACGACGCCTGCGCACCCGCCATGGCGGGTGCCAAGAGCAGCGTGGCAAGCGCAATCGCCGCAGATACGAGCAGCTGAGTCATTCGGTGCATCTACGACCTCGTTCGGGTAGGAGCCGGTTCTCCGCGGGGCTCAAGACCTCGCGCATGCAGCACATTCTAGCGAAGCGCGGGCCACGCAGCGTAGCGTCGTTGCGCGCCTCCGCGTCGGAGACGACGCGCTTGCCGTCGATGATCACCGTCTTTATCGGTCCGCTACTCCTTCACAATTGCGAGCAGTAGTCGAAACTCGTCTGTGCCGGCG
>Ga0068714_10004038_pt1 | contig 16799 bp, 16 predicted proteins | sample MTBNYHSulfiMetaG_FD_62988 | JGI IMG/M metagenome (GOLD analysis project Ga0068714, IMG submission 62988) | Enrichment culture microbial communities from rom New York Harbor, USA that are MTBE-degrading - MTBE-NYH (New York Harbor Sulfidogenic)... | ecosystem: Environmental > Aquatic > Marine >...
CTCGCCGAAACCGAAGGAAAGGGGCTTCGGGCTACGCCCTCCGCCCCTTTCCTTATGAATAGTTAAAAGCGGACATATCATGTGCTACAAAATAGGACTTGTCTATTTGCTACTAACAGGGCAAGTTTGCATGGTTGATAAATAAACTCTTGACAGAAAATGGCTATTTGGCTATTTTGCCAAACAGTTTTGAAAAGGAGCAGAAAAATGTCAAGCATGGTAGGCACAAAACATGAGGCCTGGGCCAAAATAATCAAGGCCATTGCTCACCCCAGCCGGCTCTTTATTATCGAAGAGTTGCATAAAGGGGAGCGCTGTGTAGGCGAACTTACTGATATGATCGGCGCCGACACCTCGACCGTATCCAAACATTTAAGCATCTTGAAAAACGCAGGTCTGGTGACTGATGAAAAGAGGGCGAATTCCATCTACTATAATCTGCGTGTGCCCTGTATCATGGACTTTATCGGCTGTGTCGAAGATGTTTTATCGTCCAATGCCAAAGAGCATATGGCCATTTTAAAATACTGCAAAAAATAGAGGAGAAAAACATGAAGATAGAAATATTGGGCACGGGCTGTGCAAAATGCAATAAGCTGGAAGAACTTGTGCGAACGGCAGTTCAGGAGATCGGTGTCAATGCCGAAATATCTAAGGTTCAGGATATTAAAAAGATTATGGGTTACGGCGTCATGACGACCCCTGCGCTGGTTGTTAATGATGAAGTTAAAGTCGCCGGTAAATTGCCCACAGCGGATCAGATCAAAAGCTGGCTTGCCGCCAAATGAAAATATCTTTCAATTCAGTGAACATTCCTCATGCTATCCTGTGGAGAAGGTCGTTTATATGAATTTAATTCCAAAATCAATTAGACTCTTAGCGCTGTTGACAATTCTTACCATAATTTTTACTGCTCTGGATTATCGTCAGGTTTTTGCGCAGGGTAAAACCGGTAAAAGCAAATCCGCAAAAGAGCAGTCGGCTAAAAAGCCGCTGGTCACATTTGTGGAACTTGGTTCAGTTAACTGCATTCCCTGCAAAGCTATGCAGCCGATCATGAAAGAAGTGGAGGAAGAATTCAAAGGTCAGGTTAAAGTTGTTTTTCATGATGTCTGGACGAGCAAAGGAAGAAAGGATGCGGAAAAATACAATATTCGGGTGATTCCCACGCAGGTCTTTCTGGACAAGGACGGCAAGGAATACTACCGGCACGAGGGATTTTTCCCCAAAGAGGGTGTGGTCGAGGTGATCAAAATGCAAGGGGTCAGATAAATGATCGTTGACCTCTTTACCTGGCTTGCTGGCGCTTTGACCCAATCTCCGGAAATTGCCATTGGGGCGGCGTTTATCTGGGGCATTCTTTCGGTTATCCTGTCACCCTGCCATATTGCCTGCATTCCCCTGATTGTCGGTTTTATTGATGGGCAGGGAAACATCAGCACCGGCCGGGCCTTTGTTCTTTCTCTGCTCTTCGGCCTTGGTATTCTCATCACCATCGGGATTATCGGGCTGATCACCGGCCTTGCGGGAAGAATGATCGGCGATATCGGCGGCTACGGCAACTATTTTGTGGCAATTGTCTTTTTTGCTGTCGGCCTTAACCTGCTGGATATCTTGCCGCTGCCTTTCATGAATGGCGGCGCCAATCCGAATTATAAAAGAAAGGGATTCCTGGCGGCTTTTATTCTGGGGCTGCTTTTCGGCATTGCTTTAGGGCCGTGTACTTTTGCTTATATGGCTGCCATTCTTGGTGTGGTTTTCAGTATCGCCGCAACCAAGCTTGCTTTTGCCGTATCCCTGCTGTTGGCTTACGCTATCGGTCATTGCGCCGTACTTGTATTGGCCGGTACCTTTACGGAAGTGGTGCAGCATTATCTCCACTGGAGCGAGAAATCAAAGGGTGCGATTATCCTGAAAAAGATTTGCGGTGTGCTCGTGCTTTTAGGTGGGGTTTATATGATTGTATTGAATTTTATATAATTCAGAGGATAGACCGGCATGAAAAAAAGAGTTCTGTTCTTATGTCCAGCCAATTAAGGAGGAATTTGTGTCGGAAAATGTAGTCGGCAGATTATCATTTCTGGATCGCTTTCTAACGCTTTGGATTTTTATCGCCATCGGCGTGGGTATCGCGCTGGGTTATTTTCTTCCCGCCGCCGCTAATTTTATTACCGGCCTGCAAGTTGGCACGACTTCCATTCCCATTGCCATCGGCCTGATTCTTATGATGTATCCACCGCTGGCGCGGGTCAAATATGAGGAAATGGGCAAGGTATTTAAAAACAAGAAACTTTTAACCATATCTCTATTACAAAACTGGGTGATCGGCCCGATTGTCATGTTTATCCTGGCTGTTATCTTCCTTCATAATTATCCGGAATACATGATCGGCGTCATTTTGGTGGGTCTGGCGCGCTGTATTGCCATGGTTATTGTCTGGAATGAGCTGGCCGGCGGTGATCGGGAATTTGCCGTGGGTCTAGTGGCTTTCAATGCCATTACCCAGGTTCTTTTTTATGCTGTTTATATCTACTTCTTTATTACGTTGATGCTCAACTGGCTGGGGCTTGCCAAATCAGTCAACATCAACATCTCGATGGCGGAATCGGCAAAAACAGTCTTTGTTTATCTGGGTATTCCGTTTCTGTCAGGCCTGATTACTCGCTATACGCTCATTTATGTGAAGGGAGAGAAATGGTTTAATACAGTGTTCATGCCGAAATTATCACCTCTGACTTTGATTGCTTTGCTTTTTACTATAATCGTTATGTTCGCCACGCAGGGCGATAAAATAATCGAGTCGCCGGTTGATGTGCTGATTGTAGGCATACCGCTGACGCTGTATTTTGCCTTTATGTGGTTTGTGACATTTTTTGTTGTCCGGAAAATGGGCGGCACTTATCCCCAGACCTGTGCGGTGTCTTTCACGGCCGGCAGCAATGATTTCGAACTGGCGATTGCTGTGGCCATTGCCATCTGGGGCATCGGTTCCGGTCAGGCGTTTGCGACCGTCATCGGCCCGCTCATTGAAGTGCCAGTACTCATTATTCTGGTCAATGTGGCCTTGAAATTTCAGAAAAAATGGTTTCCACTTGGCGCTAAATTAAGATAAAAAGCGCAAACGGGGGAACGAGGAAGAATGAAAATAACTGATCTAGTAAGAAAATATCGCGGCATTATAACAATTTTATTGGCGCTCGCCGGTATCGGGATCATGGCGTATTACGATTACTGTGATACGGCATGCAGTTATCTTAGTGGTGATATATTCGGCCTTGATCTCAAATGGTTCGGCATTGCGTATATGGCGATCATCATAGTATTTGCCGCATTCCGTCAAACAAATTTTGTCCGGGCCCTGCTGGCCGCAGGTCTGGGTGTGGAAGTGCACCTTTATGCTTTTCAGTTGCAAAACGATGTCTATTGCCCTCTTTGCTTGGCATTTTCGGTAATGGTAATTTTATCGTTTGTAGTAAATTATGAACTTTCGTCTGTATGGTATGAAAAACGCCGCAGGATGTGGCTTTATTTTTTGGGGGAGGTAGATTTTCCGATGTTGAAACTTCAAAAACTGCCGTTATTTCTGTTAAGCATACTCGGTTATATAATCATTTTATTGACTTTTTCCGGTTCAGTAACTCCGGCCTATGGTCAGGATTCCGGCCGATCGATCCCAGCGCTGGGCAAAGGCCCCTATGAGGTTATTATGTTTAGTGACTACTTTTGTCCGCCCTGCCGCAGAATAGATACAAAAGCCGAATCTTTATTTAAAGGGCTATTGGCTACAGGACAGGTAAAACTATCATTTGTTGATGTGCCTTTTTCGAAAATGACGCCGCTTTATGCCAAGTACTATCTTTATGCGATGAATGCCGATTCCACTACGAACAATGTGCTGCATGTCCGCAAAACTCTTTTTGATGCAGCGCAGGACGAGCTCATTAAAGAAGAAAATGCTTTAATTGCCTATCTCAAAAATAAGAAAGTTGCCTGGAAGGTGATGGACGAAAAGTCAATTTTCCCGCTTTTGAATGCCGTCATGAAAGAAAACAAAATTGATGCGACGCCAACCTGCTGCGTTAAGTACGGGGGAGTTTATGAAAAAAAATACGTCGGCGCGGACAAGATATGGGAAGGATTGACAAAGTTAAATACGGAATTAAATGCCTGTTATGATTGCAGGAAGTAACCTTAAGACGATGCATCGCTTTCGCGTTGAAGTTATACAGGAGAAGAATTTGATGATTACTGTCTTTACCAAATATCATTGCATTTTACTGAGCGCACTGCTTATTCTGGCTGCGCTGGCGGCAACAATCCAACCCGCTCAGAGCGATGAGAACGTTCCTATCTTCTCTTACGGTTCCGGGCCTTATGAATTGATCATTTTTACAGATTATTTTTGCGTGCCTTGCCAGAAAATAGAGAAAGAATTGAATAAAACCGTCTTCAGGATGATCGAACAGGGAAAAGCTAAAGTCACTTTTGTGGATTTGCCTATTTATAAATTGACGCCTCTTTATGGCACTTATTTCTTGTATACCTTAAATGCGAAACCGGATTACAAAGAAGCCTTGCGCGCCCGGCGCTTGCTGTTCGAAAAGGCTTCCCGCCTCAGCGCTATTCAAGACCGGCATTTGGAAAATGCTCTGCGGGCGGCAAATATCGCCATCAAACCTTATGGTATCAAACAATCTTTAGATAAGTACAAAAGTCTGATTAAGAAATATAAGGTCCGTTCGACTCCGACCTTCGTGTTTATCTTTTTATCCGCGGATGTTCGTAAATATTCGGGAAGCAAACCGATTCGGAAGGGTATGGCGGAATTTCTGCAGGCAATCGACCAGCGGTAAAGATAAAAGTCGGCTGCTCAAAATACCTGTCTGAATGGTATGTTTGGTTTGGCCAGACATTATGAGGAGAGATGGCAAAGGATCCTCTCCATCAAATGAAAAAGAGAAAAATGCATATGAAGGAATGGCAAAAACTACTATTAATCATCGGCATATTTCTGGGAGCCTATTACATTCCCTGGGATTCCACTCTCATAAGGCAGTCGGGTCTCGAATCTTTTATGATGCTGCAGGAGTATGCCCGGCAACACGTCCTGACGTGTCTGATTCCAGCTTTTTTCATTGCCGGGGCGATTACTGTCTTTGTTTCGCAGGCGGCAGTGCTCAAATATTTTGGCGCGAAGGCCAATAAATTCCTGTCCTATTCGGTGGCTTCGGTATCAGGCTCGGTGCTTGCAGTATGTTCCTGCACAGTGCTGCCGCTTTTTGCCGGCATTTACACGCGCGGGGCGGGGATCGGTCCGGCAACTGCCTTTTTATATTCCGGCCCAGCCATCAACGTGCTGGCCATTATCCTTACCGCTAAAGTGCTGGGCTGGCAGTTGGGTCTGGCGCGCGCCATCGGCGCGGTGATCTTCGCTATAGTAACGGGGTTGCTGATGGCGTTTATTTTTCGCAAAGACGACGCCAACCGTGAAACCGGCGATCTCTTTTTGCCGGAGGCGGACGGAAAGGCGAGGGCGCTTTGGCAGGATGCCGTATATATGTTGGTCATGGTTCTGCTGCTGATTTTTGCCTCGTTTGCGAAGCCGACAGAAAGCGACGGCGTGCTCTGGCGGTTGATCTTCAGTATTAAATGGTATCTGGTGATCGCGCTGCTGGCGATTTTAGCAGTCATACTCAAAAAATGGTTTGTCAAAGAAGAACTGAAAAATTGGGTGCAGGCGACCTGGGACTTTTCCAAACAAATTCTTCCGCTTTTATTAGGGGGTGTGCTGGTGGCGGGATTCCTTTTGGGACGTCCCGGCTATCCGGCGCTGATTCCGGAAACGGCGATTCAAGCCTTGGTTGGCGGCAATTCCCTGGGGGCGAATTTCTTTGCCTCCATCGTTGGTGCGCTTATGTATTTTGCCACCCTCACGGAAGTGCCTATCCTGCAAGGATTAATCGGCTCCGGTATGGGAGATGGGCCGGCACTAGCACTCCTTTTAGCTGGCCCCGCGCTTTCGCTGCCCAACATGATTGCCATCGCCGGCGTTATGGGCATTAAAAAAACAGCTGTTTACTGCCTCATCGTGGTGATCCTTTCCACCATTGCCGGGAGGGGATATGGCTGGCTTCTCAACTCATGAAGCGGAAACAATTATTTACGCGGTGAGGAGTAAATGGAAATAAAAATATTGGGGACTGGTTGCTGCGCCAGTTATCTTAAATAAAAGAGACGGCAAGGTCAGCAATATAAGGAATTAGTTTTCGAAGATTATTATCTGAAAGAAATCAATTGAAAAAGATAACAAGCGGTTATTATGTGAGCCAAACCAATAGGCCATTATTAAGTGTCGGAGCATTGGGTGATTAACAAAAGACAAATCAGTTTAATCTTACCGCTGGTTATATCTATATCGTATTTGTGCGGCTGCAGCTATCTCCAGAAAAGCATTGATATTTTAAGCTTAAATGATTTGGCCTCAGACATTATGGCGGATTTTAACCCCGGCAGCCCGCAGTGCCTGCAGGCTTTTGCCGAAAAGATTTCGTTGGAAAAAGATACGGCGCCGGTCTTTCATCAGAATATCCATATCAGCCCCCTGCCGTCTGCAAATTGGTCGATCAATCATCCTTCCGGTGAGCGGCTCATCATGGAGAAAATAAAGTTTCCTTCTCTAATTAAGCACAAAAATGGGATGGACACAGCTTATTTTTATGTCTACCGAACCGAGGATTGGAAAAACAAGAAGGTTATTTTATGGATTCCGGGTGCCGGCGTTTCCGATTTCGCTTTTCATTTTATAAAGAAATTTTTTCAGGCGGAACTTTTAAGACATTACAACGTCGTTTTTTATATTCCACCTTATCACCTGGAAAGAACTGAAGAAGGAAAAGACAACGGCGTGGGCCTGTTAACTGCACATCATGAGAAAAACATTACTGTTTTATTAAACTCCGTAAGGGAGTTGCGCACAATGATTCGCTATCTCCAAAGCAAAGGTGTAGCCAGTATCGGCGGCTGGGGCGGTTCTTTAGGCGCTGCAATGCTTTTACTGACATCACAGGTGGAAGAATTTGATCACCTAAGCATGATGATTCCCATTATCAACCTGGAGACTGTCCTTTTAAGTAACTATTACATGCACGAGATAGTTGCGGAATTTAAAGGTGCGGGTTTTACGGAAAGTCTTCTGCGGCAGGCTTATGATGTTGTGAATCCGATGAAATATAAATTGAAAGTTGATCCCCGTCGGGTACAGATCATGTATGCTCAGTATGATCAGCTGACGCCGCAAAACGCAACACTTGAATTTGCCCGAATAAATAAGATTGATAATATTATTGCTTATCCACGCAGTCATGCCACAATCCTGCTGACGTGCAAATTATATGAAGACTATGCATTATTTCTTGATTCCTTGAATAGAAGGGAATGAGAGGTCGGAACAAATTATTTCATCATTTTGCATTTTAAGGTTTGCACAATCGGCTTTGTCTATAGAAAAAAGCTCCCGAGTATTTATTCAAGAATAAATGCATGAAAATCATCAGTTTTTTCGCCTGATGTCTTTACCTATATAATTACCGGCGCTATTTCTTTGGACAGCCTTTAAAAAACCGATCAACTTGTCCCCTGTTTTTTTGTGATTATATTAGTTAAAAAAATAACATATAAATTTCCGAGGAGAAAATATGATAAAAATATTGCCACTTAGTGTGTTGATTTTGTTGATAATTATATCTTGCCGAAATTCCGGCATATCTGGACAGGCGGAAAAAAGATCTATAAAAGAAAAGGGAGAGATAAGTATGCAGAAAGAAAATTCAGCAAATAATAATAAGGCCGAACAGGGCGGGCGAGACTGGAAAAAATTTAAAAAACCGGATGAGGCGACTCTACAAAAAAAATTGACTCCTCTGCAGTATGAAGTAACACAACGTGGAGGTACCGAGTGGGCTCATCAAAACGAGTACAACAAAAATACGCGGGAAGGCATTTATGTTGATATTGTTTCCGGTGAACCTCTTTTCAGCTCCCGTGATAAATATGATTCCGGAACCGGCTGGCCCAGTTTTACACGTCCGCTCGAACCAGGCAATATCGTAGAAAAAGAAGACCGCAGCCTGTATATGGCGCGCACCGAAGTGCGCAGTAAGCATGCCGATTCTCATTTAGGGCATGTCTTTACCGATGGTCCACAGCCCACCGGCCTGCGCTACTGTATGAATTCAGCGGCGCTTCGCTTTATCCCGAAAGAGAATTTAGAAAAGGAAGGATACGGTGAGTATAAGAAGTTATTTGAACAGAAATAAAGGCAACATACCGGTAAGGACTTTCCACCGGGGCACCAATGCTGATATGGCTGATTTGTTACGACTTATCAAAGCTGAGAAAAGATAAAAGGCAAAAAATACGGCTTATCCATCAGCTATCAGAGAAGATTAGTTTCAGTAAAAAATGAATATTTTCTTAAGCTCTGGATTAGCAAAATGCGTGATTGCTCAGCTAGTCTGGAACTATTTTTATTTACATACTTTTTCCCTTAACGAATCCCCATCTGAATCTCTGATTATATGGATCCATGTTGGTTGATGATAAGAACCGGCATGCAAAACCTTATCATCATTATTATATTGGATTATTGATAAAAGTTGGATTGTCCGTTTTTTGCAGTCGATATTGAATATACACTGCTCATTTGAGAATTTATCCCAGCCTTCAGTCGATAACCCGCTCTTTTCCCTTGTTTGAATATATTCCTCTTTACTTCGCGCGGAAAAAACTTTTTTTCTCCATAATTGAACTATATGTTTTCCGGCGGTTTTATTTATTTTTACCTTTCTGTAGGAATAGACATCTCCCTCTTTAGATCTTTCATATTCAACCCAGTCGGAGCCATTTATCTGCCCGGCAAGTTGGAAAATGGTAAGAAACGATAAAACAAGAATAAAATGAAATCTTTTCATGTTCATAATTTATTGTTCCGCCGTTTAAATGTACAGCATGAAACTAAAGCTATAATTATTATTTTAAATAAATACTTATCCAATTATCATGGCTTATATCTAATACTTTATGCAACCTGATGTTATTTTACAGCTTTGTTGAAGATAAGACCATGAAAATTAATTTCACTGAATGTGAAGGAATACAAGACTGATAAAGTCCTGAATATCCAGATTCTATTTAAAGGAAAGATATACACTAGCCGATAATATTTTTAATTTTAAAATAAAATTGTTTATCGTGCAGCAATAAAATTACATGAATCGGCTGATTCAAGCCATTATTTTGTTGACAGAAAATTTAGTTCTTGATTATACTTTTTTTAATTAATAAGTCGATTAAAAATCAGCAAATATCAATGGAGGAAATCTCTATGAAAAAAAATGGTAGGTCATTTAATGTTTTATTAGCTCTTGTATCGGTAACCACGGTGTGTTTTTTGGCTGCTTGTGTCTCGACAAGTGGCACAGCGATGAAAACACATCAGAAGGGTATGTCTTCCATTACAGAAGGCGAGTATTTTACGACTAAGAAACCTGTCGACAAAGCATATATCGGCTGCGCGTGGTCCAAACAGTTCGGCCCGGTTGAAGATCCTTTGGCAGATGAGATCGAAGTGAAGAAGGAAAAATCGCTCAGTGGCGTACAACAGGATTACGCCTATAATCTGGGGATAGGCTTGGGAGGTCAGACGATTGCCGGGCCGCAGGCGGAAATTGGTGCCTCTGGCGGCAGTGTAGAAAAGGCAAAACTCTCGGGACTGGAGATTATTACGCCTGTATCCATTGCTGACATCGCCTTCGAACCAAACCTCCCTTACATTACGGAAGCGTTGCGGCTGGCTAATTTTAAAATTGCCGACGAAAAAGCCAACAGGGCCGGGATCAATGTAGGAACGGGAACGGCAATAGGCAGCGTCACGGCCACGGCGGAAGCGGGAACCCAAGCCCGTCGGGGCACGGAAGGGGAAGGCTTGGTGGTGGCCTATAAACTCCATATGATTGACCCGAAAACATATGCAAAAATTGAATCGGGAACCAGGCCGTTGGAGTTGGAAAAAACAGTTGATTTTGCCAAAACCGGCCTTTTTGCCAAGGCATCGCTGAAGCTTATCGAGCCGGGGGCGGGAAAATCACTCCCCCACAACATTATTTGGTCTTGTCCGAAAGCTTATGCCAAGAGCCGTGATACTGTGGCTGCTTGGATTGTGGAAATAAGATCAACCGATCCTAAACGCAAGAAGATGACTATTGCTTTTCCTGCTTGGCCCCAGATTGAAGATTGCCAGAATTATGCCGGCGTGATTTTTTCCCGCATTGATCCGCGCACAGATAAAATCATCCGTCAGAAAATAAATATAACCTTGCTTGACGCGGAAGTATCCGATGCTATGAAGCCCAAAAAATGGGATGCCCGAATTGCCCTTATCGATGAATCGTTCAACATTAAACCGGTTTCTCCTCAGGACATGGAATAAGCTAGATGCTATGATGACAATTTATCATTTGGAGAGGGAAAAATATTTATGAAAAAATATTCTTTAGTATGTATGCTGGCAATTATCACCGGTCTTTTTCTTTTTAGTATCGATGCACAGGCCAAAAAACCGGAAATAACAAAACATGATGCCCAATATCTGGACAGACGAATTTCAGTAAATTTGCAATGGAAATCTTCGGAAGCAGTTGTATCAGTACGCGTAGCTGCCGGTAAAGAAGTCAAGGTAATCCAAATAGATCCATATGATAATAAAAGAACGAGACTGGGATATTTGGGAGAGATAAATGTGGTTCTGAAGACCGAGCCCATGGACCTACAGCAGTCTATCGGCTACACCATCCAGGTGGAAGATGAGAATGGACAAAAAAGCCACCTCGTCACCGGAAAAGTTGACATTCCGGCGACCGTTCTTTCAGAAAAAGAGCATGACAGATGGGGCAAGGAAAAACTTGCCGGTACGACCAAAAGCGGTAGAAAGGACATGATTGAACAGCTGCGCGAAGTCGCCACTGTGCTGGCGGCGCCGCCGGTAATCCTTGATGTAAAAGTCAATAATCCGGGGACAGGCACGGTGACCTTCAAGACTAAGGCCACACACAGCACGGGGATGAGGGAGATCACTTTTCGAGTCTTTGATGCCTCCGGCAAACAAGTCGATGCGCAGCAAATTCCCGCCACAGGGAAACTGTGGGAAGGTACATCCAAAGATTTTACTCTGACTCCCGGAAGTTATTCTGTCATTGCCCAGGCGATAGACGCCAGTGGCGGTACATCGCGCGAGAGCAAAGCCATCTTTACCATCGGCGGAGCACCCACGTCTGTTCAGCCGCCTGTGCAACCACCTGTTTCATCAACTACAACGACCCCGGTCACACCTCCTGTTCAGCCGCCGGTCACACCCCCTATTACACCGCCAGTCACGCCTCCTGTGACGCCACCGGTCACACCACCAGTAACGCCGCCGGTTACGCCTCCAGTGACACCGCCCGTCACACCCCCGGTGACACCGCCTGTTGTGACGTCTGAGGGGTTATGTAAGGTTAAGGTAACGGATGTTATTGCCGGCCACCATGGGCCTAGAGGAGCTTTTTTTAAGAAGACCGTGAAGCTGATGATTCCGGACAAATATGCGCAAATTGTTGTGACGGCTGATTCAGAGGGTACCAAGCCATGGGGAGCCGATGACTGGGCCAACTTTACAATTACCTCTTCCACTGGTGCCAGGCAGACGACAACTTTGGGCAAGAACGATGCATGGGGTAAGCCGATTGGTGAGCAGTACATATTGTCCAATGTCGTTAAACTGCAGCCCGGTTTGAATACCATTGACGTTGAGTTGTGGAACGAGTTTGCTCCGGCGGGCAGCAATCAAAGTTCTTCGGCCATGTGGATTGTTGTCAAATGTCCGACCGGTCAGAGCTGTCAGAATGGCTTATGCGTGGGTGCTGTCCAGCCCCCGGTGAAGCAGCAGAGCCTGCCTGCGGTAAATGATCCCGTAATTTACTTCAACGGCAATATTGCCGGCGTGCATAACAATCCGACACGGGAGACGAAATTCAGCATCGATGCTTCGCACCGGATAACGTTTATTTACACCTATCATTATTTCAATAACGGCAAGTTGCCGGGGACGATAGCCCTTAGGCACGATGATGGGACGCTCTATGGTCCGTGGCCCGCTCAGGGAGCCTTGGGGCAGGGTGGTGTCCTCAACGCATACTGGTTTGTTTTGCCGAATGTGGAAATCAAGGCCGGCAACTACACGGTAGTGGACTCCGATAGGGCTACCTGGTCACATAATTCCGCCTCGTCGGGATCCGGGTTCGTGGAAATTAGAGGAATAAAAACAGGTACGCCTCGGCCGCCTGCTGCGATGGGCGAAAAAGAGCTGCTTGCCAATAGTTCATTAAATAATCTCAACGGCTGGACCATTCAACGCTGGATGCAACCGACAGGAGATCGGGGCGAAGTGACCCAAGAAACAGATGGGATAAAGTTTCGCAATACGTCCGGTAATACTCGCATGGGTATTATGCAGGAGATCAATGCGGATGTTTCCGGTGCCCGGAAACTGGTGCTCAAGGCCGTCGTTAAGGCTGTTGAGCAAAAGTTGGATGGTACCGGGTGGCAGGGGAGAGAAGCCCCTATTGCGGTTATGGTTACTTACACCGATGTCAGCGGTACAGTGCGCAATGGATTGGGCAGTATGGCCAATCCAACGGAATCCCAAACAAACCGGATGTTCTGGCATGGATTCTATTATGCTAATCCTACGGGAAACAGTCGGGATTGGCACGGTACCAAAGTAAGCCAGGGAAGTTGGTATACGTACGAAGTCGACTTAATGTCTCTGAATCCGAAACCAAAGATAATACATGCCGTGGGTGCCGAAGGGTCAGGCTGGCCGACGAGGGAAGGCAAGATTGCTTCCCTCAGTTTAAAATACTATTGAACTGTACAGGCGACTAGATAATAGGTGTATAAGTAATTTATCTAAATTGCGTGTGGCTTGGCTGATTTATATCCAGGTATTTTATAATTTATGGAGAAGGGGTGGCAATAATGGGAATGAAGAAAAAAATGACAGCTTTTTGGATTACCATTTTGGTTTTAAGCCTGTCTTATACTCCGATGGTATATGCAACTGGTGATGGGGAAATCAATTGGGTGGAAGGATATGTAAGTGCGATCGGCTACGGAGCGGCGGCAAAAGGGAATATGGCTCAGTCAAAACCTATGTCCCGAAGAGCCGCGATTGGCGATGCTTACCGTAATCTTTTGGAGATGATTAAAGGAGTCAAAGTCGATTCTGCAACCACGATTGAAAATTTTATGGTCACCCAGGATGTGATCAAAACACAAATAGAAGGAGTCGTAAAGGGCGCCAAACTCCACAAGGAAACATATGAAGTCCAGCCGGACGGATCCCTGATGGCGACAGTGGAGGTGCGGGTGTGCATCAGCGGATGCACCAGCGGCGTATCCATTGTTCAAGCATTGAATGTCGGACCACACAATGATCCCCCTTCCCTGCCACAGAAAAGACTGATGGAAACCCCGGTAGAAAATGTTCCTCCTCCGCCAAAAGATTATAAAATTGTTTGCGATACATCGCGACCGGTTACTGGAATTATTGTCGCTTTGGAAGGACGGGTCTTCGAACGCGTGTTGTTGCCCGTCGTTATTGCCGAGGAAGTTGGTGATTCTCTTGTTACGATATATTCGGCTAAAAATGTTAAACCGGCGGTTATCCGTACTTACGGCACTGTACGTTATGCCGATAATATTGAACAAGCCCTTAAAAATCAGCGTTTGGGAAACAACGCGATGATCATTCCCGCCTCCAGGGTCACGAAAGAAAATATGATTGTCGTGAAAGGAGAAGCAGCCCGTTTGATCAAAGAAACTACCGCCCACGGGAATGATTATTTGAGCGAGGCCAAAGTTGTAATTGCGGCTCACTGAAAAAAAACAACAACTTTATCGCTTGTTTATTGGCTCAGCCAGCCATAAATGATTTGCGCATTGTTGCTGGCCATATTCTTTGTCTCAGCTTTCCGTGGAATTAATATTCTGATCAACGGGAATTTCAGTAATTCGGTTGACATTTAACAGACAAATATGCTTTTGTGCCCTCAATCAATGGGAAAAATAATTTGAAAAAAAGCAAAACCAATTTTTTCTGCCAGCATTGCGGTTACATGTCACCGAAGTGGTTGGGCAAATGTCCGTCATGCAGTGGATGGAATTGCTTCGCGGAAGAATTAATTTCCCGCTCGGATGAAGGAGCACGTGCCGATCTGCGGTTTGACGGTAAGCCTTTGCCGATTAATGATATTCCGGCGGAGGAAGGAAAGAGAATCAGCACAGGGATTGTTGAAATAGACCGAGTTTTGGGCGGCGGCATTGTTGGTGGCTCCGCCGTTCTGATCGGCGGGGAGCCTGGCATCGGTAAGTCAACTCTTCTGCTGCAAATGGTGCAGAATTTAGCGGCAGGAGATCTTAAAGTTCTTTATGTTTCAGGGGAGGAATCGGCCGGTCAAATTAAACTTCGAGCTAAAAGAATCGGTGCTTCCGCTAAAAATCTTCTGGTTTTGGTGGAAGTGTCGCTGGAAAGAATTTTGGAGCAAATTAAAGCAGTGCAGCCTGCCCTGGTTGTTATTGATTCAATTCAGACTGTTTATGCATCGGAATTGATGTCTGCGCCGGGCAGTGTCGGTCAGGTGCGCGAGACATCATCACAGTTGATTTTATTTGCAAAAAAATTCGCTATTCCCGTGTTTCTTATCGGACATGTCACCAAAGACGGCTCTATTGCCGGTCCAAAAGTATTGGAACATATGGTGGATACGGTACTTTACTTTGAAGGTGATTCCGGCCACGCTTACCGGATCATTCGTAGCATAAAAAATCGTTTTGGTCCGACCAATGAAATTGGCGTTTTTGAGATGCATGATCAAGGACTACGAGAAGTGCCGAATCCTTCATCATTTTTTTTGGCGGAGCGGCCGCAAAACGTTGCCGGATCTGTTGTCGTACCAAGCATTGAAGGCACGAGGCCCATCTTAGTCGAAATTCAGGCCTTAGTGAGCGCCACAAATTTGGGTATGCCCCGTCGTACAGCAATCGGGGTTGATTATAACCGTGTTTCCCTTTTGGTTGCCGTGCTCGATAAGATTTGCGGCCTTCATATAAGTTCTTCCGATATCTTTATCAACGTTGCCGGTGGTGCACGGGTGGAAGAACCGGCGGTTGACCTTGGTATTGTTGCTGCCATGGCCTCCAGTTTTCTGGACCGCCCCCTTGACGGTCGGACCGTTGTTTTAGGTGAAGTAGGTCTGACCGGTGAGGTGCGAGCCATTTCCCAGATGGAGGCGCGGGTCAGAGAGGCAGCCCGCTTAGGATTCACCCGTTGCCTGATTCCGAAAACAAATGCGGTAAAATTTTCCGGAATGCCTAAAATAGACGTGATTACAATTAGTTCACTTAAAGAATTGCTGGAAAATTCATTTTAAGAAAAGTAGAAATATCACTGCAAGTTTCAGTCAATATTTTTGTTCTGATTTTGGTGATACTAAATCTGTTTTTATCAATAAAATTTCGCTAAAAAAATACGCATAAACCTTGACACATGTAAAATGATGCTTAATATAGCGGCGCAAAATAACATTAGATATATAATTTAAAAAAAAGGAGAAAGGAGAGGAAAACGCATGAATATCAGACCTTTACAGGATAGAATCATTGTAAAACGTTTGGAAGAAGAGCAGAAAACCAAGGGGGGAATAATTATTCCCGATACCGCTAAAGAAAAGCCAATCGAGGGGAAAATAGTGGCTGTGGGCAAAGGTAAAGTAGCTGATGACGGCAAATTGATTAAACCCGAAGTCAAAGTAGGCGACAAAGTTCTTTTCAGCAAATACGGGGGCACAGAGGTTAAAATTGATGGCGTTGAATACCTGATCATGAGAGAAGACGACATTCTTGGAATTATCGAAAAATAATAATATAAAATTTTAAGGAGGAATATAGAAGATGGGAGCAAAAATACTTCTTTATGATGAAGAAGCCAGAAAAGCGATTCTGCAGGGTGTGAACACTTTGGCAGACGCTGTGAAGACAACCCTTGGTCCTAAAGGCCGTAATGTTATTCTTGATAAAAGTTTTGGTTCCCCAACCGTGACCAAAGACGGTGTAACCGTAGCCAAAGAAATTGAATTGGAAGACAAATTTGAAAACATGGGCGCTCATATGGTGAAGGAAGTAGCCAGCAAGACCAGTGATGTGGCCGGTGACGGCACCACGACGGCCACAATTTTAGCCCAGGCCATTTATCGGGAAGGTGTCAAGGCGGTTGCGGCCGGCAGCAATCCCATGGACGTCAAAAGAGGTATTGATAAGGCCGTGGACACTGTTGTAAAAGAACTAAGCAAAATGAGCAAGCCCACTAAAGACCAGAAAGAGATTGCCCAAGTCGGGACAATTTCTGCCAATAATGATGAAACAATCGGCGGGATCATTGCCGAGGCCATGGGCAAAGTTGGTAAAGAAGGTGTCATCACCGTGGAAGAAGCCAAAGGTCTGCAAACCGAACTGGAAATAGTCGAAGGTATGCAGTTTGACCGTGGTTATCTTTCTCCTTACTTCGTCACCAACGCCGACAAAATGCTTGTCGCTCTGGAAGACGTCTTAATTTTAATCTACGAGAAGAAAATAAGCGGGATGAAAGATCTGCTTCCCATTTTGGAGCAAATCGCCAAAATGGGCCGCCCACTGCTGATCATTGCGGA
>Ga0068714_10004040_pt1 | contig 16799 bp, 10 predicted proteins | sample MTBNYHSulfiMetaG_FD_62988 | JGI IMG/M metagenome (GOLD analysis project Ga0068714, IMG submission 62988) | Enrichment culture microbial communities from rom New York Harbor, USA that are MTBE-degrading - MTBE-NYH (New York Harbor Sulfidogenic)... | ecosystem: Environmental > Aquatic > Marine >...
GAGGCGGGTGAACGATTGGCGGCGTACAGAGCGGGTCGCAGAGAAGCGGAAGAGATATATACCAATCTGCCGGCCGAAATGAAGGACTCGTTCTACCAGCTTGTGCTCTACCCCGTGCGATGCGCGGAGCTGATGAACCAGAAGTTCCTCTACACCGACCGGAGCTACCTGCACAAATTCCAGCGTCGGGCGAGCACGAATCTCTTTGCACGGAAAGCCAGAGAGGCATATGACCGTATCCAGCAGGAAACGGACAGATACAACTTGCAGGTGGCTGGCGGCAAATGGAAGCATGTCATCTCGGCTGCACCGCGCGGCCTATCAGTATTCAACATGCCCGAGACGGCACATCTTGAGGTGCCTGAGAAAGGCGCCCTTGGTGTGGCTGTCGAAGGCCATCTGCGCAGTCTGGCAGATCCGACAGCCGAGCCTGATCCGGCTCTGGCGCATTGGGCGAAGAACGGCGATAATGAACCAGATCTGCTTCCGCAATTCTCCTCGTTCACCCGCCAGCGACATTTCTTTGATGTCTTTAACATGGGCAGAGGCGAAGTCGGCTGGTCAGCCTCTACCAGCCATCCGTGGATATGGCTCAGCGCCCGTGGCGGTCGGCTGGGCGATGACACTCGCGTGTGGGTCGGCATTGACTGGGAGCAGGCTCCGACAAGCGGGAATGTCGGCGGTTCGATCACCGTCGAAGGCGGTGGAGCGGGGTACACTATCAGGCTGCAGGTCTTCAATCCGGCGGTGCCAGTTCTGGTCGAGGCTATGGGGCTGGTGGAGAGCGATGGCATAGTCGCATTCGGCGCCCAGGACTTCACTCGCCACATAGATGCGGAAGCTGGCGCCTGGCGGCTGATATGGGGCCTTGGCAGGGCGGGGGACTGCGTAACTGTATTTCCCACGACCGCACCAAGTGTCGAGGATGCGGCCAATTCGCCATGCCTTGAGTACGACTTCCAGTCTTTCACGACGGGCCCGGTGAAGGTCCGGATAGCAGCCATTCCGACACACCGCATCCACACCGGCAGAGGGCTGAGGTTCGCTATAGCGCTGGACGATGGCGGCCCCATCACCGTTGATATTGACAGGGACCGTGAGTGGAGTGACGGCGTCCTGCGCAATGCAGTGTGGACCTGCACCGAGCTTGCCCTTGCCACGCCGGGGCCGCATACGCTCAAAATACGGATGGTGGATCCGGGTGTCGTGCTGGACAGGATCGTTATAGATATGGGTGGACTACGGCCGTCGTATCTGGGGCCGCCGGAGACCGTCTGCTCTGCGTAGTCAGCCGGTTGCTTTTGGCGGGAATCTCTGTATACTCTCCCGTTTGCGGCTTTCTTTGGAGTAAGAAGTCTATGGACCACTTTGGGTATAAGAACGGCAGCCTTTTCGCAGAGAATGTAACGGTTGAGGAGCTTGCGAGGCAGTATGGCACACCCCTGTATATCTATAGCAAGAACACTTTTCTTGACCATCTTGGCAGGATACAGAAGGCCTGGTCGGCGCTTGATACAACTGTGTGTTTCAGTGTGAAGGCCTGCGGCAATGTCAACATCCTGAAGTTCCTTGCGAAAGCGGGCAGCGGGTTCGACATTGTTTCGGGCGGCGAGCTTTTCCGCGTGCAGAAGGCGGGGGGCGATTGCTCGAAGGTTGTCTATGCGGGTGTCGGCAAGACCGATGCTGAGATAATGCAGGCCCTGAACGCGGGCATCGGCTATTTCAACATCGAGTCGGAGGCTGAGCTTGAGAATCTGATATCGCTTGCTCAGAAGGCCGGCAAGAAGACTAAGGCTGCCCTGCGTGTCAATCCCGATGTGGACCCGGGCACGCACAAGCACATCACCACCGGCGTGAAGGAGACGAAGTTCGGGGTCGATATCGAGCGTGCGATGAAGGTTTTCGATGAGTTTGGCGAGAACGAGGATGTGCGACTCTGCGCGATACATGTGCATCTGGGCTCCGGAGGCAAGACGATCGAGCCGTATGTCACGGCCGTTCGCAGGATCCTGCCGGTAGTAGATGAACTCCGCAAGAGAGGGCATATTGTGGAGGCTCTGGACCTTGGCGGCGGCTATGCGGCTGATTACGAGACGGCGACGAGCCCCGGCGCGGAAGACTACGCGGAAGGGCTTGTACCGCTGCTGACGGACAAGAAGCTCAAGATAATCCTCGAGCCCGGCAAGACTATCGCCGCGAACTCCGCCATACTTGTGACACGGGTGTTGTTCCTCAAGACCGGCGGCAGCAAGAAGTTTGTCATTGTGGATGCAGGAATGAACGACCTGATGCGTCCCGCGCTCTATAACGCTTTCCACTTCATCTGGCCAGTGCAGACTGGATCGCAGTTTGTGCCGTCCGAGCGTCATCAGGATATGTCTGCAGACGTCGAGGGTCTTGAGACGGTTGACGTTGTAGGCCCGATATGCGAGGCGACGGACTTCTTTGCGAAGGACCGACACATGCCGCCCGTGCAGCGAGGCGAGCTGTTGGCGATATTTACGGCAGGGGCATACGGCTTCACAATGGCGAGCAACTACAATGCCCGGCCATTCGCCGCCGAGGTTCTGGTGGACGGCGATAAGGCAACTCTCATCCGCCGACGTGAGACGTACGAGGACCTAGTGGCGCCAGAGATAGTAACCACACAGCAACCCCGACCATAGCCTCAGCGCGGCTGGACGTGACGGTCACTCACTGTGACTTACAAGCATCGCGCCGGCGAGCTGTGCGTACTCAGCGAAGTTCACAATCTCGTCGCCGTTGGTGTCTGGCACGTTGCGCGGCGGTCCAAGCCAGTTGTCGAGAAGGGCGGCCAGGTCTTCCCAGCCCACGCTGCAGCTATAGTCAAGGTCGTAAGTACTGGTGGCGGTGTAGTTCTGTGCATCCATATCCACTGTAAGGCCCGGCATATAGAGCATGGCTGCCGGGAGGAATGAATGGTAATCCCTGGATGGCGTGACCGCGCCGTGCCAGCCGAAATTGACGCGCGCCTCGTAGAAACCATTGGCATCGGTTGTGAACTCACCAATGCCATCGACCGTGAGCTGGACGCCTGCCAAAGGCGCACCGCATTCATTCACAACAGAGCCTGAGATCGCCAGCACGAGCAGTGTACCGACATAGTTCCCGTCATTATAGTCCGCGGCAACCTCTGTGTAGATCATATCATTGGGCTCAAAGATGTAGGCGTACTTCTGGAGGATGAGCTGGCCGGACCAATCATTGTCCACATGGACCCGGTAGAACCCATTGGCGTCTGTCTGGGAAGAGCTGCCGCCGTATCTGCTTGTCCAGGGGCCGCCATCATTCTCAGCGCGAACATTCACATCCTCTATCGGCGCCGAAGTTTCAGCATCCAACACATGCCCTGAGATGCCGAAAGTCATCAGACTGGCGATGAAGTTGATATTGCTGTGGTGCTGTGCGACAGCCTCGAACTGAAACTGGTTTGGCTTGAAATTGTAGCCTGCCTTCCGGGGCACCAAGCATCCCGACGAGCCGTATTGAACGTCCAAAGCGTAGAAGCCATTCACATCAGTGACGGAATTGACATCCTGGTCACTCAGTTGCAGGACCGCTCCTGCTATCGGAATCACGGTGTTAGGTTCAGTAACATAACCGGAGACCATGAAGATGATCTTCTGGAACGTAACCTGGACGCTGTGCGGTGATGTTACATTGGTGAGTGCCCATGTTATGCCACCTGTCTGGACTATCTCACCATCAAGGTACCATCTGTCGACCTGGTAACCTTCGGCTGGGAAGGCTGAGAAGAACTGCTGTCCGCCGTGTGCTATGGAGACGTCGCCCACGGGTGCGACTGTGCCATTTGCATCTGCCGAAGCCGTGATGACGTATGTCACTAATTCAAAATCAGCCTGTATGATATGGTCTGCATCCATGAGAATCGTGGTCCAGGCTGCATTCGCATCCACGATGGAGCTGACATCGCCACTCCACGTGACAAAGCGATATCCGACATCAGGCTGAGCCTGCAGCGCAGCAAACGTGTCACGGTCATAGGCAAAGGTGCCTTCTCCAGGGACCACGACTGCCCCGCCCCGGGTCGACGAGACTGAAAGGAGCCTCTGATCAATCATGAAATTCGCCTGCACGGCATAGTCATCGTCGAGCGTGATCGTCGTGACAGGCGAATTCGGATCCTCTACCTTGCCCGCAGCGACGCCGCTGCCTGTCCAGTTCACGAAGTGGAAGTTGACCTGCGGTATGGCGACCATGTCGACCACTGTGTTATGGTCATAGATGAAGTCGCCTTCGCCCGGTATGGTGATATTGCCTCCGGCGGTAGACGTGCTCGTCAGCGTGTGCTGTATAGGAGGAGCCAGAAGGCTGAACGTGCCCGAGCCTGATACTCTTTTGACGACTAGGAGAGCGACCGTGTCGCTTTCCGGCAAATAGCTGAGAGACTCCGTGGTGCCGGAACCGGCGTTTGTACTCGATGCGAGTATCACAGGGGTGCCATACAAGCCGGGCGTAGGGCTGTAAAGGTAGAGGTCAAAGTCGCCAGTGGCAGGCACTGTCAGCTGTGGTGAGAACACGTGACCAGGCGTGAGGAGTACAGACCTGGCCCATACGCGGCGTTCCCACGGGCCCGCACCGAGAGTCTCCTCGGCCACTGAGCCGGGGACATATGCCTCTGTGACCGCCTCAACGGCTGCATCCGGATTGATCATCCCATAGCCTTCGTACATATCCTTGCCGGCTGGGAAATCTGATGGACCGGCTGAGGCCCGCTCAAGGCTTGGACTATAAGAGCCGCTCTCCCTGGCGGCGTTAGTCTCCGTGGCAGTTGCGCACAGCAGCATTTTGACGTAACTGGAGTGTTGGCTGGTGGAGAAACTCCAGGCGACCCCTGCCTGCTGCATGGCGTCTATCACGAGGGCTGCGGAGCCCGCAACAAAGGGGCTGGCCATGGATGTGCCCATTATATTGTGGTAGTCGTCGGGCTGCTGGTCGGCAAAGGCCAGGCCGTCGCCGGAGCCACTGTCCACAGACAGGATGTAGGTGTAATATGATGAGCCTCCAGGGGCGACCAGATCCGGCTTGTAATCCTCCTCGTAGGGCGATATGGAACCAGGGCTCGTGAAGCCGTGGCTTGAGTAATCTGTCAACTGATTCTCGTCGTTGGACGCAGCCACCGTAAGAGCCATGGCTGCCCGCCCGGGGTCATCGATACTTCGCTGAAGGGCAGTGGTCTTCCTGCCATCGTTGCCAGCTGAGGCCACTACGACGATGCCACTGTTGACCACGGAATTGACCTTCTGCCGCAAGGTAGTGCTAATGCCGGGGTCGCCGACAATGCCCAGGCTGAGATTGATCACCTTGATATTCTGCGACACGCGGTTTGTGACAAGAGTGTCTATTGCCGCGCCAATCCATGTAGACGTACCTGAGCCCGCGTTTGTGAAGACCTTTGCGCCTGCCCAGCTGCATGCCGGCGCGACACCTCGGAATCTGTTGAAACCATCACCGACGGCGGGGTAGTCGGTCACCGTGCTTGTTATGACGAAGTCCTTAACAGTCCCTCCATTGCTCAAGAGAGCTGCCGAATAGGCCCTGCTGCCTGACGGAGCGAATGAATTCGTCTCTGTCTGCGGCGAGGCGCCTGTCGCGGGCGAAGATATGGCAGACCAGGTACCGGAAGTCCCCTTTGTGTGATAGGCCTGGTACAGAGATGTCGAGCCGCCGCCTGTCCAGTTGGCCGTTGACGACCACGTAAGGGCGGTATTGGGCAGAGCGAGCGGGGATATATAGAAACTTCCAGAGGAAAGGGACTCCAGATTTCCGATATCTGTGTATTTCAGCGGCTTTGCATCGCCGCCGCCGGCCACACCTGTGCCCAGGGCTATGCCGGCGACGTGTGAGCCGTGCTGGACGAGATCTGCCGGGTCAGACAACCCGTCCGAAGTGAAATCCTGCCAGAATACCTGTCGCCCAGCCAGGTCCGGGTGACACGGATCGATTCCGGAATCAACAACAGCGATGGTGATAGAGGAATCACCATCAAAACCATCGGTTCGTCCGGCGAACCCGGATGCCCAGATCGGCCGGACCCGCCCGCATCGTGTGGCCAGATCCATGTGGAGGGTGGCCGGCTTTGCCTCCTCTATCAATACCATTGCCTGTCCCATGGCCGCTGGAATCGTATCAACCTGGTCAAGGGATATCCGCCCGTTCCAGCCGTATGAAATAGCCCGGTACATGTAAGATATCTCGCCCTTACGCGACAGGAACTCACCGATCTGCTGCTGGGTCACCGGCTCCAGAAAGACAACCTCAATGTCCACAGGCGCGTGCAACCTCACTTCTGCCTGTATCCTTGCTGCTCCGGGCGGGGCAGTCGCATATACAGCTCGTGCCTCATTGGCCTTGGCTGCCAGAGCATCGTCTATGCGGTCGCCATTGAGGTCGTTCGGATAGGTTCCGGCAATCATGGGAGCCACGAGCGGCTTTCCCGGTGGAATCGGGGGTTGCGCGAGAGCAGACTGACTGAAAGTGGCTACGATGAGCAGCGAGGCTAGGAGAAGGAGAGGCAGAGGGACGATACAGGCGACGCATGTGGTCCGCCTGCTGACGGTGGTACTACCGCTGACGGGCATGCCACTGCCCGAACGCCGGAGCGTCTGCCATCCCTGACTCATGTCATCCTGACACATGCGCCTGTTTGCAGGCGATATCCCTATTCGGCGCCTGCCAGCCAACTCTCCATAATATAGGCCAGATCAAGCCAATCCACAAGATTATCCGCGGGTGCCGAGAGATCGCAGAATGGATTCCAGCTGCTCTCGGGAGGAGACGACATCCATGCAGAAGCCATGATCGCGAAGTCGGTCATATCCAGACGGCCGTCGCCGTTCACGTCCTCGACTCGCCACGAGATGGCAAGACTATGGTATCCGCCGGCGTCCATGGCGTAGAAGCTGTTGCCGTCAGGAACGCTGCATTGTCCATAGTCGTTGTTCCCCCATGCTACCAAAGATCCGTTTACTTTCAAGGCAAGGCTGTTGTCGACAGCCGCGGCGATTGCAGTGAAATCGTTGCCTGCTGGCGCAGTGGCCTGACCATCCAGGTCGCTGCCGCAGGCAATCAGCGAACCATCGGACTTGAGCGCAAGAGTATGAGAGTTCCCGGCAGCGATACCGATATAATCACCGACCGGGACATCGCATTGGCCATCCTCATTGAGACCCCATGCTATAACTGAACCGTCACTTCTCAGGGCGATGCTGTGATAGCCGCCAGCTGCTACTGCCGTGAAGTTGTCTCCGTCCGGAACGTCGCACTGGTTGCAGTCGTTCAGCCCCCAGGCAGTGAGGGTACCATTTGCCCTGATCGCCAGTGTGTGATAAGATCCTGCAGACACAGCAACGAATTCGTTGCCGTCAGGCACAATATCGCACTGCCCGTAATCGTTTCTGCCCCACGCAACGAGGGTGCCGTCCGCCCGTATTGCCGCGCTGTGCCAGTCTCCAGCGTCAAGAGCGATGAAATCATTACCATCCGGCACATCGCGTTGCCCATAGTCGTTGCTGCCCAATGCCAAAAGTGTTCCGTCGGCCTTGAGAACAACACTATGAGCAGCTCCAGCAGCTATTGCAGCGATACCTATGTCAGTAGCTGGCTCATTCGCATCGCCCCATTGTGTGAGCCAGCCGGCGGTCAGGCGCAGACCGGCATAGTCAGCCTCGTTCTGGTCGGCAATAACTCCTGTGTACGTAACGCTTCTCGGGAGGAACCTGTAGTCGGACTTCGTCGGAGTAACGGTTCCAGACCACCCGGACGGAACCGTGGCAGAGTAAGAGCCGTCGCCAGCAGTCACGGGATGATCGGGCAGGCCGCTCATTATGACTTGATCCAGGCCGCTGCCGCCCGCTGTGACTCGGCCGGAAATATGGTACTCTGGAGTAACAATGCCCGAGACGGTAACATCGTCAATGCAGACGCCATAGCCGTATTTCGCGTTGCCAAGGAATGCGATGTAGTAATCATCGCTGATTTCCGGCAGAGCCAGAGTGTGGACGGTCCATGTCGGAACATCGTTGAGATAACCAGCCAGAAGAGCCCAGCTTCCGGCTGCGGTCGTCTTGTAGTAGACCGTCAGCGTATCCTGGTCGGGTGACCAGTATGGTTGCTTGTGCCAGAACTCGAGTGTGGCGTTCTCTGTGCCGGGTGGGAAGTGCATCGCGGGAGTGATCAGATACGTCTCATGGTCACTTGCTACGCCATAATAGAGAAGCGCATTGTAGGTGCCGCTGTGAGCCCCGTTGTTACGATGGTCACCGGAATTACGTACCCAATCCACGGTGCCTGTTTTGAATGCTCTGCTCCATCCGGGAGGTGCGCCGTTGACGAATGCCGATTCGAATCCTTCAGTCAGGAACACCGTGAAGCCGGGCGAGCTTATGAAGAAACCTCCGACAAGCACTGCGGACTGGCTGTCCGGATTAGTGACCCAGACATCCCATGAGCCACTTGCTGAAGCGGGAAGCGAGAAGGAGCAGGTTATTTTTGTCGCGTTGACAACGTTTACATCGGCAGCCACGATATCAGGCTGCCCGGTCTGTGCAAGGACAACGTCTGCGCCAGCAGCGAATCCTTCTCCCACAAGATTCGTTATACTGACCGCAGTACCTGCTAGCGCGCTGTTTGGCGTGATGCTGGTGATGCTCATACCTGTTGATAAGACCAACGACATATTTGGGCTGGTTGCACTCACATTAACCACATTTATACCCAGGGCCTGGCCGGAATAGCTGCGATTGTCGGGCGTGGTTGTATCCGTGAAGGCAGTAGCATTGCCGAGGCGGAAATAATCAGCGTCGTCGCCGGAGCTTTGATCAAGCTCCAGGTGCTGTGTGCCGCTGGCCTCTTCGAGATCTACTTTGTAGTGTGTCTGATCATCGTTATTGGCCTGAGTCTCATCGATATGCCATATCAGCAGCCCTCGTTGCCAGCCGGGGAGCGCAGAGTCGAATCCCACGCCTTGCCTGTTCTCGATAAGAAAATACTGCGTCGAAGGGAAAGCCCCTTGAAGCTTATAAACCTGGCCGCTGGTCTCAACCTGTTCAAGAGGATATGAGCCACCGGTGGAGAGCAGAACAGGGTTCACCCATCGAAGTGTGCTCAGACACCATGCGCTCATATGTGCCGGCGTGGTTCCATAGTCCCCATTCCAGCTTCCACCTGCCATCAAGCAGAAATCGCCAGCCCCCTGGCTGTCGTAGCCGTAGTCGTATAGGTCGGGCAGGCCCAGGAAATGCCCGTTCTCGTGGCATATTACCCCGATTCTGGTGATTCCCTGAGTAGCTGGCGTGCTGTCCCACCCACGCCTGGCGGGCTCGGTGTGGTACATCTCCATGGATACACCGTCGTATGTGACGGGGCTGCTCAGGGACCACTGATGGGACCAGATGTAATCGGGGTCGTTACCCGCGTACTCCTCGCCGCCGCCGGCATGAATGATCGTCAATCCGTCGACCGATCCGTCGCTATCGCCATCGACAGACGTGAAGTCGAAACCACGTGAGTCCAATGCCGCCAAGGCATCTTCTACCATCTGGCGTGGCCGCTTATCATTGCCGAAGACGTCATTACTGCCGTAATATGCGTAGCCACGGCTCAGGGTGACTGACTCCACGACGGTCGATTGCACAGTGAGTGCACCAAACGAGATTTCCTGATAGTAGTCCTTGACCGATCCAGCAGCTCCGTCGGCGCTGTAATCTGTCTGGTTGAAGAGGTCATCATACTCCTGACGCGAATAGGGTATCGTCAGGTCTGAGAAGTTCACAAGCACAACCAGGTTATGCATAGTCCCAGCCATCTGATCCAATGAGATGCTCTGCTGTACCTCTACCGCCTTGTCTTCCTGAGCGTCCTTTGCCTGTGCTGTGATCGTGGCAATATCCGGCTTCAGTGCGCCGATAGCACGAGGGTTGCTCTTTCCCACTGCGCGCGCACCAGCCACTTTGTCATAGGCGGTAACGTAGCGCCATTCACCCGTAGCAGGGTCTTTCGAGATAAGATACCCGTCCTCACTCTGGTGCCAGTGAGCGTGCTCGTCGCCGCGCAGGAAGACCTTGATTACGGTGCCGTCGGGCTGTGTGACCTGAGCTCCTGCGGGACAGGCAGGGACTGCGTATGCGGTGTGTGGCAAAGAAATGGAAAACATCAGGATTGTGGGAAGTAACACCACAAGCGCACGAGCAGAACACAGCCCATGGCCGAGTTGATGAGCTCGTCTGTGCGCCTCGGGGCCTGTGTGGTCCATCCTGGCCATGTACTCCACGCTGACATCCTCCGATTACGGAAGCCTGCACCAGCCGGCAAGTGCTCCGCCCTGGTCGTCCTTCCATGATGAGCACCCTGGCAGGGCGGATACTCCAGGGCTTGGTAGCAGAACGACTACATTGTACCGTAAAGGCACAGTGCAAGTCCAGCCGTAGGCAAACCAAAACCGCTCTTTGCCACAACGCAGCCTACGGGCGTCCGGAAATAGGGCAGTTGCCCTGAACAATAGCGGACGTTAGAATAGCGCTATGCTGCGTACAAGAAGAGAAAACATGGGTGACAGGATAGCAGCCGCGTGGGAGGCTTTGAGAGAATGTCGGCTATGCCCGAGAGCATGCGGGGTAGACAGGACAACTGGACAGAAAGGCTATTGCGGGCTCGGGGCCAGGAGCCGCTGCTTCAGGGAGATGATATTTGACGCGGAAGAAGAGGGACTTAATCCATCTCATCAGGTTTATTTTGCCGGCTGCAATCTGCGCTGTGGCTTCTGCAGCGTGGCCGAATGGAATGAGCAGCCGGAAGCTGCGAAGGAAACCGATGTCGCGGAACTCAGCCAGGCCATCCTGAGGCGGAGAGCGGAAGGAGCGCAGACGCTGAACCTGCTCGGCGGCGAACCTGCCGTCAGTATTTATGGGATACTCGAGATTCTTGCCCACATGCCGGGAAACACCAGGGTCATCTGGAACTCCAATATGTATTACGAGCCGATCGTGGCCAGGCTTCTTGACGGGCTGATTGACGTGTGGCTTCCGGACGTGAAGTGTGGCAACGACGCATGTGCCTCCAGACTCCTTGGCGCGGACAACTACCTGGCGGTGGTTCAGAGAAACATCATGCAAGTGGTCGGTACGGGCGAAGTAATCGCCAGACACGTAGTAATGCCGGGTCATCTGGAGTGCTGCACGTGGCCGATACTCAGATGGCTGGGGGAATTGGACGGGATCAAGGTGAGCCTCAGACATAACTATGTCCCGCCAGCCGAAGACGGCGAATCGCCGAGCAGCTATCTGACAGAAGAAGACGTAGAAAAATCGCTGGAATTTGCGCGACAGGCAAATGTGGTTCTGGTAAAATGACAACAGGCAAACGGTACAAGCGCAGACCGGGAGATGCGGAGATACGGATCCTGGCGGACGGCCGGGTCGTTGTCATCGCACCTGATGAAAAAATGCTCGAAATTGCCAGGAAGATATCACAGCAGGAATCAGATGTTTCTGATGAGGTGAAGGATAATGACGGAAGCGAGTGAGCCAAGGGAGGCCGCCCCCGCGGCGGGCGGCGTATCGCGAACCATGAGCGAACTGGAGGTGCTCATACGGGCCCGCTATCCGCTCATTTACGTGATAACCTGGGAGGAGCAGCGCGTGATGAAACAGGTGTCGCGCATCGCGGCCCATCTCAACAAGAAGGTGGTCGAATGGTCGGTGACGACGGGGCTGATAGGCGATATGGGCGGGACTCAGAGAAAGAAAGACGCCGCCACCCAGGATCCGCTTGCTGCGATGGATAACATCATCGAGTTCATGGAGCCTGCGCTCTTTGTGCTCAAGGATTTCCACCCATACATGCGTGAGCACAACTCCGCAGTAATACGACGGCTGCGCGACGTGGCTGCATCACTCCGGAATACGTATAAGACGGTTGTCATTGTGAGCCCCATACTGCAGCTGCCACCGGAGCTTGAGAAGGAGATGTCAGTAGTCGATTTCGAGTTGCCGACGGAGGAAGTTCTGACTGCTTTGCTGAACCGGATAGTTGAGGAAGTAAAGGACAACAAGAAACTGGATGTCAGCCGGGTCGGCAGGCTGCGCGAGGGCCTTGTGCGTTCGCTGATGGGGCTGACACTGGCTGAGGCGGAAAATGTGCTGGCCAAGGCTCTCGTTCAGCATCATGGCTTGACGCAGAAGAGCGTAGAGGTAGTTCTGTCTGAGAAGAGACAGATAATCCGCAAGAGCGGAATGCTTGAGTATTATGAGGCCCAGGAGGACATGGATTCGGTCGGTGGGCTTGATGAACTCAAAAGCTGGGTGATGAAGCGAACGGTGGCGTTCTCTGAACAAGCCCGAGAGTTTGGTCTTCCGGCGCCTAAGGGTCTGCTGCTCCTGGGTGTTCAGGGGTGTGGCAAGAGCCTTATGGCCAAGGCGATAAGCAACATGTGGAAACTGCCGCTGCTGCGATTTGATGTGGGCAAAGTGTTTGGCAGTCTCGTCGGCTCATCGGAGGAGAATGTTCGGCGGTCGATTCAGGTGGCGGAGAGCGTGAGCCCCGTGGTGTTTTGGGTGGACGAAATAGACAAGGCCTTCCGAGGCTCAAGAGGCAGCGGGGCAAGCACTGATGGCGGCACTGCGGCAAGGGTCTTTGGCACGTTTCTCACCTGGCTGGCAGAGAAGAAGAAACCCGTGTTCGTTGTTGCAACAGCGAATGACGTCTCGCTGCTTCCGCCGGAGCTGTTGCGGAAAGGACGATTCGATGAGATATTCTTCATCGATCTGCCGTCACCGGAGGAACGCAAGGCGATATTCCAGGTTCATCTGGCGAAGCGCAAGTTCGATGTAGGTCAGTTCGACCTGGCAATACTGGCGCAGGCATCGGAGGGTTTCAGCGGCGCCGAGATCGAAGAGGCGATTATAAGCGCGATGTTCGATGTGTTTTTTGAGAAGAAACAGCTCAGCACGGACAAGATATGCGCAAGCCTCACAAAGACGGTTCCGTTGTCAAGGACGATGAGCGAGGATGTGGCAGCACTGCGGCACTGGGCACAGGGACGTGCACGAATGGGTACAAGCGGGCAGGAAGGGGCGGCTGGCATAAGTGTCCAGCAGCCCGCACAGGCGTAAGACGATTTTGCGGAGTTCGCAACATGGGTGGCGGGGCATACCGCCGGAGAGGACGGTTTTATGAGCACGATAATAGTACTGACGCCGATAATCATCGGCAGCTGGCCGTCAATCGCAGCTGCGGTAGGAGGGGCCGCTGCAGCGCTGGGCCTCTCGGTTGGCCAGATGGGCTATGAAGAGGCCAAGGATGTCCTGACAGAGGAGGAGAAAGAGAGAATGACGAGCGTTGAGGTACAGGTCGCTGACAGCCGAGTGGTTGCCAAGGGCATGGGAGCTCAGAAAGAGATTGTTGCCACGCGGGCTGGTGTGGAACTGCGGATACGAAGAGATGAGACCGGCAAGTGTGTCGTGTGCGCCAGCGGGAGGGATAAGGGCAAAGCCGAGCTGACTGAGATGGCTGAGGCGTTCGCCGCCAAGGTGACCCAGGTATATGTTTACAACAAGATAATGAACGAGCTTCATGCCAGGGGCATGAAGGTTGCCAATGAGGAAGTGATGAAGGACAAGAGCATCAGGATAAACGTCAGCAATGAGGTCGACTAACCATGGCGAAGCACGAAGTGGAAATCACAATATCAGCGAAGGGCGAAGTAAGAGTTCACGTGAGAGGGGCGAAGGGTAAGGCGTGTATGGAGTACGCCAAGTGGCTGACAGAAGTGGTGGGGCGGGTGAAGGACCAGAAACTGACGAGCGAATACTATGAGCCGGACACCAAGGCGGCGATCAAACTCCAGCAGAAGCTTCACAACATCGAAGAGTAGGTCAGATGCAGTGCAGGCAGTGCAAATTCGAGAACATGCCGGGGCTTGACCGGTGTTTTCAGTGTGGTGCCGTGCTGAAGGATGAAGTAGCCGTTGATGTGCATCCGCCAAGGATGCCGGGTTGGCAGGCGCCGTTGAGAAATGTTGGCCGCTGGGTCAGGACACGGCGGGCAGGGGGCGCAGGGCGCGAACAGGCTCCGGAAACAGAGGCACGCACCGACGCGTATATGGAGGGGGCCGAGATAGTTCTTGTGGCGGTCTTATCCATAGTGCCCGGATTCGGGCATATTGTCAGACGGCAGTTTGACCGCGTATGGTGGCAGGTGCTGCTCTGGATGGTGCTGGCAGGGATGGCAATATATGCGTATGGAAGTGCGTATGGATACCTGATGTTCGGGCTGGCTGCGGGCCTGCACGCGCGAATCGCAGTCCACTGGCCGGATGAGGAGGAGCTGAGAGGATTCAAGCGTCTCGGAGTCATGATCGCGATGTTCATCGTGGCTGCCGTGGCGTACAGGGTGGTTTTCCACGCCGTTGTGGATGGCAGGCTCATATGGGCACGTACTCCAATTGCCGTAGAAGGCAGGAACATACAGGCTGGGGATATGCTGCTGGCCAGGAGGAGATTTGACCCTCAGGACGTCCGGCCGGGAAACTTGCTGGTGGTGGATCTGCCGAGGTTATTGGTTGGTCAGGCACACGGTGGGCCATTTGTCCAGACAGGCGTCGTGGTCCAGGTAATAGGAACAGCAGGTGACACTGTCGAGGTGCACGGTAACAGCTTCTCGCTGAACGGCAGCGAACTGGATATCGCACAGTATGCATATCCGGCATGGCTGCAGGGTCGCGAGATGTCGACCGTGGTGCCGATGGGGCGCCTGTTCATCAGCGCCGAATACCAGGTCCGCGGCAATGTGGAGTTCGACAACCGGATCGCCCTGCAGGCCTGCCTGATAGATGAGAGCAATGTCAAGGGCATCGTCTTCATGCGTTGGCTGCCATTCTCAAGGCGCGGATACCTTGCGGAGTAGAGATGTCACGATTTAGACAGCTTGAGTTCGATGAATCGTTCGAAGAGCCGAAGGGCAAAGATGAACAGCGTGGTACGCCTGTCCGCGACGAGAAGTACTTTCATGACCTTGCTGTTCAATTCTGGCTTGGCGGAGACTATGAGCTCGCGCTTCGGAACTACTCTCGAAGCTTGGAGGTTCGCGCGACGTTTCTCGAAGGGTGGTCAGGCCAGGTGAGAATGCTTATTGAACTTGGTGAATACGCTGAAGCCCGCAAATGGGCTGATAAGGCAATGGATCTCTTTCCGGAACATCCCGATCTCCTTGCAGCCAAGGCGGTAGCCGCGGCCAGGGACGCAATGTGGCAGGATGCGATGGCATGCTCGGATGCGGCGATAGGGAAGCCGAATGCAGGCGCACGTGTCTGGATGTCACGGGCCGAGGTGCTATCGCTTAGGAACAGAGCAGTTGCGGAGACCTGTATAACCAATGCTCTGAGCATGGCTGGCGCGCTCAAACCGTTCATTCATCTCGAGAGCGGACGGCTGCTCATGCGGACGGGGAACTACTACGCGGCGATAGAGCATCTGAATCTTGCTGTGAGACTGCTGCCAAGGTCTGCTCTTGCATGGCTGGAATTGGGCAAGTGCCAGATGGCTCTGGGGAGAGATGAAGCGAATGTGACGCTTGAGCAGTGCCTCAGGCTCAGACCCGATTGGGATGAGGCCAGGATCATGATCGGCCGCCCGCAAGGCTGGCTCCGGCGATTAAGAGCGAGAATCTTTGGAAGGTGAAATATGCCGATAACAGCAGAGATGCAGAGAATACTAAGTCTTGCAAGACGTGCGAACGCATCCGACATACATATAGTGGCAGGCCTTCCGCCGCTGTTCAGGGTGAGCGGCGAAATCGTACTGGCCGAGGCTCCCGCTCTTTCCAGGGATGATACCAAGCGACTGACCATGGACCTTCTGAACGAGGAGCAGAAAAACGCCCTTGAGAAGAACTGGCAGCTGTGCTGTTCTCTCTTTGACAACCGGCTGGGCCGCTTCCGCGTGTCCGTTTATTACCATGCGTCCAATCCAGAGATGTCCATAAGGGCGGTAAGCCACCTTATACCGACCCGCGACCAGTTGCATCTTCCCGAGCAGATCGACGACCTGACCCGCCTGACCACCGGCCTGGTGCTCGTTACCGGCCCCACCGGAAGCGGCAAGACGACCACCATGAACTACATGATCGACGTGATCAACAGCGAGCGAAGATGCAAAATAATCACGATCGAGGACCCTGTGGAGTATGTACATGCTCAGAAGCGCTCCGTGATAGTCCAGCAGGAGCTCTATTCGGACGTGAAGACCTTCGGCAGCGCGCTGGTACATGTCTTGAGACAGGATCCCGACGTCATTTGCGTGGGCGAGATGAGAGACCACGACACGACTGAAACAGCGCTGATGGCTGCTGAGACGGGGCACCTTGTCATAGCCACGTGCCATACTCCAAGTGCGACGCAGACGGTGGAGAGGATAGTCTCACTATTCCCGGGCGACCAGCAGGCCCAGATAGTGACCCAGCTGGCCAACTGCCTGCAGGGTATCGTCGCGCAGAGGCTTCTGGGCCGGGCAGACAAGAAGGGACAGATCCTTGCGACGGAGTTGATGCTCGTCAACGCCGCGGTTAGGAACCACATTAGAGAGAAAGAGTTCCATCTGCTCGTGAACGTGCTTCAGACCGGTCGTCGCCAGGGGCTTCATACGATGGATGATTCCGTGCTGGAGCTTTATCAGCAGGGTGAGATAACATACGAGACAGCTATAACGAACGCGCGAGATCCGTTGGCACTGAAAGACAAGATGCATCGCGCAGCCGCCGGCGAA
>Ga0068714_10004041_pt1 | contig 16794 bp, 17 predicted proteins | sample MTBNYHSulfiMetaG_FD_62988 | JGI IMG/M metagenome (GOLD analysis project Ga0068714, IMG submission 62988) | Enrichment culture microbial communities from rom New York Harbor, USA that are MTBE-degrading - MTBE-NYH (New York Harbor Sulfidogenic)... | ecosystem: Environmental > Aquatic > Marine >...
CCTTGTGTCTTTACCGCCGCCTGGGCTGCCATCCCTTTCCCTCCTCTGCTGGGACCACGGTTCTCCGACCGAAAAAACCAGGCCCGGGTACGAGGCCTGGGGCGGCCCCTCCTGGACGGAGCAGCGGTCCGGCACCCAACCCGGATTTTTTAATCGGATGATGGAGAAACATCCGGAACCTTTTCTCCTCCTGGAAACTAGCTTTTATCTAATACAATATATGTGCCAATTTATTACAAGATGGTACTATTTCTAATATTCATCTATAATATCAGATAGTTGAACAAATTAAGGAACCGGTCGGGATCCAGGGGCCGGCCGAAAACAGTCCAGGTTCCTGGATTATGTCCGAAAAATCCGGACGTCTGTCCAAAAAACCAGGACAGGGCCGACCCTCCCTGAGGACCGCCGAAGGGGGGAGAGGGGGCCACCCGCCGGAGGCTGGTCCGGGGAGGTTGGGGCGGACGGTCCGGTCTCTTCCGGCCCGGGAGGGGATGGGGAGACCCCGGGCGGGTATCCGGGACCCTCCCCTCAAGGGCCGGCCACGGCCCCAGGGTGGGGAGGAGAAGATGAAGGGGGGTCTTCAGGCCAGGGTCAAGGAGGGGAAGGGAAAGGGGGCCCGGGATCTGCTTCCGGCCGGCGGCCGGGGTTGTCTCCGGCCCTGGGACGGAAAGATCCGCCCCGGTGGGGGCGGATCGAGGATAGAGCTCTGGAGCCCGGGCTAGCTGACCTGCTTCTCCACCACTCCGGAGCGGAGGCAGCGGGTGCAGATCTTGATCCGGCCCTGGGTGGTCCGGATGGACTGGAGATTGGGGTTGAACCGCCGCTTGGTCTTGTTGTGGGCGTGGCTGACGTTGTTGCCGGTCTGGTGCCGCTTCCCGCAGATGTCGCATACCTGGGACATTTTCTCACTCCTCGACCCGGACGCACCGGAATGGCCTCCGGGTGTTCAACTCGGACAAGGATGTCTCTATACACTAGTTGCCGGCCCAAGGCAAGCAGATTGGAAGCGGTTATTGAACCTCGCCTCGGGCCGGACGGGCCGGGGAGGGCCTTTCCCCCGGCCTACTCGTTCTCCAGGATGGTGCTCATCCCCATCCCGCCGCCGACGCACAGGGTGGCCAGCCCCAAGTCCAACCCCCGCCTCTTCATCTCGTAGAGGAGGCTGATCATGATCCTGGCCCCGGTGCAGCCCACCGGGTGGCCCAGCCCGATCCCCGAGCCGTTGACGTTGGTGATCTCCCGGTTCAGGCCCAGGTTCATCTCGCAGGCCAGGTACTGGGCGGCGAAGGCCTCGTTGAGCTCGATGAGCTTGAGGTCGGTGAGCTTGAGCCCGGTCTTCTCCAGGGCCTTTTGGGTGGCCGGAACCGGACCGTAGCCCATGTACCTGGGGTCCACCGCGGCCACGGCGTGGCCGACGAACCTGGCCAGGGGTCGGGCTCCCAGCTGGGCCGCCTTGGCCCGGCTGGTGACGACCACGGCCGCGGCCCCGTCGTTGAGGCCCGAGGAGTTGCCGGCGGTGACCGTGCCGTCCGCGGCAAAGACCGGTTTCAGCTTGGAGAGATCGTCCATGGTCAAGCCCGGCCGGATGTGTTCGTCCTCCTCCACCAGGGTGACCTGGCCCTTCCGGCCCGGGATCTCCACCGGGACGATCTCCTCCTTGAACCGACCCTCTTTTTGGGCCGCCTCGGCGTTGTGGTGGGACCGGACGGCGATGACGTCCTGCTCCTCCCGGGGGATGTTGTACTTCCGGGCCAGGTTCTCGGCCGTCTGGCCCATGATGTAGCCCTGGCCCTTCTCCAGGAGGTTGGACCCGGAGTAGAGCAGCTCCCACATGGAGTCCATCATCTGCCCGTGCTGAAGCCTGGCCCCCCAGCGGGCCGCGGGCAGGACGTAGGGAGCGTTGGACATGGACTCGCAGCCGCCGGCCAGAACGACCTCCGAGTCGCCGGCCATGATCTGCTGGGCCCCGAAGATGACCGCCTGCATGGCCGAGGAGCACTGGCGCTGAATGGTCGCCGCCGGGACCTCCACCGGAAGGCCGATGGACAAGGCCGCGGTCCGGGCCGTGTTGGCCTCGTCCGGGGCCTGGATGCAGTCCCCCAGAATCACGTCGGAGAGCTGGCCGCCCTCCACCCCGGCCCTTTCCAGGGCGGCCTTCATGGCCACCCCGGCCAACTGGTGGGCCCGGAGCTTGGCCAGGGAGCCCCCGAACCGGCCGATGGGGGTTCTGGCGCAACCGATGATCACTATATCGTTATCCTTTTTCATCTGAGGCTCCTTGGCTTGGGACTGAGAGTACCGTTCGGACAAACCAAGATCTTATAGCAGATCGGGAACGGCCGGCCAAGCCCTCTCCCCAGGGGCCCCCCCGGGGAGGGCGAAGACGTGATAAGATGTTTTCAGGCTTGAAACAGCCCCGCGATCAAGTCAGGAACCGGTCCTGGGGCTTTCGGTCGATCCCAAGGAAGAGGATGGGGATGATGAAGACCGCCAACCCGGTCAAGATCATATAGCTATGGACGACCCGGAGCTCGCCCCTCCTCCCCCTGGGACGGTGAGGAGAGGCCGAGAGCTCCCGGGAGAGGAGTGAGATGGACTGGCCCTTCCCCACCTCCCCCGCCCTGGCCCTCCTGGCCCTTCTGGGCGTTTTTGTCCTCGGCCTGGCGGTCTTTCAGGCCGCCCTCCTTCTGGCCCGCCGGCTGACCGGGGAGGCACGGGAGGGGCTGTTCCGGACGGCCCTGGACCGCCTGGCCGAGCCGGGGAGGCTCCTCTTTCCGGTCCTGATGGTGGCCCTCACTCTGCCCGGGGTGGGGTTGGGCCCCGCCCTGTCCGCCCTTCTCCGGCAGGCCCTGAGCCTGGCCGTGATCGCCGCCCTGGCCTGGCTCCTGTCCAGACTGGTGGGCCTGGCCGCGGAGCTGGTTCTCCGCCACTACAAGGTCGAGGTGGAGGACAACCTCCTGGCCCGGCGGGCCCACACCCAGATCGGGGTCATCCGCAAGATCGCGGTGGTGATCGTCTGGGTGGTGGCCCTGGCGGCGATGCTGATGGTCTTCGACCGGGTAAGGCAGCTGGGGGCCAGCATCCTGGCCTCGGCCGGGATCGCCGGGATCATCATCGGCCTGGCCGCCCAGAGGTCCATCGGCGCCCTCCTGGCCGGGCTCCAGGTGGCCCTGACCCAGCCGGTCCGGATCGACGACGTGGTGGTGGTCGAGGGGGAGTGGGGCCGGATCGAGGAGATCACCCTGACCTACGTGGTGGTCAGGATCTGGGATCAGCGCCGGTTGATCCTGCCCATGACCTACTTCATCGAAGAGCCCTTCCAGAACTGGACCAGGGTCTCGGCCGAGCTGCTGGGGACGGTCAACCTCCACCTGGACTACTCGGTCCCCCTGGAGCCCCTCCGCCGAGAGCTCGAGGCCCTCCTTTCCCGCTCCCCCCTTTGGGACGGCCGGGTCTGGAGCCTCCAGGTGGTCGGAGCCTCGGAGCGGACCATGGAGCTGAGGGCCCTGATGAGCGCCAAGGACGCCTCCGCCGCCTGGAACCTGCGCTGTGAGATAAGGGAGGGATTGATAACCTTTATCAGGGAGAAGTATCCCCGGGCCCTGCCCCGGCTCAGGGCCGAGCTGGAAGGCCCGGTTCCGGGCCGGCCCGACTAACCCGAAGATTTCCTGAAGACCGTTCAAAAGGGAAGGTAATAGAAAGGTAATTCAAATAGTTGAGGTAATCTGAGGACGGTTTTAAACGGTGCCAGTTTGTCCCTTTCGCCCCGTGGGAAGAATTTGGCGGTCTTCACTCCCGTCGGGGTGTATAGACCAAGCCGATTTGGCTGCATCTGCTGCGCCCAAGGGACCCTCGCCAGAGGGTGACTATCGCTTCCAAGTCCCGCGCCTTGCATCTGCGGCCAACTTAGGCAAGTGAAATATCCGGGCTAACCCACCCTCCGGGGCAATGGGGGGATGATGATGAGTGGTGGGGTGGGTAGGCCTGGGAGTCGAACCGCTTGTGCCTTCGGCACCCGGACAACAAGTTGTCCGGGCTAACCGGCACCTGGGAGTCGGTTGGCCACAGAACACTCCACGACCCCCTGGGCTTTAAGGCTCATGAAAAATCCGGGTTAATCCCCCAGGAAGCGGCGGACCTCCGCCGAGAGCCCCTGGGCATCCACCTCCAGGACCGTTAGCCCCGCCTCCATCAGCATCGCCGCGGCCACCCCCGTGGGCCTCGGGCCGCCGTCGGAGCCTTCGCCCCATCTGGAGCCGCAGGAGGGGCTGTTCTTCCGCAGGAGGGCCGCCCGGGCCCCGCTCAGCCGGGCCAGGCCCAGGACCGCCCGGGCACCCTTGATGAACTCCCCGGTCCGGTCCCCCCGGGGATCGACCACCCTGGCCTCTCCCCGAAGGACCGCCCACCCGTCGGCGGCCTGACCGGTCTTACGATCGACGATGGAGCTGGGCGGCCTGGGGACGGGCAGCCCCCCCAGCTGCTCGGGGCAGACGGGGATCCAGGCCCGCCCTTGAAGAAGTCGAACCAGCTCCCGGTTGGCCTCCTCCCGTCCGTCGTAACGGGCCGGGAGGCCGACCAGGCAAGTAGAGACCAGGATGGGCCCGACCGGTCCGGATGGAGGGTCAGACATAGGTGACCGGGGGCTGGCCGGCCTCGGCCGGCTTGACCTCGCCGATCACCCAGGCCTGCTCCCCGGTCCCGGAGATCCGGTCCAGGACCTCCTGGGTCCGGTCGGGCCGGACCACCATCACCAGGCCGACGCCGTTGTTGAAGGCCCGCCGCATCTCCTCCCGGCTGATCCGCCCCTTCTCCTCGAGGATCTTGAAGATGGGGGGGATGGGCCAGGAACCTTCCCGGATCTCGACCCGGCAGGCCTGGGGCAGGATCCGGGGCAGGTTGTCGGTCAGGCCGCCGCCGGTGATGTGGGCCATCCCGGCTATCTCCAGATCCCTGAGCAACCCCCGGACCACGTTGGCGTAGATCTTGGTCGGCTTCAGGAGCTCCTCCCCCAGGGTGCAGTCCAACCCGTCCAGCTTATCCTCCACCTTCAGGCCCAGCTCCTCGAAGAAGACCCGCCGGACCAGGGAGAAGCCGTTGGAGTGGAGGCCGGAGGAGGCCAGCCCGATGAGCTGGTCCCCCACCCGGATGATGGAGCCGTCGATCACCTTGTCGTTGTCGACCACCCCCACGGCGAATCCGGCCAGATCGTACTCCCCCGGCTTGTAAAGCCCGGGCATCTCGGCCGTCTCGCCCCCCAGGAGGGCCGCCTTGGCCTGGCGGCATCCCTCGGCGATGCCGGAGACGATCTTCAGGGCCTGATCCTCGTCGAGCTGGCCCACGGCCAGATAATCCAGGAAGAACAGCGGCTTGGCCCCCAAAACGATGATGTCGTTGATGGACATGGCCACCAGGTCGATCCCCACAGTATCGTGCTTGGCGGTCATGAAGGCGATCTTGAGCTTGGTTCCCACCCCGTCGGTGGCCGAGACCAGGACCGGCCTCTCGTACTCCTCGGCGTTGAGGGAGAAAAGGCCTCCGAAGGCCCCGATGTCGGTCAGAACACCCGGGGTGAAGGTCCGTTTGACCAGGGGCCCGATGGATTTGACGAAGCGGTTGGCCGCGTCTAGGTTGACACCCGCCTCGGCATAGCGGTCGGATCTACGCATCTCACACTCCTGGAGTCATCAAACGATAAGGGATCAATAGTTATCCGCATCATGGGGATTATGATACCAACCCAAGGATAGCATGGCCGGGCCGCCGTTTCCACCACCAAGGCGAGCCCGGACGTTTCCCCGGCCAGGCGGCCAGGGGGGCCATCTCCTGAGGGTGACTCTTGATTTCTCAATTTTTATCAAAGACATATGTTTCAAGCATGGTTCCGGGCCGAAGGGGATCGCCGCCGGTTCAGGTCAGGGGCAGGAGGCTGAAGACCGTCACCGTCCAGACCGAGTGGGAGATGACGTTGGCCGTCAGATTGGACCAGCGCCAGTACATCAATCCCCAGAAGGCCCCGGCCACCGCGGCCGCCCCGATGAGCATGAAGTTCAAGGTCCAGAGGTGGACCCCGGCGTAGAGGGCCGCGGCCAGGAGCCAGGCCTTGGCCCCCCCCAGCCGGGCGCTCAGCTGGCCCTGGAGGAAGCCCCGCCAGTAGACCTCCTCGGCCGGACCGGTGACCAGCAAGAGGAGGAAAGGGATCAGCCGGGGGTTGAAGCCGGGTCCCAGACCATAGATCCCCCCGATCTGGTCCGAGGCAAAGGGGAAGAGAAAAATGGAGATCCGGCGGCCCAGCCAGAAGATCAGGTAGAGGACCACCGCCGAGGCCAGGCCCAGGCCCACCGTCCCCAGATCCAGCCGGCTCCGGCGAAAAAGCCCCGGCTGGAAGATGAGGGCCGTCAGGGCCAGCAGGGCGGCCGAGAGGGAGATCTTGATCCAGAAGCTGGGCCCGCCCAGGCGGAAGGAGAAGAACCAGAGGCCGGAGGCCAGGACCAGGGTCAGGCAGATCTGGGCTGGGCTGACCCGGCCTGGGCTCAAAAGAGGTTGCCCAGAACCAGGGAGGCCACCAGGAGAACCCCGAAGCTGGTGTCCAGCTTGGCGGTCTGGGCGTCCATGTCGTCGGGGACGTTGACCTTGACCGCCCGGACCAGCGGCAGGGCCGCCGGCAGGGAGAGGAGCACGATCAGGGACCAGATCGGCAGCGGACCCAGCAGGGCCATGATCGAGACGGCCAGGTAGGCCAGGCCGATAAGCCCGATGAACAGCTTCAGCCCGTTCTTCTGGCCGATGAGGACCGGCAGGGTCTTGATCCGGCTCCGGTCGTCGGTCTCGATGTCCCTGATGTTATTGGCCAGCAGGACCAGGGCCACCAGCGCTCCGAAGGGGACCGAGACCAGCAGGGCGGAGGGGCTGAAGGACTGCCGCTGGACGTAGTAGGAGCCCAGGACCATCAGCGGCCCCCAGAGGAGAAAGACCCCGAACTCGCCCAGCCCCTTTAACTTGTAGCGGAGCGGCGGACCGGTGTAGGTCCAGGCCCCCAGGGCCCCCAGCAAACCCAGAACCAGGACCCCCACCCCCCTGGTGGCGGCCAGGTAGAACCCGATCAGGGCGGCCAGGCCGTAGAAGGTCAGGACCACGGCCATGAACGGCCCGAAGGCGATTCTGCCTTCCAACAGGGGGTGGGGCCGGTAGGCGGCGGTGGAGGTGTCCGGCTGGTCCACCCCGGTCCTGACGTCGAAGTAGTCGTTGGTCATGTTCCCGGCGGTGTGGAGAAAGACTATCCCCAGGAGGGTCAGGAGGTAGAGGTCCCACAGGAACTCTCCGCCTTCCACCGCGGCCAGGGCCGCCCCCACGCTGACCGAGATGGCCGACATGGACAGCGACCAGGGACGGGTGGCCAGAAACCAAACCTTGGCACGGCTCATCGTCTTTTCCCTGTTGGAGAAGCAAACGGTCCCCGGCCGGGGACCGGCGCCTGGCCCCGTCCGGTGGACGCGGCAGTATATATAGCGGGCCCGGGTCCTGTCAAGGGAAAGGGGGCCGGCCTTCCGCGGCCAGGCTTGGGAGGGGGGCGGGCTAGACCGGGCTGGGGGCCCTGGCCTCGGCCGGGTCGGTCAGGGGCCGGCTGGCCAGGGCCCTCCCGGCGACCTTGTTCCGCCCCGCGGCCTTGGCCTGGTAGAGAGCCTGATCGGCCGCGGCCACCAGCTCCTCCGCTCCCCCGGCGCCGTTGGGGATCTTGGTGGCCACCCCCAGGCTGACGGTCACGGCCTGGTCGTCCACGGACTCCGGATGGGGCAGGCCCAGCCCCTCCACGTTGCCCCGCATGGCCTCGGCCAGCTCCAGGGCCCCTGAATGGCCGGTGTTGGGCAGTATTCCGACAAACTCCTCGCCCCCGTAGCGGGCCAGGAGGTCGCCCGGCCGGCGGGCGGTCTTATCCAGGGCGGCGGCCACCTGCTTCAGGCACTCGTCGCCCTGCTGATGGCCCAGGTGATCGTTGTAGGGCTTGAAGTGGTCGATGTCGATCATGACCAGGGAAAGGGGCTGCTGCTCCCGCCGGCCCCGCCGCCACTCCTGATCCAAAACCTCCTCGAAGTAGCGCCGGTTGGCGATCCCGGTCAGGGAGTCCACCACCGACAACCGGCGGAGCATCTGGTTGGCCGCGGCCAGCTTCTGGGTAAGCTCCAGGAGATCCTGCTCCCGGGCCTTGCGCCGGTCCCGCTCGTCCTTCAGGGAAAGGGCCGACCTGATCCTGGCCCCCAGCTCGATCCGGTTGACCGGCTTGACCAGGTAGTCCATGGCCCCGGCCTCGAAGGCCTCGGTGAGGCTGGCCAGGTCGTCCTTGGCGGTGATCATGATGATGGGGATGTCGGCCAGCTGAGGAAACTTGCCGATCATCCGGCAGGCCTCGATGCCGCTGATCACGGGCATCATGATGTCCAGCAGGATCAGGTCGACCTCCGGGTCCTCATGGAGGAGGCCCAGGGCCTCGGCCGCGGTCTCGGCCAGAAGGAGGTCCTGGTGGCCCTCCTTTCTGAGGATGGCCTCCAGGGTCACCCGGTGGAGCTCGGAATCATCGACCACCAGAATCCGCACTCAGGCCCTCCTTCGGCCTCCAACCGAGGCCCGTTGGATCGTACCAAAGGGCTCCCGCCCGGACAACAGGAATATTATCCGGTTCTGGGAGAGACCGGCCGGCCGGGCCCGCCCGCCCCGCCGGAGCCACGGCTCCCGGGGCCGAAGGGGAAGGGCTCATCAGTAAGCTGGTAAATGAAAAATTAGGCGGTTTGACCCCCGGGACCGGCCCGGGAGAAAGGCCGCCGGACCATTTTCGGGCAACCCGGCCGCCCGCCGCCCGGAAGGCCGGGTTTGAAGGCGGATCGCCGCCGCCTCCCGACTCCGCGGGTCCGGCCGGTCCGGAAAGGGGGCTCAGCCGACCTTGATCTTGGTCGCCCGCCGGGGCTCCTTCTCTTTCTCCACCTGCTCTATCCGGGTGTCGATGAGCGACCTGAAGGCCTTCAGCACCTCGGCCTCGGCCTGGCGGAGATGGCGGAAGAAGTCCGGCTGGCCCTTGCGGCCCCTGCCCCAGAGGCGGTTCAGGGCGCAGAAGGGGCACTCCCCGGGGTAGCCCTCCCCGGCCCGTCCCTCCTCCCGGCAGCTCTCCCCGGGGTCCTCGGAAACCTTTTGCTTACGCTTTTCCTCGGGCATCGCAACCCCCAAAGTCTACAACCAGCTCTTCACCCTCCAACCTGGCCCCTTGAGGAGTCTGGAGGGCGAAGGACCGGGGAAGGATGACGTTCTTCCGGAAGTTGCCGATCCTGATGATCAGCTCCTCCCCGACCTTGGTCAGGTCCACCTCCTCCTTCTGGACAAAGGGCAGGTGGAGCCGGACCTGGTCGGTCCCGTTGCGCCTCAGGAAACGGTAGGAGGGCTGGAGGTGAAGGACCCGGGCCGGGTCCTCCCCGGCGAAGAGCCGCCGGCCCATCTCGGCCAGCCGCTCCAACCCCAGAACCTCGCGCTCAAAATAGGGCACCTCGAAGATCGGCACCGGCTGGAAGAAGGTCTTGGCCAGCTCCAGGTACTCCTCCTGCTGCTTCCGCCACCCCTTCAGGTACTCCCCCTCCACCTCCGGGGGAAAGACCCGGTTGATGATGATGGCGTCCACGTTGAGCTCATGAAGGCTGAAGAACATGAAGGCCCGCTGGGTCTCCTTGAGAACCATCTTCTCCGCCTGGGTCACCAGGCGGGCGGTGGTGATCCGGGGATCAGTCAGGTAGGAGTCCACCCCCTTCAACCGCTGGTGGAGCTTCTCCACCCCGGCGAAGTACTCGTCCGGCGGGAGGGGGACGTCGATCACCCGCTTGGCCACGGGCCGGATCAGCTTGGCCATCTGCCTTTCCAGCTTGAAGATCTTGGCCATGTACCATTCCAGGGTCTTGGGCAGGCTGACAAAGCGGAGCGACTCGGCGGTGGGGGCGCAGTCCAGGATGATCAGATCGTAGGCCCGCCTCTTGACGTAGCTGTTGATGTACAGGAGCCCGCTGATCTCCTCCATTCCGGGGAGGATGGCCAGCTCCTCGGCCAGGACGTCGTCGATCCCGCTGGCGTTGAGGAGGATGGAGAGGTAGCGGTGGACCTCGCCCCAGTTCTTGGTGATCTCCTCCTGGACGTCCAGCTCCTGGATCCAAAGCCTCTCCGCCACCTCGATGGGCCGGCCCTTGTTCTTGTCCATGAGGGTCCGGTCCAGGTCAAAGGCGTCGGCCAGGGAGTGGGCCGGGTCCAGGGACATGACCATGGTCCTCAGGCCCCGCTCGGCGGCGATCAGGCCGCTGGCCGCGGCCACGCTGGTCTTGCCCACCCCGCCCTTGCCGGCGTAGAGGATGATCCGGGACTGCTCTTTTCCGCTCTCATTCATAAGCCCCAGTATACGCGACCTGACGGCCCGATCCAAGGGCAACCGGCGGTCGTTGGGGTCACGGGCCCGGCCGGAGCTCCCCCTGGGTCAGAGACCCTCTGCCAGGACCGCCCTGACCGGCGAGGCCTCGGCGCCTTTAAGCTTGAGCGGCAGGCAGATGAGGAGGTAGTCCCCCGGCTCCACCCCGGCCAGGTTGACCCCCTCCAGGATGGGGACCCCCGCCTGGAGGAGGGTCCGGTGGGCCGGCAGGTCGGCTTCCTCCGGCGGGTCCACCGAGAGGCAGTCGATGCCCACCAGGCCGGCCTTCAGCTCCAGGCAGACCCGGGCCGCCTCCGGGGAGAGATAGACGTAGTCGGGGCTGTACCGGCCCGAGGCGGCCAGCCCGGAGGTGGAGTTGCGGGTCTTGAAAAGGAGAGCCCGGCCGGCCCTCCTCTCAAGCCCCTCCAGGGCCGAGGCCGGCACCGCCCGGGGGTGGTCCACGGCCACCACCCTGGCCGGACAGACGAAGGTCTCCAGGGGGAGCTGATCGATCCGGGCCCCGCCGGGGATGAGGTGGGAGGGGGAGTCGAGGTGGGTCCCGGCGTGGAGGCTCAAGGCCAGGGCCGTGAGGTCAAAGGGGTCGCCCCGGGCCAGGGCCTTCAACCTGGTCAGGACCAGCTCGGGATCGCCGGGGTAGGCGGCCTCCTCCTCCCCCAGGCGAAGGCTGATGTCGTGGAGCTTAAAAGGGCTGGAGAGGCCCATGGGCGGGCCCGGTCACTGGCGCCTCCACCGCTCGAGCTTTTCAAAGGCCTGATTGATGGCGGTGGAGATGTCCTCCAGGCGGAGCGGTTTGAGGAAGTAGTCGTCGAACCCGGCCTCCCGGCAGTCGGCCAGCTCAAAGAGGGAGGAGTAGCCGGTCATGGCGTACATGATGGCCATGGGCCGTTCCCGCTTGATCCTTCTGGCCAGCTCGACCCCGTCCATCCCCGGCAGCTTGAGATCCAGAAGCATTACCTGGAGGTTGCCCTGGCGGAGCCGCTCCAGAGCCTCCTCGCCGCTGGCCGCGGTGACCACCTCGCACCCGGACCGGCTCAAGGCTTCGGTCATCAGCTCGCGGATCGGAGCCTCGTCGTCAACCACCAGAACCCGTTTGGTCATTCCCCTCTCCCTCCCGGAGAGATCCGTGTTCCTGGACCAATGAAGACCATTTTGATTTTATTTAACCTATCGCGATATCAAGTGCCCGTCAATCGTTTCTGGCCATATTTTGTGTAAGGAAGGCCCTTGACTCCTTTCTGAAGGGGACCTAACAATAACCTAGCCTCCGTTGAGAACCTCACCCGGAAAACCAAGGGGGATAATGTGAGCCTCAACCTGGCCGGGGTCATCCCCCCGGTGGTCACTCCGTTCAAGGACGAGGAGCTGGACCTGGGAGCCTTCAAGGACAACCTGAGGCGCTGGTCCGCCCTGGGCCTGTCCGGCTACCTGGTCCTGGGCTCCAACGGGGAGAACGTCTTCCTGGACCAGGCCGAGTCCGACCGGCTCATCGCCGCGGCCCGGGAGCTCGTCCCCGCCGAGAAGCTGCTCCTGGCCGGGACCGGAGCCCAGTCCACCCGGGAGACCTCGGCCCGGACCCGCCGGGCGGCCGAGCTGGGGGCCGACGCGGCCCTGGTCCTGACCCCCTCCTACTTCAAGGGCCAGATGAGCCAGGCCAGGCTCCTGGACCACTACCGGCGGGTGGCCGAGGAGAGCCCGATCCCCATCCTGGTCTACAACGTCCCGGCCAACACCGGGCTGAACATGGGCCCCGAGCTGGTGGCTGCAATCGCCGAGCACGAGAACGTGGTCGGCTGCAAGGACTCCTCGGGCAACATCGGCCAGCTCTCGGAGATCCTCCGCCTGGTCCCGGAGGACTTCGCCGTCTTCGTGGGCAACGCCCCGGTCTTCTACCCGGCCCTGACCCTGGGGGCCCGGGGCGGGATCCTGGCCGTGGCCAACGCCGCGCCCGAGGTCTGCCTGGGCATCTACGACAGCTTCAAGGCCGGGAACGGGGCGAGGGCCCTTGAGCTCCAGCGGCTGATGACCCCCCTGGCCCTGATGGTCACGGTCAGGTACGGGGTGGGGGGGCTGAAGGCGGCCATGGACCTGGCCGGCTACACCGGCGGCGGGGTCCGCTCGCCCCTGGCCCGGCCCGAGAAGCCTGAGGTGGCGGCCGAGCTGGAGGGCGAGCTGAAGAAGATCGGCTCGGCCCTGGGCCGGGGGGAATGAACCCGGCCTGATCGCCTTCCCTTCCCCTCGGGAGCTTGAACCAGGCCCGGCGGCCTTGAAAAGGGCCGGGCCTGACCGGCGCGGCTCAGGCGATGTTCCTCTCCCCCAGGTTGCCGGTCATGACCATGGTTCCCAGCTCCTCGCTGGACAACCCCCGGGTCAGGCACTCCCCCACCTTCCGGCCGTTCTTCAGGATGGCCACCCGGTGGGCCACGGCCAGGACGTCCTCCATGTTGTGGCTGACGATGAGGATGGTCACCCCCTGGGAGTTGAGCTGCCTGATCAGCTCCAGGACCTGGGCCGTCTCCCTGACCCCCAGGGCCGCGGTGGGCTCGTCCATGATCACCAGCCCGGCCTCCCAGCGCAGCGCCCGACTGATGGCCACGGCCTGGCGCTGCCCGCCCGAGAGATCGCTGACCGGGCTCTCCATGTCGCCGATGTCCACCTTGAGGCGGGCCAGGTAGCCGGCCGAGGCCGCCTTCATGGCCTTTTTGTCCAGGACCCGGATAAAGGGCAGGAGGGAGGGCTTGGTCAGCTCGGCCCCGATGAAGACGTTCTGGTAGACCTGGAGCCGGGGGGCCAGGGCCAGGTCCTGGTAGATGGTGGCCACGCCCTTGGCCAGGGCGTCGGCCGGGGAGGAGAAGACGACCCCCTCCCGGTCCAGGTAGATCTCCCCGGAGGTGGGCCTCTCGGCCCCGGAGACCAGGCGGACCAGGGTCGATTTGCCGGCCCCGTTGTCGCCGCACAGGGCCAGGATCTCGCCGCCGCCGATGGAGAGGTCGACCCCTTGGAGGGCCTTGACCGCCCCGTACTCCTTGGTCAGGGAGCGAAGCCTGAGCCTCTCGATCACCTCGGCCATCTTCAACCTCCGCCCCGGCTGTTTCCGGTCCGGCCGGGCCCGGCCGCCGGGGCCCCCAGGGGGGCCCCGGCGGACCGGTTCAGCCTCGGCCTACCAGGGCCACTTACCTTCCTCGGGGACGTTGTGCTTGTCCACCAGGACCGCGTCCATGAGCATGTAGGGGCCTTTGACCAGTTCCTCCCGCTTGACCCCCTGGTTGACCATCTTGTCCAGGCACTCCACCGCCTTCCGGCCCATCTGCTCGAAGGGGATGGCCACCGTGGCCGTCATCAGGCTCTGGTCGTCGCGGATGCGGCGGAAGACCTCCTGGCCGCCGTCGATGCTGACCATGACGAGGTCGCCCTTCTTGATCCCCTGCTGGGTCAGGATGTCGTCGATGATGAAGGCCTGGGCGTCGAAGGAGGCCCAGACCCCCTGGAACTTGCCCTTTTCCTTGAGGGCCAGGGCCTCCATCCCGTTCTTGACGTCCTCCCGCCAGGACTTGGTCCGGGCCATGGTGTGGGTCCCGACGACCTTGACGGCCGTGTTCTCGGAGAGAACCACGTCCAGAACCTTGCCCCTGATCCGGCAGCCGGTGTGGCTCTCGAACCGCTGGGTGAGAATGCCGCCCTGGTAGTTCATGGCCCCCAGGAGGTAGAGGGCCGCCTGGGCCCCCACCTGGTACTCGTTGACGGTGATGTCGAAGAGGGTGTTGGCGCTGGTCCCGCTCATGACGGTGATGACCGGGACGCCGGCCTGCTTGGCGGCCACGAACTGGGCGTCGAACTCGACCGGCTTGCTCATGCACAGGATGATCGCGTCGACCTTGGCCTGGATCAGGTTTTCGATCTGGGCGGCGTGCTCGGGCAGGGTGCCCCTGGAGTTGAGGAGGGTCACCTCCCAGCCCTGGGCCTTGGCCGCGGCCTCGGCCGCCTGGGCCGTCCGGGCATGGGTTTCCGAGGACATCTGGAAGGCGACGATGCCGACCTTGAGCTTTTTAGCCCAGGCCGGGCCGGGAAGGACCAGCAGGCAGCCCAGGAGCAGGACGACCGGAAGAGCCGACATTTTTTTCAACCACATGACTCCAACCTCCTTGACTTGAAATTATTGGCCCGGGATTAAACATTGAAAGCCGCCTTGGTGATGGTGCTGGCCGAGAGGCTGACCGAGGCGACGATGATGATCCCCAGGACAATGTCCTGGGCGTAGTAGGGCGCCCCGATCAGGACCAGCCCGTTGCTCAGAATGCCGATGGTCAGGGCTCCGATAAAGGAGCCCAGGATGTTGGGCCGGCCCGGCTCGATCATGGTCATCCCCAGCAGCACGGCGGCCATGGTGGTCAGCATGAAGTCCCCGGCCGAGGTGGGGGCGGCCGAGCTCAAGGAGGCGGCCAGGAGGACCGCCGTGAACCCGGCCAGAAGACCGGACAGGGAAAGCCCCAGGACCTTGATCCGCTTGACCGGGATGCCCCCCAGGCGGGCGGCCTCGTCGGCCTCGCCGGTGAAGACCATGTGGATCCCCAGCCTGGTCTGCTTCATGACGAAGAGGGCCACCGCCGAGACCAGGATCATCCAGACCGCCAGGATGGGCAGGCCCAGGACCTGGCCCCGGCCCAGGAGGACAAAGGCCCGGGGCCAGCGGCCCACGTAGGCCACCCCCTCGGTAATCCAGAAGGCCGCCCCGTTGGCGATGGAGGCCATCCCCAGGGTGGCGATGAGGGAGGGGACCTTGAGCCGGGTGACGACCAGGCCGTTCAAGAGGCCGGCCGCCCCCCCGGTCAAGAGACCGCCCAGAATGGCCATCCAGATCGGGTGGTTGTAGTGGATCAGCCCGCCGGTGACCACCGTCGCCAGGGAGCAGACGTTGGCAAAGGACAGATCCAGCTCCGAGGTGGTCAGGGCAAAGGAGAAGCCCACCGCCAGGATGGTCAGGTAGCTGATCTGCTTGAGGACGGTGAGGAGGTTGCCGGCGCTCAAGAAGTTCTCGGCCGCCAGGGAGAAGAAGACGAAGACCCCCAGGCCGCCCAGCGCGGTGCCGTACCTTCCGATCAGGCTCTTTAATCTTTTCACCACCGCCGGCCCCTTCCTCGGGTTTGGTCCGCCAGGACGCCCTCAGCCCTCCAGGGACCTGACCCGGTCCATGAACTCCCTGGCCCGGGCCGGGTCCACCGGGTTGAGGGTCTGGCCTCCGGTCTTGATGGAGGTCCCGACGATGAACCCGTCGGCCGCCTGGGCCAGGGCGGCGATGTTGTCGGCCGAGACCCCCGTGCCCACCACCACCGGCGTCTCGGGGACCCCCTCGGCCACCCGGCGGATGAGGGACAGGTCGGCCTCCTGGCCGGCGGCCGGCCCGCTGACGCAGACCGCGTCGGCCAGCCCCAGAAAGACGGCCGCCTGGGCCACCTGGTCCACCGGCCGGGAGTCCAGGTTGACCGAGAACCCGGCCGTGACGTTGCAGATGACCCTGACCTCCTCCGCCTCCAGGCTCTTTCTCAGGCGCATCAGGGCCGGGGCGTCGGGGGTGTAGAAGCCCAGGTCGCCGACGTAGGTCCCGGAGAGGAAGCAGCGGATGAAGCGGCCCCCGGTGGCGTGGGCGATGGCCAGGGAGGCCAGGGGGTCCAGGAGCATATTGATCCCGTGGGGCAGGTCGACCCGGCTTTGGACCTCGGTGACCACATGGGTCATGGCCGCCACCACCTCGGGCCCCATGGTCGTCTGGTAGGGCATGTCCGACTCGTTGCAGTAGAGCAGGGAGTGGAACCCGGCCTCCTGGAGGATTCTGGCCTCCTCCAGGGCCTGGGAGACGATCCTCTTCATCCCCCCGTCGCGGTCGTAACGGGGGGTCCCCGGCAGGGCCAGGGTGTGGACCATCCCGATCATCAGCTTGGAGCGGTCGAAATCATGCTCAAAGAGGTTCTTCATGGATCGTCCTTTCTCCTTCTCATACGCCGGTCGCGGGCCGCCGGCCGAACTCCCTGGTCAGGTCGCGGGTCAGGGGGAGGAGGAGCCGCTGGGCCTCCCGCCAGGGCCGGTAGAGACGGTCGTAGAAGGCGGCCCGCTCATCCCGGGGCCGGAAGACCCGCTCCACCCGGGCCAGGGCCTCCTGGGCCCGGGCCAGGTCGGCGAACCGGCCCAGGCCGGTCAGGGCCACCATGGCCGCCCCCAGAAGCCCCGCCTCCGGGGCCCGGGTCCGGACCACCGGCCGGTTGAGGACGTCGGCCTTGACCTGGCACCAGAGGTCGGAGCCGGCCGCCCCGCCGCTGATCCGGACCTCCTCGCCGGCCCCTTCCCCGCCGGCC
>Ga0068714_10004042_pt1 | contig 16792 bp, 11 predicted proteins | sample MTBNYHSulfiMetaG_FD_62988 | JGI IMG/M metagenome (GOLD analysis project Ga0068714, IMG submission 62988) | Enrichment culture microbial communities from rom New York Harbor, USA that are MTBE-degrading - MTBE-NYH (New York Harbor Sulfidogenic)... | ecosystem: Environmental > Aquatic > Marine >...
TATTGATACTGAATCCCGATACCATTGTGCACGAGAGGTTCTTTGAATTCGCATTAAAATACATGAACCATCACCCGGATGTGGGGATCCTGGGACCCAAAATACTCGAGACGGACGGCGCCGTCCAGGGGTCTGCCAGGGCATTTCCCAATCTTCTGACTGCACTGTTCGGCCGGACATCCATGCTGAGCAGGGCCTTTCCAAACAATCCGATCACCCGCGAGAACATTCTCACCGGCAGATCGGACGGGGTCACGCCCATGGAGGTGGACTGGGTATCCGGGGCCTGTATGCTGGTCAGGAGGCAGGCGATTCAAGATGTGGGCTTCCTGGACGCCCGTTTTTTCATGTACTGGGAGGATGCAGACTGGTGCCGCCGAATGTGGCAAAATAAATGGAAGGTCATCTATTTTCCCTCCATTGCCATTACCCATTATGTCGGCGTCAGCAGTGAGAAAAATCCCCTCCGTTCCATTGTTGAATTTCATCGAAGCATCTACTATCTGTTCAAAAAGTATGCAGACAAGCCCCACTCCCTGCTGAGGCCATTTATCTTCTGGGGGCTGATCTATCGTCTTGCCTTTGTACTGGCCTCTCAAATATTTAGAAGGATGCTGCCTGCCCACGGAGGCCCTTCTCCATGGCATCCAGGGGCCGCCGCCAAACCTGTGGCAGAGCGCAAGATAAAGGTGCTGCGGTTTATCGCGCGCCTCAACGTAGGGGGGCCGTCAATTCACGTCTATCTTTTGTCTACCGGACTCCACAGCAATGGGTTTGAGTCCATCCTCGTAACCGGGAGAATATCGCCCCAGGAAGGGGATATGAGCTACCTGTTCGAGGGTTCGTCAGGAATCAGGCCTTTGATTGTCCAGGATTTGCAGCGGGAGATCAATCCAGCCAAAGACCTCAAGGCCTTTTTTCATATCCTCAAGATCCTGCGACAGGAAAATCCCGATATTGTTCATACGCATACGGCTAAGGCCGGCACGACGGGCAGGATAGCCGTAATCGTGCACAACCTGCTTGGCCGGAGGGATGTCCACACAGTTCATACCTTCCACGGGCATGTCTTTGAAGGGTACTTCAGTCCCGCGAAATCGCTTTTGTTCATCATGATCGAACGACTCCTTGCAAAATCGACGGATGTTATCATCGCCATCAGCAAGACCCAAAAAGAAGACCTGTCAACCCGATTTCGCATTGCACCAAGCGCCAGAATCAAAACCATTCCGCTCGGCTTTGACCTGAAGCCTTTTTTGGAGAGCAACGAACTCAAGGGACGCTTCAGGCGCTCACTTGGCCTCGAAGAGGCTACATTTCTTGTCGGCATCATAGGACGACTCGTGCCCATCAAGCATCATGTGATGTTTCTGGATGCCGCAGGCTTATTTCTCAAAAGAAATTCCGGGATAAGGGTCAAGTTTGTAATGGTGGGCGATGGCGAGCTCAGGGAAATGCTGACTGTTTACTGCGAACAGAAAGGGCTGACAGATCATGTGGTATTCTGCGGGTGGCGACGGGATCTTCCAGAGGTGTATGCGGACCTGGACGTCCTGGCCCTCACCTCCCTGAACGAGGGAACGCCTGTATCCATCATAGAGGCCATGGCTGCATCTACCCCTGTCATCGCCACAGATGCGGGCGGGGTTTTGGATCTGTTGGGCCCAAGGAATGGGGCGCCGGCATCCGGCGACTTTATCTTGTGCGAGAGAGGCCTGCTCTGCAAAAGAGGAGACGCCGCGGGGCTTGCAGAGGGCCTGACATATCTGGCTGGTAACCGCACCGCGGAAATGAAACAGATGGTCAGACGCGCACAATCTTTCGTCGAAACGTCCTTCTCCGCAAACCGGCTTGTGAACGATGTTGAAAGACTGTATCTTAACTTGATGAAGAGATATTCTCGAGATGGTTAGATATGACTTAATGAAACATGACAGACTCACGACAGAAGCCAACAGAAACAAACTGGCCTCCAACAAAAATTTGCTGCTGTGGTATGAGACACTCTATAATTACCAGTTCAACGATTTAGAGGACATCGCCGATATGTCCGTTCTCGAAATAGGGAGCGGCGCCTCGCCGCTAAAGATGTTTTACCAAAACGTAATCTCCAGCGATATATTGCCACTGAGTTACCTGGATCAGGTATTCGACTGCCACGAAATCGATCACATAGAGACCATAAAAGATGAGAGCTTGAACGTCATAACATTCACCAATGTCCTCCATCATCTTCGCGACCCTGTGCTCTTCCTGAGAAAGGCTGCTGTCAAATTAAAACCTCACGGCCGCATCATTATGACAGAACCCTTTTACTCTATCTTGTCGACTCTTATCTATCGCTGTCTCCATCACGAACCGTCTGATTTCACGATCGAAAGACCCTGTCTGCAAAATGCAGAAGGTCCTCTCACCTCAGCCAATATGGCCCTGCCTTACATGATATTTTTTACGGACAAAGGGTGGGAAAAACCATTGCGCCACCTCTATGACTACTCCACTAAAACCGTTTTATATTTTTCCGCAATTTCCTATATGGCCACCGGCGGCATATCCAAGAAAATACCTGTGCCCCACTTCCTTTATAAGGGCTTATTGAGGCTCGATCTTAAACTCGCGGCAGCCTTCCCGAGGCTTTTCAGCGCCTTCTTCATACTGACGCTCACCCGAAAATAGAACCTGAATCAGATTGCGCTCCTCGAGGTTTACCAAGCAGCGGCCGCCTGGATTTGTATCGATGGATGACCCTTCTGAAAAACATAGGCGGGTTACCCAAGGCGGCCTGACGGCCGCAACCAAACAGCGTTCTGCCCGCCCGTGGGGGTCTCTGCCCAAGGGCCGCAATAAAATGCGTTCATATCGTTCGGCGACCGCCCCCGGGCCCGGGATGCCGTTTATTGAAAGGCAGCAAGGAATCCCTATCCATGAAAGGGCGTCCTTGGGGCTTAAACAGACTGTATTTTAAAGCCCTGCTGCCGTTCACAGGAGCTCGATTCGGTTCTTGCAGCCCTTGGGCAGAGACCCCCACGGGCAAACTTTTTCGCACGTTGCGGAGAAGTTACGGACAAAGGGCCTAATCATATTTGCAAGGGGTCCGGAATCGAGGATTTTTCTGGATGAAATCACAAGGCCTTTCCTCCCTTCCTCATATAGCGGTGGCTTTCTGGCTTCTGTACGTCGGGATTTCTGTCTGGCAGTTTGCAGCCAGCAGTGTGCAGCCGCCCATTTACGACTCCCTCAACTACCTGCAGAAGGCCATGAATTTCTGGCAGGCCATAGAAAACAGGCAGATTTTCAACCCGTTGAATCTTGAACCCTCGGTCCGGCCCCCCGGCTCTATTTTGATGTCTTACCCGTTTGGCTTTTCCCCCAACTTTCACGGATTCCACTTTCGTTCTGTTTTTTTGCCGATTTTATTGATTGTTTCTGCTGTTTACCTGGTAGCAGGGGGCATGCGACCAAGACCCAAGGCCTGGTGTGTCGCGACAATCGCGGTCCTGTTCTCCTCCCTGCCCATGTTCTATCATTTCGATTTGAGCCAAGACATCCCCGGTCCGAGCCGATGGGGCCTGGTAGACAACTTCCAGTCCGGTGTTGCAGCCATGGCGATGGCGGCGGTCATACGAAGCATTGAAATGCAATCGCTACGATGGCTTCTGTTGGGCGTGCTCCTGGCCGCCTTTACCCTGTTCATCAAACCATCAGGGATCATGGTTATGGGGCTGACCGGCCTCATTTGGTTGATCCTTGTAGTTGTTGAGCGGCGCCGGCAATCCAGGCGTAACCCGGCCGACCCGGTCATTAAAAAATATGTGTTCACGGGCATCGCTTTTTTTGTGGGTGTCTATCTTCTCGCTGCTGCACCCTGCTTTTGGTCCCGTTATTTATCCAGTGCCAATCTTGATTTTGCCAAAAGGGCGCTGGAAATAATGAACGACGTTCTGCGTGTCGATCTATATGCCACTATTCTGGTGCTCCATATGTCTGTGGGGGTCGCTTTCTTGGTGTGGCTGATCGGCGTGATGATTCTGTGGGGCCGGGCTTTCCTTGCAAACAACCATGGCCGCTTATTTTCCAGATCCAAGGCAGCCGCCTTTCTCCTGAGCAGTTTGCTCATATGGAGCATGGGGGTCTGGTACTGGATGGATGTACAGAAAGGGGGCGCAGAAATCCGCTATTTTTATCCATTTCTGCTCATGGGCGCCATTTGTCTTCTCCCGCCAACCTTTTATCTAATATCATGTGCACCAAAAACCTTTAAATATTTTTTGGTAGTGGTCAGCGTCATACCATGCCTCAATATGGGCATTCTTCTGGCAGCGGGACCAGACCCGCCCCTTTTCTGGCAAAAAATCTCCGGGGTCAACGTCTCCGTGGGGCGAGACAGGGAGGAGGTAAACCAGGCCTATGATCTGCTCCACAACATACGAAAGGCAAATGAATCTCCAATCGTTTATTCATTTTCCGATGGTGTTGGGCCTTTTGTTTTTGAGAGTGTAGGTCTTTATGAAGTAACGGTACGACCAGGCCTGCCTACATTTGGCATAATCCGCCCTCTGGATTGGTTGCGTGGTTTTGCCGTCCGCATTGATGAGCTTCTGGACTCCGCCGACTACATCTTGATCCGGAAATATCATGATGAAAATGCAGTAGATTTTTTGTCGAGAAAGGCATTCGAATCCTTTGAATTGGAACAAAAGGCATTTCAGATTTGGCTGAGCACATTGGGTGAGGCTGACGGGGTCAAGACCGCATCCGAAGGCCCCACACTTCGGCTGCTTCGAATCGTTGAGAGGCCAATGCTTGACCGTGCAGTCGAAGCCTTTGTCGCCGACCATTCCTGGCGAACTGATTTTTTGCATGCGAATCCTCTCAGGTGGTGTACCGTCGACGCCCTATCGGCCAGTGACATTGCCTGGGCAATAGAAGGGATTGAATTTAGTGGAATATATAAAATTCACGCCTTATCAATTAACCGTCTCGAAAATGGCATCGGGATTGATGTGTGGTGGGAAGAGCTCAAGCACGAAAAGGCGAATCGCCAGCGCTCCCTTTTCTTTCATTTGACTGATTCATCCGGAAATGTTTTATATAATCAGCATGTTGCACTGTATCCCTATGATCCGCCGGATGAGAAGCGCACATGCCGGCATAGCTGCGCCACCTTTTATGTCCAACTCCCCAATCCAAGAATCGCTTTTCTGGCCTTCGGCATCTACCAGAGCAACAATACCTTCCTTTTACCCGACAAAGGAGAAACTGACTGGGATGGACAGCGAATATTGATCCCTTTGGAGAAATACACTGGTCCGGACCGTGAGAATGCCCTTTTTACGGCCGAAGAGGGTGAACCCCAACGATTTCCAAGCTAAAATTTCTCGAACCATCATGTTTGGCATGAAAAGATTCTTCTATCGGCTGCTTTACAAATATATCGCCATTTACATAAGGCCGGGTGACCGCCTTGTAGAGATTGACCCGACAGGCGACGTTGAATCTATGTTTCCTGATACTGCTGTCTTTTTTTCAGAGTCAGATCATGCCACAAAAGCATATGCCAGATTTCGTCATGTACGAAGTCCTGAGGAAATCAGGAAGATCTACCCCGATTATGTCCTTCTGAATGGAAATATCCACTACATAAGAGATATTCAATCCTTTCTAAAACAGATACATTCCATGTGCAATCCCGGCACCCGCCTTATTCTGACCTATTACAGCAGACTCTGGCAACCCCTTGCGCGATTGGCTACCATGATGGGTGTGAGAAGCAGGGCGCCCGAACAGAACTGGCTGGCAAAGGAGGACATTCAAAACCTGCTGGAGCTGACAGACTTTGAACTGGTGATGGACGAGAGCAGAATTCTTTTGCCGGTGAATATTCCGCTAATCAGCAGGCTGGCAAACAGATACATTTCTCCTTTGCCAGGATTTAGGGCCTTCAATCTCCTGCACATTGCCATTGCGAGACCCCGCGTCGATACCACCGGATGGAGGCCGTCCGTATCTGTGATTGTTCCTGCGCGCAATGAGGCAGGGAATATCGAAGATGTCGTCAAACGCCTCCCGGCGATGGGACCGGACGACGAATTGATCTTTATAGAAGGTAATTCAAGTGATAATACCTGGGGAGCCATTACACAGGTTAGAGACAAATATCCGGACAAAAAGATTGCAATCGCTCAGCAAGAAGGGAAGGGAAAAGGGGATGCTGTAAGAAAGGGCTTTTCTCTTGCATCGAAGGAGGTCCTGATGATCCTTGACGCGGACCTCACTGTCCCGCCTGAAAGTCTTCCGCTCTTCTATGAGGCTATTGCTTCCGGCAAAGGCGAGTTTATCAATGGCAGCCGACTCATATACCCTATGGAAGACAGAGCGATGCGCTTCGCCAACATCCTCGGCAATAAATTTTTTGCTGTCGCCTTTTCGTTTGTTCTGGGCCAGCGCTTCAAGGACACATTGTGCGGAACGAAGGTCCTTACGAGAGCTAATTATCAAAGAATCGCAGCCCATCGTGATTTCTTCGGGGAATTTGATCCTTTTGGCGATTTCGATCTCATATTTGGTTCTATGCGGTTGGCACTAAAAATCAGAGAAGTTCCAATTCGCTATAAGGAGCGTGTTTACGGGGATACCAATATTAGGCGCTGGCAAAGCGGCATCCTGCTGTTCCGTATGCTCCTCTATGCTGCCCGAAAGATCAAGTTCGTTTAGATCCAAAATAAGACGGATGATCTTCCTGTTTGAACGAATAAGAGGCATCATTGCGTTTTAGGCGCTGAAGCTTTTGCCGGGCGGCTAAGGTTCTTGAGTCTCTCCAAATGCTCCAGGAAAAAAATGAGGAGGACGGAGACGAACAGGGAGCCCATGAAGGAGACAGCTACGATCAGTCTTCTTTTGGGCTTTATCTTTTTGTCCGGCACGCGCGGGGGATCAATGACCTCGAAGTTGAGATACTTCTGCGACTCTGCAAAGGTGATTTCCTGTATCTGGGAGGCCAGCATCTGATAGATCTTTTCTCTCAGATAGATATCGTCCGTATTCACCAGCTCTTCCTTCAGCGTCTTGATGACATTTTGGGCATCAGAAATCGTATTGGTCTTGATCCGCTTATTCAGAACATCGATGTACTCCTGAACCACCTGTGCGGCCACCTCCGGATCTTTGTATTCAAAGGAGATCTCGATGGTCTTGGTCTTTGTATCATATTCCACGTCGAGACGATCGGCCATGTATCGGATCCCGTCCCATGTGGTCGGAGATTTCGTCTTTAAAAAGGGAAGCAAGGCAGGCAGCAGCGGCTTTTCATCTTTAAAAAACACCTCGAGCAGATCCCGGTCTTCAATAACCTCCTCGGCCATGGATCGGCTCTTTAAAAGCCTGATGATCTCACCTACATTGGAGGACGGAGAAACCCCGAATGGGGAGAGAATATCGGGCAAATCGCCTCCCAGCGAAGCCAGGCCGGCCTTCTTGTCTGTTGGCGTATAGGAAATGACAGCGTCTGCCTGGTAGATCTTGGTCATAAAAAGGGATGCGGCTATGGAGGCGATGACGGCCGGGATGCACACAAGGAAAAAGACAAGTTTGCGCTTCTTAAGAATCCTTAATAAATCTAATATGTTTAGCTGTTCTTGTTCCATGGCGCATTCCTGTATGCGGTTCCTTTCTCTTGCCGATCTGCGGCAGATCTGCTATTTGTGATACAAATAGCACAAACATCTGAAACATTCTACGTTATTGCATCATCTCAATAAACCGGGGGAGCATTGCCCGTCGGAGCAAGACCCCAGATAAAAGGCTCACGCCCGCCTGACTCGCCTTGCTCGCATGGCGGGCAGGCCTAAACTCCGGAATTTACCCGTCAGGGTTTTATCCCCTGAATGCCGTCACTGGCCGCGTTGGGAGTCTCACGTATTTTATGGCCGTCATCTCAGGAGTTTATTGGCAATCAGTGTTGCGAAGTATCTTCTTGCCTTGGGTTCGGATATTAAGGGCAAGACTTGGTTTACAACTATTTCCCCTTTACCGACACGGAGTTTGAGGAGCGCGGCTCCCGGATTCTTGATTTCTCTTGCTGTGGATTGCGCAAATCTCAAGGCATCTCCCCATTTCAATCCTTTAGGAAAATGTGCTGTTTTTGAGGGCTCTTTAATTAGAGCCGTCGCTTTCTTAGAATATGCGACAAACTGCACCGGGTTTTTTGCCCAAACAAGGTCATCGTTGCTCACCCCCCACAGTGTCTCATCAGCCGCGGTCTTTTCCATCTGGGGATGAAGCAGAGATGTCGGCGACACACTTAAATCAGTCTCAAAGACAGCGTTGAACTGAGCTGCATTGAAGGGGTTCAGACCTTGAGCAATAATGTCGCCCCCGTTCCTCAGGTAATCCAGCAGCCACTGTTTCTCTTTTCTCAGATTTGGCCAGTGAACGGTATCTGCGGACAAGAGAATAGGGCCATAGGTGGGCAGCGTCCCCAAATCAGCAGTCGCCAATACATGAAAAGGAATGGATATCTCCTGCAAAAAACCACGCAAAGGGTCTTTTTCACTGTCGGAGATCAGCAGAAGTCGTTTAGGCAAGTCTTCTGTGTTCATTCCCGCCGCATAGGCCAAAATGTTCCTTAACAGGACGGCCGCCGCGGGTTCATCGAAGAATTTTTCCACAAGGAGCAATTGACTCATAATCAGTATGCCCCTCCCTTCTCTTACCTCCAGCAATGGCGTGTGCGTCAGCCCGTCATTCCCTCCTGCTTCGGCCAGCGAACAAAACACCCCCCTTGTCGGCTTCATAAAATTGAGCCGACTCACCAGATAGTTTTCCCCCCAAAACCTGAGATCATTTGATTCGATATTCTTGAAAAGCGGATTGTCCTCTGCTAACGGAAAAGCGATGGAGGCCTTCATCTTTTCCAGGTGCACCTTTCCGTCTGTGAGACGCCGAACCGCCAAGGGAGAGGCCTGTTCAAAGGCCAAGACCTTTCCGCCCCTGACGGCATAGGCCCTGGCCGCATCAGCCGTGCCCACATCCAGGCTGTCCTTTCCGATGATGAGGAGGTCGACTTCCGAATCAACCGGAAGTCCAACCTCGCTCGTCCTTATCCCCATGCCCTGCAGAATCTTTGACGTCTGCCCTGTCTTGTCGCACAGTCCTATTTTCATCCCGGAAAGAGAATCAACCGGATCGTTCAGGATCTTCCTCGGATAGACCGTGCAGGCGTAGGATTTGTTCAGCAAACGTGCCCCCTTTACGTCTTCCACCCTTATATCCACACGAATCGTTTCGGTTTCAGCAATGTTCGGGGCCGTCGCATCCATCCTGCCACGGATGCTGTGGCCTGATGGAAGCGTCACTTCCGAACCCTTCCGATCCATCATCCTGCCGTTTGAGGACACTTCCCATACGAGTCTTCCACCAATCTGCCTGGGGGTATCGTTGTGCAGCACCCATGCCTGCCCGAGGTTTTTGCCTTCAAAGATATTCCTGTTTGCGTTTCTTACAAAAAGGGCCAAGGGCGCCAAGGCCTCCCTAATTTTGTGGTACACAACGGTCTTCTTGCACATGGGTTCTGCGTGCAGGAATCCAGGATTCAGGGAAAAACTGTAGTGACCCACGATTCTTTTGGGCCGCATGCCAACGCCCGTCTCGACTGAGCCGTGGAGACCGGAGAGCGGAAGATCGACCTTAAGCCATCTCAGGCCGTAATTCAAGGTGCTCCAGGGCGCGATATGAGCAAAGTGAAGGTTGCGCATGGTCTTGATCTGGAGGGCCGTGAATTCGCCCACAGCGGCATCGTAGCCTTCCCGGCCTGAGAAGATCCCCTCATATACGCTTTCCCCTCCGAAAAAGGCCATATGGCCAGGAGAAGCATGGAACATGGGCCCGAATTCGCCCGAAGTCGCAGGCAGTTTTCCGGACCAGGTCTGATCGTGATATCTCAAATTGTCTAATTCCGCTTCTCGCTGCTTTTCCAGCAACGCGATCAAAAGGTGGGGCAAATCATCTTCACCGGCGTAATGCACGTCAAAAACGTCAGCGGCCCCGTATGCATCGCCGTTTCCCTCGAATTTGACAGGGCGGGTGTCGTCGCCGGAGGTTATCATCTGCTTGAACGGCACGATTCTCCTTTTGTAATAGAGACATTCATTGAGGGCGCTCCACATGACAACGGAAGGGTGATTCCTGTCACGCCGTATCCATTCGCGAAAGAACTGTCTGAAGTAGCTGAGATCTGATAGATCATAGGGCGTCCAACCCACAATGGGGGCCTCATCGATCAGGAGCATGCCCATTTGGTCTGCAGTATCAAGAACAAATTCAGGAAAAACCGCAGTATGCAGACGGACGACATTGATATGGGCCTGCCTGGCTGCCTGAAAAAAGGCCTTAACATAGTCTTGCGTCAGAACGTAGGCGCCCGGGATCCGGTTAATGCTGTCGCCTCGCAGACGAACCCTCCGGCCATTGAGAAAAAAATCAGTCCCTTCAACCCAGAACTCCCTGAACCCGAACGGCTGAGACCTCCGATCCCTAATTTCTGGTTGATTGGGACCGGCTGCAGAGAGATCGAGACTCAACTGGTAGAGATACGGGTTCTCTGGGGACCACAGGGTGGGGTTGTCCCATTTTTTTTCAAAAACCACAGTCGATTCACCCCTGGGTTGAATCCGAAAGCCTTTTTCTCCGAGAGTCATCCCCAGGGCGATATCTGCCTTCAACGACCCATTGACAACACAGTTTAATTGGCTCTTTATAGAGGCTTCAACGCGGATGGTCTGGTCCCTGACAGACGTCTTGATCGCAACGCCCTCTATGTGAATCCTTGGATATGACCTCAGCGAAACCGCCTGCCATATCCCCGGGTGGTTCGCGAGTTCGCCGACCGGGGCCGTGAATTGCCCCTTCTGGGTCGTTACGGCAGACCCGTCCTGCACGAAAACGTTCAGAATGTTCTGAGAACCCGGTCTCACCAGGTCGGTGACGTCTATTTCAAAAGGCGTGAATCCGCCTACATGCCGCCCCGCATATTGTCCGTTCACAAATACCTGTGCCAGACAGTTAACCGCCTCAAACCTCAGTGTAATCGTCTGACCCCGCATCTTCTCTGGAACCAGAAAAGGTTTTCCATACCACCCGGCACGAACGCTTTTCCATTCCTTAGGATACCCAAAATCCCTGGCGTAGGTCCAGAAGCTGGGAACCGTGATCTTTTGTTGCAGCACTCGGGGGGGGGCGCTTGAAAAGGCGCTGAGCTGTTGCTCAAATGCCTCCTTGTATACGCGGTAGGCCATTCGGATATGCTCCTGGGCCTCCTTTGGAAGTCTCTCGGCGCGTATGTCGCCCCTGATGATCTTTGGAAGATGCCTGTCTATGGCTTTCTGGGAGTATTTTTCCCGAAGGATCCGCATCCCCTTTTCTACGGCAGGGGCTTTATCCAGGATCAGGGGCTGAAAATCCCATTCCCCATTGAGGGACGTCTGCATCCGTCCGGTTTGGACCCCGGCAGAGAGGTCAACGTGGATGAAGAATAGACAAAAAAGAAATAATAGAATGCGCATGCTTCCCATGGGTGTCATTGTTTCGGCCGCGTCAGGGAGTCGCTGTTTCTTCCTTGGGTTCGTAATCTGAGATGCCCTGGATGACTGCCAGAAGGGCGAAAAAGATAAGGCTGTTTTCCAGTTCCACGATCCCTGGAAGGACCATCCAGACGAACATCTGCCCTGCGAATATGCAAATGCCGGTGATGGCCATTGTTTTTATCAAGGCATCTCTGACAACAACGATTTTCCTCAGAAGATCGTGAGCCAGGGATGAAAGGAAAACAAGATAGATCAGCAGACCGAGGATCCCTGCATCAAACCCGAGGATGATAAAGGAGTTCTCTGAATGGAAAAATCCTTTTTGCCTGGATCTTGGACCGCTGGTCCCCAGACCTGTCCCGAGCGGTTCGGAGAAGAGCTTCTCTACGCCCTCTTTCAGGGAAAGGACATGGGTCCTGGCGGAAGGGTCCTCCAGTGTAATGGAATGGGAAACATGCGCCACGGTGAGCGGTATGATGGTCTTGGGAAAGAATTGATAGGCTGCTGTGAACACAAGGATCACGATGGCGGCGAACACCAGCAGCCTTTTGAGATTCTGATAGAAGCTCGCCGTCAACATGGAAAAAGAGACCATTGCCAGAAAGAGTGCAATCCACGCACTCCTTGAGAAAGAGTACAAAAGGGCTGAGAAGAGGACAACAAGCGACATGCCCCCCCAAAAACGCCTCTTGAGAAGGCCGGCGCTGATCAGGAACACAGTGAACACGATAACGATTTCCACGTAATTGCCGAAGTTGTTGGGGGAGTTGAATGTGCCAATGGCGCGTATGGTGCGGGTCAAGGAGAGATAAAAGGCGTTTGAAAGCGGTCTGGAGGGATCTGTGTTGGGCACTCCCAGGACGTCATAACCCATTTTGACAAGAAAATCTTCCCCCAGCACGCCGGCCTGAAAAACAGCCCACAGGCTGATGAGTGCGCCCAAGGCAACCATCCATTTCAAGTAGCGGAGGAACAAGTCAAAGGGAACCCGGATCGATCGAACGATAAAATAGACAATCACCGGCTCGGCAAAAGACCTGAAGCCGAAAAACGCGATGCCTTTATCGCTTGACAAGAGGAAAAGGACCAAAAGATAGAGAACAAAAAAAAACCGGAGATATGGGTTAAAGACAGGTTGACAGGGCGCTGTGTAAGGGTCATAGGACTGCCCAGGAGGAGTTCCGCAACAATCAAAAGACCCATTAATGCGAACATGCCCTCCTTCCAGGACGAAAGAAGCATGCCCGGCATGCCGAGGGCCTTTGGGAGCGTCATAAAAAAGACCTGCGTGTTCAATGGCAGCAGGAGAAGCGTGCTCAGTAAAATATAGGCAGGAAGTCTATTCTGGATCGCCATGCTCTTCCCCTTGCAAGACCTGCCGGCCTGATTTTGTATAGCCATCTTCAAAGTCCATGGGCTTTTCGCCTCATTTTCAGTTCAAAGGGGTGCTGATTCCCAAAATCGCCTCTCAGGCCATCCGCAACACCCCTCAGAAAACAGGCCAGCCTTGCTTTTTTGTAATTGTCATATATCAGAATGCCGGCCGTTTTTCTGCCCACAAACATCAGCAACTGGACATAAAAACGCCATCGGCTGGCACAGTGCCTTTTTCCCAGATAGACGAGATTCCTCGGGCTGAAATAGGAAAGCCATATGCTGGACTGAGCGATTCTTGGGGATGCTCTTCCGAAGCGGCGCCTTGTGTTTTCGGGTTTGCTGTGCTCGTCCCTGTGGACGATGATGCTTTCCGGAATCAAAAGGATTCTCCCCTCGGTCCGCAGCTTAATGCTGTAATCCACGTCGTCATGGTGGAGAAAGAAATCTTTTCTGGGAAAACCAACCTTGGGGATTACGTGGGTTTTTATCAGCAAACCAACAAAAGAGGCCATATCAATATCCACAAAGCGGGAAGCATAGCAGTTTGCGGGCAGGGGCGTTTGGAGAAACTCGAAATATTTCCTGTAAAAGATGCGCCCCCGGTGGGTGGTTTGAATTTCTCCTGAAGCCCCCTGCACCCGGCTGGCCAGGGCCGCCACGCCGGCCATTCCGCAATAGGGCGTGAGCTTGAGCAGGGCATCCTTTACGGGGAGTGCATCATCGTCCATGAGCCAGAGCCAGTCAAAGCCCTTTTCATAACCCCTCTTTACGCCATGGGCAAAGCCCCCCGCGCCCCCCGTGTTCTCGTCCAGCCGTATATAATCGATCAACGCATTGTGCAAGTAATTGTTCTGTTTCAAGAATCGGGACGTGCCGTCGCTGCTGGCATTGTCGATAACAATAATGGAACGAAGCGGGTATGTCTGCCCCAGCAGGGCATCCAGGCAATCCCTCAGGAAATGTTTTCTGTTATATGTCACAACGACCGCAGCGATGGTCTTCATTCTCTTCAGGTCTCGTTTGAACCAGTTTCTTTCATGAAAAAATGCCATTTGAAGGTGTCAAGAAGGCGTTCTCCCCTTTGTGGATACTGTGTCCAGAAAACTCAACCCATTGAATTCCCTGAAGATGGGCTATGAAAACCACTTTCGGATCTCCTGTTGGGGAACGGCGGTCATGGCGCGAACCAGACGACGCTTCGCTCTCATCCTGGGCATGGCCTTGAAAACCTCAAGATATCCGCGGAGCAGAAAAGGCTCCCGCAAGAGGACATAGGCCAAGGCCGCCAATTCAAAGCTGAGGATGTAGGGCATATGAAGGAGCATGTTCCTTATTTGATCGTTCTTGATCATAAGAAAATAGCGATTGCGAAACTGCATCCGGCGCAGCGTTTTCGGCTGGCTCTTCCTGGTCTCCGGGTTGTATGCATGAACATGGTAGGCAATTGCCTGAGGAACGTACAGGCATTTCCATCCTCTCAGCTGACCGCGCCATGCCAGATCCACCTCCTCGCGATAGGCGAAAAAATCCTCGTCGAAATACTCTTCGCCCAATTTGATATCTTCCAGCATCTTGCGTCTATACATGGGCGCTGCGCCGAATGGGCCGAAAATAAACTCCTCGCCTTCATATCGACCCCTGTCCTTTTCCCTGGAACCGCGTTCCGTGTTCCTTCGATTCCTTTTCAAAAGCAGGCCCGTTGAATCAATCAGCCCTGTGGCAAGGATCTTGCCATTTCGCAACTCCGCCTTTAACAACTTCCCGTCCATCATGCCGACTGAAGGATCTTTTTCAAAGCGCCGCACTTTTTCTTCAATAAAGCGGGGCGTCATAAATACATCGGGGTTCAAGGCCATGAAATAGGTCCCACTGCTCATCCGAATTGCCTTGTTGTGCCCCCCGCTGTAACCGAGATTTTTTTTATTGCAGACAAGCGGCACCGAAGGAAACCGGGATCGAACAATGTCGACAGAGTCATCACTGGAATCGTTATCCATTGCGATGGTCTCGATATTTTGGTATGTCTGGGCCAGAACAGCCTTCAAACAGGCCTCTATATATTGACTGTGGTTCCGAATGAGCAGACTGACAGTTACAAGCGGATCCATACCCATCAAGGTTTCCTAAGCCGACCTGACGGCCGTAACCAAACAGGTTTCTCCCAAATCCGGGAAGCCTTCTGCCCTCCGGGCAGGCTTCTTCGCACGTTGCAGAGAAGTTTCAGACAAAGGGCTGATGCCTGCGGCCCGCATGAAAAACCAGCGCCACCCAGGCCTGTTCACACCACGGGAAAGGTTCTTTCGCAAATGCGTTCAAATGTCTCACGAACGCCGTTCATCCTCATTTCCAAAAAGCCTCTGCGCAGGTAATGGACAACGCCCCTTGCATACAGCGATCCAGGCCCGAGCGATCCGTCTCTGAGCACCCGCGGGTTGCTGCAAAAATCCTGAAGGGGGATGGAGACCTTTTCCCATGTGAGTTCTCCGGCCGCCCTGGCGTTGTTTTCCCGAAACGCCGAGAGGGTCTCGGGGTTGTCCGCCAGATCGAGGATAGCCCTGGCCAGCCCATGGACATCGCCCGAACTCACAACCACCCCAAGCCCCTTTTCAGCGATCAATGTGCTGGTTGCGTCTCCATCCGAAACGATGCTGGGAAGATGGGCCCAGATGCAATCGAGCACCCGCGTCCTGTAGGAAAAGCGTGTCTCCACATGGCAGGGGTGAATGCTGACGCCGATGTCCGATTCCAGCAGATAATTGTGCCGCTCCTCGTATGGAATCCAATTTTCGTTAAAGACAACAACCTTGTCCAATAGGTTTAATTCCCGACTCAATTGAACCGCCCTGTCAGCCATGGACATCTCGAAAAGATTAGGATTGGGGTTTTTGCCGCCCATAAAAAACAGCTTGACGTCTTTCCTGATGCGGCTCACTTCCGCCATGGCCCTTATCAGGGTCAGTGGATCCATCCAGCTCCACAGGCCCCCGTTCCAGATCAAAAGTGTATCCGAAGCCTGTATGCGGCGATCCACTCCCTTTAAAACCGCCCGGGTTTGGCGCGGGGGGCTTGCCGGTATTCCAAACGGCACAATGCCGATCAAATTCAACAGGGTCGGATCGCGATCGTAGTGCCGGGGGGCGATGCGTCCCAGGGCCATGAGCGCGCCTATCCAGAAATCGCGTTGCCGCTCGTTGGCGCACATAAAAAAGTCTCCAGCCCGAAGCTGCAGTTTAGCCATAGAGACTTCCACGGCAGTAAACAGGGTCCGTAGGTGCAGGTTTTTATGTACCAGCCAGGACAGGCTTTCAATCGGGTAGGGACTGTAAAGGTCTATTGCAACGGGCTTTTTTAGCTTTACAACCAGAGGAAGAAGAAGGGGATCCAGGCGTTGGGCAATCACGACGTCGCTGTGCTGGATCGCCCTTTTGAGCAGGCTGAGGTTGTATCGGAGGATGGAAAAGGCGGGCGAAATGAGATCCGTTTCGTTGGGGACGGCAAGGGTCACGTCGTGCCAACGACTTAGCAACCGGGCAAATTCCCAATAGCGAATTGCTGTGCCGCCCATCCTTTTATTGACATGATCATTGCTTATGATAAGCACTTTCGACAATTCGCCCTCCTCTGGATGATCCCTTGCAGGTTCCCCGAGTGGTGGTAGCGAGCGGCAATCTGAATCGTTTTTTTGTCAATTATTCCGCGGCTTCATGATTGTTTACCATTTGGTCCCGGAGTCTCTTGAGACGGTGAGAGAACCGATTTCGATGCTCCAAAATATACCCCATTTCACCTTCAATTGCAATCGCGTCTTGGGGACAGATCCAGTAGCAGGAGAGACA
>Ga0068714_10004045_pt1 | contig 16784 bp, 15 predicted proteins | sample MTBNYHSulfiMetaG_FD_62988 | JGI IMG/M metagenome (GOLD analysis project Ga0068714, IMG submission 62988) | Enrichment culture microbial communities from rom New York Harbor, USA that are MTBE-degrading - MTBE-NYH (New York Harbor Sulfidogenic)... | ecosystem: Environmental > Aquatic > Marine >...
AGAAGTCGACACCCACCTCCGGCTCCTGGCCGGAGCGGGGGCGGTCGACCCCGGACGCGCCCGATCTGCGGTCGAGCTCTTCGACCAGGTGCGCGCCATGACCTGGCGGCTGCTGCATCCCCGGGCGTGAGCGACCCCACTCCGAGCGGGGTCGTGATGACGCTGTCCCTGTCAACGCGGTTCCTGCGACGCGGACCTCCCCCTCGAGCTCCGGCCGCTCGGAAGACCCACATCGCAACGGCCTCGTACGCGACAAGCACTTGATTCTGGCCGACATTCGCATAGACTGGGGGGTGGACATGGAGCCGGTCGCCCTCCTCTTCGGTCTCGACAGCTCGACGGCAGCGAGCCTGGAACCGGTGCTGCACCAGCTCGAGCTGTCGGGCGAGACCCGGAGCACCGCCGGCGAAGCGGTGCAGGAGCTGCATCTCCGCCGCGTCTGCCTCGCCGTGTGCCGTTACCCTCTGCCCGACATGACGATGGCCGAGCTCATCCGCAACCTCCGCCGCCAGGGCGCCCCCTGCCGAGACACCCCGCTGCTGGTGTTGACCCTCCCGGAGCTGCAGGAGGAGGCCCGCCAGCAGGTCCACCGAGGCCCGTTCCGGGTCGCATCGCTCAGAGAACCTGCGCGCGCACTGCATGCGCTCTCGACCCAGCTTCTCCGCCTGGCGCCGCGACGGGCCGTCGAGGCCTCGGCCCGCCTCGCCCCGGAGGGGGACGGCTGCAGCCAGGTGGAAGGTCGGGTGGTGAACATGTCGCTCTCCGGCATGCTCCTTGCCGTGCCCAGCATGCTACCGGTCACGACCCGGTGCCGATTCGACGTCAGGCTGACCCAGGGCACGGTCAGCGGGGCCGCCGAGGTTGTCCGCCACACGCGACCCCGCCATGAGAAGGTGGAGGGCTTCGCGGTCCGGTTCCTGTCCTTCGAACCCTTCGGCCTGGAGACCCTCCGCGCTCGCCTCGACGCCGCTCGCTAGCCGACCGAGCGACCTCACCACCACCCACCCAGAGCGCCAAGGACCGCCACGACGCGAAGAACCTGTTCCGTTTGCGTCTTTGCGTTCTCCCTCTATTCGCTCCGCTCGTCGTCCCCGGATCGCTCCTGGGCCGCCATCCGGATCCGACGGGCCGCGCACTCGGCGTACCCGGGGCAGCTGTGACAGACCGGGTCGTCCACGAAGCCGAAGTCCTTGGGCGCGCACACCGTCACCGAGGGGTCCCGCGACCCGTCCAGCTCGGCCAGCAGCTCCCGGTCCTCCTCCGCCACTGCCCCCTGCTCCCGCGCCCGCGCCTCGGCGGCCCGGACCTTCGCGTCCCACCCCTGGTTGCGGCGCTCCACGGTGGCGTTCTGTGCCGCGGCAACCACCTCCGCCCGGCGCTTCTTCAGCTCGAAACCCACCTTGCGGCGGGACGGGAGACGGCGGGTGACGAGGAAGAACACGTACCCCGCGGACATCCCCACCGCGTTGGCGAGCCCGAACATCAGGCCGTAGCGGACGCTGGACAGGAGCAGGAACCCGCCGCCGATGATGGCGAGCCACTTGACCTTGACCGGGATCACGAAGAACAGCAGGAACTCCGTCTCCGGGTAGAGGGTGGCGAAGGTGAAGAGCAGCGAGGTCTGGAGGAAGATGTCGCCGGCGAGGGGCTGGCCGAGGAGCAGGGCGGTGCCGGCGGCGCCGAGCACCGACACCAGCCAGAAGAGCAGAAACCGCGGCGACCCCCACGACTCCTCCAGGGGACGCGCCATGATCCACAGGATCAGCATCGAGAAGAAGAAGCCGAACATGCCGCCGTGGATGAACTGGAAGGTGAAGAGGCTCCACGGGCGGGCGAGCACCTGGCCGGGGACCAGGACCAGCGCCTCGAGCCGCTCCCGCTCGGTCCAGGACAGGAGAAACACCGCGAAGTGAAGGAAAACCAGACCTTCCGTGAGGTGCCACTGCTCCCGCTGCATCATCGTCTCCCCAGCCGGCGCTCCATCTCCTCCTGGCTGAGGCGGAGCACGATCGGACGCCCGTGGGGGCAGCGGTACGGGCGCTCGGTGGCCATCAGGTCCGAGATCAGGGCCCGCTGCTCCTCCACCGTCAGGATGTGGTTGACCTTGACCGCGGCGCGGCACGACAGCCCTGCGGCGATCTCGTGGGCGAGCGCCTCGAGAACACCGTTCGGGTCGAGGTCGAGCGAGGTGGCCCGCTCCAGCACCTCGACCACCAGCTCCGCCGCCGCCTCTCCGTCCACCTCGACCGGGACCGCCTCCACCCGGAGTGTGGTCGGCCCGAACCGCTCCACCTCCAGGCCCACTGCCGACAGCAGTCCGGCCACCCGGGGCAGGGTCCCCGCGAGGGCGTCGTCAACCTCGACGAGGATCGGCTCCAGCAGCCGCTGACTCGGGGGCGGCTCCCCACCGAGCCGCCGCCGCACCCGCTCGTACAGCACCCGCTCGTGGGCCACGTGCTGGTCGACGATCACCAGCCCGTGCTCGTCCTCCACGAGCAGGAACGAGCCCCGGTACTGGCCGATGAGACGCCCCAGGGGGGTGTCCGGAGGGCCGCTCCTGGGGTGACCGCCCCCGGCCCGAGGACCGGTGCGGAATGTGCCCGTTGCCGGCCTCGTGCCCTCGGCCCCGTCGAACACGGGGTGCTCGAACAGCCGCCGCGTCGAGACCCCGGCGGGGCTCCGGTCGTAGGCCGTGCGGTCCGACGTCGCGGTCTCCGCAACCCCTCGAGACCACGTCGCCACGCCGCCCACCGCCACCGTCCCCTGCCCCGCGCCGACCCCGTCAGCCACCGCCCGCTCCACGACCGCGAACACCGCCCCCGCGCGCGCGAACCGCACCTCGGCCTTGGCCGGGTGGACGTTGACGTCCACCGCTCCGGGCTCCACCTCGACGAACACCGCCACCCGGAGGCCCGCCCCGGCTGTCCCGCCGCGCCTCAAGCCGCGCTGCACCGCCGCCACCAACAGACGATCCCGCACCGGACGCCGGTTGACCAGCAGGTGGAGCACGGGCCTCCCCGCGCCACCCCCTTCGGCCAGCAGGCCCCACGCCCGGACGCCAGGGCCCGCGGCAGCGAACCGTCGCACGGCACTGACCCGAGGTCGCATCAGGTCGCGCAGCCGAGCCGCCTCGTCGGCCACCGCGCCCACCTCCAAGAGCACGCGGGAGCCGTGTCGCAGCGCAAACCCCACCTCGGGCCGCGCCATCGCCGCCACCCACAGGCTCTCCTGCGCGTGCCGCAACTCGGTCTCGGCGGTGTGCAGGAACTTCCGCCGGGCCGGGAGGTTGAAGAACAGGTCGCGGACCTCTACCGAGGTGCCCCGGGCCCTGGCGGCGGCCTCCACCGCGACGATCTGTCCCCCCTCGACCACCACCCGCGCTCCCCCCTGGGCCGGGTCAGCGCAGCTCGTCAGCCGGAACCGGGACACCGCTGCGATGGACGGAATCGCTTCCCCCCTGAAGCCGAGGGTCGCGATCCGCTCCAGGTCCCCCGCGGCCGAGATCTTGGACGTGGCGTGGCGCTCCAGCGCGAGCAGCACGTCGTCCGGCTCCATGCCGCAGCCGTCGTCGTCGACCCGGACCAGACTCCTCCCCCCCTGGGAAAGCTCGACCTCGACCCGCCCCGCGCCAGCGTCGAGGCTGTTTTCCACCAACTCCTTGACCACCGCCGCCGGGCGTTCCACCACCTCCCCCGCGGCGATTCGGTTGACCAGGTCGTCGGGCAAGACACGGATCCGCGGCACCGCCCCATGATAGCGGCAGAAGAGCAATCAGCTGTCAGCCATCAGCTGTCAGCTCCCCCTCCCTCCCGAAGCGGTCGCGTGCTCGGGGCCGGGTGGGGGCGGCTGAAAGCTGATTGCTGAAAGCTGAAAGCTGGGTGGGCGGGGGAGGCTACGGCTCCTCGAAGACCGACAGGTCCGGGGCCGAGTCCGGGGTGACCATCCGGCGCGGATCGGACAGGTCCTCGCGAATGAGGAGGTCGATCAGCAGGTCCCGGACCCCGGCCCGGCCCTTGCGCCGGTAGGTCCGCCGCACCAGCCGCGGGTCGAGCTGGATGCCGGTCATGTGGCGCAGATACTGGCAGAACACCCTGGACCGCGACGTGAAGCTCGCGACAAGGAGCAGCAGGAGGACGAGGATCGCGGCGGCGCCGACGATCCACGCCAGGCCCGACGAGTTGAAGGCCAGGTCCGCCGTCACCGTCAACCTCCCACCGGGCCGGTCGTGTCGTCCACCTCGGCTTCCTCCTCGTCGTCGACTTCCGCGACGGCCGCGGCTGCCTCGTCGACCTCGCCGTAGTAGTCGGCGGGCACCAGCACCTCTCGTCCCTTGGACCCGTCGAGGGGACCCACGAGACCGTCCCGCTCCATCATCTCCAGCAGGCGGGCGGCACGAGTGTACCCGAGCCGCAGTCGCCGCTGCACGAAGCTCGCCGACGCCTTGCGGGTGCGCACCACCAGTCGGGCCGCCGCGTCGAACATCGGGTCGTCGAGATCCTCGGTTTCCTCGACCCCGTTGCGCCGCGAACCCGTGCGGTCGCCACCGACCGGTTCGTGCAGCACGATCTCGCGCTGGTACTTGGGCTTGCCGAACCGCTTGGCGTACCGCACCACGGTGCCGATCTCCTTCTCGGTCACCAGCGGGCCGTGGAGGCGGATCAGGTTCGAGGTCCCCGGTGCCAGGAACAGCATGTCGCCCCGGCCGAGCAGGCGCTCGGCTCCCATCACGTCGATGATGGTGCGGGAGTCGTGCTTGGACCGCACCTTGTACGCGATTCGGCAGGGGAAATTGGCCTTGATGATGCCGGTGAGGATGTCCACCGACGGACGCTGCGTGGCGCAGATCAGGTGGACCCCCACGGCGCGAGCCTTCTGCGCGAGCCGGGTGATGGACTCCTCCACCGCCCTGGAGCTCGAGATCATCAGGTCGGCCAGCTCGTCGATGATGATGACCAGGAAGGGCAACGGCACGAGACCCTCCCCGGCGTCGTCGTCTCCCAACAGCTCGAGGGCCCGACGCAGCTGCGCCGGGTCGGTCACCAGCTGGTTGTACTGGTTCAGGTTGCGCACCCCGAGAGCTGCCAGCAGGCGGTAGCGGGTGTCCATCTCCGCGACCGCCCAGCCGAGGGCGTTGGCCGCCTTCTTCGGGTCGGTGATGATCGGGGTCAACAGGTGGGGGATGTCGGCGTAGACCCCCAGCTCGACCATCTTCGGGTCGACGAAGATGAACTTGACCTGCTCCGGGGTGGCCTTGTACAGGATCGACATGATCATGGCGTTGATGCCCACCGACTTGCCGGAGCCGGTGAAGCCGCCCATCAGCAGGTGGGGCATCCTGGCCAGGTCGGCGCAGAAGGGCTTCCCGCGGATGTCGACACCGAGGGCCAGGGTCAGCATGGAGCCCGCCCGGTCGAACTCCGGGGCCTCCAGGAGCGGTCGCAGACGGATGACCTCGGGGGTGGGGCAGGGCACCTCGATACCCACCGTGGCCCGCCCGGGGATGCGCTCGATCCGCACCGACTCGACCTTGAGGGCGAGGGCGAGGTCCTCGGCCAGATTCTGGACGGCGGCGATCTTCACCCCCGAGTCGAGACGGAACTCGTAGGTGGTGATCACCGGCCCGGTCCGGATGTTGACCACCTCGCCCCGGACCCTGAACTCCTGGCACTTGGCGTTGACCAGCTTCGAGATCTCGATCAGGGCGCTCCCGTCCCGCGCCGGCGGCTCCTCCGGGGAGTCCAGGAACGAGACCTTGGGCAGATCGTAGGTCGGGAGCTCTTCGACAAAGTCGAACTCCTCCTGGACCACCGCGGGAACCGGAGCGGACGCCGGGGTCTCCGCAGCCGGACGGGGTCTGGACGTTCTCCGCGCCGAGCTGGTGACGACCCGACTCTCCGCCGGCTGCGGAGCCGTCTCGGGTCCCTCGGCCGCCACCGGCCGCGCCCCCCCCTCCGCGGCCGGGACCACCCTCCGGATGATGCGGAACCGCCCTCGTCCGCCCAGCTCCTTGACCGTCACGGGGCCGCGGTACTCGCCGTCGGTCTCCATCCGTTTCAGCTGGCGCTCGAGCACCCGTTGTCGGTCTCGAGCCTCGTCCCGTTCGCGCCGGAGCCGGTCCTTCGCCTCGCGGCGACGGGCGCGACGCTCCCGAAACCGGCCGAGGACCCGGTCAACCACCGCAGCGAGGGAGACCCCTGACACTGCCAGGAGCGCGACCAGCAAGCCGCTCGCCAGCACCGCCAGCCGCCCCACCGGGCCCAGCAACCCGCCGAGGAGGTCCGCCTCCGCCCGCCCCAACAGGCCTCCGCAGGACACCATTCCCTCCCGGAACGTGAGGCTCGAGCAGACGAGCGCCACCAGCCCCGGCACCACCAACAGCACCCCGGCCCATCCCCACGCCTGCAGCTGTGGCCGCTCCCGCTCCCGAGGGTTCAGCACGCGCCAGCCCACCACCGCCAGCAGGACCGGGATCAGGAACGCGGTCAGGCCAACGACGCCGAGCAGGCCGGCCGACAGCGTGGCGCCGGTCCAACCCACCAGGTTGTCCGGCTGCTCCCTCAGGCTCGAGACGTGGAACAGGCTCGGGTCGAGGGGGCTGTGGGACCCCAGCGACACTGCCACCAGGATGGCGACCAGGACCAGCACCACGGCGATGGCCTCGCGGAGGAGGCGCTGGGTCATGGCCCGCTCCGGCCAGGGGGCACCCTGCTCGCCATGGGGGAGATCGTATCACCGCCGGTGTGCCCGGAGCTGTCAGCTGTCAGCGGTCAGCTGCCCCAACCCGCCCCACCAACGGCCCGGGAAGTCTCCGCAGCGCCGAGCGACAGGAGGTGGACGGTCTGCAGGAGATTGACGGTCGACGGGCGGCGGTCGTCACGTGTCGGTTCTTCGCCGGCATGACCAAGATCGAGACGGCAGAGTCCCTCGGCGTGTAGCACTGAACCATGCAGCGCGACCGGGCCCGGGCCCGTTCCGGGCACCGCGATCCTTCCCCGTAGTCAAAAAACACGGCAGGAATCTCTGCTGTCGGTCGAAAAATCGGGTAAGGAAGCCGCATGGACCACGCGCGGTACCTTCGAGACCAGGTCGAGCAGGACCTGGAGCGCAAGATGGTGTTCGTCGCGGGGCCTCGTCAGGTGGGCAAGACCACTCTGGCACTGAGTATTCCGGGCGCGACCGACGGATACCTCAACTGGGATGTCGCCGAACACCGCGAGCGGATCCTCCGCCGAGAGCTGCCGCCGGGCCCGCTGTGGGTCTTCGACGAGATCCACACGTACCGCACGTGGAGGAACTACCTGAAGGGCCTCTGCGATGGTCGCAGGAACGGGCAGCGGATCCTGGTGACCGGCAGCGCGCGCCTGGACCTGTACCGCTACTCGGGGGACTCCCTGCAGGGTCGGTATCACATGCTGCGGCTCCACTCCCTGTCGGTGGCGGAGCTGGGCCTCCACTCCGAGGGGGACCTGCAACCGCCGCTGACCCTCGGCCGCTTTCCGGAGCCCTTCTTCGGGGGCTCAGAGGTCGAGGCTCGCCGGTGGTCGCGGGAGTACCGAAACCTGCTCATCCGTGAGGAGCTGAGCAGCCTCGAGCGGGTACACGACCTGGGCAACCTCGAGCTGCGCTACTTCCGCGACGTCGAGGGCCGGGAGGTGGACTTCGTCGTCGTCGACCGGCGGACCCCGGTCATGATGGTCGAATGCAAGCTCGCCGACGCGCCGGCTGACCGGAACCTGAGGTATCTCAAAGCGCGTTTCCCCGACTGCCCGGCGTGGCAGATATCGGCTTCGGGCCACAAGGACTTCGTGACCCCAGAGGGGATAAGGGTCAGCCCCGCGATCCCCCTCCTCGCCACCCTGGTCTGACGACGGGCGCTCGCCGCGCCGGGGCGTCGCTGCCGCAAGCCGACGAGGCGAGAGGCTCACCGCGTCAGCGAGCGGTAGGTGATCCGGTGGGGGCGCTCGGCGACGTCGCCCAGGCGCCGGCGCCGGTCGGCCTCGTAGTCGGAGTAGGTGCCCTCGAACCACTCGACGTGGCTTTCCCCCTCGAAGGCGAGGATGTGGGTCGCGATCCGGTCCAAGAACCAGCGGTCGTGGGAGATCACCACCACCGAGCCGGCAAAGGCCAGCAGCGCCTCCTCCAGGGCGCGCAGGGTGTTGACGTCGAGGTCGTTGGTGGGCTCGTCCAGGAGGATCACGTTCGCCCCCTCCTTGAGCAGGCAGGCCAGGTGGACCCGGTTGCGCTCGCCGCCGGAGAGGGTGGAAACCGGCCGCTGCTGGTCCGACCCGGCGAAGCCGAATCGGCCGACGTAGGCCCGTGAGTTGACTTCGGCCCGGCCCAGCCGGAGGGTGTCCGAGCCCTCCGCGACCACCTCCCAGACGCTCTTGGCGGGGTCGAGGGTGGACCTCGCCTGGTCCACGTAGGCCAACCGCACGGTGTCGCCCTGGCGCACGGCGCCCCGGTCGGGCGGCTCCTCACCGGTGATGAGCCGGAACAGGGTGGTCTTCCCGGCGCCGTTGGGGCCGATCACGCCGACGATCGCCCCGGGCGGGATGGAGAGGTCGAGGTCGTCGAACAGGAGCCGGTCGCCGTAGGCCTTGGCGACCCCCTTCATCTCCACCACCACGTCCCCCAGCCGCGGGCCGGGGGGCACGTAGATCTCGAGCTCACGCACCATCCGCTCCGGCTCCTGACCGAGCAGCTCCTGGTAGGCGCTGACCCTCGCCTTGGCCTTGGCGTGGCGAGCGCGGGGGGCCATCCGGACCCACTCCAGCTCCCGCTCCAGCGTCCGCTGGCGCTGACTCTCGGCCTTCTCCTCGCGCCGGAGCCGCTCCCGCTTCTGCTCCAGCCACGACGAGTAGTTGCCCTTCCACGGGATGCCGTGCCCGCGGTCGAGCTCCAGGATCCAGCCGGCGACGTTGTCCAGGAAGTACCGGTCGTGGGTGACCGCGATGACGGTGCCCGCGTAGTCCTTCAGGTGCCGCTCGAGCCAGGCCACGGTCTCGGCGTCGAGGTGGTTGGTGGGCTCGTCCAGGAGCAGGATGTCCGGTGTGCTGAGGAGCAGGCGGCACAGGGCGACCCGGCGCAGCTCCCCCCCCGAAAGCACCCGCATCGGCGTGTCCGCCGGCGGGCAGCGCAGCGCGTCCATCGCCATCTCGAGCCGGCTGTCGAGGTCCCACGCGCCGAGGGCGTCGATGCGGTCCTGGACCGCGGCCTGGCGGTCGAGCAGCGCGGTCATCTCCTCGTCCGTCATGGGCTCGGCAAAGGCGTCGGAGATCTCCTCGAACTCGGCCATCAGCGCCACGGCCTCGGCCGCCCCCTCCCGCACCACGTCGATGACCGTCAGCGAGCCGTCGAACGTCGGCTCCTGGGGCAGGTAGCCCACCGAGTAGCCGGGGGCGCACACCACCTCCCCCTGGTAGTCCGGGTCGACCCCGGCCATGATCTTGAGCAGGCTGCTCTTGCCCGAGCCGTTGAGGCCGATGACACCGATCTTGGCGCCGTAGAAGTAACCGAGCGAGATGTCCTTCAAGACCTGCTTCTGCCCGTGGAACTTGGACAGCCGGACCATGGAGTAGATCACCTTGTCGACGTCCTGAGCCATCTCTACGCTCCTTGTCCCGCACCCGTACCCGATGTCTCCGCCAACCGCACCCACCCCTCGAGCGCCACCGTGCCCGGCCTGGCCCCGAGGTCCAGCCCGGCCGCCTCCACCTGGTCGGCCCCGACCCCCTGCGGCAGGGCATTGCGCAGGGTCTTGCGCGGTTTCGTCAGCGCCCTCCCGGCGAGCGCCAGGGCCCGCCCGAGCAGCTCTTCGGAGACCGACGGCGGTCTCAGCTCGAGGACCACCACCGCCGAGTCCACCCGCGGCCGCGGCCGGAAGGCCTTCGGCCCCACCCGCAGGGCGATCCGCGCCTCGGCCCGCGCCGCCCGCTCGAGGGCGAGGAGGCCGTGTTTGCGCTCACCTGGCGTGGCCACCACCCGCTCGGCCACCTCCGCCTGCAGCATCACCACCAGCCGGGTGAACAGCGACCCCATGGGCAGGAGACGCCGCAGCACCGCGCTGCCCACCGAGTACGGGAGGTTGGCCGCCAGCTGCCACGGCGCCTCGGCCCCGAGCAGGTCGGCGAGGGGCAGGCGCAGGGCGTCGCCGCGGTGGAGCTCGAGGCCGGCGCCGCCGAGGCGGCCTTCGAGCGCGTCGGCCAGGACGGGGTCGAGCTCGACGGCCAGCACGCGGTCGAATCGCTCCAGCAGCGGCCCGGTGAGGGCCCCGCGGCCGGGGCCGATCTCCACCACCCGCGCGGGCTCGTCGTCGAGCACCTCGACGATCCTCCGGGCCACCCCCCGGTCGACCAGGAAGTGCTGCCCCAGCCGGTGCCGCCGCCCCCGCGCCGCCACATCCGCCTCAGCGCCGGCAGGCCTCGGCCAGCGGGGTGACGAAGCGCTGGACCGCGTCCGCCAGCTGGTCCGAGTCCCCGAGCCGGGCGACGCGGTCGACGATGGCCGAACCGACCACCACCCCGTCCGCCAGCTTCGCCACCTGGGCCACCTGCCCCGGGGTCGAGATCCCGAACCCCACCGCCACCGGCAGGCGGGAGAGCTTGCGGGCGAGGCGAACCTGGCCGGCGAGGGTGCTCTCGAGCTCGGGACGCGCCCCGGTGACACCGGTGCGGGACACGAAGTACAGAAAACCCTGCCCCATCCGGCTGGCCGCCCGGACCCGCTCGCGGGTGGAGGTCGGGGTCACCAGCAGGATCGGGTCGAGCCCGGCCCGGGTCAGGGCAGGGGTGAACCGCCCCACCTCCTCCACCGGCGCGTCGGTCAGCAGCACCCCGTCGACGCCGGCGGCGGCCGCATCCTCGGCGAAACGGTCGAACCCGTACCGCAGCACCGGGTTGGTGTAGGTGAACAGGACCAGCGGCAGCTCCTCCCGGGCGCGGATCTCCTCCACCGCGGCCAGGACCCGTGCGAGGCTCGTACCCCCCGCAAGGGCCCGCTCGGCTGCCCGCTGGTTGGTGGGTCCGTCCGCGATGGGGTCGGAGAAGGGGACCCCCAGCTCGAGGATGTCGGCGCCGGCCCGGCGCAGGGCCGTCGCCAGCTCCACCGTCCGGTCCAGGCTCGGGTCGCCGGCGGTGACATAGGCCACGAAGGCCGCCCGCCGGTCGGCGTGGGCCCTCGCCATCGTGTCGGCGATGCGGCTCACGGCGCCCTCCCCTCCACCAGCGTCGCCTCCGCGAGGTCCTTGTCGCCCCGCCCCGAGAGGTTGACGAGGACGTCGGCCTTCGCCGGCATGGACGGCGCCACCTTGGCCACCCAGGCGACGGCGTGGGCCGACTCCAGGGCCGGCACGATCCCTTCGGTCTCCGCCAGCAGGTGGAACGCGCCGAGGGCCTCCCGGTCGTCCACCCGGGCGTAGGCGACCCGCCCCAGTTGGTTCCAGTTGGCGTGCTCCGGCCCGACCGCGGGGTAGTCGAGCCCGGCGGCCACGGAGTGGGTCGGGAGGACCTGTCCGTCGCCGTCCTGCAGCAGGAGGGTGTGGGTCCCGTGCAGCACCCCGGGCATGCCGCCGCCGGCGAACCGGGCGGCGTGCTCCCCCGGGCCGCTCCCGCGCCCCCCCGCCTCCACCCCCACCAGGCGGACGGAGCGATGGGGTACGAAGGCGGAGAAGATCCCGGCCGCGTTGGAGCCGCCGCCGACGCAGGCGACCACCAGCTCGGGCAGACCGCCGGTCGCCCGTCGCACCTGGGTCAGCGCCTCCCGCCCGATGACCGACTGGAAGTCCCTGACCATCATCGGGTAGGGGTGGGGACCGAGGACCGAGCCCAGGATGTAGTGGGTGGAGGCGACGTTGGTGACCCAGTCCCGCAGCGCCTCGTTGATCGCGTCCTTCAGGGTCTTCGAGCCCGACTCGACCGCCACCACTTCGGTGCCGAGGAGCCGCATCCGGGCCACGTTCGGCTGCTGCCGGCGGATGTCCTCGCTGCCCATGTACACCCGGCACTCCAGGCCGAGCAGCGCGGAGGCGGTGGCCACCGCCACCCCGTGCTGGCCGGCGCCGGTCTCGGCGATCACCCGCCGCTTGCCCATGGCCTCGGCGAGCAGCGCCTGCCCGAGGGCGTTGTTGATCTTGTGCGCCCCGGTGTGGCAGAGGTCCTCCCGCTTCAGCCACACTCGCGCCCCACCGAGCCGGGCGGTCAACCGGGCGGCCTCGAAAAGCGGGGTGGGTCGGCCCACGTAGTCGGAGAGCAGGGTCTCGTACCGCCCGCGGAAGCGGCGGGACCGGCGCAGCCGGCCGTAGGCCCGCTCCAGCTCGGCGAGCGGCGCCATCAGCGTCTCCGGCACGAAGCGGCCGCCGAAGTCACCGAAATAGCCGCGATCGTCGGGAAGTGAGCGCATCTCCAGCTCCAGGAGGGGGATTCTACCTTCGAGCGCCAACCGCGTCGAGGCCGAGGCCGGCGTCCGCGCCCCCGGGCGGCGGCAGCGGCAGCGGCAGCGGCAGCGGCAGCGGCAGCGGCAGCGGCAGCGAGCGTTGGTGGGGCGGGGGGCATGGTCACCTCCGGGTCGTCCATGCCGCTTCAGGCGATAGCTGCCGGGGCGGCCGGCGTCAAGGGCAGGCCGGCCTCCAGCCGGTCGCTTCGCGACCCTTGACCCCGGCCGCCCCGGCAGCTCGGGGAGGGAGCGTCATGGACGACCCGGAGGTGACCATGCTCAACGCCCCCACCAGCCAGCTCATCGCCCTCACCAAGGCCCTAGAGGCTGCGGGAGAAGCCCTGGCGATCGCCCGCAGGGTGCCCGCGCCGTTCACGAGCCTCGCGGACCAGGTGGTGCGATCCGCCAGTTCGGTCGCCGCCAACCTCTCGGAGGGGCACGGTCGGTCAGGTCGAGATCGGAGTCAGCACTGGCGGATCGCGTATGCCTCGGCCAAGGAGGTCGACACTCACCTCCGGCTCCTGGTCGGAGCGGGAGCGGTCGACCTCGGGCGCGCCCGGGTCGCGCTCGACCTGTTCGACCAGGTCCGCGCCATGACCTGGCGGCTGCTGCACCCGCGGGCGTGAGCGGCCAGATCTCAGGGCGCGGTGACCGCTCGCGACCGGGCCGCGGCCGCCCGCCTCCAGGACCCGAACCGAGGGGTCGGAGGGGTCGCGCTCCCGTCCCCCGATCGCGTTCCCTGGTCCCTGGCGCGGGGCTGGGGCAGCGGTCCCTCAGCTGGCGACCTCCGCTCTCAGCAGCCCGTAGATCATCCCACCGAGACGGTTGGCCCGGCCCGCCACGGCGACCGGAATCTCGACGCCGCGCGATCGGAGGAGGACGAGGTCACACTGGACCTCCTGGTTCTCCGCGTAGGCGGCCTCGAAGTGCTGGTAGCGGTTGCCAAGCGTCCGACCGCTCGCCTCCGACAGCCTGAGCGCCGTGTTGTCGGCCGCCCGGACCAGGTGGTCCCTCAAGTGGGAGAGACCACGCGGCACGCAGAGCTGGCTCACCGCGGTGGCGAGCTGCACCGCGACTGAGAGGGCGTGTAACCCGACGCGCCCGCGAGGCGGGTCGACGTGGTTGATCCTGGGGCGTCTGGACGGCGGGGTGTGCTGGCTCATGGTTGTCCTGAAGGCGGCCGGCGTCCGGCTGTCAAGGGCGGCCGCAGGCCGCGAGTCACTACACCCCGTGGTGCGCGATGGGATCTCTCACGGGCGCAACATGTTGCGCCCCTACGGGAGAGACCCCGCCCGCGCCGCGGCGATGAAGGCTCGCACCGCGTCGGGCTCCTTGACGCCGTGCGAACGTTCCACTCCGGACGACACGTCCACGAGGGCAGGCCTGACGAACCGCACCACCTCACCCACCGTGGCGGGGGTGAGACCGCCGGCCACACCGAACCGCACGCCCGGTGGCCGTCCGGCGAGGGCCAGCCAGTCCCACGGCATCCCGTCCCCGGCGCCGGGGTCGAGGAGCGGCAGGCAGCGCCCGGCCAGCCAGGCGACGCGCTCCCAGTCGACTGCACCGGCCACCGGGACCCGCCGGATCACGTTGCCCCCGAGGCGCTCCAGCCAGTCGTCCGGCTCCTCGCCGTGCAGCTGCACCCAGTCCAGCCCCAGCTCGCCGCGGACTTCGAGCACGGTGTCGAGGGCAGCGTCGCGGAACACGCCGACGGTGGCGGCGCCCGCGAGGCCCCGCACCCACGCGGCCTCGCCGGGGGTCACCGCCCGCCGAGTGCCCGGGACGAACACGAATCCCAGCAGGTCGGCGCCGGCCGCGATGGCGACGTCGGCGTCCTCCCGCCGGGTCAGGCCGCAGATCTTGACGAGCATTCCCCCACCCGGCCCCCAGCTTTCAGCTGTCAGCTCTCAGCTCCACCACCCATCCCCCCGCTTCGCTGCAAGGTGGGGTGGGGCGGGGGAGCTGAACGCTGATTGCTGACAGCTGAAAGCCCCCTCAGCGCGGCGCCCGGGTCCTCGGCGCGGACCAGGTGCTCGCCGACCAGGAACGCCCGGTAGCCGGCGGCGCGCAGCCGTTCGACGTCGTCGCGGCCGCGGATGCCGCTCTCCGCCACCCGCACGCGGTCGTCCGGGATCGCCCGGGCCAGCTCCGCCACCCGGTCCAGCCGCACCTCGAAGGTGGCCAGGTCGCGCGCGTTGACCCCGATGATCGCCGCCCCGCTCGAGACCGCGGGGGTCGGGTCCTCGTCGGCGAAGACCTCGAGCAGGACCTCGAGGTGGAGCTCCGACGCAACCAGCAGGAGCTCCCGCAGGGTCTCCGGGTCGAGGATCCGCTGGATGAGCAGGACCGCGTCCGCGCCCAACACCGCCGTCTCCTCGAGCTGCCGCCGGCAGACGATGAAGTCTTTGCGCAGCACCGGCAGCTCCACCGCGGCCCGCACCCGCTCGAGCCACAGCGGGTCGCCGCCGAAGTAGTCCGGCTCGGTGACCACCGAGATCGCCGCCGCCCCGGCCGCCGCGTAGGCCCGGGCCAGGGCGCAGGGGTCGAAGTCGGGGCGCAGGACCCCGGCCGACGGCGAGCGCCGCTTGCACTCCGCGATCACCGCCGGGTCGTTGACGGTCAGTACCCGGTGGAGGGAGCGCAACCCCTCCCGCCGCCGCCGGTGGGCCGCGTCAAGGGCGAGCAGACCCAGCTCGGGAGACGCGGGGCTGTCCTCGAGCCGCTGGCGGACCGCGGCGACGATGCGGTCGAGGACCGTGTCAACCACCGTCGCCCAGCTCCTGCGAGCGTCTCGCCAGCAGCGCCAGCAGCTCGCCCGCCGCCCCCGAGCGGAGCACGGCACGCGCCCGCTCGACCCCCTCCGCGAGGTCGCGGGCGAGCCCTCCGACCACCAGCGCGGCGCCGGCGTTGAGCGCCACCGCCTCGGCGGCGAGCGACCGCTCTCCGCCGGAGAGGACCGCCTCGAGGCGGGCCCGGTTGAAGTCCACGTCGCCGCCGCGCAGGGAGCCGGGGTCGCCCCCCTCGACCCCCAGCGCCTCAGGCTCCACCCGCCACTCCCCGGCGACCCGCCCCGAGCGCACCTCGACCACCCGCGTCGGCGCGCAGGCGGACAGCTCGTCCAGGCCGTCCGCGGAGTGCACCACCAGCGCGTGCACGGTCCCGAGCTCGGCAAGGGCCGCGGCCACCAGGTCCTGGACCTCGCCCCCCCACACCCCCACCACCTGCCGCCGGACTCCCGCCGGGTTGGTGAGGGGGCCCAGCAGGTTGAACACCGTCCGCACCCCCAGCAGCCGCCGCACCGGCAGGACCACCCGCATGGCGGGGTGGAGACGGGGGGCGAACAGGAAGGCGATCCCGACCTCGTCGTGGAGCCGGGCCAAGGCCGGCGCCTCGAGGTCGAGCCGGACCCCGGCCGCCTCCAGCACGTCGGCCGACCCGCAGCGGGACGAGACCGAGCGGTTGCCGTGCTTGGCCACCGGCGCCCCGGCCGCCGCCGCCACCAGCGCCGCGCCGGTGGAGATGTTGAGGGTGTCGGCGCCGTCGCCCCCGGTGCCGCAGGTGTCGACCGCCCGCTCCGGCGCGGCCACCCCGACCTTCACCGCCCGCTCCCGCATCACCCGCGCCGCGGCGGCGACCTCTCGCCCCGCCTCCCCCTTGGCGCGCAGGGCCACCAGCACCGCCGCCACCACCGGTTCCTCCACCAGGCCGTCCATGACCCGGCCGAAGAAGCCCTCGACCTCCGCGGCCTCGAGGTCTTGCCCCGCGAGCAGCCGCTGCAAGAGGTGCCTGGCGGATGGCTCGCTCACCGTGACCCCCTGCCGGCGGTCGGGGCCGGGCCCAGGCTCACCCCCGCCAGCTCGAGGAAGCGCGCGAGGAGCCGCATCCCGTGCCGGGTCAGGTAGGACTCGGGGTGGAACTGGACCCCCCAGTGGGGGTGATGGCGGTGGGCGAGGCCCATGATCAGCCCGTCGTCGGTCCAGGCGGTCACCTCGAGCGACTCCGGCAGGCTCGACCGTTCCACCACCAGGGAGTGGTAGCGGGTGGCGGGGAACGGGTCGGGCAACCCGGCGAACAGGCCTCGGCGGTCGTGCCGGATCTGCGACACCTTGCCGTGGACCGGCTCCGGGGCCCGCACCACCCGCCCACCGTGGACCGCCGCCAGCGCCTGGTGGCCGAGGCAGACCCCGAGCAGCGGCACCTGTGCCGCCGCCGCGATGAGCTCCAGGCTGACCCCCGCCGCCTCGGGCGCCCCCGGCCCCGGGGAGATGACCACCGCTTCGGGTTTCAGGGCCAACAGCTCGGGCACGGTGGCCGCGTCGTTGCGGACCACCCGGATGTCGGCCGCGCCGATC
>Ga0068714_10004046_pt1 | contig 16776 bp, 14 predicted proteins | sample MTBNYHSulfiMetaG_FD_62988 | JGI IMG/M metagenome (GOLD analysis project Ga0068714, IMG submission 62988) | Enrichment culture microbial communities from rom New York Harbor, USA that are MTBE-degrading - MTBE-NYH (New York Harbor Sulfidogenic)... | ecosystem: Environmental > Aquatic > Marine >...
TGTTGGCGGTCTCTTTTATGTTCATTGGACTCTGCAGCCAAGCAACGGCTGCCGATACGATCAAAATCGGGGCCTATCTGCCGATGACTGGAGCGGTAGCCGCCTATGGTGAAATGGAGAACAACGGCATCTCTATTGCCAAAGAGATGGAGCCCGAGGTATTGGGAAAAAAAACCGAAGTGATACTGGTCGATACCAAAAGTGACAAGATCGAAGCGGCGAATGCGGTGACCCTTCTGGTCGAGAAAGAAAAAGTGGTTGGCATTCTGGGAGAAGCCATCAGCGGCAATACCATGGCCGGGAATCCGATTTCCGAAGCGGCCAAAGTGCCTTCGGTCAGCCCCACGGCTACCAACCCTTTGGTGAACCAGGGCAAGAATTATGCGTTTCGCGCTTGCTTTATCGATCCATTTCAAGGTGAGGTCGCGGCCCGTTTTGCTCTGAATGATCTGAAGGCCAAAACCGCAGCAGTGATCATCGATATAGCTCAAGACTACTGTGTCGGCTTGGGTAATTTCTTCGTGAAGGAATTTGTCAAAGGCGGCGGGAAAATTCTATCGACAACCTATATCCAGACCGGCGATCAGGACTTTTCGGCCCAGCTTTCCTCGGTGCAGGCCACGCAACCCGACATCATCTATGCGCCCAACTATTACACGGAAGATGCTCTGATGGCCAAACAGGCACGTGATCTTGGCATTAAAGCTCCGATTCTGACCGGTGACGGCGCTCAGGCCGATGCCCTTATCGAAATCGGCGGCGCTGCCGTGGAAGGAATGTATTTTACCGGTCATTTTCACAAAGAGGCCGCCACTACGGAGCGGGCAAAAGAATATATCAAACGATTTGAAGAAAAGTTTAAGAAGGAAGCCGATGCATTTGGAGCACTGGGAGCCGACGCCTACTTCCTCCTGGTCGATGCCATCAAGCGCGCCGGCTCTACAGACGGCACCAAAGTTCGCGACGCATTGGCGGAAACAAAAGAGTTTCAGGGTGTCTCCGGTATCATCACCATGGGTGAAAACGGCAATCCCATCAAAAGCATGGTAATCAACAAGGTGGAAAACGGAAAGTTTGCCTATGTAACAACGGTTAATCCTTAAGCGGTGAGATCGGTTAAGGGATCCGGGCTCACTGGCGTCATGATGCTTGAGGTGCCGAGGATAGAATCGACTTACGAGTTAAAACCTTGAGTGCTTAATCAACATGAGGGCAGGGTAGACGTTGAGTCTACCCTGCTTTTTTTGGGTAGCTTCAAAAAGGACGTGATGTGTCTGGAACGATTTTGCTTCAGCAGTTAATCAATGGGATTTCTCTTGGAAGTCTGTATGGTTTGGTTGCCATAGGGTATACGATGGTCTATGGCATCCTGCGGCTGATCAACTTTGCTCATGGCGATCTGTTGATGTTTGCAGCTTATACGGCAATTTATCTGGTCGGTGTTTTCACCCTTCCCTGGTTCATCAGCTTTCCCATGGCCATGTTGATCACGGGCCTGATGGGGATGTTACTCGATCGATGTGCCTACAAGCCGTTGCGCAACGCCCCAAGAATATCTCTTCTTATTTCAGCCATCGGGGCATCTTTTTTACTGGAAAACCTTGCTATTGTTGTTATTGGCGGCATACCCAAAGGGTTCCCCAGGCCCCAGACTTTCGACCAGGTGATAACGATCCTGGGAGTCCGGGTGCAGGTATTGACTCTGTACACGCCTATCATCACCATCCTTCTCCTGGTGGGACTGCTTTATATCATTTACCGCACTAAAGTCGGCAAAGCGATGCGTGCTGCTTCCAAAGACTTCGAAGCTACGCGCCTGATGGGAATAAATCTGGATCGGATCATTGCCATTACGTTCTTTTTGGGTTCTTTCCTTGCTGCTGCAGGCGGCATCATGTGGGCGATGAAATACCCTCAGGTCAATCCCTTTATGGGCGTATTCCCCGGCCTTAAAGCTTTTATTGCTGCGGTGCTGGGAGGAATAGGGAACATAACAGGGGCGGTGCTGGGAGGATTTCTACTGGGATTGGGAGAGATTATGATTGTTGCATTTGTTCCCGAGCTCTCGCAGTACAAAGATGCGTTTGCCTTCGTTATTTTGATCCTGGTACTGCTCTTTCGACCAACCGGCATTATGGGGGAGCCCATAATCGACAAGACATAGGAAGGCCAGAGGAAATTGGCAATGAGCAAGTCGCGACGGAATTTTATACTGAACATTGCGAGCATTATCGTTCTATTCTTGATTCTTTTTCTATTTAATACATACGGGACCGATTATCAGATTCGTATCTTGAACAATATCGCAGTGTTTATAATACTCGCCGTCAGTTACAACCTGGTCAACGGCATCTGCGGAATACTGCACCTTGGCCCCAATGCCTTCATTACAATCGGAGCTTACACATCCGCTTTGCTGACCATGAGCGCGGCGGAAAAACAAATGACTTATATCATTCAGCCCCTCATTTGGCCATTGAGCGTTCTCCAAGCGCCATTTGTTCTATCGCTTATAGCGGGCGGCTTCATGGCAACGATATTCGCATTGTTAATCAGTTTCCCGGTGTTCCGGGTGCGAGGCGATTATCTGGCCATTGTCACTCTTGGCTTTGGCGAGGTGATAAGGGTTCTCGCCAACGCCCTGCAAAGTGTCACAAACGGGCCGCTTGGGCTGAAAGGGCTGATTCCTTATACCAATCTCTGGTGGTCTTGGGGAATTGCCGTGATCACAATAATCATGGTGCAGAAACTGATCCACAGCAGCTACGGCCGGGCAATGAAGTCGATTCGCGAGGATGAAATTGCCGCACGGGCGATGGGTATTGACCCATTCAAGCATCTTCTTCTGGCATTTCTGATCAGTGCCTTTTTTTCCGGAGTCGCAGGTGGCTTGCTGGCTCATTTGATTACGACCATTTCACCCACCTTGTTCACGTTTTTCCTCACTTTTAATCTGCTCATCATCATTGTGGTGGGGGGATTGGGCAGTACGACCGGAGCGGTCATCGGGGCGGCATTGTTTGCCTGGGGTGGAGAGGCGCTGCGAGTGGTCGAGCGCCCGATGGAGCTCGGATTTTTGAAGATACCGGGCGTTCCGGGAATGCGCATGGTCATTTTTAGCATTATTCTCATGCTGGTCATTATTTTCGCTCGCCGGGGAATCATGGGACGAAACGAATTCAGTTGGGACTGGCTGCTCGCCAAATTGCGCTTGGGAGAAAGGGGCTGATAGGAATTTCCCATGAATGATTTCTTTAAACTGGAAGATCTGATGATGCAATTCGGCGGGCTGACGGCCGTTAGCGACTTCTCGATCACCATGCAGCCCGGAGAATTGGTGGGGCTCATCGGGCCGAACGGTGCAGGCAAGACCACGGTCTTCAACATGATTACAGGTTTTTTGAATCCCACATCGGGACGAGTCATCTGGCAGGGTCAGGAGGTGACCGGCCTGGCTGTTCATAAAATCACCGGAGCGGGCATTGCCCGCACTTTCCAGAACATCAGGCTGTTCACTGACCTAACGGTGCTGGAAAATGTCATGGTCTCATTCCATCAGCGCATCCGCACCTACTTCTGGGAGGCGATGTTTGGCCTTCCAAGTTATGGGCGAGAAGAAGCTAGAATTCGTGACACGGCTTTGGAATTTCTGCAAGAGATGGGACTGGCACATCTCGCCCATGAGAAGGCCGGCGGACTGGCCTACGGTCAGCAACGGCGCCTGGAGATAGCCAGAGCACTCGCCACCCGTCCTAAACTGCTGCTGCTGGATGAACCGGCGGCCGGTATGAACCCTCAAGAGACCAATGAACTGGCCGAACTGGTGCGCGAGCTTCGGGACAGGTATGCCCTCACTGTTTTTCTCATCGAGCACGACATGAAATTTGTCATGGGACTGTGTGAGCGAATCAAGGTTTTGGACTACGGCATTACCATTGCTGAGGGCACTCCGGCGGAGATTCAGCGGAATTCGGCTGTCATCAAGGCCTACCTTGGTGAGGCGAAGTAACCAGGCTAACTTGGAGAGTTGAGAATGCTCAAAATCGACAACCTGCATGTTTACTACGGAGGAATTCATGCCTTGAAAGGTATCCATCTCTCCGTTGGAGAAGGGCAGATCGTTACGTTAATCGGGGCAAACGGTGCCGGCAAAAGCACCACTTTGAGATCAATCGTCGGCCTGGTGAGGCCGAGGTCGGGCTCGGTGCAATTCTACCATCAAGAAATCAGCAAGCTCAACACCCATCAGATCATAAAGCGCGGTATCGGAATAGCTCCTGAGGGTCGTCGGGTTTTCCCTAATCTTACCGTACTCGAGAATCTGGAACTGGGGGCCTACAATCGCAGCCATAAAGAGTATACCGAAGGTCTTGAGTGGGTGTATTCTCTTTTCCCGCGCCTGCGAGAACGACACGGGCAACTGGCCGGGACGTTGAGCGGCGGGGAGCAGCAAATGCTGGCCCTGGGACGGGCCCTCATGAGTCGCCCCGACCTGGTACTGCTCGATGAGCCGTCACTCGGGCTCGCTCCCTTGATCGTAGCTGAGGTGTTCAACACGATTCAAACCATCAATCAACAGGGAGCCACCATTTTGCTGGTTGAACAAAATGCCATGGCCGCTCTGCATGTGGCCGATTACGCCTACGTACTGGAAACAGGCAGGGTCACCCTGGAAGGACCGGGAGAAGAACTGCTGCAAGATCAACGGGTACGCAAAGCTTACCTCGGAGAATAAAGTGCCCCGTGCTTCAACGCCCTCCACTTCGGCATGCCCGATGCTTCCATATCTAAGTTTACGGTTTAATTAAAGATCGTTTTTGCTTAATATTATTGAACCGGTAATCTCGTCTAGCCGAAAAGCGCAAAATTGTCTATGTAATAACATTTATTGAGGTGAATAGTATTATTTACGCTTGCGCTTCAACAATGAGAATAGGCGAACGTCGGACCTATGCGGCAACAGAATCTGTTTGAAAAACAAGGCGAAGAACAGCTCAGAAGCCATGCACCACTGGCTGATCGGATGAGACCTCGAAATCTCGAAGAGTTTGTAGGGCAAGCTCATTTGCTCGGTTCCGGAAGAGTCTTGGAGCGCCTGCTGCGTTATCGACAGTTTCAGTCCTTGATCTTATGGGGACCTCCGGGCTGCGGCAAAACCACTTTAGCCAGAATTATCACCGATCAGACACACAGCCACCTGATTGCCCTGTCAGCTGTAATGGCCGGTACCCGGGAAATCCGCTCGGCGGTGGAAGAGGCTCGCCAGGTGTGGATGAGAGCCAAAAAAAGAACCTGGCTCTTCATGGATGAGATCCATCGGCTTAACAAGGCTCAGCAGGACTCCCTCCTGCCGCATGTGGAGCAGGGCACCATAATCCTCCTGGGGGCTACAACGGAAAACCCGTCCTTCGAAATCATCCGACCGCTTCTTTCCAGGGCCCAGGTGCTGGTATTGGAGCCTCTGCAGATAACGGAGCTTGCCAGCATAATCGAGCGGGCACTGGCAGATCAGGAACGAGGTCTTGGCGGAATGGCGCCTCGTTTGAGCGATCAGGCAAAACAGTTTCTGCTGACCGCCTGCGGTGGAGATGCACGGGTAGCTCTCAATATTTTGGAGGCTGCAGTACATTCGACTCCACCCAACGATCGCAGAGAGCGAATAATAGATCTGGAGGCAGTAGCCGAAGCTGTGCAGAGGCCTGCCATGCATTACGATAAGGCCGGAGAAGCGCACTTCAACCTGATTTCCGCGCTGCACAAAAGCGTGCGCGGCAGTGACCCCGATGCAACTCTGTACTGGCTGGCACGAATGCTCGAATCCGGGGAAGATGCCCTCTACATTGCACGGCGGTTGGTGAGAATGGCGGTAGAAGACATCGGCCTGGCAGATCCCTTTGCTCTGACCCAGACCATTGACGCCATGCGGTCCTATCAGTTTCTGGGAAGTCCCGAAGGCGATCTGGCACTTGCCCAGGCCGCCGTTTATCTTGCGTTGGCGCCAAAAAGCAACACAATCTACACCGCCTTCGGTAAAGCACGAGACGCTGCCAGAAAAACTGGTTCGCTCGATGTTCCTCTGCACCTCCGTAATGCTCCGACCGATTTGCTCAAAAAAATCGGCTACGGCCGAGGCTACCTTTACCCCCACGACGATCCGAGCGGCTGGGTGCCGGAGACCTATCTGCCCGATTTGCTGCTGGGTGAATTCTTTTATACCCCCACCACCAGAGGCTGGGAAGGGAAGTGGCGCCAATTGCTTGCCAGCCGCCGTCGGCAGGTTGACCAAAAGACATCAAAGCAAAATTCGAAGCCCACAGATCGGACGGCATGAAATCCCTAGGAACAAAGAAAAGAGACTTGGAATCCGTCAAGCCGTTTCGCCTGGTCAAGTATTTGTCGCTTTCAAGCCTGGTTGTTATTCTCATCTCTACGGTCTTGTTGTCCAGCTTCATCTCCCAACGGGCCAAGGCGATTCTCCTGCAGAAAAGCGAGCAGTATGCGCGGTTGCTGGCTGAAAACATCAATCATCAAGTGTTTTTCGAGTTTACCCTGCCGACCTTGATCGTGGACGGGGAAATCCGTCTGAGTCGAAAGAACCAATACGAAAGGCTGGATAAGGTTGTTCGAAACACAATTCATGGTTTTTCTGTCGAACGGGTGAACATTTATGATCCGGATCAGGTTCTCACCTACAGCACGGTACCGGGCAAAATAGGAACGAAAGGGAACCTGGGGTTGCCCTTTGAGAAGGCTTTACAAGAGGAATCGGTCTCATTTTTGGTGGGTGGTAGCGGCGATTCTTTCTGGAGCTTCGGCTGGGGCGGCAGTATGCGGCAGCTCAAAACGTATTTTCCCATGTGGGAAGAGCTTCCTATGAGTGTGAAGAAGGGTAAAATTTTGGGGGTGTTTGAAATCACACAGGACATGGGTCGCGACTACGAAAGCATCTACCGCTTTCAATTGATCATCATACTCAGCTTTCTTGTTTTTGTCGGGGTGCTCTTTACAACGATACTCCTCATCGCCAGAAGGGCCGATGCGATCATTGCGGCTCGAACCTCCGAACGGAACAAGCTGGAAGAGCAGCTTCACCAGGCGGAACGGCTGGCGGCCTTGGGAGAAATGGTGGCGGGGGTTTCACATGAGATTCGCAATCCCTTGGGAATTATCCGGAGCTCGGCTGAGCTGCTCCACAGTCGAGTGGAAAACGATCGACAGAAACGATTTGCGCACATCATCGTGGAAGAGGCCTCTCGGTTGAACGACATTCTTACGGAGTTCCTCGATTTTGCGCGGCCCAAAACTCTTTCTCCTTCGCCCTGCCGGGTGGAGGACATTCTTAACAAGAACTTGAGCGTTTTGGAACCTGAGTGCCAGAAGCTGGGCGTGCAGGTCGAAAGACACTATGAAACTGGAAGTTATACTCTGGAAGCCGATGGCGACATGCTTTACAGGGCTTTCGTGAATCTGTTTTCCAATGCGCTTCAAGCGATGCCCCAAGGCGGCTCGCTCAACGTGCAAACCGCATTGGTCAATGGCAAACGCGGTTTGCCGGAAGTGCAGATTAAGATAACCGATACAGGACAGGGGATTCCCCCTGAAGCACAGAAGAAAATCTTCAATCCTTTCTTCACAACCCATGAAACCGGGACCGGTCTCGGACTGGCTATTGTCCAAAGCATCATTGACAGTCATAATGGATATGTAGAGCTTGAGAGCGAGGAAGGAAAGGGGACCGCTGTCATTATTCGGCTGCCGCTCTTTCAGCCGGTCCCGTAGGAATTGAAGAGCTGATGGTGTAATGAATGATGGAAACAATCCTTATTGTCGACGACGAAAAGAACTACTTGCTGGTTTTAGAGGACTTGCTACTCGAAGAAGGCTACCAGGTGCTCACTGCCGACTCAGGGCAGAAAGGGCTGGAGATTGCTGAAGAGCATGAGCTGGATGCAGTGATCACCGATATGAAAATGCCCGGTATGGATGGAATCACGCTGTTCGAATCCGTCCACAGGCGGCAACCGGACCTGCCGGTCATCATGATGACCGCCTACGGAACCCAGGAAAAAGCGCTCGAAGCGATGAAAAAGGGTGCCTTCGACTATATCTTCAAACCCTTCGAGAACGAGCAATTCAAGTTTACCATTCGCAAGGCGATTGATCATTATCATCTGGTGCGCCAGAATCGTTATTTGACGAAAGAGCTTCACGGCCGTTATCAGTTCAGCAATATTATTGGCAAAAGCGCTGCCATGCAGCGCATCTTTCAACTGATAGAGAAAGTGGCTCCAAGCAAAGCCACCATATTGATAACCGGCGAATCGGGCACGGGAAAAGAATTGATTGCTCGCGCGGTTCATTTCAACAGTCCCCGCCGAGATCTTCCCTTCATTTCCGTCAACTGCGGAGCGTTGCCGGAAAACTTGCTGGAGAGCGAACTTTTCGGGCATGAGAAAGGGGCCTTCAGTGGAGCGATCAATCAGCGCAAAGGTCGATTTGAGCTCGCTCATGAAGGGACCCTGTTCCTCGATGAGATCAGCGAAATGTCTCCACCTTTACAGGTAAAGCTGTTGCGAGTCCTGCAGGAGATGGAGTTCGAGCGGGTGGGAAGCAGCCAGTCCATGAAAGTCGATGTCCGTGTGGTTGCCGCATCCAATAGAAATCTAAAACTGGAAGTTGCAGAAGGTCGCTTCCGCTCCGATCTTTTCTATCGTCTCAACGTGGTGCACATTTCACTGCCGGCCCTGCGCGAACGCTCGGATGACATTCCACCGCTGGTCAATCATTTCTTGGCAAAATACAGTGAAGAAGGCGGCCGACCTCCGGTCACCATACATCCTGATGCATTACTCCGCTTGCTGGAATATCCCTGGCCGGGCAATATCCGGGAACTGGAAAATGTGATTGAAAGAGCGGTTATTCTCTGCAATGGAGAGCAGGTTCTGGTGAAAGATCTTCCCGCGGAAGTTCGTGAGCCTGGGCATGCCGGGATTATGAATTCTGCAACTGGAGGGCAGCCTCCGGAAAAAGCGGAAGAGTGGCTGATCGAAGGCGGCGGTCTGCCGGCGATCGACCCTGGAGAGAGACTGCCTCAATGGGGGTTGAAACCACGCCAGTTGAGGGCTCTCGATTTTCTCAAAAGCCATGGCTTCATAACCAACAAATACTATTCACAGTTAAACGATATTTCCGAGCGTCAGGCATTGCGAGAACTGAATGAAATGGTAGATGCAGAGATGCTCACGCGCGTGGGTAAGGGAAGGGCGAGCCGTTACATTCCGAATAAGAATAAAACCGATCTTCGCATGTAGTAGAAATCCTTGGCCGTGCACCCTTTGTCGAACCGGCTGGAGCTCAATCACCCACCCTCTGACATCTGATTAGAGTAGACCACGACACAGACCGCAATCCTTACCGCTGCTTCCTCCCGGACCTGACGGGGTTCAGACCCGTCTGTTGCGCGGTGTCCAATCGACGTCAGAGTTAGAAATGACCAGCCCGGCACAAGCCCTCCAAAGGGACTTCAACCCCGCTAAGCGGATTTCGGGTTACAAGGCACCGCTAACTCCCCATCTAGCACGACCAAGGGTGTCATCTTAAGCTGGGCTAACATCTATCATATTATCCTGCAGGTATCAACCCGTTTGCTCCACGGCTAATGAGTTCTGCAACGATCCGATAATCATGACGCCAAGTTGGCTCTATTCTCGTCATCTCTGCGTGGAAGCCTGCCTAAACATAGGGGCAACATATCATAGCCAGGGCAACGACCTGGACGGGGGCTTAAAGGACCAAGCACTGGGAGGCGTCAAGGGCAAGAAGATCGCGTATGGTCGGTATACCGTTGCCGGTGGTCAAATGCCACCAGCCGCCTATGAAGAGAGCCCGTTTCAGGGTCCTGGTATTAATTGCCCTCCTGATCTGCTGGGCCATATAACGCTCGCGCTCCGCCCAAATGCCTTCCTCCTCGCGGTCCCCAGCCAAAAGAGGAAGACCGGTGGGGCTCACCTTCCCTGCTACCCCTCTTTTTGCCAGCTGATATAAGTGGTGTGCTGGAGTGTGCTGCGCCGGCAAGCTGAGGAGCGTCTGCAGATTATCCGTTGAAATCAGCTCCGCCCAGAAAGCAATCCACCTGCGACTGAAGCTCGACGAATCCACTAAAGCAACAGCTGTGTTCGTCGTCTGGGCATATTTCACTGCTGCTCGATATTCAAAGGGAAGGGCCAGCTGCCCTCTGACCCTTTTGATTTCATAATGATTCCATGCCCGGGAATAGGAAATGCTGCATTGTTTTGCCGCCTGTTTCAAATTGAGCTTCAGCCTTTTCTGAAGGCGCCGTCGGTGTTTGCGACGGAATCTATAGCCGTAGGGGCTTAGCTCAACAAAAAGCATGTCCGGCTGATGGGCTTCGAAAAGCGCAAGAGATTTCTTAAATCCATAGGGATCGCAATGGAGTGTACCTACCAGAAGAAGAGTGGTTGATCCGAGGAAGAATTCGTTCTTAATCATTCCGCTTGAGCTCTTTTCCGGGTACCGGAGCCGCTGCGGGAGTCGGGGGAGAAAGGAATGCGTGAAGCTCTCTGAAATGGCTGATGTACAAGTGGGCTTCCAGGTTTGGGTTTTTATAAGCCACAAAAAATACCCCTGTGGCCATTGCGAGTGCCTCATCTACGGAAGAATCCCCTACGTAAAGGATCTGCTGCGGCGAAGCCGAAAAGGTGCGGATTATTTTTTCCATGCTCTCCGGATGCGGCTTGGGAAAACTGACGTCACAGGCTGAGACCACCAGGTCGAAGTATTTGTCGAGGCGGAAGTGGGTGAGTATATCCTTTGTGGAAATGGTACGATTGGTTGCCAGAGCCACATGATAGGAGCGCTTGGCGAATTCGAGCAGCTCTTTCAGGCCCGGCTCGCATTCCATGTATGCGTTGAATTTATTGAAATCGATGGTCTGGCAAAAACGTACCGCTTCTTCATAAACCGAACCCGGTCCCAGAAGGTACTGCAGTGATTCTCGAACGGTGTGCATATGAATGTATTCGTGCTGCTCGGGACGGACGGGATCGTGACCGAATTGTTCCAAAACATAATTATAAAACCTTATGTTTGCTTCCTTCGAATCGAACAGCACTCCGTCGCAGTCGAAAGCAATCACTTTGAGCGTCTCAAGAGAAAATCGTTTGTCATTTCCTGCCGGTATTTGCATAGCCCTCTCCATTGTCTTTCATCGGATTGGAATGGGAGTCAAACAGGTCGAATGTCTACCTTTACAAAGCCCTGCTTATGGAATACGCTAGTAAGCGTCATGCTCTAACGGATTTGCTGGCTGAATGCTCAAAGCCATTCTAACCAAAGTGAATGCAAAAGATAAGTGAGCTGTTCCTATGGAATATCATTTTGACTACCTCATTATTGGCAGCGGAATCGCCGGCCTAAGTTTTGCCCTGAAAGCTGCAAGGGAGGGTACGGTTGCAGTTGTGACAAAAAAGGACCGGCTGGAGACGAGCACGAACTACGCGCAAGGCGGAGTCGCTTCGGTGCTGGGACCCGACGATTCCTTTCAGCTGCATATCCAGGACACCCTCAACGCCGGTGATGGACTCTGCCATCCCGACGTGGTCGAACTTGTGGTGCGATCCGGACCTGATAGGATCCATGAATTGATGAAGCTGGGGGTTCAGTTCAATCCGGGTCTCTCCAAATCGATGACGTTTGACCTGGGGCGGGAAGGCGGCCACAGCCGCAACCGGATTGTGCACGCTCAGGACATGACGGGTCAGGCCATAGAAAGGGCTCTGGTAGCCGCGGCGGAAGCGAGCCCCAACATTCATATCTTTGAAAATCAATTGGCGCTGGACCTGATCATAGAAGACCATTCCATCCGCGCCGGTTCCGTCACCGTGCGGCAGGAAGATACTTGTCGAGGGGCTTATATTCTGGACAGTACAACGGGAGAAATTCACCATTTTCTTGCGCATGTGGTGCTCCTGTGCACCGGAGGAGCGGGTAAGATTTATCTTTATACCAGCAATCCCGATGTGGCAACCGGAGACGGCTTGGCAATCGCATATCGAGCCGGAGCCAAATTGGCCAACCTGGAATTCGTTCAGTTTCATCCGACCTGTCTGTATCACCCTCATGCGAAAAATTTCCTCATTTCGGAGGCGGTGCGAGGAGAGGGCGGAAGGCTGATTGACAGGCGCGGACGGGCATTCATGGAAGATTATCATCCGTTGAAGGATCTGGCATTTCGAGATGTCGTGGCGCGGGCGATTGACACGGAAATGAAAAAATCCGGCGACGACTGTGTTTTCCTCGACATCAGCCATCTCGATGCGGGGTTCCTCAAGGAGCGATTCCCGAATATCTATCAGAAGTGCCTCACTTTTGGCATCGACATCACCAAAGATCCGATTCCGGTTGTCCCGGCAGCCCATTACATGTGCGGAGGGATTGTCACCGACAAATATGCCCACACCTCAGTGCGGCGACTTTACGCTATCGGCGAATGTGCGTGCACCGGTTTGCATGGAGCCAATCGGCTGGCAAGCAATTCGCTGTTGGAAGCCATGGTGTATGCGCACGAAGCCGCTCTGCATTGCTCTGCGCATCTGGCCGATTGGCGAAAAGGTGCACTGCCGCAGGTGCCGGCATGGACCACGTCGTCAACGCAACAGAATAACGCTCGAAGCGAAATGGTGCTCATAGCCCATAACTGGGACATCATACGACGGCTAATGTGGAACTACGTAGGTATAGTGAGAACCGACAAAAGGCTTTCTCTGGCAAAGAACCATATGGCCCAGATACGCTATGAAATAAAGGAGCATATGCCTTACATCCGGGTCAACAATGACTTCGTAGAGCTGCAGAATCTTGCATTGGTGGCGGAGCTCATAATCCGCTGTGCCCTGCAGCGCAAAGAGAGCCGCGGCCTGCATCACAACCTGGATCACCCCCGAAAAGACGACGTGAACTATCGGCGCGACACCATTTTGCAGTACCGTGCAGAAGACTTCCTCTACACCGCACTGGATTGGAAGGAGGCATTGAGGGAGGAATAGCGCCCGTAAAGAATGCGGGGAAAACCTCAGCGAGTCAGGGGTGTTTCCAGTGTTTCTGTATCCATGATTGGCGATTCGGGCGGGGCTTCCAACAATCGCCTGGAGTTCTGTTCAACCCGCATGGTAAGTACTCCACCCATGAAGCTGATCTCGTAGTTTCGGTCCGACAGATCGACTTTACTGACGGCTTCTCGCAATTTCTGGAACTGCATGCGAGCTTTCCGGTAAATGTAGACAATTCCCCAGATTCCACAAAGTAGAGCGGCGAGAAATACCCACATGGGTGTCGCCAGCACCTTACCGACGAACATGATGATGCCCACCAGAGCCAGCACAAAAAACACCTGCAACAGGATGATCAGGTACAGATAGAAAATTCCCTGGTTCAAGGTTGGCTCGCGCCGCTCTTCCTCTGCAGGCTTCTGACTTCGCTTGAACAATCGGCTAAACCACATGTGAGCTATCCTTACAGCCTAAGAGCTTAACGCTCTTGAGCTTCATTGATGGGAGGACCGGTAAGTAAGGGATGCGACTCTGCCTGAATCAGCATCTGTTTCTCAACCCGGAATTTCTCAAGATCCAGCTGGTTTTCAAGCATCTTCTTCGACAGTCTATAGCGCAGAAAGATGACCCAGGTGACTAAAAGAGCGATGAAAACCGATGCCCCCAAAAAGTACCATTTAAACTCCCTGATGGTGATGATGCTGATCTTTGCAAAATCCCCTAAGAAGTTAGGCACCATCCAGAGAAGAAGCACGCCGACCACTAAAAAAAAACCGAGGTGGAAAATAGAAAAACCATTGAAGGCGTTGAAAAGCGAGCCAAAACGGCTGGCTTTCGCAGATTCAGAGGCCTCGTGTTCCCTCTTGGTCTTCTCATCGCCGTAAAGAAGATTGAGATAGACTTTAACCACAAAAGAAACCAGTAGCACCAGCCCCACCGGAATACCCACCGCCGCGGAAACCCACGCCCTGAATGGAAAAGGCTGTGATTCCGTCTGGATCTGCAATTGAAAATTCTCCAACGGTCCGAAGGTATTTTCAAAATTCAGCTTTTCATAACTTGTCAGCGTGGTGCCCGGCGTCTCATATTTCACAGCGCCGTTTCTATCCATTACGAGTACCCGCGATTTCTGCCCCGATTGGCTGGCCGCCGCCAGATAAATCAACAATTCCAGGAGCAGAAAAGCAATCACACTAATCGTGAGGATAATCTTTTGGTATCGTTTTCCTTCAAAAAGATCGAGTAGACGCAATTTATGTGACATGGCTCTCTTTAACACTCTTTGGTTGTCCGCTCATTGCCAGATCCAGGCTATCATCCGGCCTGGAGGGTGTCAAACCAAAACCCCGCGGGCAGGAAGTGCAGTGGGAAGATTGGCCCTGCTATATTAACCTGTTTGAATTTCATTTCAAAGGACGGGCCGCTATAATTTTCGGCTTCTTTTGTTGTCTGCATCACAAACGAGCAACGCCCTATGGAGCAAGGAAGAAGGTGCCCCGATAAGGCGTTTGTCTTAACAAGAGAAAAACATGGTGTCATTAGCTGGATAACAGAGTTACCGCACGAGCTCCCTTCTGCTTAATGGATAGGGTTCAATTCCTTTTCTCTCGGGAACAGCGGCGTGTAACGGTACGCGAGAGAAATGATCAGTGCGCAGTAGGCGAGCATGGCAATGCCAGGGGCAACCTCGTACATGGTTGGAATGTACACCTGCCAGCTGTCGAAAGGCATAACCGGAGCTGCCAGCGCCTGGATGGTCATGACGAACCGATTGATCAGGACGCCGATACAATCGAGGGCAAAAGCCGTGAAGAGCAGTCCGTTGCGCTGTCTGGCCTGGGGAATTAGGAGGATTATGACGGGAATCACACCGCAGATCAAAATTTCGGTGATCAGCAGCCACATGCCGTAAGGTGGATGATAGAAATCGGTCAGCTTGAAGCCGAATCCGGGAGCAAGATCCAAGGCCCAGTAAAGTGTGTCGATGATTTTGAGAATTATGTAAATGGTCAAAAATCCGGCCACAATTTTAGCTATGAGATCGTATACACTGCGGTCCACCAATTGCTTTCTACTTACTTTTTCAATGGCCCTGCAGATGAGAGCGGTAAAAGCGGGCCCCGAGGCGATGGCGGAAAGGATGAACAGGAAAAAGGTCCACGGCCAGATAAAAAAACCGGTCCGATATGCGAAAGGTCTGCCGAACAGCACGCCGGCGACCCCACCGAGCGAGCCTTGATGAAAAAAGCTCAAGAACGTACCGGTCAAGGCAAAAATGGCCATAATTTCATGCAAAGAGTGGCCGAACACATGCAAAGGCCTGATAGCATCCAGTTTACGGTTCTCCAGTACGATCGGTACGATCTCAATAACCAGCACAATTGCGTAGCAGGAAATGCAGAAAATTACTTCGGTCAGCATGGAGTGAACGTTGGCATGCCAGTAGCCGAACCATCCCCGCAAAGGTTGCCCGATTTCCAGCAGCAAGACCGCAAGTGCTCCTGTGTAGCATACGAATCCGACCACGACCGCCAAGTTGATGATCTTATACAATTCCTTGAGAGACGGAAAAAAGCGTGACATGCCGTAGAACAAGAAACCGGAGAAGAATGCACCGGCTCCCAGAGCAATGATACCCAAGTCAATAGTGATGTAAAAACCGAACCCGAAATAATCGTTCAGGCCGGTAACGTTCAAAGCCTTCAGCAACACCACGGCTCCCGCGTAGACTCCCCATCCGATCAATGCAAAGAGCACAAGCAGCCAGGCAGCAAAAACAGGAAACGGGCTTCGCCTAACTCCATCGGGAATCAATGCTTTGTCCATCAGCATCCCCTCATATTAAGATGTGTTAAATTTGAATCCTTTGAGAACATTTAGCTTAACCGTGATTACAGGCTGTTGTCGGCCAGATTCTGTACCCACTGATGACTGCTGAGGTAATAGACTTTAGGTTCTGTGTTCAGCTTAGCGAGTATTCTGAATGCTCGTTGATCTTTGGCCAACTTAGCTACTTCACTGTGCGGATCCAGCAAATTGCCGAAGGAGATGGCCTTGGTCGGGCATGCTTCGGCGCAAGCCGGCATGTAAGTTACATCTTTCATTTCCGTGCCGTCCAGGTAAGCCTTAGCGCGAGCATCGTTAAGGCGATGATGGCAAAAACTGCATTTTTCCACCACACCGCGCATGCGGGTGCTCACTTTGGGACTGAGCATAGTCTCCATCGGCTTCGGCCAGGACGGGTCCCACCAGTTGAAGTCGCGTGCGTGATAAGGGCAGGCCACCATACAATACCTGCATCCGATGCAGCGTGGGTAGATGTGGTCCACTATGCCCGTTTGCTCATCCCGCACGGTTGCATTGACCGGGCACACAAACGTGCAGGGCGAATGGTGGGGAGAATTGCAATGCATGCAAGGCCGCGGCAGATAGACGTACTGATAATCGGGAAATTCCTTGCCATTTTCCAGGTAAAACAGTTCCATCCATGTGATCGAGCGCAGCTTGTTAGACTCGTCAGTGCGGAAGGATATATTGTTCTCCGCTTGGCAGGCTACACTGCACGCCATGCATCCCGTGCACTTGTCCAGATCGATGGCCATTCCATAGAGAACACCGCTTTGCGTATGTCCTTGATCACTCACGGATTACCCCCTTAAGCGCGAGCCAATTGGGCGCGTGTTGCCCAAACCGTTCCCAATCCGGTGAT
>Ga0068714_10004047_pt1 | contig 16776 bp, 12 predicted proteins | sample MTBNYHSulfiMetaG_FD_62988 | JGI IMG/M metagenome (GOLD analysis project Ga0068714, IMG submission 62988) | Enrichment culture microbial communities from rom New York Harbor, USA that are MTBE-degrading - MTBE-NYH (New York Harbor Sulfidogenic)... | ecosystem: Environmental > Aquatic > Marine >...
ACCCGGTCATTCATCCTACCCAGTATTCCCAAAGCATCCCCTTGTACAACGAGCCGGGCCGACTCTCCGGGAGCGAACAGCGGGTCCCCGCTTTGCGGCTCGAACTCGGCGTCAAAAACTCTGAATGTCTCGAGCAACAGGCTCACCGCGCCCTTGATGTCCAGGAAATCCACCGGTTCGTTCGGCCGGCGCCAGGAAAACGGCTCTCGGAGCCCGGAATGGACGCCCGAGATCATATATCTTTCGTCAGCCGGAGTGTCGGCGCCGTCGGGAAAATAAACCTTACCCACTTCAACCAATTTCAGATCCTCGTTTTTGAACGCCACGTTGCGATGCACGTTTATCAGAAGGCCCGGAAGAAGCGTGGTTCGCATAACGGACTGCTCTTCGTTCAGAGGATTCAGGATCGGGATGCAACGTTTGCGTGGATCGTCTTCTCCAACATAACACTTCTCGACCCAACGGGGCGATATAAAACTGTAGTTGACTACCTCGGTGTATCCGGCGCCCTGGGCTACAGATACCGCTTTCATCCGGTTGAGACGTCCTTTGGCTCTCCTCCGACACTCCCGAGTGGACGGAGGGTAGGTTACCGGAATGGCGTTGTATCCGTAAATCCGCGCCACTTCTTCCCACAGATCTACCTCCCGTTCGAGATCCGGCCGGAACGTGGGACACGAGACTTGAAAGCGACCGGGACCGTCCTCCGTCACGTCCAACTCGATGCCCGTCAGACACCGTTTCATCTCCTCCTGGGACACCTCGGTTCCCAGGAACCGGTTGGCCCGGTCTACGCGCAACGGAATGACCCGACGGGAGATGGTCTCCGGATACTCGTCGATGGCGCCCTGAGCCACTTCACCCCCAGCCAGCTCGGCTATGAGTCGTGTTGCGCGATCCAGAGCTCGAACGGTTCCCTCCGGATCAATACCGCGTTCGAATCTGTAAGAAGCTTCCGTGGACAAACCGAGGCGCTTCGACGTGCGCCGGATGGTTACCGGATTGAAATAGGCGCTCTCGATGAGCACGTCCCGGGTGGAAGCCTCGATTTCGGAATTGAGCCCGCCCATGATACCGGCCAATGCCACCGGCTTCTTGCCGTCGCAAATCATCAGGGCCCCATCGGGCAATTCACGCTCCTGCCCATCCAAGGTGGTGAAGCGTTCGCCGGCGCCGGCGCTTCGCACTACAATCCGGTGCTCTTCGAGCCGATTGAAATCAAAAGCATGCAACGGCTGTCCGAATTCCATCAGTACGTAATTCGTCACATCAACGATGTTGTTGATGGATCTGAGCCCTGCGGAGAGCAGTTTTTCTCGAAGCCAATAGGGAGAAGGTCCCATGCGTATGTTCCGGATCAATCGAGCCGAATACCTCGGGCATCCAAGCGGGTCCTCCAAGGTGACGGAGGTCTGATCTGCAATCGGGGGCCCCGATTCCACAACCGCGGTTTCCGGATATCGCACCTGTTTTCCGAACAGAGCCGCTGCTTCACGTGCCAGACCAAGGGCGTTCATGCAATCGGGACGATTGGGCGTCAGGCTCACCTCGAGAATGTAATCGTCCAGAGAGAGCGCCTCGGCCAGAGAAACGCCTTCCGGGCTTTGGGTATCCAGCACCATGATACCCGAGGCATCATCTCCAATCGCTAACTCGGCCTCGGAACAGATCATACCCACGGAATTCACGCCTCGAATCTTGGCCTTGCGCACCCGAACTCCGGAAGGCAGTACAGCGCCTTCGAGGGCGAGCGGAACCCGCTGACCTTCGGCGATGTTAGGGGCGCCGCATACCACTTCCAGACGTTCATTACCCAGGTCCACAGAGCAGATTCTGAGCTTGTCCGCGTTGGGATGGGGCATTATCTCGAGAATACGCGCCACCACCACACGATCTAAATCGGGATAACGCTTATGTACGCCCTCCACTTCCAGACCGGCCATGGTTAGGGCGTCCGCCAATGCATGGGCGGACACATCCACGTCGACGTACTGTTTGATCCAGTTGAAACTGATCTGCATGAGGTGTTTTCTTCTTATATCTGCGCCGACCGTCGGTAAAGGAATCCATCGAGTCCGCTTTTTTCGGGATAATGGATCGCGACCGGACGAAGGCGTTCATATCTTCGTTGTTTTTGCCGGAACAAGGCCGGCCGGTGTTCGAATTAGAATTGATGCAGGAAACGGACGTCGTTTTCGAAAAACAGCCGAATATCGTCTATGCCGTATTTGAGCATGGCGATCCGCTCGACACCCATACCAAACGCAAATCCGGAGATTTCTTCCTCGTCGTAGTCCACAAACCGGTACACATTCGGGTCCACCATTCCGGACCCCAGAATCTCCAACCAACCCGTCTGTGAACAAAGCCGGCAACCGCCACCCTTACAGAGAACACATTCGATGTCCACTTCTGCGCTGGGTTCGGTGAAGGGGAAGAAACTGGGTCTGAAACGGACACCCACATCAGGGCCGAACATTTCGCGCACAAAAGCAATCAGCACACCCTTCAGATCGCCGAAAGAGACGCCCTTATCTACGAGGAGTCCTTCCACCTGATGAAACATGGGAGTGTGGGTCACGTCCGAATCCCTCCGGTAGACCTTGCCGGGAGCGACAATGCGCACGGGCGGACGCTGCTTTTCCATCACGCGGACCTGCATGGGGGAAGTATGAGTACGAAGGAGCAGGTTGTCGGAAATATAAAACGTGTCCTGCATGTCCCTTGCCGGATGGTCTTTTGGAATATTCAGCGATTCGAAATTGTAATAGTCCGTTTCGATATCGGGACCCTCGACCACCTCGAAACCCATTCGTTCCAGGATATCGCATGCTTCCCAAGTCACCCTCGAAATCGGATGGAGCTTTCCACGCTGGGGTATCCGTCCCGGCATGGTAACATCCACCATGCCTTTGGATGCCGATTGGGACCGGTCCAGCCGGGCCTTGGCCTCCTCGAAAGCGATCTCCAGTTCCTTTTTGACGACGTTGGCCAGCTTCCCCATCTCGGGTCGCTCTTCCGGCGAGACCCTTCCAAGCTGTTTCATAAGAGAGGTCAGCTTTCCCTTGCGCCCGAAAATTTCAATACGAACGGCTTCCAGGCTTTCCGCGTCCGCGACTTCCAGGAGTCGTGAAAGCTCGACCGCTCTAAGTTGTTCGAGCTCTTCTCTCAATGTCGTTTCTCCGCCCTGACCTGACTTGCTCCACCAACGTTAACGTGTTCGGGCGATCCAAAGCTTCCCATCATGCGGCGGATCGAACTTCCTCGACGATACGTTCAAATGCCCTGGGATCGCTTATGGCCAATTCGCTCAACACCTTTCTGTCGAGCTGAATTCCGGCCTTCTTCAGCGCCCCAATGAATTGACTGTAGTTCAATCCGGCGGGTCGCACGGCCGCGTTGATGCGTACTATCCAAAGGCTCCGGAAATCCCTTTTCCGAACACGTCGGTCCCGATAGGCAAAATTCAACGCCCGGTCTACGGATTCCGTGGCGGTCCGGAATAACTTGCTGCGGCCTCCCCTGAATCCCTTGGCCAGTTTTAGTATCTTGTTTCTTCGTTGGCGGGCCTTAAAGCCCCTCTTCACTCTGGACATACTGTGAACTCCTTAACGCAATCTTTTCGAACGTCCTGTACAACCCACTCAGGCGTAAGGAATAAGCTTGCGGACAGATTTGACGTCGGTATGATCAACCAGTGCGGATTTGCGCAAGTTTCTTTTCCTTTTGGTATTCTTCTTGGTCAGAATGTGACTGGCGTATGCTTTTGTGCGCTTGATCCTGCCTGATCCGGTAACAGTAAATCTTTTCGCGGCTCCGCGATGGGTTTTTATTTTTGGCATCTCGTCCTCCACTTAAGTAGCGGATATCTCTAAGTATCCTTATTATATGCGAAAATTGAGACGGCAAAGAAGAATGTCCGGGTCTTGCCTATCCGGCGGCACAGACCCGTACGGAGTGGAAGATTCGGCAAACTCCGAGACAGAATCGAATCAGTCTCAATGGACGGCTTCCCCGCCCAGGACCAGGCAAACATCCGGGGGAGATGTGGAACGGAAGACAATTAGGTTTTGGGAGCCAATAGCATACCCATTGTCCTTCCCTCCATCTTTGGCATCTGCTCCACGATGATCTGGTCTCCGAGTTCTTCTATAACCCGTCCCAGCAACTTATAACCCAACTCCGTGAAAGCAAACTCCCGGCCGCGAAACATAATGGTGACTTTGACCCGGTTTTTTTGGTCCAAAAACTTCTTTACGTTTCGTACCTTGAACTGGAAGTCGTGTTCCTCGATCTTTGGCCGGAATTTCACTTCCTTGACCTGGATTACCGTTTGTTTCTTTTTCGCCACCTGAGTCCGCTTGGCCTGCTCATACTTGTACTTCCCGTAGTCCATGATTTTGCAAACCGGCGGCTTAGCCTCGGGAGCCACCTCCACCAGATCAAGCCCGCGCTCGGCCGCAATAGACATCGCGGTCTCTACTGGAACGATCCCCACTTGCGTACCGTCTGAATCGATCAAACGGACTTCTTTTGCGCGAATTTCCAAATTGACGCGCGTCCTTTGCTTCGCTATGCCCGTCCCCTCCCGTAAACGTTTATGTAACGTGTAAACCCAAAAGAGCTTACTTCCACATTCTCAATATTCGGATTCGGCTTTCGGAGGATCTGAATCGATGGCCCCGCCGGTTAACCGGCGATGATAAGGTTACCGGGATACCACCGGTGGTTTGCTCTCCTCGACCAGCATGCTGATCAATTCGTCTAAAGGCATAGGATCAAGCTGTTCCCCGTCTCGTTTTCGGGGTGCAAGCGTCCCGGAATCCGATTCCCGATCTCCCACCACCAGCATGTACGGTATTTTTTTGAGCTGAGCCTCACGTATTTTGAATCCGAGCTTTTCGTTTCGAATATCTTTTTCGACGCGCAGTCCGGCAAGCATCATCCGCTTGTGAGCATCCTCCAAAAACGGAATGTTGCGATCCGTAACATTGAGCAGGATCGCCTGGACAGGGGAAAGCCATACCGGAAAGGCGCCGGCGTAGTGTTCGATCAGTACCCCGAGAAACCGTTCCAAAGATCCTAAAATCACGCGGTGGATCATGATGGGACGATGCCGCTCATTGTCCGAGCCCACATAGTTCAGGTCAAAACGGTCCGGCAGTGTGAAGTCGCATTGTATGGTTGCGCATTGCCAGCTTCGATCCAGAGCGTCCCGGATTTTGACGTCGATCTTGGGTCCATAAAAGGCCCCATCTCCTTCATTTATATCGTACGCCAGTCCTTTTTCATCGAGGGCGTTTTTCAAAGCCCAGGTGGCCCGATCCCAATCTTCGTCGGAACCGATCGACTTCTCAGGCCGGGTGGAAAGCTCCACCTCGAAAGGAAACTGAAATACTTGCATCACGTCGGCCACGAAGTCGAGGACCCCTTGTATTTCCCCGTTTAATTGATCGGGCATGCAGAGAATGTGAGCATCGTCCTGGGTGAATTGCCGCACCCTGGTAAGCCCGTGAAGGACGCCGGAGCGCTCGTGCCGATGCACCGTTCCCAACTCGAAATAACGGATGGGTAAGTCCCTGAAACTCCGGACCCTGGATTTGTAAATCAGCATGTGCGCCAGACAATTCATGGGTTTGATACCGTAATCAACCTCATCAATCTGCGTAAAGTACATGTTTTCACGGTAGTTCTCATAATGTCCGGAACGCTTCCAAAGGTCCAACTTGAGAAGTTGCGGTCCCACCACCTCTTCGTAGCCCCGTTTCCGATGTTCCTCGCGTTCGAAGTCCATGAGGATCGAGCGCAAACTCGCCCCTTTGGGATGGTATACGACCAGACCCGCACCGGCCTCGTCGTGAAAGGAAAAAAGATCCAGTTCCTTACCCAACTTGCGATGATCGCGCCGTTGAGCTTCTTCCAGTCGATGAAGGTATAGATCCAGATCTTCCTGTTTGGAGAATGCGGTCCCGTAGATTCGCTGAAGCCGTTGACGGTTTTCGTCGCCTCGCCAGTAAGCTCCGGCCACACTCATAATCTTGAACGCCCGGATCATTCGGGCATTCGGAATATGCGGTCCGCGACAGAGGTCCACAAAATCGCCCTGCCGATACACGGACACGTCGTCTTGATCGATTTCCTTCAACAGTTCGACTTTGTAAGGCTCCCCCCGCTCCTCGAAAAGTCGTATCGCGTCCTCCCGCTTCATCTCCGTGCGTTGAAAGCGAGCCCCCTTTTTGATGATCTTCTTCATCCGGGCCTCGATCCGCGGAAGATCTTCGGGCGTGAAGGACTGCTCGTAATCGAAGTCGTAATAAAATCCGTTCTCGATAGAAGGACCTATGGTGACCTTTACACCAGGGAAAAGTGCCTGAACCGCCTCGGCCATGACATGGGCGGCGCTATGGCGCAGAATGTCCAGCCCTTCTTCCGAATCGACTAAGACGGGAGTCAATCTGGTATCATGTTCAATCGGCCGCGACAAGTCAACCGGCAGACCGCCGTTTTCCTTCACGGCCACCACGGTGGGGAGCATATCGGCATCGAGGTTCCGCAGCACTTCCTCAGCTGAAACGCCCGGATCCACATTCCGTGTAATCTCACCAACGGTTACCGTAATTTTGCCCACAGGATCGAACCTCGAATTATGCGTATCGGAGACCGAAATAGCGGGCCGGCAGAAAGGATTGCTCCGGCGGAAACCAAGAATCGCGATACTGACGCGCTCGTTGTTTCCGAGCCAAATTAAAAAGGCATCCTTTGTCTCGCCTGAACCACCCTTCGGTCCATGGATTCTCCAGGTCAGACAATACCAGACGCCTTAACTTTCTAGAGCCTCACAATCAACACTTTTCCCGCGTTAGAAACGGGCCTGGCCGCGTTTTTCTTCTCCGCGTTCATTTAATCTCAGTTGAAGCGTTTTATTTTCTTACTACAGAATGCGGCGCCCCGCTATCCCCTTTCGGGGCCCCCATACATGGCTGAAGCTCCCCTAAGGATCGTAAATTTATAAATAATAACATCTAGGAAGGCAAGAAAAAAATAAACGCAGACGTGCAAAAGCCGTCATATTTGTCCCCATCCGCTTCATCTCGTTCATCGACCGCTTTTCAGGGAAACAATAAACGAACGAATCCGGCTCCAATATTCTGGATGATCTACGCGCACCATTTCTCCGTGTGATACGGTTTCGGGCAGTTCGAAGAACTCCGCCCGGCCGTTCAACTTGTCATAGAGTATTTTTTCGGCAACAAAAGGCGCCACCTGGTCACCCCTTGAATGCATGATCAGAATGGGAAACGAGGCGTTTCTTAGAAATCCGGCTGTATTGAAGTTACCATTGAAAAACCACTTTCTTCGCCCTTTCAGTAACCCGGGTAAAAGGTCTTCCACGGATGGAAGCGTTGATTCGAGTATCAGTCCGTCCGGTGAAAAGAATTGTGAGGCATAAGCGCTGACGGGTCCGCCGAGAGAATATCCCCACAACACCAATGGCAGATCATCCTCCCTACAGTGACCCAGCAGGTAACGGACCGCCGCTTCTCCATCCGAGTAGAATCCCTGCTCCGTGGGCTTCCCTGGATTTCGTCCGTATCCACGGTAATCGAAAAACAGGATATGAGCCGGAACCCCTTTGTAGAAGCGTTCAAATGCATCTCCCAGAAGGGATACGTTTCCCCCGCCGCCCTTGAAATAAACCATGCGCGCCAGGGGATCGGGATGTTTCATGAGCCAACCTGTCAACGGCACGTGATCCCGAGTGCGGAAGCTTACTTCCTCGAGGGAAGGATAGGGTGGTAAGGGCCGGAGTTCGCGACGGGCGGCATACTTGGGATAGATGAGCACTTCATCCAGCTTAAAATGAACTGCAAAAATCAGCAAAGTCAACAGGGTCAATGGAAATCCCAGGGCCAGGATCCATGTTGTCCTTTTGATATACTTGTTTATCCTCTTCAAGGCCATAGGGCCGGCTCACTACAGGCTCTTATTCGTCTGCAGCCCGGTAGTAGGGTCCTTCCGCGCAGGCACGACAGATCTTTCCGTGGTTCACCGGGTAGGATTCTCCACATGCAGGGCAGACACCGACATCTCCTTTCTTGACACCCCAGGCCAAGTCGAATACCTGCACGTGTCCATACGAAAACATTTCTCTTCCTGCGAGCAGAATGGCAGGTAACAATACTTCCAGAGGCAACGCCTTTTTGGGCACTCTTTTCAGAAACCAATTGAACACATCCGGAAAGTGTTCGAGCTTGTTCAAATCGACCCAAACGCGAATACCCTCGCCGTTATCCTTGTCGTATACGGATACAGCAAACCGTCCGTAATCCACCACCTTGAGCCAGTTGTTGCCCACTGTGCAGGGCGTGAAAATCTGCACGGCGTCCGGCAGGCAGTAAGGCGTTTCCACAACCACATTATACAGTATCGAGGCTCCGATCAATTCCTGGGCCAAATCGATCATCAGGCCTCCCATGAGAATGCCGGGGGCCACACTTCCGTGAAAACCTTCAATCTTATCCAAAGCGTCCGAGAGCGTCAGTCCGCTTAAAACCAAATCTTCAAAATCGTGTAAATACTCAAGGCGCATTGCGTAGATCCTCGGTTGTTGAACCATTTCCCCATTGTACTGGATTTGAGGCGAAGCAATAAAGCCGCTGTGCCCGCTGCTTCAAACGGCGCCGGAAAAGGGGCGCCCTCTTCTCGCTATCCTGTAAAAATCAAAATAGGCACCCCTATCCAACATTGCAAGAGCTTTATCGGAATGCCCATGTGCTTCCACCGAAAGGTAACGTTCCGGGATTTCGATGAACGAATCTTATGCCCCAACGGATTGAAGTATTACATTAAGGCCGGATTGAGCCGTCGGCGTTTCTCTTTAATGTTTCTTGAATTTGGTCCTGGATTTTCTACCTCAAAAAACATGGGGAGTTTCAATGGTAGATTGACAAAAGTTTCGAGAAAGGCAAAAAACGAACTTGGTTTTAACTGGATTCTTCGCCCGGGCAATGCATACGGCGTTTCGCATAAGCCGATGAGATCAGGTGCGCTCCTTTTCGCGGTCTCCGAGGGTCGACCGGCAAACCTGAACTCATACGTCTGAAGAGTGAGTCGAGCATATCGTTACACGGGGAGTCGACTGGGAACGGAGATATGAAAAGGATGAACACGTCCGATCGAGCCCTATCCGACATTTTTTTTGCCGGATCCAACTATGACCGGACGGCCCAATTATTGGGATTCGGCCGTTCGTTTTATCGAACCGTCGCTGATCTGATTCCAACCGATCCGCATAGTCGTATCCTGGAACTGGGCTGCGGCACAGCCTCGTTATCCCTGGCCATAGCCGATAAACAGGGGGGGAAAGGGCGGTTCCATGGTGTAGACCTCTCCACACGGAATCTAGCCTTTGCCGAGCTAAAAGCCCGAAAGGCGGGGATTTCTTTTGATACATACTGCTGCTCAATGAAGACACTGCCCTTTGAATCGGCTTCCATGGACGCTGTGGTGGCCGGTCCATCTTTTCACGAAGCATCTCCGAGCCTTCGGAGAAGGGTGCTTCACGAAACGGGCAGAGTGTTGAAGCCCAAGGGCGTTTTTGCGCTTGTTGATTGGAGCAAGCCCAAATTCGGTTTATTGCCGTTGATCTTGTTTCCATTGCTCATGTTCAAAACATCCGGAGATCATTGGAACAACACCTACCCGATGTTGTGTCGCAACGAAAACCTTCTGTTGATAATAGATATCTACGTAAACTCGCTGATACGATGTCAGGTTTTCAGAAAAGTCTGAAAACCTGACATCGTATCGGCGCCACCGGTTTTCACGTCGGGGCGCAACGATGAAATACAGCGGAGGATGGTCGGCGCCACCGGGAAACACTCCTGTTTCAGGATGCCTTTCTCACTCATCTCGTTTGTGATACAGTTCGATTTATACGGCGGGGTATGGGAAAAGAAAACATAGGGGTGTATTTCAGCATGCTTTTATCGGCCGGAGATACAACAGGTGTTTATTACCTTTGAAGGTATGGACGGCGTTGGGAAGACTACCCAAGTCCGAATGCTGCAAGAGGCGTTAATCGAGTTGGGATACACTGTGCTGGCTACCCGCGAACCGGGGGGTACTCGTATCGGCGCCCGGATTCGATCTTTGTTGCTGGATGAACGCAATTCGGAACTTACGCCCACGGCCGAACTCTTTTTATATCTTGCGGACAGGTCCCAACACCTCGCCGAAGTTATTCTTCCGGCCCTGAAAAGCGGCAAGTGGGTGCTGTGCGACAGATTCGCCGACGCCACTGTTACGTATCAGGGTTATGCCAGGGGAGGGGATATCGAATGGATCTCGGAGTTGAATGAGCGCACCACCAAATCGTTTTCTCCCGATCTTACTTTCCTGCTGGATTGTCCGGTGGAAGTCGCTCTGGGACGCATCCGCGATCGAAATGCCCCCGGTTCCGGGCAGCTCTCCGAGAAACGGTTCGATATGGAACGCATCGAGTTCCACAAAAAGGTAAGGGAAGGCTATCTGACTTTAGCCGGCGCCTCGAACGGCGACCCACGTTACCGTGTCGTTGATGCCTCACGATCCGCCCAAGCCATACACCGGGGCGTCCTCCAAGAGGTTTTGGACAAGTCGCGAGCGTACGAGCGAAGTCCGGATTAGGGGGTGTTCATGTCTTTTCAAGGCTTAGTGGGTCACGCTCGCCAAATCGAGCTTCTTCGCCGGGCCATAAGAAACGGTTCTCTGCACCACGCCCTGCTGATCACGGGAATACCCGGAGTAGGGAAAAAGACGATGGCCAGGGCTTTGACCCATAGTCTCTTATGTCAGGAGCCGACCACGGGCGATGCGTGCGGACAATGCCCGGCCTGCCGGAAATTCGACCGCGGCGTTCATCCGGACGTGTGCGAAGTCCTTCCGGATGGCAAGTTCATGAAGATCGAGCAGATTCGTGAGATCAAACGTAAACTCCTCTTTCATCCCGTACTGGGGGAACATAGGGTCTTTCTCGTTTTTGAAGCTCAGCATATGAACCGGGACGCCGGCAACGCGATGCTCAAGAGTTTGGAGGAACCCCCTCCCGGAAACCATCTGATCCTGACCGCCCCGGACGACCGGGCTCTCCTGCCCACCATTGTTTCCCGTTGTCAAAGGATAGACTTGAGTCCGTTACCGGATCGCACAGTGGAGGACTTCCTCGCAGCAAAAATGGACGTTCGGGGATCCGAAGCAGCCGAAATAGCAAAGCTGTGCGGTGGCAGTCTGGGGAGAGCCATAGAAGCGAGCGTCGCCGAAAAGGAATCGGGGACCTCCTTTTTTCATCGGCGCAACGAGGTGATCCGGCAGTTGCAGCAGTTGAAAAATAATGATATTAAAACTAATTTGCTTTTGGCCAAGACTTGGAGCAATGAGCAGAACGAATCGGATGAATTGATGGATATCTTCCGATTTTGGTTTCGAGACCAGTTATTGTCTAAATATGAGGGCTCCCGGACTCGGACAGGCGGCCCACGTGACACATCCGTTGATCCCAACGGACACGAAACCATCCGTCCGGATCGAATCTATCGGATGCTGGATCATGTGGAATTTGCCTCGAAAGCCTTGCGGCAAAACGCCAATAAACGGCTTGTCTTTGAAGTGTTGCTCCTCCGGTTGGCCGAAGCGTAACCTGTATCGAGGGCTATTAGAATGCCGAAAATTATAGGGGTTCGTTTTCGCCCCTATGGGAAAACATACGATTTCGACTGCGGGCATTTCGTGCTCAAACTGGAAGACCGGGTGATCGTCAAGACGGACATGGGAATGAGTCTTGGAACCGTTGTAACGTCCTCCCGCAAAGTCGATGAAGACAAGACCCCCCGGAACCTGAAGCCCGTTTTCAGACTGGCGACCGGAGAAGACATAGAACAGTACGAACAGAATCTCCAGACCGAAAAAGAGGCCCATGCCTGGTGCCAGGAATGCATTCGCAATCGCAAGCTGGATATGAATCTGGTTATGGTCGAGATGTTGTTCGACAATTCGAAAATTATTTTCTATTTCACCGCCGATGGCCGCATCGATTTTCGAGAACTCGTCAAAGATATGGTCCAGAGGTTCCGCACCCGCATCGAAATGCGTCAGATCGGAGTTCGCAATCAGACCAAAATGGTAGGCGGTCTCGGAAGTTGTGGTCGTGAGTTGTGCTGCACACTATTTATCGAAAAATTTGAGCCGGTTTCCGTCAAGATGGCCAAGGAGCAACAGCTTTCCCTGAATCCATCGAAAATTTCCGGGCTCTGTGGCCGACTCATGTGCTGCTTGGCCTTCGAGTATTCACAATACGTGCAAGTGAGGGAACGCATGCCCGGATGTGGAGAGAAAGTGGAATGTCCCTGCTGCAAAGGGCGTGTGGTCCGACAAAACGTCGTAAAGGAGACCATCTACGTTGAAACGGACGATGGGAAGGAAGTTGAAGTCCCGGTTGCAGACCTCACTCTGATAACGCCTCCCGGCAAGAACAAGAAGAAGCAGCCATAGGAAATCAGGCCATGCCAAAGACCTTTTATGTTACAACACCCATCTATTATGTGAACGCCGAACCCCATTTGGGGCATGCATATACCACCATCGTCGCAGATGTGCTGACCAGATTTCACCGGCTTATTGGAGAGGATGCGTTTTTTCTGACCGGTACGGACGAACACGGGGATAAAATCATGCAGGCCGCTCAAAAGGCGGGCGAAGACCCCAAGACTTATGTAGATCGCATCAGCAACATTTTCCGCAACACCTGGCCGGCGTTGAACGTTCAATACTCCAAGTTCATCCGCACTACCGATCCCGAACACCAGGCCGTCGTACAACAGATCCTTCAGAACGTGTACGACAAGGGAGACATCTATTTCGGCGAGTACGGAGGTATGTATTGTTTCGGCTGTGAACGCTTTTACACGGAGCGTGAAATGGTGGACGGTATGTGCCCGGACCACAAGGCGCCGCTTCAACTTATCAATGAAGAAAACTATTTTTTCCGGATGAGCCGGTATCAGGAATGGCTCATTGACAAGATCCGAGGAAATCCTGAGTTCATACAGCCTGAGCGTTACAGAAACGAGGTGCTTTCATTTCTGAAAGAGCCTTTGGAAGACCTCTGTATATCCAGGCCCAAGTCCAGGCTCCAATGGGGCATCTCGCTCCCTTTTGACGACCGCTATGTAACCTATGTCTGGTTCGATGCCCTGATCAACTATATCAGCGCTCTGGGATATCCGGACGGCGAAAACTTCGGGAAGTACTGGAAGGAAAGCCACCATTTAATCGCTAAGGACATCCTAAAGCCGCATGGTATCTATTGGCCCTGCATGCTGAAAGCGGCCGGAATAGAGCCCTACCGAAATCTGCACGTACACGGATACTGGAACGTCAACGAGAGTAAGATGAGCAAGACGGTAGGTAACGTAACCGAACCGCTGAAACTTAAGGACGTTTACGGGCTGGACGCGTTCCGGTATTTTCTTATGCGCGAAATGGTTTTCGGGCTGGATTCCAACTTCAGCGAAGACGCACTGATTCAGCGTATCAATTCGGACCTGGCGAACGATCTGGGGAATCTGTTCAGCCGCAGTGCGGGCATGCTGAAGAAATATTTCAAGGGGTTGGTCCCAAAGCCCTCGCAATTTGATGCGCCCGATGACGAACTCGCGGCGGAGGCTCGAAAGGTCCGGCTCGAATACATTGAAAGTATGAACCGGTTCGCGTTTCATAAAGCCCTGATGGCTGTCTGGGAACTCATCAACCACGTTAACCGCTACATCGATTACCAAGCGCCCTGGGTTTTGCACAAAGAAGCACGGTTAGAGCGGCTTTCCACAGTTATGGCCGCCACATTTGGGACCATTCACCTCGTGTCCCTGCTGATCGCGCCGTTCATGCCCGATACGTCCGAAGAGATGCGCAGTCGCATGGGGCTGGATTTGGATTCCACCGATCCTATAGCGTCCGGGAAGTTCGATTTCGAATCCCTGATTCCTGTCGGCAACTCGGTAATTAAAGCCAATGCTCTGTTCCCGCGTGTGGAAAAATTTGAGGAAAAGGCTCCGGCCGGACAAGCGAAACCGTCGATTAAGACCAAGGCTCCCATATCCATCAAGGACTTCATGAAGATCGACTTGCGCACAGGGGTGATCACGCACGCCGAGCCGGTACCTAATTCGGACAAGCTGTTGAAACTGTTCGTAGATATCGGCGAGCTGCGGACGGTTGTCTCCGGTATTGCCAGGCATTACTCTCCAACGGACCTCATCGGTAAACAGGTGGTCATTGTGGTCAACCTCGAGCCCGCCAAACTCATGGGCATCGAGTCCCAGGGAATGATTCTGGCCTGTGAACACGGAAAAGACCTGTTCCTGGCCACCCTGGACAGCAAGGCCTCTCCCGGAGATCCCGTTCTCTAATAGCATTTTCGTTTCCCTTCGGCGTGGCCCGTTTTCGCCGGGCCATGTCCCCGATCGTCCCCGTTCTTCCTTGACAATCCCCTTGAGATGGCTAATTTTTTTACCAGATTACGTGTATTTTTTCCCAAGGGAGGGATGAAAAGAGAATGCGATTCGAAAAAATGACTTTGAAAGTTCAGGAGAGCATCCGGACGGCTCAGCAGATGGCGGAAGATCTCGGCCATCAACAGATCGAAGCCGAGCATGTGATCAAGAGCCTAATGAGCGAGTCCGATGCGATTCTCATACCTATATTTCAAAAATTGGGTGTCCAGCCCAAACAAGTGTTGGACGCTTTGAACGACAACTTGGGCAAGTTCCCCAAAATCGGAGGAGCCGGTGCAGGGCAGACTTACATCTCCCAGGATCTAAAAAAACTGCTGGACGATGCCTTCAAAGAGGCGTCACAGCTCCATGATGAATACGTCAGCGCCGAGCATATTCTCCTGGCCGCTGCAGGTTCCCAGGCTCCCATCGGTAAGCTGTTCGCCCGGTTGGGAGTTACGCGGGAAAGATTGCTTCAGGCCCTGCAGGATGTGCGCGGAAGCCATCGTGTTACGGATCAGAATCCGGAAGACAAGTATCAGGCCCTGGAGCGTTTCTGTCGCGACCTGACCGAACTGGCGCGGCTCGGAAAGCTGGACCCGGTGATCGGTCGCGACGATGAAATCCGCCGGATCATTCAGGTTTTGAGCCGACGGACAAAAAATAACCCGGTTCTCATCGGCGAGCCCGGCGTTGGAAAGACCGCCATAGTAGAAGGTCTGGCGCAGCGCATTGTGGGAGGGGACATTCCGGAAAGCCTTCGGGACAAACGAGTGTTGGCCCTGGATATGGGCTCCCTGGTTGCCGGCTCGAAGTACCGTGGCGAGTTCGAGGATCGGTTGAAAGCAGTGCTGAAAGAGATCTCTGAAGCACACGGAACCGTTGTGCTTTTTATTGACGAAATCCATACCATGGTGGGAGCGGGGGCTGCGGAAGGAGCCATGGACGCTTCTAATATGCTGAAACCGGCTCTGGCGCGCGGAGAACTGCGGTGTGTCGGCGCCACCACGGTTGACGAGTATCGCAAGCGCATAGAAAAGGATGCGGCCCTGGAACGACGATTTCAGCCTATTATGGTGAATGAACCTTCTCTCGAGGATACCATCGCCATACTGCGGGGTCTCAAGGAACGCTACGAGCTGCACCATGGTGTGCGGATTCAGAATTCGGCCATCGTTGCAGCGGCCGTGTTATCCAACCGCTACATCACGGACCGCTTTTTGCCGGACAAGGCTGTGGACCTGATAGATGAAGCCTCCAGCCGGCTTCGCATCGAGATCGATTCCATGCCGGAAGAACTGGACCAGCTGGAACGAAAAGCCGTTCAAATGGAAATCGAACGCGAAGCGCTGAAAAAGGAATCGGATCCCACGTCCAAAAAGCGCCTTGAGAAGCTGGAACAGGAATTGGCCGAACTCCAAGAGAAGAGCCGCGACTTGAAAATGCGTTGGCAGAACGAGAAGGCAGCCCACAAGAAAGTTCAGACTATTAAAGAACAGCTGGATCAGATTCAGACGGAGGCTGCAGCGGCTCAGAGATCCGGCGATCTGACCCGAGCTTCGGAACTGCTTTATGGGCGCAAACGGGAACTCGAGGCCCAACTGGAAGCCGAGCAACAAAGGCTGGGTGAAGTGCAGGAAGGTGGTTCGTTTTTCAAAGAGGAAGTGGATTCAGACGACATTGCCGAAGTGGTGTCCAAATGGACGGGTATACCCGTGTCCAAAATGCTCGAAGGGGACCGGGAAAAAATGATTCACATGGAAAGCAACCTCAAAAAACGGGTGGTCGCCCAAGAAGAAGCCATCCAGGCTGTGGCCAATGCCGTGCGTAGAGCCCGGGCCGGTATTCAGGACCCCAATCGCCCCATAGGATCGTTTATTTTCATGGGTCCTACCGGAGTTGGAAAAACAGAACTGGCACGCGCTCTGGCGGAATTCATGTTCGATGACGAGCAGGCAATGGTACGCCTGGATATGAGCGAGTTCATGGAAAAACATTCCGTGGCCCGTCTGATCGGTGCGCCTCCGGGTTACGTGGGTTATGAGGAGGGTGGTTACCTTACGGAAGCCGTTCGCCGCAGACCCTACACCGTGGTGCTGTTCGACGAAATCGAAAAAGCGCACCCCGAGGTGTTCAATGCGTTGCTGCAGATCCTTGACGACGGTCGTATGACGGATGGTAAAGGACGTACCGTAGACTTCAAGAATACCGTTATCATTATGACCTCCAATATCGGCGGCCAATGGAT
>Ga0068714_10004048_pt1 | contig 16775 bp, 11 predicted proteins | sample MTBNYHSulfiMetaG_FD_62988 | JGI IMG/M metagenome (GOLD analysis project Ga0068714, IMG submission 62988) | Enrichment culture microbial communities from rom New York Harbor, USA that are MTBE-degrading - MTBE-NYH (New York Harbor Sulfidogenic)... | ecosystem: Environmental > Aquatic > Marine >...
GGGGAGGGGATGGTGCACTTCCACCCGGTGGAGATCCTCAAGTCCGAACGCGACGGGCTGTGGCTGGCCGGCCTGCCCGAATCGGTCGATCTGATCACCGTCGGCCAGGGTTTTGTCCGTTCGGGCGACAGGGTCGAAGCGGTCCCCATGGAAAGTGAAAGGTGAAACCGTAGGATGGGATGAATCCCATCAAGGCGTAGGATGGGATGAATCCCATCAAGGGAAAGGAAACAAGTGTGCGGAACTTGATTAACCGGCAATGAACAGCATCATCGACGCCGCCTTTAGCCATTCCCGCACGGTCATCGCCGTGCTGGTGCTGCTGCTCATCAGCGGCACCGTCTCCTACGTCACCATCCCCAAGGAGTCGGAGCCGGATGTGGCCATTCCCATCATCTACGTCTCCATGACCCATGAGGGGATCTCGCCGGAGGACGCCGAGCGCCTGCTGGTGCGGCCGATGGAGAAGGAGCTGCAGACCATCGAGGGGGTCAAGGAGATGCGCTCCACCGCCGGCGAGGGCCACGCCTCTGTGCTGCTCGAGTTCGACGCCGGCTTCGACAGCGACAAGGCGCTGCAGGATGTGCGCGAGAAGGTCGACCTGGCCAAGGTCGAGCTGCCGGCCGACACCGACGAGCCGAGCGTCAACGAGGTCAACGTCGCCCTGTTTCCGGTGCTGGTGGTCACCCTGGCAGGGAGTGTGCCGGAGCGCACCCTGCTGACCCTGGCGCGCGACCTCAAGGACAAGATCGAGGGGCTGCGCGAGGTGCTGGAGGCGGACATCGCCGGTGACCGCGAGGAGGTGGTCGAGATCGAAATCGACCGGCGGGTGCTCGACAGCTACAACCTCGCCTACGAGGAGGTGATCAACTTCGTCTTCCGCAACAACCGGCTGGTGGCCGCCGGTGCGCTGGACACCGGCCAGGGCCGCTTTGCGGTCAAGGTGCCGGGGCTGCTGGAGGGGGCCGAGGATGTGCTGTCGCTGCCGCTCAAGGTGAGCGAGGACCGGGTGGTGACCTTCGGCGACGTGGCCACCGCCCGGCGCACCTTCAAGGACCCCACCAGCTTCGCCCGGGTCAACGGCCAGCCTGCGATCAGCCTGGAGATCTCCAAGCGGGTGGGCGAGAACATCATCGAGACCATCGAGAAGGTGCGGGCCATCGTCGAGGCCGAGCGCGAGACCTGGCCGGCCGGCGTGGTGGTCAGCTATTCCCAGGACAAGTCCGAGGATGTGCGCACTATGCTCTCGGACCTGCAGAACAACGTGCTCAGCGCGGTGTTGCTGGTGATGGTGGTGATCGTCGCCGCGCTCGGGCTGCGCACCGCAGGGCTGGTGGGGCTGGCCATTCCCGGCTCCTTTCTCACCGGCATCCTGATCATCCATCTGCTCGGCCTGACCATCAATATCGTGGTGCTGTTCTCGCTAATCATGGCGGTCGGTATGCTCATCGACGGCGCCATCGTGGTCACCGAGATGGCGGACCGCAAGATGGCCGAGGGGATGGAGAAGGACGAGGCCTACGCCTTCGCCGCCAAACGCATGAGCTGGCCGATCACCGCCTCCATTGCCACCACCCTGGCCGCCTTCATGCCGCTGCTGTTCTGGCCCGGGGTGGTGGGGGAGTTCATGAAGTACCTGCCGATCACCCTGCTGGCCACGCTCTCGGCTTCGCTGCTGATGGCGCTGATCTTCGTGCCGACACTGGGCAAACAGGTGGGCAAGCGCAGTCCGCTCAGTGAGGAGGCGATGCGCAGCCTGGCCGCCTCCGAACAGGGCGAGCTGCACGAGATCCGCGGCCTTACCGGTCTCTATGTGCGCTTTCTGGAGCGCCTGCTGGCACACCCGCTGAAGATCCTGATGATCGCCGTGCTGCTGCTGGTGGTGGTCTATACGACCTACGGCCTGTATGGCAAGGACACCGAGTTTTTCCCCGACGTGGAGCCGGAGCGGGCGCTGCTGCATGTGCGCGCCCGCGGCGACCTGTCGGTCTACGAGCAGGATGCGCTGGTCGGGCAGGTCGAGCGGTCCCTGCTCGACATGCGCGAGATCGAGACCCTCTACACCCGCAGCGGCGTCAACCTGCGCGGCCAGGACCTGCCGGAGGATACCATCGGTGTGATCCAGATGGAGTTCGTCGACTGGCAGCAACGGCGGACCGCCGGCGCGATTCTGGCCGAGGTGCGACAGCGCACCCAGGACATCGCCGGCCTCATCATCGAGGTGCGCAAGCAGGAGGGCGGACCGCCGGTGGGCAAGCCGGTGCAGCTCGAGCTGAGCTCCCGTTATCCGCAGCTGCTGGAACCGGCGGTGGTGAGGGTGCGCGAGGTGCTGGATGAGATCGGCGGCTTCGTCGATGTGGAGGACAACCGCCCGCTGCCCGGCATCGAGTGGCAGATCAGCGTAGACCGCACCCAGGCCGCCCGCTTCGGTGCCGATATCATGGTCGTGGGCAATGCGGTGCAACTGGTGACCAACGGCATCAAGGTCAGCGATTACCGGCCGGACGATGCGGACGAGGAGGTGGACATCATCGTGCGCCTGCCCGAGCAGGAGCGCGACCTGGATCAGCTCGATCAACTGCGGGTGCAGACCCGCTACGGCCTGGTGCCGATCAGCAATTTCATCACCCGCACCCCGGCACCCAGGCTGGGGACCATCAGCCGCGTCGATGGCCAGCGGGTGATGACGGTGAAGGCGGATGTGCCCGAGGGGGTGCTGCCCGCGACCAAGGTGAAGGCGATCCAGCAGTGGCAGAGCGAGCACAGTGGCCAGCTCGATTCTCGCCTGGGGGTGGCCTTCAAGGGGGAGGACGAGGAGCAGCGTGAATCCCAGGCATTCCTCAGCCAGGCCTTCCTGGTGGCGCTGTTCATCATGGCCATCATCCTGGTGACCCAGTTCAACAGCTTCTACCAGGCTTTCCTCATTCTCTCAGCGGTGATCTTCTCCACGGTCGGGGTGCTGCTCGGCCTGCTGACCACCGGCCAGCCCTTCGGCATCGTGATGAGCGGGGTCGGGGTGATCGCGCTGGCCGGCATCGTGGTCAACAACAACATCGTGCTGATCGACACCTTCAACATCCTGCGCGGCGGCGGCATGGCAGTGCAGGAGGCGGTGCTGCGCACCGCCGCCCAGCGCCTGCGCCCGGTGCTGCTGACCACCATCACCACCATCCTCGGGCTGATGCCGATGGTGCTCAAGCTCAATGTCGACCTGATCCACCGCGAGGTCACCTTCGGCGCCCCCTCCACCCAGTGGTGGGTCCAGCTGGCTACCGCGGTGGCCGGCGGCCTGACCTTCGCCACCATCCTCACCCTGATCCTCACCCCCTGCCTGCTGGTGCTGGGCGGCAACGCCGGTGAACGCTGGGCTCGGCTGGTCAGAAGATTTCAAAAGTAATCCGGGAAAAACATGGCCACGGAATCCACGGAAGGACACGGAATAAGGAAGAATGCCTGGTCGGGCGGAAATTCGCCGAGAGGACTCGGCTCCTACGGAGATGGAATGGAGCGTCCCCAACAAATTCCGTGTCCTTCCGTGGATTCCGTGGCCGGCATGTTTATGCCCTGTTTTGGTGCTGCGCATCTTGTTAATGCACAGATGGGGTGCAATGCAGAGCGATTGCCCATAGCCCCTACGGTATAAGCCCCTGATTTTGCAAATGGCACATAATTGGTGCGGTTCTTGCACCAAGAGCGGTCATTTGATGTATTAACGTGGGAGTAGTAATGGAACAGTCAAGCGGTATCGATACCCTGTTCGTCCTGTTGGGCGCCATCATGGTGCTGGCGATGCATGCCGGCTTCGCCTTTCTCGAGGTGGGCACGGTGCGCAAGAAGAACCAGGTCAATGCCCTGGTGAAGATCATCTCCGATTTCGCCGTCTCCACCATCGCCTACTTCTTTCTCGGCTATGCGCTGGCTTACGGCACCGGCTTCTTCGACAGCGCCGCGGCGCTGAGCGTCGACAACGGCTTCGCACTGGTGAAGTTCTTCTTCCTGCTGACCTTCGCCGCGGCGATCCCCGCCATCATCTCCGGCGGCATCGCCGAGCGGGCCCGCTTCTATCCGCAGCTCGCCGCCACCTTCGCCCTGGTGGCGCTGGTCTACCCCACCTTCGAAGGGATCACCTGGAACGGCAACTATGGCATCCAGGCGTGGCTGGAAACGACCTTTGGTGCCCAGTTCCACGATTTCGCCGGCTCGGTGGTGGTGCATGCGGTGGGCGGCTGGATCGCCCTTGGCGCGGTGCTGCTGCTGGGGCACCGCAAGGGTCGCTACGGCAAGAACGGCGAGGTCTACGCCCATCCGCCCTCAAGCATCCCGTTTCTTGCGCTCGGCGCCTGGATCCTGACTGTCGGCTGGTTCGGCTTCAACGTGATGTCGGCGCAGAGCGTCGGCGGCATCTCCGGCCTGGTGGCGGTCAACTCCCTGATGGCGATGGTCGGCGGCATCCTCGTTGCCCTCATCGCCGGCAAAAACGACCCTGGCTTCGTGCACAACGGCCCGCTGGCGGGTCTGGTGGCGGTCTGCGCCGGCTCCGACCTGATGCACCCGCTCGGTGCGCTCATCACCGGCGCGATCGCCGGCGGCCTGTTCGTCTGGACCTTCACCCTGGTGCAGAACAAGTGGAAGATCGACGACGTGCTGGGTGTCTGGCCGCTGCACGGCCTGTGCGGCGCCTGGGGCGGTATCGCCGCCGGTATCTTCGGCTTGCAGTCCCTCGGCGGCATCGGCGGCGTGAGCTTCCTCTCGCAGCTATCAGGCACTCTGCTGGGGGTGGCTATCGCCACAGTCGGCGGCTTTGCGGTCTACGGCACGATCAAGGCGGTGACGGGACTGCGCCTCTCCGAAGAGGAGGAGTTCAAGGGGGCGGACCTGGCGATCCACAAGATTGCCGCCGAGCCGAATTACGACCGCTGAGCGGCCGCTTTGTGAGACAGGAAAGCCGCCTTCGGGCGGCTTTTTTACTACTTGTTCACCACGAAGTGCACGAAGCACACGAAGGAATCAAATCAACGTGACTTACCTTCGAACCATTCGCCCTTTGTGTTCTTCGTGGGTAACTGTTCGCCCCACCCTCAAACTTAGCCCAGACAGGGTATGGCGGTGCCGGGCACGCTGTGAATACGTCCCTGTACGCTCGGCAGCCGCATCCCTGCGGCTGACGGCCCGGCACCACCATACCCTGTCCGGGCCATTAAGTACGTACAGGGGGCGAGTAGTTACCTTCGTGGTTCATTTGTTCACAAAACGGTAACCCCAGGCGGTTACGCTTGGGTCACACAATCGGAACCTGTGGCGGCCATGGAAAACTCACTCGAATCCTGTCTCGAAAAGATCATTTGCGAACGCAGCCTCTCGGTGCTGTTCCAGCCGATCATCGCCAACACCCGGCGCAATATCTTCGGTTACGAGGCGCTGATCCGCGGCCCCTCCGACAGCCCGCTGCATTCGCCGGTGACCCTGTTCGACACCGCGGCCCGCCATGGCAGGCTGCTGGATCTGGAGCTGTTGTGCCGGGAGGTCTCCATCCGGCGGTTCAAGCACCTGGATCTGCCGGGGAAGCTGTTTCTCAATACCACCCCGGAGAGCCTGTCGCAGCCCAATTTTCGTTCCGGCTGTACCCTGGATATCCTGCAGCGTGCCGGCCTGCGCCCGGAGCAGGTGGTGATCGAGCTGACCGAGCACTACCCGATGGAAAACTACGAGGTGCTGCGCGAGGCCCGGCACCACTACAAGTCGATGGGCTTCGAGATCGCCATCGACGACCTGGGCGCCGGTTATGCGGGACTGCGCCTCTGGTCGGAACTGCGGCCCGACTACGTCAAGATCGACCGCCACTTCATGCAGGACATCCACCAGGATGCGGTCAAGCGGGAGTTCGTGCGCTCGATCCAGGGCATTGCCCGCGAACTCGATTGCCGGGTGATCGGCGAAGGGGTGGAGACGGCCGAGGAGTATCAGACCGTGGCCGGGATGGGCATCGAGTTCTGCCAGGGGTATTACTTCGCCCGTCCGGCGCACGCACCGATGACCGAACTTTCCCCCCGCCACCGTCTGCAGCGCCGGATCATGCGGGAGGCGGTAGCTTAGGTGCAGTTCAAAGATTCAAGGTAACTACTCGCCCCTGTTTGCATTTCTCATGGCGTGCACGGAACACCCTATGCCCCCTGCCAATACTCCCGCCAAGCCGCAGGGCGTGAGGGCGGCGTAGGATGGGATGCATCCCATCATTGGGGCAAATTCATGGTGGGATGCATCCCACCCTACGGGAGATCGTCTGGAGATCGGGAGTCGTAGGCCGGACATAGCGGAGCGGTGTCCGGCAGAACCTGCCCATACCGCTACGCTATATCGGGCCTACCTCCTGCCTCCACATCGGGCTTCCTTTGCGTACGCGACAATATGTTCCCGACATATCTAGCACCGCCATCCATGGCGGCGTTTGCACGACGTGCATGGATGCACTAGTGCCGCGGTGGCAGGAAGCCAAAGAGCGGCCCTTTGCGGTAAGATCTTTTTTTATGGGGGCGAGTAGTTACGTTCCAAGTTGCAAGTGTAGGAGCCGAGTCCCTCGGCGAAGATTCGCCCACAGGAGTGGGCTCCTACAAAGAATCACGCGCAACTTGCCACTTCATTGCAAAGGAAACACATCCCCAATAGGCCGGGTCTTGAACCAGGCGGTGAGGCTGAGGCGATCGCGCTGCGCCGGCAGCACCTCGTGCCAGTAGTCGGCGCTGAGGAAGGTGACGAAGGTGCCGGCTTCGGGCAACAGCTCGAGGGTCTCGCCGGTCTGCTCGTTGAGGTAGATACGCAGTTGTCCGCCGTCGCTCTGCTGCCAATCCTCGTTGAGGTAGGTGATGGCGGTGACGGTGCGCTGCTCGACGCCGCGGAACTGGTCGAGGTGGCGCTGGTAGAAACTGCCCGGCGGGTAGATGGCGCAGAATGACTCGAACTCCACCAGGCCGAGGAACAGCTCGCGGTTGAGCTGCTGCTGGTAGGCGGTGAGCAGGTCGAGGTATTCGCCCTGGCGCGGGCCGCAGTCGCTGCGCTCCAGCCAGCGTATCTCGTCGGAGCGGATATCGGGGCGCACCTCGAGCATCTCGCCGCGGCCGACGCCGGCGCGGTGGAACTCGCCCTGCTCGCGAAAGGCGCGGCACTCCGCCGCCAGCTCGCGGCAGGTCGCAACATCGAGAAAGCCCGGAACGATGGCATAACCCTGGTTGGCCAGGGCGTCGGTCACGGCCGAGAGCAGTGGTTCACGCCCCTGCAAGAGGGGGGATAGAGCGGGATTCGGGGACATGGCGGTTGCTGGCACCTGTGAGGTAAGTGACGTAGAATACCCGGCCCTTTGACGGCCCGGTCGATTATACGATAACCGGGCAAACCGGTACCCATAATTTCACCATGCGCTCTGTCTACATCAAAACCTTCGGCTGCCAGATGAACGAGTACGATTCGGCCCGCATGGCCGACGCCCTCGGGGTCACCTGCGGCCTGGAAGTGGTCGATACCCCGGAGCAGGCCGACGTGCTGCTGCTCAACACCTGCTCGGTGCGCGAAAAGGCGCAGGAGAAGGTCTTCTCCCAGCTCGGCATGTGGAAGCCGTTCAAGGAGAAGAACCCGAACGTCATCATCGGCGTCGGCGGCTGCGTCGCCAGCCAGGAGGGGGAGGCGATCCGCGCCCGTGCCCCCTTCGTCGACGTGGTGTTCGGCCCGCAGACCCTGCACCGCCTGCCGGAGATGCTCGGCGAGGTGATCGCCCACCGCCGCGCGGTGGTGGACGTCTCCTTCCCCGAGATCGAGAAGTTCGACCACCTGCCGGTGCAGAAGGCCGAGGGGCCGAGCGCCTACGTCTCGATCATGGAGGGGTGCTCCAAGTACTGCACCTTCTGCGTCGTGCCCTATACCCGGGGCGAGGAGGTGAGCCGTCCCTTCGACGACGTGATCGCCGAGGTGGCCGGACTGGCCGCCCAGGGGGTGCGCGAGGTCAACCTGCTGGGGCAGAACGTCAACGCCTACCGCGGGGTGATGCACGACGGCGAGATCGCCGATCTCGCACTGCTCATCCGCTACGTCGCCGCCATCGACGGCATCGACCGCATCCGCTACACCACCTCCCACCCGGTGGAGCTGACCGACAGTCTGATTGATGTTTACGCCGAGGTGCCCGAGCTGGTCAGCTTCCTGCACCTGCCGGTGCAGGCCGGCGCCGACCGCATCCTCGCCCTGATGAAGCGCGGCCACACCGCGCTGGAGTACAAGGCGAAGATCCGTCGCCTGCGCGAGATGCGCCCCGACATCTGCATCTCCTCGGACTTCATCGTCGGCTTCCCCGGCGAGAGTGAGGAGGACTTCGAGCAGACCATGAAGCTCATCGAGGAGGTCGGTTTCGACCAGAGCTTCAGCTTCATCTACAGCCCGCGCCCCGGCACCCCGGCGGCGAGCCTGCCCGACGATGTGCCGCAGGAGTTGAAGAAGGCGCGCCTGGCCCGCCTGCAGGCGAAGATCAACGAGCAGGCCCGCGCCATCAGCGAGGCGATGGTCGGCAGCGTGCAGAAGGTGCTGGTCGAAGGGGTCTCGCGCAAGAACGAAGACGAGGTCTCCGGCCGCACCGAGAATAACCGGGTGGTTAACTTCCCTGCCGGCAAATCGGTGATCGGCCAGTTCGTCGAGGTGCGCATCACCGCTGCCTACCCCAACTCCCTGCGTGGCGAATTGATTGAATAAAACCTTTCAACGCAAAGGTCGCAGAGACGCAAAGGGCGCGAAGGTTTCCAATGTATGCTTAGCCGGCCCGACTCTGCGGGCTTAACAGGAAACAAGTCATACACTTTGCGTTCTCTGCGTCTTTGCGATCTTTGCGTTAATATTCTTTTATGAAACAAAGGGCACACCTTGAACGAAACCGCTGACAGCCTCGACATCGCCCTGGAGCCGGCCGATAACACTCGCCTGGCCAATCTGTGCGGCCAGTTCGACGAGCACCTGCGCCAGATCGAGCGCCGCCTCGGGGTGGAGATCAACAACCGCGGCAACCAATTTCGCATTATCGGCGACAGCGAGTCGGTGCGCGCCACCGAGGGGGTGTTGCAGGACCTCTACAAGGTCTCGCTCGAAGAGCCGCTGAGCCCCAACCGGGTCCATCTCTACCTGCAGGAGTCGGGCATTGAGGCGCGGCTCGAGGAGGAGGTGGATGTCGCCGAGGTGGTGATCCGCACCAAGCGCGGCGTGATCAAGGGGCGCGGCCCCAACCAGAAGAAGTACCTGCACAACGTCGTCACCCACGACATCAACTTCGGCATCGGCCCGGCCGGCACCGGCAAGACCTACCTGGCGGTGGCCTGTGCAGTCGAGGCGCTGGAGAAGGACCAGGTGCGCAAGGTGGTGCTGACCCGCCCGGCGGTAGAGGCGGGCGAGCGGCTCGGCTTCCTGCCCGGCGACCTTGCGCAGAAGGTCGACCCCTATCTGCGCCCGCTCTACGACGCCCTCTACGAGATGATGGGCTTCGAGCGGGTGGCCAAGCTCATCGAGCGCAACGTGATCGAGGTGGCGCCGCTCGCCTACATGCGCGGGCGCACCCTCAACGAGGCCTTCATCATCCTCGACGAGGCGCAGAACACCACCCCCGAACAGATGAAGATGTTCCTCACCCGCATCGGCTTCGGCTCCACCGCGGTGATCACCGGCGATGTCACCCAGATCGACCTGCCGCGCGGCGCCAAATCCGGCCTGCGCCAGGTGGTGGAAGTATTGAAAGATGTCGACGGTATCAGCTTCACCTTCTTCCTCGCCAAGGACGTGGTGCGCCACCCGCTGGTGCAGCGCATCGTCGGCGCCTATGACCGATTTGATCGGGAAAATCCAAATGATTAACGCAAAGGGGCCGCTCCTTGGCATCCTGCCACCGCGGCACTTGTGCATCCGTGCACATCGCGCAAAGACGCAAAGGGCGCAAAGAGGATTAATAAGGGGGGGCAGTGGGGGAGAATCCGGATTCCGATGCCTATGTTATGGCGTCCGCAATAACCTGCTCGCAGCAATGGTAACTTTGCGTCCTCTGCGTCTTTGCGCCCTTTGCGTTAAAGGTTTTTCCAGTGATTGACCTCGATCTGCAGATTGCCGTCGAGGCGCCGGACCTGCCCGCGGAAGCCGATATCCTGCGCTGGGTGGCGGCGGCGGTGGGCGATGCCATGGAGGAGGCGCAGCTGACCGTGCGCATCACCGATGAAGCGGAGATCCGCGAGCTCAACGCCACCTACCGCGGCAAGGACTACGCGACCAATGTGCTCTCCTTTCCCTTCGAGGCGCCGCCCGGCGTTGATATCCCGCTGCTCGGCGATATCGTCGTCTGCGCGGCGGTGGTGGCGCGTGAGGCGGCCGAGCAGGAGAAGCCGCTCCAGGCCCACTGGGCGCACATGGTGATCCACGGCACCTTGCATCTGCTGGGCTATGACCACATCGAGGAGGCCGATGCCGAGGAGATGGAAGGGCTTGAAATTGCCCTGCTTGCTGACCTAGGCTATGCAAACCCGTATGAATGAGATTGTTTCTTAATGAACGAAGACCGACCTAGCGGGCCCGTCCAGGAAGGGCGGCCCCGTAGCTGGCTGGAGCGCATCGGACAGATCCTCCAGGCTGAACCAAGAGACAAGGACGACCTGCGCCAATTCCTGCACGATGCGCAGGAGCGTGCCCTGCTGGACCGCGATGCGGTGACCATGATCGAAGGGGTCATGGACGTCTCCGAGATGCAGGTGCGCGACATCATGATCCCCCGTTCACAGATGGAGGTGATCGACCGTGATGCCAAACTGGCCGAATTTCTCCCCATCATCATCGAGTCCGCCCACTCCCGTTTCCCGGTCATTGGCGAGAATCGCGACGAGGTGATCGGCATCATCCTGGCCAAGGATCTGCTGCCCTTCGTTGCCACCGGCAGTAACGGCGAGTTCAATATCCGCGAGATCCTGCGCCCGGCGCTGATCGTCCCCGAGAGCAAGCGTCTCAACGTACTGCTGCGCGAATTCCAGACCAGCCACAACCACATGGCCATCGTGGTCGACGAGTATGGCGGTGTGGCGGGCCTGGTGACCATCGAGGACGTGCTCGAGCAGATCGTCGGCGAGATCGAGGACGAGCACGACGTGGACGACGAGGAGAGCTATATCCTCCCCGCCGGCGGCGGCCGCTACAGCGTCCGCGCCCTGACCCCGATCGAGGATTTCAACGCGTATTTCCACACCGGCTTCAGCGACGAGGAGTTCGATACCATCGCCGGCCTGGTGCTCAACGCCTTCGGCCGCATGCCGAGGCGCGGCGAGAGCATCGACTTCGCCGGCTTCCGCTTTACCGTGCAACGGGCCGACAACCGGCGCATCTACCTGCTCGAGGTGTCGCGGGCCGCAGTGGAGGCCGCCGAGGAACAGGAGGGCGCCGGAACCGCCGGAGATGGCCCATTTGCCTGATTGGCGGCGTCTGCTGCTCCTGCTGCTGGCTGGGGGAAGTGTGCCGCTGGCGTTTGCCCCCTTCGGGCTCTATCCCCTTGCGGTTCTCGCCCCGCTCCCCCTCTTTGCCCTCTGGCTGAAGGCGCCCCCGCGCCAGGCGATGGTCGCGGGTTTCGTGTTTGGCCTGGGCCAGTTCGGCGCCGGCGTCTCCTGGGTCTATGTGGCGATCCACGACTTCGGCCACTCGGCCGTGCCGGTCGCCGCCCTGCTGACCCTGCTCCTGGTTGCCCTGCTGGCGGTGATCCCGGCACTGGTCGGCTATCTCGCCGCACGATTCGCCCCGCGGGGGGCTACGACCGCCGTGCTGGCGCTGCTGTGGCTGCCCGCCCTGTGGACGCTGGGCGAGTGGGTCCGCGGCTGGTATCTGACCGGCTTTCCCTGGCTCTCTCTCGGCTACAGCCAGATCGATTCCCCGCTTGCCGGCTACGCCCCGCTCCTCGGTGTCTTCGGGGTGAGCTGGCTGGTGGCGCTGAGCGCAGGTGCCCTGCTGTGGCTGTGGCAGGCGCGTCTGCCGGCGTTGCGCTGGGTGTTGCCGCTGCTGCTGGCGATATGGGGCGGCGGGGCCCTGCTGGGGGTGCAGAGCTGGAGCGAACCGCTGGGGGCGCCGCTGCGCGTTACCCTGATCCAGGGCAACCTGCCGCAGTCCACCAAGTGGGATCCGGCGGCGATCCGCACCCGCCTCGAACGCTACGCCGAGCTGACCCAGTTGCACTTCGACGACAGCGACCTTGTCATCTGGCCGGAGAATGCGGTGACCGTCTTCTACCACGACATCAAGGAGGCCTTCTTCGATGGCCTGGCCGAGGATGCCCGCGCCAGCGGCACTGATCTCATCCTCGGCGTGCCGCTGCTCGACGATGACGGTGAGCGCTACTACACCACCCTGATGAGCCTGGGCAGCAGCCACGCCTTCTACCGCAAGCGCCACCTGGTGCCGTTCGGCGAGTTCCTGCCACTGGAGGGGATGCTGCGCGGCCTGATCCGCTTCTTCGACCTGCCGATGTCCAGCTTCTCCCCCGGGCCGAAGGGGCAGCCGCTGCTGCAGGCAGCGGGCCACAAGGTAGCCGCCAGCGTCTGCTACGAGGACGCCTTCGGCGAGGAGATGATCGACTTCCTGCCCGAGGCCTCGCTGCTGGTCAACGGCAGCAACAACGCCTGGTATGGCGACTCGCTGGCGCCGCACCAGCATCTGCAGATCTCGCGCATGCGGGCGCTGGAGACCGGGCGGCCGATGCTGCGCGCCACCACCAACGGCATCTCCGCGCTGATCGACGAGAAGGGAAATATCCAGATGCGCTCTGCCCAGTTCCGCACCGAGATGCTGAGCGGCAGCGTGCAGCCGATGCAGGGCGCCACCCCCTACGTGCGCTGGGGCAACTGGCCGGTGGTGATGCTGCTGCTGGCACTGGTGGCAGGGGCCAGCTTGTTCCGTTCCGGGTGGGATAAAACCAAAAGATCTCAACGCAAAGGTCGCAAAGACGCAAAGGGCGCAAAGAGATTATTTCAAACCTCGTTTGAATGAAGAGGTAGGACGGGTTAGTGAAGTGCGATCCGATAGGAAAAGCTGGCCCGTCACCCTTGGAGTGTCGTTACGCTATCGCCTTACCAGACCAACACTCCAGCATCAGTCCCTTTGCGTTCTTTGCGTTCTTTGCGTCTTTGCGACCTTTGCGTTGAAAGGTTTTTTTATTCAGCCTTCGCCAGTGGTGAGACGGCGGTAGGTGGTGCCGTGGCACTTGGGGCAGGGGGGAATGTGGCCGGTGGCGTGAAAGTGCAGCAGCTCGCCGCAGCTCTTGCATTGCAGGGTGCCGATGCCGGTCACCTCGCCGCTTTTCCACTCGCCGAGCGCGTTGGCGCGCATCTCCAGCTTGGTCAGCTCCTCACGGGTGTGGTCGACCATCTGGGCGAAGATATCGAGCACGCTGTTTTCCACCAGCTCGAGGTCGAACTTGAGCCAGTCGCGCAGCTCCTGCCCCTCCTCGTTGATGAATTCGGCCGCATCCGCCAGGTCACGCATGACGTAGATGCTGACCAGCTCGGCCTCCTCGCGACTCAGTTCCCCCAGCTCGGTGGCCTTCTCCATCGCGGTATCCACGCCTTCACGCAGACCCTTGCCGGCCTTGTCCATCGCCTCGCGGGTGCGCTCCAGCATGCGGTTGTAGGCGCCCGCCAGTCTCTCCGTCAGGCCTTCGGGGTGTTGTTCGCTCATGGCGCTCTCCTTGTTGTCTTCGTTTGGCATAAGTGTGTCTCATGGCGACGGTTGTGCCAAGAGGAATCGGCACGCGAGATCGTGAGATCGCGAGAGCGTGAATGGCACGCGCTAACGATCTCCCGATCTCGCGATCTCCCGATCTCCCGCTAATTTTTCCAGTTTCCGATACAGCGTCCGTCCGCTGATGCCAAGCTCCCGGGCCAGCCCGGGTTTGTCGTCGCGGTATCTGCCCAGCGCCCAGCGCAGGTAGTGCTGCTCCATCTCGTCCAGCGGCACCAGACGCGAGAAGGCGGCGGGGGCGGTGTCGCTCTGCGTTTCGGCTGAGGGGGCGATGCCGGGGAAGTGGGCGCGGGTGATCAGTTTGCCGTCGGAGAGCAGCAGCGCCCGCTCGAGCAGGTTGCGCAGTTCGCGGATGTTGCCCGGATAGTGGTAGGCGGCGAGGCAGGCCATCGCCTCCTCATCCAACCGGATCTTGCGCTCCGGGGCGAGGCGCTCCAGCAGCGAGGAGACCAGCTCCGGCAGGTCCTCGAGCCGCTCGCGCAGGGCCGGCATCATGATGGGAAAGGCGCTGATGCGGTAGAAGAGGTCGCGGCGAAACTCCCCGCTCTCGACCCGCCTCTCCAGATCGCGGTGGGTGGCGCAGACCAGGCGGAACTCCGCCTGGCGGGGCTCGACGCTGCCCACCCGGCGGTAGGTGCCGGTCTCCAGCAGCCGCAGCAGCTTGACCTGCAGGTTGAGCGGGATCTCCCCCACCTCGTCGAGAAACAGGGTGCCGCCGCGCGCCGCCTCGACCAGGCCGGTCTTCTGTGTGTGGGCGCCGGTAAAGGAGCCCTTTTCGTGGCCGAACAGCTCGCTCTCGAACAGGCTCTCGGTCAGACCGGAGCAATCGACCGGCACGAACGGCCCGCTGGCGCGGAGGCTGGCGCGGTGCACCGCATGGGCCGCCAGCTCCTTACCGGTGCCCGATTCGCCGAGCAGCAGCACGGTCGATTCACTGGGGGCGACCCGTCCGATCAGCTCCAGCATGTGGGTGAAGGCGGGGGAGCGGCCGATGAGCTTGAGCTTGCCGGTCGCGTCCTTCTCACTGTGGATCGGGTTCATGAGCTCGATAAAGGCCGATACTTCGCCCTGGTCGTTGTGCAGCGGGCACAGCTCCACGTCCACGTGCTCCTCCCCCTCGGGGCTGTGGTGGATATGCATGATCCGCTGTGGCTTGCCCGATCGTTGACAGGCCTGCATCGGGCACTCCTCGCCCATCTCGTGGCAGGGCCGCTCGTAGTGGTGGGAGATCTCATAGCAGAACCTGCCACGTAGCTCCTCGCCCGGGGTGAAGTTATGGATATAGCTGCTGTTGGCCGCCAGCACCCGGTAGTCGGCCCCGATCAGCACGACCGGTGCGCTGAAGCAGTCGAGCAGGGAGGAGACCTCGCCGAGGCAGGTTGGGTTGAATCGGATATCGCTCTTCATGGCTGCGGCCTCTTGTCAGATTTGACAATTCGTTAACATTTATAGAGTCAAAATTGACACAGATTCCTTACCTGTTCCACTGTTTTTTCTTCCCGGCGAGGGTTGGCCGGAGGAGTTTAATGTCACTGGAAATAAATTAACTTACAAAATACAAGGCGTTATGCGTGTGTTCCTGGTTTTGCAGGATTTGTCGCCAGGTTTGGCCCGGAACTTGCCATCTATTACGCAAGATGAGTCGCAACCTGTTTTGTTCGTTGCGAGGGTCATCGAAAGATTGATGATTTTACTGTGGTAGTGTGTGTGGTGACGCGGGGCAATGATCCGGTTTTTCCTCCAAACCGGCCGGATTACCCCCGCATAGCAAGGAAGACGAGAGAGGTTTGACTCCTCCCTTATTCTCTCGTCGCTCTTTTAGGTGGGCAGCCATGCCCACCTTTCTTTTTTTACCCTTCCGAATTTCCCCGCCACAATCCCCTCTGAGCCCGAGGTCTGAAGATTGGCAACCTCTGTGTTCTCTGCGTCCTCTGTGGCAGGTTCCTCCTTGTTGTGGGGTGTCGGCGTCCTACGGTATCCTAGCGGGCTTGATTTTCAGGCACACAGGCGTGACCCCGATGGCGTTGGACGAACAATACAAACCGGAACAGATCGAGCAGCAATCCCAGCAGCACTGGGAACAGGGCGGGGCCTTCAGGGCCGAGGACGACCCGTCGCGGGAAAAATTCTACTGCCTCTCCATGTTCCCCTATCCCAGCGGCCGGCTGCACATGGGCCATGTGCGCAACTACACCATCGGCGATGTGATCAGCCGCTATCAGCGCATGCTCGGCAAGAACGTGCTGCAGCCGATGGGCTGGGACGCCTTCGGCCTGCCGGCGGAGAACGCGGCGATCAAGCACAACGTGCCGCCCGCCAAGTGGACCTACGAGAACATCGACTACATGCGCGGCCAGCTCAAGCGCCTCGGCTTCGGCTACGACTGGGAGCGCGAGATCGCCACCTGCCATCCGGATTATTACCGCTGGGAGCAGTGGCTGTTCACCAAGCTGTTCGAGAAGGGGCTGGTCTACAAGAAGACCGCGCCGGTCAACTGGTGCCCCAACGACATGACGGTACTGGCCAACGAGCAGGTGATCGACGGCTGCTGCTGGCGCTGCGACACCCAGGTCGAGCGTCGCGAGATCCCGCAGTACTTCATGAAGATCACCGACTACGCCGAGGAGTTGCTGGCCGGCCTGGACAAGCTGCCCGGCTGGCCCGAGCAGGTGCGCACGATGCAGAAGAACTGGATCGGCCGCTCCGAGGGGGTGGAGGTGCACTTTGGCCTGGCCGAGGGCAACGAGCCGCTCAAGGTGTTTACCACCCGTCCAGACACCCTGATGGGGGTCACCTACGTGGCGGTGGCGGCCGAGCACCCGCTGGCCCTGAGCGGTGCGGTGAACAACCCGGCGCTGCTCGCCTTCATCGACGAGTGCAAGCACCAGGAGACCGCCGAGGCGGCCATCGAGACGATGGAAAAGAAGGGGATGGACACCGGCATCAAGGCGCGCCATCCGATCACTGGCGAAGAGGTGCCGGTGTTCGTCGCCAAC
>Ga0068714_10004049_pt1 | contig 16771 bp, 19 predicted proteins | sample MTBNYHSulfiMetaG_FD_62988 | JGI IMG/M metagenome (GOLD analysis project Ga0068714, IMG submission 62988) | Enrichment culture microbial communities from rom New York Harbor, USA that are MTBE-degrading - MTBE-NYH (New York Harbor Sulfidogenic)... | ecosystem: Environmental > Aquatic > Marine >...
GACATCCTCCTTCTCGGTGCGTTCCTCTTGACCGTGCTGACGATCCTGCCGCTTCCCGGGTTGAGCGACGGGCGCTGGTTGCGTCTGGCGGGGTTCGCACTGCAGCCGACGGAGCTCCTGAAGTTCGCCCTGATCATCTACGTCGCAGCGACGATCGTGCGCAAGGGCGAGCGGATCCGGTCGTTCGCCGAGGGGGTGCTCCCGTTTCTCGTGGTGCTCGGGCTCATCGCGGTGGTCGTGATCGCACAGCCCGATCTCGGGATGACGCTCATCTTGGGCGCGCTCACGCTCGGGCTCCTCTTCTTGGGCGGAGCCAGGATCAAGCACCTCGCGCTCGTCGTCCTCGGCGGTCTGCCGTTCGTCTTCCTGGCGGTCCGCTTGGCGCCCTACCGGCTGGCGCGGGTCCTTTCGTTCCTCGACCCACACGCCTACAGCACGTCCTCGGGCTATCAGATCATCCAGTCCCTGGTGGCGATCGGTTCGGGGGGGATCGTCGGGCGCGGCCTCGGCGCCTCGCACGCCAAGCTGTTCTACCTCCCGCAGGCCTACAACGACTTCATCTTCGCGGTGACCGCGGAGGAGCTGGGGCTGATCGGCGCGCTGATCCTGATCGGCTTGTTCGTGCTCTTCGCCTGGCGATCGTTCGCGGTGGCCCGGCGGGCGCCGGATCGGTTCGGCCGACTCCTGGCGATGGGGATCGGCTTTTCCATCAGCCTGCAGGCCGTGCTCAACCTCGGCGTGACCCTGGGCATCCTGCCGGTCACCGGGCTCACCCTTCCGTTCATCAGCGACGGCGGGTCGTCGTTGCTGATCACTCTGTGCATGGTCGGCGTCCTGTTGAACATCTCGCGGCAAGGGGAAGGACGGTGAGTCGATGCGGGTTCTGATCGCCGGAGGCGGCACGGGGGGACACTTCTATCCCGCGCTCGCCGTGATGGAAGCGCTCAGCAAGCGTCACCGAGGGATCCAGCTCGCCTACGTAGGGACCCGCCGGGGGATCGAGGCGCGCATCCTGCCCTCGTACCCATGGATCCGCTTCTTTCCCATCCATGCGCGCGGCCTGGATCGCGGCCGGTTCCTCGAGAACCTCTGGGCGTTGACCCTCGTCCTCGTTGGCATCCTGGAGTCGCTGTGGATCTTCTTGCGCTTCCGGCCGCGCGTCGTCATCGGGATGGGCGGCTACGCGTCGTTCCCCGCCGTGCTGGTCGGCGTGGTCCTCGGTAAGGTGTTGCCGATTCGAACGCTGATTCATGAACAGAACGCCGTTCCCGGCCTGACCAACCGGCTGCTCTCGCGGCTCGTCGACCGCGTCCTCGTCTCCTACGAGAGCACGCGGCGCGGGCTGCCAGGGGCGCGGCGCGTCTCGGTCACCGGCAATCCGATTCGAACGGAGTTTCTCCTGGCCAAGCGGACGCCCGCTCTCTACAAGCGGTTCGATCTGGATCCCCGCCGCAAGACCATCCTGGTCTTCGGCGGTTCACAGGGATCGGACGCGTTGACCACGGCCGTGGTGCAGGCCCGCAGCGCGATCGCTCAGAACGAGCGCGTCCAGGTGCTCCTCGTCACGGGAAACCGCGCCGAGGCCGACGCCATCCACGCCGCCTTCACGCACGTCGGAGCGAAGAACGTGGTGATTCGTCGCTACATCCAGCGGATGGGCGAGGCATTCGCCCTCGCCGACCTCATCGTCTCGCGCGCCGGCGCGACGACGCTCGCGGAGATCACATCGTGCGGCAAGCCGGCGCTGCTCGTCCCCTGGGACGGCGCCGCCGGGGGGCATCAGTGGGCGAACGCGCAGGAGCTGAGCGCGGCGGGCGGTTGCCTGCTCGCGAAGGAAGGGGCGGGGTTGGACCAGGCATTGGATCGGATGATCCGGCAGATGCTGACCGGAGAGGAGACGCTCGTCCAGATGGGCCGCAACGCGGCGCGTTTCGGCCGGCGCGGGGCGACCCGGGACATCCTCCGGGAGATCGAAGCAGTAGCAGGGGAGGCATGAACGTGATCGCAGCAGGCAAACGATACCACTTCGTCGGAATCGGCGGCGCCGGAATGAGCGGCCTCGCCTCGGTCGTACTGGCCGGGGGCGGATCGGTCTCCGGCTCGGATCTTCGCGCGAACGATGAGACGGACCGGCTGAAGCGGGCGGGGGCGTCGATCCACCTCGGACACGACCCCGAACACGTGAGCGGTGAGATCGACGAGGTCATCATCTCTTCGGCCATCGGAGCGGAGAACGTCGAGGTGCGCGAGGCCCACCGGCGGAAGGTCCCCGTGGTCCGTCGCTTGCACGCTCTGGCCGCCCTCCTGTCGGGATACACGAGCATCGGCGTGGCCGGAACGCACGGGAAGACCACGACGACCGCGATGGTCTCCACGATCCTCTCCCGCCTCGGCAAGGATCCGAGCTACCTCGTCGGGGCCCACTGCCCCGGGCTGGGAGGGAACGCCCGCCTCGGAGACGGGCGATTCTTCGTCACGGAGGTCGACGAGAGCGACGGACTCTTCCTCTCGCTTCATCCCACGATCGGCGTGCTCAACAACATCTCGCGCGACCACCTGACAACCTACACCAGCCTGCCAGCGATCGTCGAGAGCTTCGCGCAGTATGTCCGGCAGTCGGAGCGCGCCGTACTCGGGGTGGACGACCCGCGCGTCCGTCGGCTCGCCAAGCGTGTGCCCGGCGCGCTCAAAGTGGGGATCGAACCCGGCGCCGACCTCCGCGCCACGGACATCCGGTACCATCACTTCCACAGCTCGTTCGACCTCACGTACCACGGCACGGATCTCGGCTCGGTCTTCCTGCCCGCTCCCGGCGCGCACAATGTCCGAAACGCCTTGTGCGCGATCGGGGCGGCACACCTGGCGGGGATCCCACTCCTCGAAGCAGCGGCCGCGTTGTCGGAGTTCCGGCTGCCGCACCGACGGTTCGAGCTCCTGGAGGAGAACGGCGTCACCGTCGTCGATGACTACGCCCACCTGCCCGAGGAGATCGAGGTCACCCTCCAGGCGATCCGCTCGGGTTGGGAGAAACGAAGGATCGTCGCCGTCTTCCAGCCGCACCGCTATACCCGGACCCAGGCCCTCGGGACCGATTTTGGCGCGGCGTTCGGACGGGCCGATACGGTGATCGTCACGCCCATCTATCCCGCCGACGAACCAGCGATCCCCGGCGTCTCTTCCGAGGCGATCGTCCGCGCGATCGGGCAATCACGCGGCATGGTCCCCTATCTCATCCACGACAAGGAGGAGGTCGTCTCCTTCCTGAAGGGGTACATCGAGCCGGGTGACTTCATCATCAGCTTCGGGGCCGGCGATATCTGGACGGTCACCGAGGAACTCTCGTGCTTCTTGAAGGAGGGGAGCTTCTGCACCGTGTAGGATGTGATCCGGCCCTGGTCGCCGCGCTCTCGGCCTTACCCGGACAGGTCGAGCGAAACGCGCCGCTCGCCACGCTCACGACGATCGGAATCGGCGGACCGGCCGCGATCCTCTTCGCGCCAGAAACCGCGGACGCCCTCGTCGAGGCGATCGCGATCAGCAGCCGTCTGGGAGCTCCTTGCCTCGTGCTCGGTGCCGGGTCGAACGTGCTCTTCCCCGACGCCGGCTACCCCGGAGTGGTCATCGTCACGCGGGCACTCTCGCACGTGAGGCTGCACGACCGCACCGTGGACGCCCTCTGCGGGGTTCGCCTGCCGTCGCTCCTCTCCGCGCTCCACGACAGCGGCTGGCACAGCCTGGACTTCCTTTCCGGCATTCCGGGTTCCGTGGGCGGCGCGATCGCGATGAATGCCGGCATCCCTGCGCGCGCGATCGGCGACGCCGTCGAGGCGGTGACCGTTCGCGACGCCGACGGCGCCGTCCGCGTCCTCGATCGGGACGCCTGCGGATTTGCGTACCGTGGAAGCGCGATCCGCGCCTCTCGACTGCCGGTCGTCTCCGCGCTGCTCCGACTCGACGGTCCCGCGTTCGACGGCGCCGCGCTCCTTGCGGCGCGCCGGAAGCGCCAGCCGATCGCGGCACGGACTGCGGGGTGCGTGTTCAAGAATCCCCTGAACGACTCGGCCGGACGATTGATCGAAGGTGCCGGTCTGAAGGGACTTCGCGTGGGAAGAGCCAAGGTATCTGAGTTACACGCGAACTTCATCGTCAATCTGGGAGGGGCCCGGTGCGCTGAGATCCGCAAATTAATTGACATTGTGCACCAAAAGGTGTATAAAAGTTTTCAAATCTCGCTCGAGTTGGAGATCGAGGTTATTGAAGGGTGAACGAGGGGGAACCGAAACGAAGGGTCGTTCGTTGGGTGCTCATTATGGGGGGGGTTCTTATCGCTGCTGCCAGCATCGCCCTGTATACACCTTGGTTATCTCTGTTTGATCTGCGTGAGATAGTGGTGAGTGGGAACGAGCACGTCTCAGCAAACGAGATCGGCCACGCTTCCGGGTTCGTGCAGGGCGAGAACCTCCTGACCGCGAAGCTGGGTCGGGCCGCAGAGCGGCTCGAGACGCTTCCCTGGGTGGCATCCGTCTCCATGCACCGGATCCTGCCGCACACCCTGGGAATCGTGATCCAGGAGCGCACCCCGACCGCGGTCCTGGTGGGCACTGGGACCCCGCCGACGTACTGGCTCTTAGCGACCGGCGGGGTTGTGGTTCAGACGGTGAGTGGAACCAGCCCGCAGCTTCCGACCGTCAGCGGCGCGGCCCTGACCGGCACGCAGCCGGGCGCCAGGGTAGCCGATCCCCGCATCCCAGAAGCCCTCTCTGCCCTCGCTTCGAAGCAGCTTGACGGGATAGCGCTTCAGCGGGTCGACTTCTCCGACCCCACCGATGTCACGCTCCACGGTGAAGGGGATCTCGTGATCCAGTTGGGTCCCCTGGACGAGATCTCGAGTCGGACCGACGAGCTGGCGGCGCTTCTTGACACGATCGACCTCTCGCGGTATCGATCGATCGATATGAGAATTGGGGGTGAGGCGACGCTTGTGCCCCGTAAGGTGGTGAACCGATGAGAAAAGAACGAGTGGTGGTCGGCCTGGACGTGGGCACCACCAAGGTGGTCGCACTGGTCGGGAACGTGGTCGATGGCGTCATCGAGGTCATCGGCCTGGGCAAGGCAGACTCCCACGGGCTGGAGAAGGGCGTGGTGGTCGACATCGGCCGCACGATCTCGTCGATCCGCAAGTCGGTGGAAGAAGCGGAGAACATGGCCGACGTCAAGATCGACTCGGTCTACGTCGGGATCGCGGGCAAGCATATCAGCTCGATCAACAACAGCGGGACCGTCTCCATCAACCGTCCGGACCGGATCATCACCGAGGATGATGTCCGCCGGGTGGTGGAGACCGCGCAGGCTGTCCAACTCCCGCCGGCAAGCGAGATGATTCATGTCATACCGCGCCAGTACATCGTCGACGGCCAAGATGGAATCACCGACCCCGTGGGGATGACCGGGACCCGGCTGGAAGTGGATGTGCACATCGTGACCGGCGCGATCACCGCCGTACACAACCTCGTCCGGTGCGTAGAGGCGCTGGGGATCGGAATCGAGCAGATCGTGCTCGAGCCGATCGCTTCGTCCCTCGCGGTCCTGTCGTCGGCCGAGAAGGAGCTCGGCGTCGTCCTGCTCGACATCGGGGGCGGGACCACGGACATCAGCGTGTTCCGCGGCGGTGATATCTGGTTCTCCAAGGTCATTCCGATCGCCGGAGAGCACATCACCAACGACATCACCGTGGGCCTGCAGACACCGATCGAGGAGGCCGAGCTCATCAAGAAGTCGGCGGGAACCGCCCTGGTCGACAGCGTTGGAGAAGATGAGAAGATCGAGGTCGCGACGATCGGCGGCGACGAGAAGAAGTCCGTGTCGAAGAAGAAGCTCGCCAAGATCATCGAGCCGCGCGTCGAGGAACTCCTCGACCTGGCCATGCAAGAGGTGGAGGACGCCGGCTATCGAGACCTGGTCCCGGCCGGGATGGTCCTCACCGGCGGCACCTCCCTGCTCGGCGGGATCAGCGAATTCGCGCATCAGCGCTACGGACTGCCCGTCCGGCGGGGCAAGATCCCACAGGGGATCCACGGCCTGCGGGATATCGTCGAGTCCCCGATCTACGCGACGTCAATCGGACTTCTGCGCTACGCCGTAGAGACCAAGGACTTCAAGAAGAAGCGGTACGAACGCAAGAAGGTCTCCCTGATGAACAAGCTCTTCTCATGGTTCAATCGGTTCTTCCGGGGGTAGGAGAGATGGCAGACGAGAGGATGCTGAGCGCGCCCGCGCGGCTGATGGTGATTGGGGTCGGAGGCGGCGGCGGCAACGCGGTCGACCGCATGTACAATCGCCGCGTGAGCGGGGTCGAACTCGTCGCGGTCAACACCGATGCCCAGGTCCTTGAAGTCGTGCAAGCCCAGCGGGCCCTCCAGATCGGTCGCAAGCTGACGAGCGGGCTCGGCGCCGGCGGCAATCCGGAGATCGGACGGGCGGCGGCCGAGGAGAGCCACGAGGCGGTCCTCGACCTGCTCGATGGTGTGGACATGGCATTCATCACCTGCGGCATGGGCGGCGGCACGGGAACCGGAGCCGCGCCCGTGATCGCGGCGCTCGCAAAGGAAGCGGGCATCCTCACGATGGGCATCGTGACGCGCCCCTTCTCCTTCGAGGGCCTCGCGCGCGCGGAGAAGGCCGAGGCCGGGATCGCTCGCCTGTCTCAGTCCGTGGACGCCCTGATCACGATCTCCAACGACAAGCTCCTGAAGGTTGCGCCCGCGGACACGCCGATCACCCGCGCGTTCGAGATGGCCGACGAGGTGCTCCGCAAGGGCGTGGAGGGGATCTCCGATCTGATCACGGTGCCGGGGATGATCAACCTCGATTTTGCGGACATCGAGAGCGTCATCCGCGACGCGGGAACCGCGATGATGGGGATCGGCGAGGCCGAGGGCGAGGGCAAGACGAAGGACGCCGCTCGCAATGCGATCTTCTCTCCGCTGCTCGACGGCTCGATCAAGGGCGCGCGCAAGGTGATCATGAATATCACCGGCGGCGCGGACCTGACCCTCGAGGAGGTCACCGAGGCGGCGTCGCTGATCCGCGAAGCGGTCTCCGATCGAGCCGACATCATCTTCGGCACGGCGATTCGAGACGGGATGGAGAAGGTGCGCCTGACGATCATCGCGACCGGCTTCTCGATGTCTTACGCGGGCGACGAGGAGTCGGCATCGATCGGTGACGAGACGATGCTCGCGAAGCTCGAGCAGGAGAGCCGCACCGGGGTTCACGATCTGGATATCCCCACATTCCTGCGGCGCAGCCGCAAGGGCCGTGACGAACAGCGCCCCCCCGCCCGCTGGAAGGAGCCGCGCGACTAGCGCGCGCGGGCGCCGCCGGCCGGCGTGCAAGGAGCCGCGCAACTGACTGTTAACGCGGTTTGTGCGATGCCTGGGGCATGCTGTGCCAGAGGTGGGGGTCGAACCCACACGACCCGAAGGCCACGGGATTTTGAGTCCCGCGCGTCTGCCGATTCCGCCACTCTGGCCTGTTCCCGGGGATTGTAGCGCTCCTGGAACGGGTCGTCAACGCACCGCCCCCCTAGCCGAACAGCGCCCTGACGCCCTGGAAGCCAGCGAGGACGAGCCCCATTCGCACTGCGGTTCCCAAACCAGAGGCGATCGAGAACAGGATCGGACGATTGCCGACGAGCGCGAACAGGTACAGGGACACCGTGTCGGGAAAGCCGGGGATCGACAGGAGAACGAAGACGGCGAACACCCCATACCGGCGTACGAACCCCTCGCTCGTACGCAGGATCCACCCAATGGCACGGCGGCGCGAGGCGAGATGTTGGAACCGGGCCGTGTTCTTCAAGCGGTCTCCGAGGAAGAAAAGCAGATACGACCCGGCCGTCTTGCCGAGCACCGCGGCGAGGAAGATCCAGGGCAGCGGTACCCAATCGTAGACGAGGATCGGCAGCTCGCTCGGAGTGGGAAGGACCACCGCAGCGCCGACCTCGTAGAGGAAGATCATGCAAAGGGCGGCGAGCGTCTGCATGCCGCCTAGGCTTCAGCGCCCGGTGCCTCGACGATGTGATCGGCCCAGAGCGACTCGATGTCGTAGAACTCCCGCGCTTCGCGCACGAAGACGTGCACGACGATCTCCCCGTAGTCGAGAACGACCCACCGCCGCTCGGACAGGCCCTCACGGTGCGCCGCCTTGTGCGGAAAGGCCTCCATCAAGCCGGAGACAATCGCCTTCACGTGTACGGGATTCTGGCCCTCGGTCACCACGAAGTAGTCCGTGGGAATCGGCGAGTCACGCAGGTCGATGACGACCGTGTGCTCCCCCTTCTTCTCCGCGATCAGCGCGACCGCACGACGGACGAGATCCTCGGTCATGAACCCACCGTGAACCCCTGCCCGGTGATCAGGAGCACATCGGTTCCTGCCGGGGGGGGAGGCAGGGCCGCGTAGTGCGATCCGAGGTCCTTCGGCTCGACGACGGATGCCCCATCGGGTAGGGCCCGCTCGAGGACCCAGGCCTTCGCCGCTTGCGTGAGCACGACGACGTACGTCTTCTGGTACGTGAACGCATCGGCGTTGCCGACGTGCGTGACCTGGAAGTCCTTCTGGCGGAGGTAGTCGGCGGTGCGCGTCGCCATCATCCGCACGCCGTTCCCGTTGTAGACGGCCACGTGGATCTCATCGGGCGAGAGCAGCGTGACCCCCCGGAAGAGCTGCGCCACGAGGACCTCCATCTCGACGGCCTGCGGCTCCAGATAGTCGATCTCGTCGATGGTCACCGGTCTGCCGGGAACGGTCGCCATCTGGATTTGCTGCAGGTCGATTCCCCGGAGCATCTTCGCGAGGTCGTAGAGGTCGATGAGCGACAGGTCGGTGCGCAAGTACGGGTAGACGCTCTTGATCATCCCGCGGATCGCGCCGAGCGATCGGTCCTGCTCGCCCTCCTTGAGCAGTGCGGTGATGAGCTTCTGCTGGCGGGCGATCCGGCCCAAGTCGCCGGTCTGCCCGCGGTAGCGCATGTAGTCCAGCGCGGTCTTCCCATCCAGCGTCTGCGTTCCGGCCGGGATGTCGATGTGCAGCGGCGGTGTGGCGCGCTCGTCGTCGTATGTCATCGGCTCGTCGACGGTGATCGTCACCCCGCCCAGCAGATCGATCAGGTGCTCGAAACCCGTGTAGTTGAGCGTGATGTAGAAGGGGATCTCGACGCCGAGCAGCCCGCTGACGGTCTCCTGCGCGAGCTTTGGCCCGCCCAGCGAGTAGGTGGCGTTCAGCTTGTGGAAATCCCCATTGGCGAACTTCACCCGCAGGTCGCGCGGCACGGACAGCAGCACCGCCCCGTCTTCGGGGGACACGCTCAGGAGCATCATCGTGTCGCTACGCTGCGAGCCGCCGACGTCGTCGAGACCCATGAGGAGGATATTGGTTCGCTTGCCTTGAGCGATGAGACGGCCGACATGACGTTGGGTCGTCAGGTACCACCCGACCACAACCCCGACCACGATCACCATGGCCACCACGGCGATCAGGATCTGTTTCCGCATGCGGTTCCCCCTCGTCGAAGATCCCTCGAGTTCGACGCTACCACAACGGCGATGGAATGTCAACTGTGGCCTATCGGCACGAACTTGCCGCGACGGCCGCGCTCTCGTATAGTCGAGCCGTGTGGAGGATAAAAGCAGGTCCTGAAGGGGAAGATCGCCCAGCATGTTGAGCCCGTTGTGTCTCGATCAGTTCGACCCCCGCCTCCCCGGCGCGCTCTCGGATCTCCTGGAAACCGGGGGAGTCCTCATTTTCCCCACGGATACCGTCTACGGTCTCGGCGGAAACCCCTGGGACGAGCGGGCCGTGGACCGGGTCCGCCGGATGAAGGGACGGGCCGCGGACCAGCCGTTTGCACTGCTGCTCCCGTCTCGGAGTGCGATCGAGCGGGTCGCAACGCTCGACCCGCGCATGCGGCGGGCGATCGAATGTACCCTCCCCGGTCCGGTGACGCTCCTCCTCCCGGCGGCGCCGGGCGCGCCGGCCGTGGGAATCCGCGAGGGCAAGATCGGCGTCCGCGTCCCGGCACACCCGTTCTTCTCAGAGACGGTCCACGCCCTGGGCGGCATGCTCTTCGGGACGAGCGTCAACCGCTCGGGGGAATCGCCGCTTCTCTGCCTCGAGACGATGATCGAGGCGTTTCCGGGGGTGGACCTCATCGTCGAGGCCGCGGCGGGTTCCGGTCGACCTTCCGCGATCATCGATCTCACGGTCGAGCCGCCCCGAGCGCTGCGCGGGACGCTCCCGGAGGCCCTCGGGCGTCCGTTCCGCGCCGACTCAGACGCAAGCTGACTAGTGAAGGGCTGTTCCCTCTGTGCACCGGTTGGCCGGCACGGTGGAGCGGGTATAATATCGGGTGGGGGGACCGAAGAGGATGAGCAAGCTGCCGGATTTCCTGACGGTGTCACGGGGTGCTGTCGCCCTGGCCTTCATCGGATTGGGCTTCGTGGGGCCGGATGCGTTGTGGATCGTCGTGCTGCTGATGATGATCGGATGGACCACGGACATCCTCGACGGCCGGCTCGCACGACGCTACAACAAGGACGCGTCGTGGGTCGGCAAGCACGAGTTCTCCTTCGACATGGCGATGGTCTTCGCGAGCCTGTTCTACCTCGTCATGGCGGGGTACATCCCGGCACTCCCCGCGGTCATCTACGTCTTGGTCGCCGGCGTGTGTATCGTCACGTTCCGCTCGAAGTCCGTCACGATGGCCTTTGCCTTTCCCATCGTGGCCCTCCCGCTCATCGTCGCCTACCTGAACGCGCCGGTCGCTGCTTGGATCTACCTGGCGTGGATCGGTCTCGCCCTGATCGCCGACTGGCGCCGCTTCAAGGGCGTGGTCTTGGAGTTCATCGCCAACGCGAAGCTTCTCCTGCAGCGGCACTAGAGCAGCCGACCGGGGTCGGCCTTGCCGAGGTGGGCGTAGGCGCGTTCCGTCGCGATCCGTCCCTGCGGCGTGCGCTTGAGGAACCCCTCCTGGAGCAGATACGGCTCCACCATGTCGGTGAGCGTGTCCTTCTCCTCGGATAGCGCGGCGGACAGCGTCTCCAGGCCGACCGGCCCGCCGTGGAACGTGTCCACGATCGCCTCGAGCAGCGCGCGGTCGAGTTCGTCCAGCCCGACCTCGTCGATGCGCAAGAGATCGAGCGACCGTCGTGCGGCGTCGCGATCGATGCGTCCGCTGCCCTTCACCTGGGCGTAGTCCCGCGTGCGACGCAGGAGCCGGTTGGCGATCCGCGGCGTTCCGCGCGCCCGTTTGGCCAGTTCCTGCGCGCCTTCCGCCGTGACGTCGACCCCGAGGATCCGCCCGGCCCGGACGAGGATGGCGCACAGTTCATCGATCGTGTAGAAGCTCATGCGAAAGGCGACTTCGAACCGGTCGCGCAGCGGCGCCGAGATCAGTCCGGCGCGCGTCGTCGCCCCGATCAGGGTGAACGGCGGCAGGTCGATGCGCAGCGATTGGGCGTTGGGTCCCTCCCCGAGGATGATGTCGATCTTGTAGTCCTCGAGCGCGGGATACAGGATCTCCTCCACGTTCCGCCGCAGACGGTGGATCTCGTCGATGAAGAAGATGTCGTGCGGCTTCAGGTTGGTCAGGATCGACGCGAGATCGCCGGCCTTCTCGATCGCCGGCCCCGAGCTCACGCGGATGCTGACGCCCATCTCCGCGGCGATGATCTGAGCGAGCGTCGTCTTCCCCAGGCCGGGCGGGCCGTGCAAGAGGACGTGATCGAGCGACTCCGAGCGCTCCTGCGCCGCGGCAATGTAGATCCGCAGTTTCTCCTTCACCTCGTCCTGGCCGACGAAGTCCTCGAGCCGCGTCGGTCGCAGACCGGGAAGGGACACGTCGCTGCACTGAACCCCCGTGATCCGCTCGATCGTCATCTTGCCCCGATTTTACAGAAGGAGAAACGAACGCCGCAAACGCCTCCGTCCCGTTGCGAGCCGCCGCGGCGCGCCGACTCCGCCCCTGCGCACAAAGAGCGGTTGTGCTAAGCTTCCGCACGGGATGAAGGACACGAGACGAACTCGGAAGACGGCCGTCGCGGTGGGGACCTTCGACGGGGTACATCGCGGCCATCAGGCGATCTTGAGCGCCCTTTCGCGGGTCGCGGGCGAGGAGGAACTCGAGCGGGTTGCCTATGCGTTCCACTTCCCGCCTCGATTCGTGCTGTCCCACGTCACGACGGGCCTCATCCTGCCCGAGCCCCGTAAGCTCGAGTTGTTGAGACGCGGCGTCGACCGGGTCCAAGCCGTCGATTTTGCTGACGTGGCGGCGCTTCCAGCGCGACGGTTCGTCGTGGAACAGCTGGTCGAGGCGTTGGGCGCCCGCGCCATCGTCGTGGGCGAAGGCTTCCGCTTCGGGCACGGCCGTCGCGGGGACGGTGCGTTCCTGAGGCGGATGGCCGAGGCGCTCGGCCTGCGCATCGAGATCGTCCCTCCCCTCGAGATCGACGGAGCCCCCGTGAGCAGCACGCGAATCCGCCGGCTGATCACGGCCGGTCGGGTCGACCAGGCGGCTCGCCTCCTCGGCCGACCACCGATGCTCACCGGTCCGGTCGTACCCGGGGATCGGTTGGGCCGGCGCCTCGGCTATCCGACAGCCAATCTGGCCGTCGATAGAGCGATCCTCCTGCCAGCCACGGGGGTCTACGCGGCGCATGCGGGGCGAGGTGAGCATCGCGCCGACGCGCTCGTCTATGTGGGTTTCCGGCCGACGCTTGCCACGAATCCGTCGAGCGAGCGCCCGCGGTGTGAGGTGCACCTCCTCTCGGCGCCTCAGGAGGAGCTCTACCGGACGGTTCTCGAAGCGCACCTCGTGAAGCGGCTGCGACCGGACCGGGCGTTCCCGTCGCTTGACGCGCTTCGCAGACAGATGGACAAGGACGCGGCGGCGGCGCGCAGGCTGCTCGCCGATTCGCCGAGCGGCGCGTAGCTGTCACCGTGCCTTGAAAACTGTTGGGAACTGGCTTACCATTCACACGCCATGACGACTCTCGGGGTGGAGACCTCTTCGAAGCGGGGAGGCGTGGCGCTGTGGGGAGCAGGCGAGCCGGCCTCCCTACTGATGAAGATCCCCCTGCATCACGCGGAGGAACTCCTGGATCTGACCGGCGAGCTGCTTGAGCGATGCGGCGTCGACCGGGCGGAGATCGACCGGGTGAGCGTCAATCGTGGCCCGGGATCGTTCACCGGCTTGCGGATCGGAATCGCCACGGCCAAGGGATTCTGTCAGGCCCTGGGGATTCCGCTCGTGGGCGTGGACGGCACAGTCGCATGCCGGGCCGGGCTCAGCGATGCGACCGCGCGGGCCTGCGTGATCCTGAACAACCGCCGCGATCTGTATTACGTGCGATGGTTCGTGGGGACCCGCCCGCAGGGCCCGGTGGAGGTCCTGCCGCGCGAGGCGGTCGTTGATCGGCTGCGCGCCGACGGCCGGACCGTCTGGGCGATCGGCGAGGGTGCGCAAGCGCTTCGCGAAGCGCTTGCGCCGCTTGCTGGCGTGCGGTTGGCCTCGGATGAGGTGAACGCCCCGTCGCCGCTTCTGATTGCGCGGCTGGGTGAAGAACGGTCCGACAAGGACGCGTTTTTCGAGCTCGAGCCCGTCTATGTCGAGCCGGCGCTCTATCGAAGGACGCGCCAACGATAAAGGGAGGTTTCGATGTCGCAAATCTGTGAGATCTGCGGAAAGCGACCCGACACGGGGAATCAGGTCAGCCACTCGATGCGTCACACGCGGCGCAAGCGCACGCCCAACATCCAGCGGGTGCATGCGTACGTGGGCGGGAAGCGGGTCTGGATTTCGGCCTGCACACGCTGCATCAAGTCCGGCAAGGTATCCAAGGTCTGCTAGCCCGATGCGGACCACGGGTGCAAGGCCGGACGAGGGTGCGGATCATGCCGCTTGAGATCGGGGCGACGATCTGGGGAACGGTGATCGAGGTCAGCGAACGGGGGATGTTGGTTTCGTTGCCCGACGGGCAAACCGGGCGCGTTCCGACTGACGCCTCGCTCGACGTGGAGACGCTCAAGGCCCGCTTCGCCCCGGGACACGAGCTGTCGTTCCGCGTGGTCGCGCTGACGCCGGGTGAACCACTGACGCTCGGTCTGCCGGCCGCGGAGGGCGAAGCCGAGACCCCATTCGATCAGGAATTCCACCGATTGAACCACGCCCTCGCGAACCGAGCGGTCGGTTCGCGCTACGAGCCCCACTCGGCATCGACCGTCGAGCAAGATCTGGAAGCGTGGGTCGAGCAGGCGAGCCAGTCGCTGGTCCGCCTTCGAAAACACCGTGGAGAACGGCTGAGCGAGGAGTTCTACGACGAGAACGAGTGAAGGGAGGGACTCGTGCCCAAGGGAATGGTGGTCGTCAAGAAGGAGGAGTGCAAGGGATGCGGCCTGTGCATCGCCGCCTGTCCGCAGCACGTGCTCGCCTTCTCCGGTGAACTGAACAAGAGCGGCTACACCGTCGTTCATATGGAACGCCCGGAGGATTGCACCGGGTGCACGTTCTGCGCACTCACCTGCCCGGACGTGGCGATCGAGGTCTACCGCGAACGGGCGACGGTGAAGGAGGCGTGATGGGAGAGCGAACGCTGTTGCGTGGCAACGAGGTCATCGCGGAGGCCGCCATCCGCGCGGGATGCCAGTGCTACTTCGCTTACCCGATTACACCTCAGGCGGAACTGCTCGAGCACATGGCCGAGCACATGCCTCGGCTCGGGCGAACGTTCGTTCAGGCGGAGAGCGAGACTGCCGCGATCAGCATGGTGTACGGCGCTTCGGCGGTTGGCGCGCGCACGATGACGTCCTCGTCGTCGCCGGGGATCAGCCTCAAGCAGGAGGGGATCTCGTACCTCGCCGGGGCCAACCTGCCGGCGGTCATCGTCAACGTGATGCGCGGCGGGCCGGGGCTCGGCGACATCGCTCCGGCGCAGGCCGACTACTTCCAGGCGACCAAGGGCGGTGGTCACGGAGACTACCACGTCATCGTGCTCGGCCCGTCCACCGTACCGGAGGCCGGTGAACTGACGATGCTCGCCTTCGATCTCGCCGACCGGTACCGAATCCCCGTGATGATCCTTGCCGACGGCATGCTCGGCCAGATGATGGAGCCGGTGGAGTTGCCCGACCCCGTGGATCCGGCGAGCCTGCCGAAGAAGCCGTGGGCGGCTACCGGAGCGAAGGCGCGCGCGCCGAACATCATCCTGAGCTTCGATCTCGATCCCGAGGTCCTGCAAGGGATGAACAACGAGCTGCAGGACCGGTACCGCAAGATCGTGGCGAACGAGATCCGCTACGAGGAGACGATGACGGACGACGCCCAGATCGTGATCGCGGCCTACGGGACGGTCGCTCGGATCGCGAAGTCGGTCGTTCGCATGGCGCGCGCCGAAGGGATCAAGCTCGGCGCCTTCCGGCCGATCACCCTCTGGCCGTACCCCTACGAACCATTGCGGACACTCGCGGACCGCGTCGACACGATCCTCACCGTCGAGATGAGCGCCGGCCAGATGTGGGAGGACGTCCGACTGGCGGTCGGCGAGCGGGCGAGGACCCCGTTCTACGGCGAGCTGGGAGGGATCGTCCCGACCCCCCGAGCGATCCTGAGGGAGGTGAAGAAGCATGCCGGTTGACACGAAACACTGGGTGAAGGTCTTCGAACGCCCGGCGAGCCTGACGATGGCCCGCTCGACCTACTGCCCGGGATGCCACCACGGGATCCTCACGCGGATCATCGGCAAGACGATCGACGAGCTCGAGATCGCGGAGCGCATGCTCGTCATCGCCCCGGTCGGCTGTTCGGTGTTCGCCTACCTGTGGTATCGCTGCGATGCGCTCCAGGTCGCGCACGGCCGCGCCAGCGCGGTTGCGACGGGCGCGAAGCGCGCCGATCCGAACCTCATCGTGCTCTCCTATCAAGGGGATGGCGACTTCGCGAGCATCGGCATCGCTGAATCGATCCACGCCGCCAATCGCGGTGAGAACATCTCCGTGATCTTCGTGAACAACCAGGTGTACGGGATGACGGGCGGCGAGATGGCCCCCACCACACTGATCGGCCAGAAGACCACCACCACCCCGCAGGGCCGCAACGCGAAGGGCTTCGGGTATCCGCTGCGGATCTCAGAGATGATCGCGCAGCTCGAGGCCCCGGTCTACGTCACGCGCCAGGCCCTCTACGACACGAAGCACATCCTGCAGGCGGAGAAGGCGATCAAGAAAGCGTTCACAAACCAGGTGGAGGGAAAGGGCTACTCGCTCGTCGAGGTGCTCTCCAACTGTCCGACCAACTGGCACATGACGCCGACGGCGTCGAACCGACACGTGGCAGAGGTCTCGGAGAAGGTCTTTCCGCTCGGCGACCTGGTTGACAGGGGGTAGAGATGGAACACGGTGTCATCATCGCGGGTTTCGGCGGGCAAGGCGTCATCCTGGCGGGGAAGATCCTCGCCCAAGCCGGGATGGATCACGGCCTCCAGGTAACCTGGCTACCGTCCTACGGCCCGGAGATGCGGGGCGGGACAGCGAACTGTACGGTGGTCCTCTCCGAGGATCCCGTCGGATCGCCGATCATCGACGAACCGACCGGCCTGGTGGCGATGAATCTCCCGTCGCTCGACAAGTTCGAGGCGATGGTCGCTCCGCGGGGAACGATCATCGTGAACAGCTCGCTCATCGAGCGCGAGATCGACCGCGACGACGTCAGCTCCGTGCGC
>Ga0068714_10004051_pt1 | contig 16762 bp, 11 predicted proteins | sample MTBNYHSulfiMetaG_FD_62988 | JGI IMG/M metagenome (GOLD analysis project Ga0068714, IMG submission 62988) | Enrichment culture microbial communities from rom New York Harbor, USA that are MTBE-degrading - MTBE-NYH (New York Harbor Sulfidogenic)... | ecosystem: Environmental > Aquatic > Marine >...
CGATGAAAAAGAGGGTTTGGATTTCCGGACTGGACAAGGAGGAGGCCGCGGCCCTGGTCGAGCTCCAGCAGCTGATCATCCGCTACGGTCTCAAGACGGCCGGGCATTTCTGGGACGATAACCTGGACCAGATGGCCTGGCTGGAAGCCGGGCGGGAGATAGCCGCCCCGGAGACGGCCTTGTGGGTCATCGCCGGGCCGGTCGGCTCTTTCCAGTCGCCTCCGGTTCAGTTCGGGCTCTCCCTGGCGGCCATGGCCGTCCAGGCCCGGCGGGGGGCGGCCTTTCCCATTATGGCCGTGGCCACCTCCGGCCGGCTGGAAGCGGAGGCCCTGCCGACCATGCTCCAGGGGACGGAGCTGCTGACTCCGGCCAGTCAGGGACTCGGGCCGAAGGTCGCGGCCCTGGCCAATCTGCCGGTCGGCAAGACGGATCAGCCTTACCGCCTGGACATCCACGGCCTGCCCAACCTGGGCCATTGGTTCGAGGTCGGCCCGGGCTCAGGGCGGACCTGGGAGGGGGCCTTGTTCGGCGTCTCCGAGGGGGCCATCGTCGGCCACGGCGTTGGCCCGGCGGGCAGCCTGCCGGAGCGGTCTGTTTTGGAGTACCCCACCAAGGATCTCAAAGCGGCCCTGGGCGGGACGGAGTTCACCGCCTGGTCGGTCAAAAACCGCCTCGACGAGAAGCAATCCTACTTTGTCGGGGTTCCGGCCAAGGACTACCCCTCGGCGCTGATCTTCGGGCCCATGAGCGAGGCCGACGACCCGGAGGTTTTTGTCGTCCGCCTCAAGTCATCCCCCGGCTGAGCCGGGACCAAGCCCCCTGGGGGTCACCAATCAAAGGTAAACTCGACCCTCCCGCCGCCGGGTAGGATGGCCGCCTGGGGGGTCAGCCCGAGGTTGAGGCTGATCCGGCCCTCCTTCTCCCCGGCCGCCTTGACCTCCAGGTCGGAAGGGGCCGGATGGCCGGTGGACTCCCACCACAGGGCCAGGGCCTCCTTAAGGTTGTCGGCCAGCCCGCCGGCCTCGATCTCCTCGGCCAGGTGATCCCTGATCCAGAACAGGGCGCCCAGCAACCTGGAAAAAAAGAGCTGCTCCTTGAGCGAACCGCCGGCCAGGCTGGTCTCCCGGGGGATGAAGGCCGTGTCCCGGCCCAGGGCTCCGACCAGGGGCGACAGCCCGGCTTCCAGGAACTGGGCCAGGCGGTCCTCGCCCAGATCCATCTCCGTGGGCGAGGGCCGTCCCCCGGCCGGCTCGGCCAGGGCCAGGTCGGTCAGGCGGACGTTGAGGTGATCGGTGAACCGGCAAGGCCAGCCGTGGAGGTCATGGCTCAAGGCGGCCAAGGCTCCCGCGGCCCAGACCGGGCTGAGCCACAGCCGCCGCTCCTCGGTGAACCGGACCGGGCCGGACGGAAAGTCCGGGCCGTAAGGCGGCCGGCCGAGAAAGCGGTTCAGGGTCACCCCCAGCCAGCGGCCTCCGCCGGACTCGGCCACCCGCCGCCACTTGGCGTAGGCTCCACTCTGGAGATGGTGCTTGAGGTAGCTCAAGGTATTAAGCCCCGACCAATCCTCGAGCTGGAAGAACCCGGCCCCGATCCAGCAGATGGTGGGCGAGAGGAGCATCTCCGCCAGCCCCGCCGCCTTTTCCAGGATCGACATGCTCCGGGCCGACGAGTCCAGCTTCAGGTCCAGGAGGATAAGGTTGGGCGGATCATTAATCAGATCAACGGCCAGGGAGTCCAGGACATCCTCGATGTCGTCCGGACCGGCCGGGACGACCAGGAGGCGGGTCCCTGAGCCGGCCTTGACCGGTCCCTGCTTGACCAGGGTTTCCACCCCCCGCCAGGCCGCCTCGCAGGTCCGGAACTCATTGTTCTCGAAGATGATTTTCAGGATAGAGGCCAGCAGCTCCTCGATCTCCAACCGCCACCGGCCCAGCTCCCCCCCGGACAGAACCGTCCGGGACCGGCTTTCGGGCAGGGCCACCTGGGCCAGGATATCGTCCAGATCCTTGCTCCTGGCCGGCTTCGGTCCGGCCGCGGATTCACCATGCGGCTCGAAATCAAGGGGCAGGGCGGGCCATCCCGACCTCAGGCGCCCGGCCACCTCCCGGGGGCTCTCCGCCCTGGCCTCGGCCTCGACCAGGAACCGCCGGGCCGCCTCCACCGAAGCCAGGTACTCATCGCCGCGGACCAGGGAGTCGGGCCGGAAGTCCTTGATACTCCTGATCCTGAGGCTTAGTCCCCCAGTGGGGCCCAGACTCCGGGGAAGGGGGACGAAGACCTCGGGGACCAGGGCGGCCACGGCCTGGTCCAGGGTGTCCAGGGTGACGGCCACCGGTTTCGGCCGGGATATCTTATCGAGACCGGGACCCAAGGCGGCCAGGGCCAGGATGGTGAAGCTTGGCCGAGGAGTCTGCATTTTAGCCTCCTACCGGGCGGACGGGTCGTGGAGCGGCTGTCCGGCCCACCGGAACCGGTTGCCCTGGCGCCCCTGGCCCAGCGGCCGGCCGGGGCTCAAGGGCCGGGGATGACGGTCACTCCGTTTCCCGATCCAGGACCAGGGTGACCCGCCGGTTGCGGGCCCGGGCCTCCTTGGTGTTACTCGGGTCAAGGGGCCGGGTGTCGCCGTAGGCGACCACCTTGATCCGATCAGGACCCAGGCCGTATCGCTCCACCAGGACCTGCTTGACCGCCTCGGCCCTGGCCCGGGAGAGACAGAGGTTGTCCGCGCAAACCACCCCCGGGGCCACCTCCGCCTCACCCTGCCCGAAGGGGGCGGAATCGGTGTGCCCCTCCAGGATGATCTTCAGGTCCGGGTTGCTCCGGAGGATCTCCCCGACCTTGGCGATTTGGCCGAAGGAGGTGGCCTTAAGGACCGCCCGGCCGGTCTCGAAGGTGATTTCGCGCAGCTCCATCTCCACCGGGGCCGATCTCTCCCGGCAGTAGAACAACCGCCGGTTGGTCTGGCTGAAGCGCTTTTCCAGGAGGAGGTCGTTCTCCAGGGAGCGCCGGTTGTCGCTCGCCGTTCCGGCCGGGGTGGAAAGGACTGATTGGCCCTGCCTCTTGCGGCGGCAGATCTCGGTGAAGACCTTGGCGGCCAAGGTCCGGGCCTCCAGGTCCCGCCGGTCGCTCCAGTAGGCCCGCAAAAAGGAGTCCAGGGCCAGACCCAGGAGACCGAGGCGGTGGTAGACCTGCCCCAGACCGAAAAAGGCCGTACCGTAGTTGGGGGACTGGTCCAGGGCCCGCTGGTAAAGCTCGATGGCCTGCTCGAAGTCGCCCAGGAGGTAGTTGACATACCCCAGGTTGGCGCAGATCTCCCGGCTGGTCCGGCACAGATCAGGACACAGGCCCAGGGCCTCCAGGTAGAGACGGCGGGCCTCCTCCAGGGCGGCCCGGTCGGAGGGGTTGTGCTTGGCCCGGGCCTCCCGCCCCAGCCGGAGGGCCTGGTCGCAGTCCTGGGAGTTTCCGAAGCCTGGCCCGACCAGGGCCAGCTGGAGTCCCAGCAGGACGGCCGTCCAGCCCATCAGCCGAACCGTTCGCCGCCTGGGGCGATCCTGGACCCGGCGGCTCATTTGCGGAAGCTCCGGCCCATGGCCCTGAAGTATTTCTGATACAGGTCGTCGTACTGGCCGGACTCCAGGATGGCTTCCAGAAAGCGGTCCAGCCGGTCCCGGAAGGCGGTCTGGCCCCTGGCCACGGCGATGTGGAAATGGTTTTGGGTGAAGGGTTGGAGGATGGCCCGGGTCGAGCCCGGATAATCCTGGTAAAGCTTCCAGATGGAGATCTGGTCGGAGATGTAGGCGTCGGCCCGTCCGCTGACCACCGCCTGGACCCCGGAGGTCTCGTTATCCACCTGGATGACCGTGGCCAGGTCGAACCGCCGGCCGGCCTCCAGTTGGGCCTCGGTGCGCTTGATGACCGCAATTGTCCGGCCGGGGGCGTTGAGCTGGTTTGGGTCATCGACCCCCGTGGTCTTGGCCGTGTTCAGCAGAGCGGCCAGGCCGGTCTCGAAGTAGGGCCGGGTGAAATCCACCAGGGCGGCCCGCTGGGGGGTCCAGGCCAGGGCCGAGATGAGGCAGTCGAGCCGGCCGGCCCTCAGCTCCGGCATCAGCTCGGGCCAGTCCAGGTCCCTGAGCTTGAGCTCGACCTTCAGGTTGGCCGCCGCCAGCCCGGCCAGGTCCACGTCGAATCCGGCCGGCCGGCCCTCCTCGTCCAGGTATTCAAAGGGGTAGTAGCCGATCTCCAGGCCGACCATCAGCGCCCCCCGGGCCTGAATCTCCTCCAGACGGCCGGATCCGGCCCTGACCGGGCCGGCGGCCGAAAGGAGCTGGACCGCCAGGGCGATGAGAAACGGGAAAATTAAACCCCACCGCGTCCGTGACTGGGTCAAGGTCTCCTCTCTGGTTGCTCTGCCAGGCCGGTCCGGAGGCCCTACTTGTCGCCCACGCCGGGCGAACCCGCCTCCGGCAAGTCGGGCTCCTCAGGAAACTCGGCCGTTCCGGGGGTTCCCACCCCCGGCGCACCGCCGCTGTTGATGTTGACCAGTAAGCCCTGGATGGTTATGCCCGTGGGATCGATCTTGATGAACCCGCCGGCCGCCTTGATGGTCAGCTCTACGCCTGACTCGATCACCGTGCTCAGACCGGTACTGACGTAGGTGTTCATGCCCACTGCCCGGGTGTGGCTTAAGCCGAAGGTCTCATCCACGTCAGACGAGACGGTCATGGACCGTTTCCCATGGATTTCAGTTACCTGCTTGCCTTCCACTTTCAGGTGATCGTTATTCTTTATCTTCACCTTGTTATCGTTTTTGACAGTCAGGCTGCGGTCATGACCCACATAGGACCTCTGGTCGGCCCGGACCCGGATGTCCTGGCTGCGCTGGGCGTGGATGAACATCTGCTCCTTGCCCTTCAGGTCTTCGAACCTGATCTCGTTGAACCCGCCTCCGCCCTTGGAGGAGTTGGACTTGACCGTGCTCCTGGTCTTCTTGGAGGGAAGCTCGTAGGGCGGTTCGAGGTCGCCGTTGTAGACCCGGCCGACCACGATGGGCTGGTCGGGGTCGCCTTCAAGGAAATCCACGATGACCTCCTGGTTGATCCGGGGCAGAAAGAAGGAGCCGTACTTGCCGCCGGCCCAGTTCTGGCTGACCCTGATCCAGCAGGAGCTGTTCTCGTCCTTCTTGCCTTCCCGGTCCCAGTGGAACTGGACCTTGACCCGGCCGTGCTTGTCGGTGTGGATCTCCTCACCCTTGGGGCCGACGACGATGGCTGTCTGGGCCCCTTTCATCAACGCCTTGGGGGTCTTGAGGGGCGGCCGGAAGGTTCGGTCCGATTCGATGGCCTTGAACCGGCAGACATAGTGGCCGTCGATCTCTTTTTGAAGCTGGGCGTACATCTCCGCGGCCTGGGGTTCGGCGCCCTGGTGGGTCGCTTCCAGGAGGAGATACTCCCGGTTGAACTCCGTCCGAGGGTGGGTGGACATGGAGAACCGATACCCCGGCAGGAACCGGCGGCAGTTGGTGGTTCCGGCTCCTTCCTTGAGCCCTGCCTGGTGGGCTTCCAGCCGGACCTTGGTCAGGCCGGTGCCTCTGGCCTTGTCCACATAGCGGCCGGGATAATCGTAGACCTCCAGCTTGGCGTCCCGGTCGGCCTTGTCCGAGGTGGTCAGGTCGCCCTTGGGCTTGGTGAAATCGAAATCCCGCTGGACCACGGCCCCGGACCGGACCCTTTGGCCGAACCTCCATTCGTTGACGTACTCCTCCTCGTGGACCAGGCCCGAGTACTCCCGGAAGACCAGGGTGGACTTTTCCTCGATGGGAACATGGGCCGAGGGCCCATCGGCCATGACCAGGACATGTTTGTCCTCGGCCTGCTCGAAGAAGTAGTAGATCCCCTCCTCCTCCATCAGGCGGGAGATGAAGTCAAAGTCAGACTCGCCGTACTGGACGCAGTACTCCCGCTTGGCGTAGCTCTTCTGGAGGGCGAAGCGAAACTGGTCGGCCGGAACCTCCGCGTCTTTGAGGACCTTGGTGACGATCTCCTTGACGTTCAAGTTTTGGAAGATCCGGTTGTCGGTCCTGAATCGGAGGAACCACAGCAGCGGCACCAGCTCGGCCTCGTAATAGGTGAAGGTGGAGTCCTCCCTGGTCTGATGGAAGCTCAGCAGGCGGCCGTTGACGAACCGCTTTTTGTCCTCGTAACTGATGGTCAGGAGGCCGGGCTGGCCGACCACCGAGTCGAAGTCGACGGACTGGTTCAGCGAGGTCAGGGAGACCAGGAAATGAAAGGGCTCGCTTAAAGCCTCCCGCCCGCTGAAAGAGATGACCCGGAGGTCGTCGTCGTGCCCCTTGGTGGAAAAGAAGAAGTCCGCCTGTTCGGCCATTCTTTGCAGAGCCATGATTCCTCACCTGCCTGACTGGTTTAGCCCGGATACTTCACGAGCTTTAGCGGTCCTCATGAAATATTCGGGTCAGCCTCTGGCCTTGAGCACCACCGAGACGTCCCGGCCGGGCCGGACGGTGAGGCAGGTCGTCCAGCCCAAAAAATTGGGCGCCTCACGGGCCAAACGGAGGGGCGGAACCTCGTCGCCCCTCAGCACCACCTCCAGGTCAAAGTCCAGGGGATCGATCAGGTAGAGCCTGATCAAGCCCAGGAGGATGGAGTAAGAGGAGCTGGAAGGCAGGAACTCGAGGTACTGCTTGAAACCCACCGGTCCCAGGGTCACCCTGAACTTGCCCTGCCGGTCCCGGACCCGCCGCCCGGCCAGGCAGTTCACCCCCAGCTCCGAGTTTCTCCGTCCCAGGGCGCACCTCTGGGAGTCCTTGAGGGTGACCCACCGATCGACGTACTGGGTCACCTCCACCTTAAGCCCGTCCCAGTAATCGGTCAGGAGCTGCTTCAGGCCGGCCGCGGACCGGGGAAGGTTGGTCAGGAGGCCGAGGTAGCGGATCAGACGGACCTTCTGGGCGGGGTCGGGGTCGTCCTCGGCCGGGTCGCCGGTCAGCGGCAGGAGCCGCCGGGTGAAGCTGTCGGCCCCTCCTGGCTGGTACTGGACGGCATGGTTGTACTTGGTCCAGGCGCGATAGAACAGGGACACCAAGCGGTGGTGGAAAACGTCGGTGAAATCCCGGACCCTGGCCGAGTCCGGGTCATCGCGCTCGTAGACCGCCTCGGTATAAAACAGCGGCAGAGGCGAAAAGGTCCCGAACAGGCCCAGGAAGCCGACGACCAGGCGGTAATAGCCCAGACCGGGGCCATCCTCCAGAGGCTGCTCAATCCTGACCACGTCGGTCCGGGGATACTCCAGGGAGACCTCGGCGGAGAACCTGATCCCCTCCTCCCCGGCCGGCCCGGCTCCGCCGATCCGGGCCGCTCCGGGCCGGAGAGCTTCGATCAGGCGCACGGCCTGGAAAAAGGAGAACCGATGGCCCGGCGGGGAAGGCTCACCGGACGGATCTCCCCCGGCGGGCTCGTGGCGGCGGAGGTTGGGATCCAGCCTGGACATCAGATCAAGACCCGCCGGCCGATCCGGGCTGGCCAGGGAAACTCCTCCCGGTGCTCCACCCCGCGGACGGTCAGACGGACGAAGGAGTTTATGGTCGAGTAAAGAGCCATGAACTCATGAAGCACCCGCCCGAAAAGGTACAGGTCCCCCTCGCTGGCGAAGTTGGCCTCCTTGAGCTCGAGCTCCACGGCCACGCCCCGAACCGGCGTGCCCCCATGGAACCTTTCTTCCGGGACCGCCTTCAGCCCCAGAATCCCTTTCAGGCGGAGCTGGTGCTCCCGGGCCGCCTGGCGGTCGATGAAGGCCGGCAGGTTGTAGAGGGTGAGGAGGTTGCGGACAGCCTCGACGCTGCCCAAAGTCAGGTAGTTGTGGGACCAATGGGACATCAGCAGCCAGTAGACATCCCTGCCCAGGGGCGGCGGGGCGGCCCTGGCTATCCGGCCGATGTTCTTCAGCCCGGCCGGGAGGCCGGTCTCGGTGGCCGACAGATCCAGGTCGCCGGGCCGGAGCTTTTCCGGCAGCCGGCCGTTGGAGCAGGTGAGCTCAAGGGAGATTACCTCCGTGGGCGGAGTCATGGTCGCCTGAGAGAGGTTCATGAAGGAGATGTGGGTTTCGAAACCCTGGCCGATCAAGGCCCGGCTGATCCGGGGGTGGTAGTAGATCCTTTCCCGTTCCCCTGGGCCGACCTCGTGGCGGAAGGAGTAAAAGGAAGGGTACTCCCGCTCCTCGGCCGTTCCGGGCAGGTAACCGACCACCTTGTCGATGGAGAAAACATCGTAATGATCAGGATTGGACCCGGACGGCCAGACAGGGTACTCGAACCGTTCCGGGTTGACCCGGATGGGATCGGCCTCATGGCGGAAAAGATTCACCGCGGCCGTGCAGAAAAGGAGGATGTTGTCCGGGGACAGCCTGGGCGGCGCCTCCGGGCTCCGGGCGAGCTCGAAGATCAGGTCGAAATCGCCCTCGAACTCCAGCTGGGCCGTTTTCTCCAGCCCGGTCAGGTCGACCATGAGGAATTTTTCGGGCAGGCTGAAGTACTCCTGGAGAAGGCGGTAACCGGGGAAGGAGTTGCCGGGGTAGGGGAGGAGGATCTCCTCCTCGCCGAACCCGGCCGCCTTGATGTTGGCCGGCGACAGCTCCAACTGAATTGAGGAGGAGGCTCCGGCCGCCGGCTTGACCAGCCATCTCCTCACCTGGTGGCAGAACCACAGGTAAAGATTGGATCCCAGCCCGGCCTCTCCCCGGAAATGGAGGCGGAGGTCCTTGAGGCCCATCTGGCCGAGGGTCATCCCTGCGGGGACGGCGAACCTCAACCGGATATAGGGTGGTTTTTTGGCCGGGGTCTCCAGGCGGACCTCCCGGAGGCGGAGGGGGTAGAGAGCCACGTCGCTGGCCGTCCTGAAGCTGCATGGCGTCCCCTCCACGGGACCGGAGTCGACGACGGTGTCCCTGGGGACGACCATCCTGGCGCTCAGGGCCTCCAGGTCAGGTCTGAACTGGACCATGGTCATGGCCGGGACCGGCCGGAGGTAATGGGGATGGAGAAGGTTCATCAGGCCGTGGGTCAGCTCCGGAAACTCGTCGTCGAGCTTCTGGCGGACGTGTCCGGTCAGAAAGGCCACCCCCTCCAGGAGCCGCTCCACGTCGGGATCGCCCCCCTGGCCGGCCAGGAGGTGGGCCATGGCCGGGTGGGCCCGGGCGAACTCCCGGCCCATCTCCCGCAGGAAGTTCAGCTCCTCCTTGTAGTACTCCTCGAACATCTTCACCTCCGGGCCGGGACAGGAACCCCAAGGCTCACCGAGGGCCCCCCCTCCCGCTCAAACCCGCTGGGCTTCAATCCTCGACACTGATCCGGCCGCTGGAATCGACCAGGGTGTCGAGGGTCAGGATGGCCCTTTCCCCGCCGCTGATCACCTCCCCGGTAATGGCGAAGTGGAGGAGCAGCTCGTGCTCCTCGCTTTTCTCGAAATTGACCCGGACGTTTCTCAACCGGGGCTCGTACTTCTCCACCGAGGTCTTGATGGCCTGCTGAAAGGCGGACAGGCTTCTGGGCATGGTGTAGACCACGGTCGAGAACTCCGGGGCCCCGTAATCGGCCTGGATGGGAACCCCGCCCCGCCTGGAGTTGAGCATGCTGGTCAGGTTCCGCCTGACCGACTCCACCAGGCGGTCGAAGTCCACCGAGGTCCGGCGCTCCTCCTCCAGGCGCGGGTTGAGGAGTCTCTCCAACAGGGAACTCTCGCTCATCGGCTCACGCGTTTTGCGTCCAGTCGAATTGGGTTTCGGTTCCGGTGGGCTCGTGGACCCAAGTTATCTTGCCATAGGTAAAGGAGATCTCCTCCAGGGGAGTCTCCCCCTTGCTTTCGGCTTTTTTCACCTGGCTCATGAGGCTCTTGATCTCGATCACCCTGGCCTTGTCAAGCTTGATGGTGAAGTAGTTCCGGAGAGCCCCCTTTTCGGTGATCTGAAAGAACCTCAGCTCCCACTTGGTGATTACTTCGTTGTTGATGAGGGTGCTAAAAAGCTTCGGCGTGGCCCGGTCGATCTCTTTGACGATGGTCACCGGCTGGTTGGCCACCTTGCCGGTGACTTCGCCGGTGGCGGCCACCAGGGGCACGTTCAGGCGATGGTTGAAGGCCAGAACCTCGATTTTGCCCTCGTGCGGTTTGATCGTGCAGCCGCCCTGGATCTCTCCGGAATTTTGGCCTTCGATGGTCAGAATGGCATGGATGGGCATGGTGACCTCCCCGCCTGCTTGGGTTGGGCTGTCAAGCCGGGGCCTGGGTCAGGCCCCTCACTCCCGGTCGAGCTTGCCGACCAGGGACAAGGTGAAATAAGCCCCCATGTACTTGAGATGGGGCCGGATCTGGATATCCACCCGGTACCAGCCGGGTTGGGTTTCGTCGCTCCTGACCTTTACCCCGGCCTGGCGGAGAGGGCGCCGGGCCTGGACCTCCGGCTGGGGGTCCTCCATGTCGGAGACGTAATGGCGGAGCCAATCGTTCAGCTCGTCCTCGATGTCGCTCTGCTCCTTCCAGCTGCCGATGTGCTCGCGCTGCATGACCTTCAGGTAATGGGCCAGTCTGGTGACGATGAACATGTACGGCAGCTGGGTTCCCAGCCGGTGGTTGAGCTCGGCCTCCCTGGCCTCCCTGGTCCGGCCGAAATCCTTCCGTCCCTGGCAGGAGTTGGCGGCAAAGAAACAGGCCTTGTGGATGCCCTTGCGAATGGCCAGGATGATGAATCCTGCCTCCGACAGCTCGAACTCCAGCCGTTCGGGGATCAGGACCTCGGTCGGGATCTTGGCCTCGATGCGGCCCAAGGCTTCGGAGTAGTCCAGGGGGAGGCCGTCCACGACCCCGCCGCCCTGGGGGCCGATGATATTGGGACACCAGCGGTACCTGGAGAAGCTTTCGGTCAGCCTGGTGGCCAAGGCGAAGACCGGGTTGCCCCAGAGGCAGTCTCCCCGGCCCGGGCCCACCTCCTCCCGGTACTCAAAAGGTGTCCCGGACCGGTTGAGGGGGCCGTAGGGCAGGCGGAGGAGGAAGCGGGGCAGGACCAGGCCCACGTACCGGCTGTCCTCTGAAGCCCGGAAGGCCTGCCACTTGGCGAACCGGCGGCCTTCGAAGTGACCGGCCGGGTCCTTCAAATCCAGAAGGCTGGAAAATGAATCCCCTCCGAAGAACTCCGGACCGGCCGCGGCCAGGAAGGGAGCATGGGCCATGGCGGCCACCGCGGCCACGTCCTGAAGGAGGCGAAGGTCCTTGGGATCGGGATCGAAGCTGTAGTCGGCGATTATGGCTCCGAAGGGCCGGCCGCCGAATTGGCCGTACTCGGCGATGTAGACATGCCGGTACAGGCCGGAGCGGACCAGCTCCAGGGATTCCCGGAAATCGACGAAGAGGTCCTCCTTGGAGACGTTGAGCATCTCCAGACGGATGTTCTCGCTGAAGTCGGTCTGGTCGACCAGGAAGGCCAGGCCCCGCCAGGAGGCCTCCAGGGCCTGGAACTCGGGATGGTGGATGATCTCGTCCACCTGCTCCCCGACCCGGGAGTCGATCTCGGTGATCATGAAGTCGAGCATCCGGTTGAGCCAGCCCTCGCCCGGTGGAGGTTGCCGGGGCAGGTTGGCCAGGAGCGAGGCCAGGGCCCGCCGGGTCAGCTCCCGGTCGCCGTCCTCCGGTCCCCACCAGGCCGCCCCGAGGAACTCCTCCAGGATGGAGGTCCCGCTCTCCTCGGCGGTCCTGGGCCGTTGGTCGGCCCGGCTGTCTGGCCGTGGTTCGGTCAAGGGGCGGTCATCCTGAAAGACCCAGTTCGGCGGCCAACTTCGACCTGGCCTCCGGGTCGGAAAGGACGGCCTCCAGCTTGCGGTTGAGGCTGTCCGAGGTTTTGGCCGAGGCCTTGAGCCTGGTCAAGAGGGCCCGGAGCTTGACCAGGCTTCTGAGCTCCGGGACCTGGCCGATAATGGAGGACGGCTCGAAATCGGACATGGATTTGAACCGGAGGCTGACCTGCAACCGGGCCTTTTCCCGGCCGTGAAGCCGGTCGGCCGGGTCCAGATCGAGCCGCAGATCGTGGCTGGCCATGACCTGGTCGAAGTTGTCCTGGTCCACGTTGACCGGCCGGCGCTCTTCCAAAAAGGTCTCGTCCGGCCTCCGGGTGAAGTCGCCCAGGATCAGGAGCTTGAGCGGCAGCTCGACCTCCTGGGCCGAGGGGCCCTCCCCGGAGGAATAGACGATGCGAACCCTTTGCAGGGGAGCCACCGAGCCGGGCAGGGCCACTGGGTCACCTCCTCAATATCCTGAAGGCCTCCGGGTCAGGATTCCTTGAGCTCCAGAACCGCCGAGGCATCCAGATCGGACAGGCGGCCGAGCAGGGCGTCCAGCCTGGCGGTGCCGGCCGGGCCAGGCTCGCCGGCTTCCCCGAGGCGCTCCTGCTCGAGCCGGTAGAGCGACCTGATGACGCTCAAACAGAGCCGGGGCTCCCACTCGTCCAGGGCTCGCCTCTCGATCTGGCCCCAGAGGGCCAAGAACTGGGCCCGGGCCAGGCCGGTCTGGCCGGTCTCCAGGCAGAGTTCGGCGAAGCGGCGCTGGATCAGGAAACGCTCCCTGGCCCCGTCGGCCCTAAGGCGGGCCTCTGAGTAGAGCCTGACCGCCTCCCCCAACTCGCCTCCAACCAGGGCCGCCCGGGCTTTTCCGGACCACTCGGACGGCAGGTCCGCCCCGCCCCGGCCGGGCTCGACCCCGGCCGATCCGGCCGCCCCGGGAGGGAGAGGGCCGGCCACGGAACGGAGCCAAGCTTTGGTCCGGCCGTCGGCCAAGGGCTGCCCGTCGGTGAATTTCAGGTCCAAAAGGCCCGGCATCCGGTCCAGGAAGGCCGCCGTTTCCCGGACCACGGCCCGGCCGCAGGCCTCGAAGCCGGAGCCGAGATTGGACAGGGCCAGATGGACATAGCGCTGGAGATCCAGCCAGAATATGCTCCGGGAGAACCGGGATTCCGCCTCCTCCAGAAGGCTGGGCCAGCTCTTCTCGGCGGCCAGGGCCTGGAACCTGGCCGTCTCGATCTCTCCCGGCCCCGGTAAAAAGGTGATCCCGCCCGAGTGCTCCGGCGGCGAGACCACGGTCAGCCAGGCCGCCGCCCGGCTGAGGCGGAAGGCCTCCGGGTCCCTGGGATCGTCCCGCCGCATTCCTTCGGCCAGTTCCTGAAGCTCGTCGGCGATCTCATTAAGCCTGGCCTGGCGGTCCGGGCCGACTTCCCCGGCTCGGACCGGCGCCGGTTCCTCCCGGGCCAGGTCCGGACCGGGGGCCTCCTCTGCCGGCCGGTCCTCTTGGGGCTCGGGCCGGGGAGACGCCGGCGGGCCGGCCGCCGGTTTGGCCCGCCACCGTTCCAGGGCCCGGACGAGCCCGGCCAGACCGGCGGCCAGGTCGGGAGCATGGGTTTCAAGGGCCTCCCTGATCGACTCCGCCGCCTCCAGGCAGGCGGCTGCGGCGGAGACCTCGGGGGGCGGTTGGCGGCCGATAAACAGGGCCGTCTTGTCGGCCAGCCAGCGAATGGCGTTGGCCCGGGCCCGGCGCTGGGTGACCGGGGGGAAGCCGCTCTCCCAGTACTTCTCGGCCAGGGAGCGGTAGAGCTCGAGCCCCTGGAGCAGGCCCTGGTAGCCCTGCTGGTGGGAAAGTCCCACCACCAGGTAGGCTCCGACCCTGAAATCCTTTGATCTGGTCCGGAGGATCTCCCCGGCCGACTCGACCACGGCCGGCCAATCCACCGTTTCCCCGGAGAGGGACTCGAGCTTGCGGATCTCGGTCTCCAGCTCCTCGAAGTCCGTATCGAAACCGATGTCCCGGCCGGCCGGAGCCGCCCCGGAGATGGGCTCGGTCATATCCCGGAGATGGGGCAAAGACGCCTCCCAGCCCCTGGGGTCAGATCCCGTCCAGGCGGATGATCCGCTCGGGGATTTGGGCGAACTGCTCCGCCGGGGCGCTTTCCAGGTATTCCAGGACCGGTTGGTGGCCGCGGATCTTGAAGCTGACCGTGATCTGGCTGATGCCAAGAGGCTCCAGGTCGCCTTTGGTCTTCTTCAACTCGGCCAGGTCGTAGGTCTTGCGCCCGCCGGCGATGTCGGTCAGGAACTGGGCCACCGCGGCCAGCCCGGAGTACTCCTTGACCGCCGCGGCCGGCCCGGCGTCGAACTCCAGGAGGACCTGCTGGCAGGCGGTCGGGACCCAGACGAACATCTTGGAGACCGGGGCGTTTGAATACTCCAGGGTCTGGATGTTGTCCCCGCAGACCAGCTTGACCGTGGTCCGGTCCACCCCCTGGGACGCCTCCTGGTTGACCGCCACGGAGACCGGCTCCAGCCTGACCCAGTGGCGGCGAAGGCCCTCGGCGGAGGCCTCGGCCTTGGGCTTGGCCCCGGAGGTCTTCAGCAGGGCGACGAACTCGGGAGTGAAAGGCAGGCTCAAACCCAGGACGGACTTGGGCTCATACCCCCCGCTCTTGCCCCTGACCAGAAACGGGTCGGAAAGGGTCTCGATGAACCGCCCGGCCTTGTCCTTGTCCCCGGCCACCTGGGATTCCCAGGCCTGCTGGAGGAGGATGCCGGCCACCCCCAGTTGGGTCCGCCAGCCGAAATCAAGCAAGGCGGTCAGGGGCTTCCAGAAGGGCTCCTCCCCGGGCCGGCCCCCGCCCAAGGCCAGGGATAGCTGGCCGAGGCTCCACTCCGCCCGGAGGGCCGGACTGGCCGAGGAGGCCTCGGCCCGCCCATCCTTGAAGGCCTCCTGGACCGACCGGTAGCAGCCCTCCTTGTCCTGAAGGGTTGACAGGACCTGGCCGAGGTTTTCCTCGAAATCGAGCAGGGCCTGTCTGCCCGGGCCATCGGCCCCGGCCTTCCGGAGGCGATGGTAGCCCAGCAGGAGGGGCACCCAGGGGGCGGTCCCCTGGGGCTTGACCTGGTCGGCCAGGACCGCCAACTCCTGGCCGGCCCGGGCCAGGACGGTCAGGTAGGCCGACTTGTCGCTCAGCACGTAGGAGGCGTTCCGGCGGAGGCCGCCGAGGCTGGTCCAGGCCGCCTGGTCAACCTGGATGTTGGTCAGGAACCCGGCCCACTGGTCCTGGCACCGCCGCCAGTAGTCGGACCTGAACGACCTGGCCCAGGCCTCGGCCTTGTCGGCGTCGGCGGCCAGGCGGGTGATCTGGGTAACCATGGGTTTGAGGCCCTCGGTCCAGGCCTTGGCGGTGAAGGCCGGCTCCACCCGGGCCCGGCGGGACATGGCCGCGGCGATCTCCTGGCCCCAGAACAGGTCGCAGGTCACCGCCGGAAAACGTTCCTGGCTGTTGGCCCACTGGATGAGCCAGTCGCCGCCCAGGTCGCGGTCGGCCAGGACCTGGTCCAGGAGGGAGGTCAACTCCCCCAGCTCGATCTGGAGGGGCTTATCGTCCAGGCGCCAAAGGAGGTAGGCCAGGTAACCATCCTTCAGGGTCCGGCTTTGCTCCTCGGTGGCCTGGGGGATGGAGCTGGCCAGCCAGAACAGGAAATCGGGCTGGTTAAGGTAGGCCTGAAGGCTTTCCTGATCCGGATTGGCCAACGAATGCTTGAGAAGGCCGATCCGGTCCAGGATGAACTTGACGTACCGCCCCAGGGCCTCGGCCCGGCTCTCCCCTCCGGGCAGGGAGAACCCCCCCGGCTTGGGCTGGGTCTCCTGGGCTCCGGCCAGGCTGTCGGGCTTGTTGCGGAAATCGGCCACCTTCGGCGGGGCGGCAGGGCCGGCCCCGGCCTGGACAAGGCGGCCCAGGTTCTGGTTCAGGGATTTGTCCAGGGGTTGGCGCAGGTTGTCGGAAAAGTCGGCCACGAACCTGGCCCGCAGCGAGGCCTCGGCCTCCAGGCTCTGGTGGAGCCCCAGGCGGGGCCGCTTGGCCGTCCGGTTCCGCTCGTAGATGTTGTTGATCGCGGCCTGGCTCAGGTTGACCCACCTCAGGGCCCGGCTGACCTGGCCCTGGGCCTCGGCCCCGGCCTTCATCTCCGGGGTGACCAGGTCGATCACCGACCGGTTGAGGCTGAAGGAGAACAACAGCAGGACGCAGACCGCCGCCCACAGGACCGACCAGGCGGCCAGGCCCAGCTTGGCCGGGCGGGTCAGCCTGGTCTTGATCGGCCTGGCCCGGCCGCTCCGGCCCCGATCGTTCTTGAGCAGCCGGCCGAAGAAATCGCGGAGGAAATAGCTTTCCAACCCCGGAGTCTGGGCTTCGGGCTCCGCCTCCAAACCGAGGGTCCGGGGCAAGCCGGCCAGCGGCTCGCCCTGCTGCCTGGCGCTGGTGAAGAGGACGGCCCGGCAGAGGGGCGTGTGGAGGTAAGGGTTTTCGGCGAACAGGGTCCGGACAAAGGCGGCCAGGGGAGCCTGGAAGCGGGCCATCTCCTCGGGAAAGAGGAACAGCTTCCTGGCCTGGTCCTCCTCAGCGGCCCCGGTGAGCACCGACAGGCGCAGCCGGCGCAGCCGCTCCACCACCCGGGGGTACTCCGTCTCGAAGAACTCCACCGCCTTGGCCGGGTCGGTGGAGTCATTGACCGCCCCCAGGACCATGGCCCGGCTCTCGCCGGGCAAGACCCGGCAATACTCGCTGAAGCCGTCGATCAAGTCGGACTTGGTGATCATCACGTAGACCGGGAAGTACATCCCCGAGGCGGTGATGAGGCTATCGATCCGATCCCGGAGGTTCTTGGCGTCCTCGCTCAGCTCCTCCGCCCCGCGTTTCTGGAGGT
>Ga0068714_10004052_pt1 | contig 16759 bp, 13 predicted proteins | sample MTBNYHSulfiMetaG_FD_62988 | JGI IMG/M metagenome (GOLD analysis project Ga0068714, IMG submission 62988) | Enrichment culture microbial communities from rom New York Harbor, USA that are MTBE-degrading - MTBE-NYH (New York Harbor Sulfidogenic)... | ecosystem: Environmental > Aquatic > Marine >...
ATCTTTGGCGGTCTTCACCCTGCGGGCGAGCCGATTTGGCCGCATCTGCTGCGCCTAAGTGACACTCGGCATAGGGCGACTATAGCCTCGTGTCCCGCGCCTTGCATCTGCGGTCAACTCAACTCGTGAAATATCCGGGCTAACCGGAGAGGTCTTCACGGTCACCCGGTCCGAGGCCAGGCCCTGGATGAGGGCTCCCTTTTTCAGCCTGCCCCCGTCGGGCGCCTCGCTGGTGAAGTTGCGACCGCTGGCGGCCAGAAGAACTCCGCTCCCGGTCTCCTCGGGGGCAACGACCAGGTTGACCAGGGGTTGGGGGCCGGCGCAAAGCCCGATATGCAACGCCAGGGCCTCCGCATCGGTGCCGCTGTTAGTAAGAATGACCTTGCCTTCCCCGGCCTCACTCCAAATAGCCTCCAGGGCCCCTCTAAGCCCGGACATGCTCTCGACGAAGGCGCCTTCCAGCCCGCCCTTCCAGGCGGCCCACATCAGTTCCCGGCGGGTATTTTCCGCCCGGCCAAAGGCCAGGTCCGAAATTGAGGAGGCCGTGGAGCTGGCAAAGGTGACGGCCCAAGGCCGCGGCCTGGGGCTGCAGCCGTAGTTGTTCAGACCGGTTGTCCGATCGACCCTCAGCCTGGAGTCGCCGCCGGTGGTCAGGAGATGCTCGGTGGGAGAGGAGATCTCCCATGATTCCTCGAGGCGCCGCTGGATCCCCGGCCAGTCCCGGCGGATGGTTTCCTCATCCGGGGAGGTCTCGATATCCTGCAAGCGCATCAGGTCGACAGCCAGGCCGGCCAGGTCCTTGGCCCGGTCCGAGGGCCTCAAACCGGGCGCCTCCAGCAGCTCCAAGCCACGGGTCAACCACTCGGGAGAGCCGGCCGACATGTACTCCTGCTCGGCGGCCAGACGGCTCCGCCGGTAGTTCGCCGCGGTCCGGCAGGCCAAGACAGAGGCAGCGGCCCGTTCCTCCGGGGAGGGGTCCTGGCCGGCGATCTCCAGCCAAAGGCAGAGCTCAAGGGCATGGCGCAAGTGCAGCGCCGCAGCCGGGCGGATGGACGCCCAGGACGGATTAAAACGGACGGCCCCTGCCGGGGAGACCTTGAAAGGCTCCCTCAGCTCCACATCCAGGAGGATCCGCCGCCCGCCGGCCAAGGGCCTCATCTCGGGGTCCCGGCAGACAGCCTCCACCACCGCCTTGACCCCCGGTTGCCCTCTGCCCATTATTTTCGGGACCTTGGAAAGCTGAAAGTCCTTCGGTCCAGGGCCTCCGTGGTGGTTATCCCCGGAAGGCAACCTACCTGCTCCCCGAGAGGTCCGACTCCGGACGGTATGAGTCCAGGAGCCCGTTCAAAAGCCTTGCCTCCGGGTCGCCTACCGCGTTGATATCACTGGTCATCCCGTAAAGCACGGCCCGCTTGGTTTGACAGGGGTCATCGCCTGCCCGGCACCGGGGCAGGACCCGCGTCAGGTCGGTCAGGAACTCATCCAGGGACCGGGCGTGATTGGGGGTGATGATAAAGTGCAGGCAAGGGGGGTTGTTCAAGCAGTCCAGCCACCAGTTTTTTTCGGCCATCCCCTCGGCCGCCAAGAGCAGGTCGTACCTGTCGCTGGACACGGCGAAGACCCCGGTGACCGGATCGCCCAACAAGTTCAAGCCCAGGGCGGCAAGCCCCGCCTGGGCCTTCTCGGCCAGCTGGATGGTTTGCCGCACCCTTTTCCGGTAGCCCTCGACTCCTTGGGACATCAAGGCCGCCCAGGCCGCAGCGATGGTTCCGCTGGGCCTGGTCCCAAGCATGGTCGGAGAGGCATACATACCTCCGCTCCACCGGGTATCGACATGGAACTGGTAATGCCAAAGCCGGTCTTACCTGAAAAGGAGGGCCGAGGCTCCCATGGCCGCATACCCGTACTTATGGAGATCGGCCGAAATGGAGCTCACCCCGGGAACCAAAAAATCCCAGGGCGTCAGCTTCCGGCCGGGATCCGGCAGAAAGGGGAGGGAAAGGCCGCCCAGGCAGGCATCCACGTGGAGGCCGACCCCCCGCTCCAAGGCCAGGGCCCCAAGCCGGGGGATCGGATCCAAGACCCCTTGGGGGAAGGAAGGGGCGGAGGCGGCCAGGAGGATGGTCCGCTTGGTCATGGCCCGGGCCATGACCCGGGGATCGGCTCGAAACCCGGAGTCCACCGGCACGCTGACCGCCTCGAGGCCGAAATAGTGAGCCGCCTTGAAAAAAGCCGGATGGGCGCTTTCCGGGGCCACCAGCTGGGGAAGGGCCAGCTCGGGGTTTCGGGCGTGGGCCTGGTCCCGGTAGGTTTTAACGGCCAAAAGGATGCTTTCCGTGCCGCCCGAGGTCATGTTGCCCCCGCCGTCCGGCGGGGCCCCCAGGAGGTTCAGGAGGATGCCCACAATCTCAGCATGGGGACCCTGACTGGGATTTTAAATGGTAAAAGGCCCAGAAAAATGCTCAATGGATCGGTTAACGGCTCGCCGGAGTGGTTAGGGACGGCACTGGTAGTGGAGGTTGAAGGGATCGAAGGCCATCTCCAGGACGGCTACCTCCGAAAAACCGGCCCGGTCAAGCATCTTCTCGGCCACCTGCCGCCCCCACATCATCCCCAACCCCGCCCCCTGGTCGTTGAGCCCCACCGGCAGGCAGTGCATCAGGCTGACCGTGTAGAGGAAGGGGCCCAGGGGATGGTCCAGGTTATCCCCGTGGTTGCTGCCGGCGGCGATATCGACCATGGAGAAGAGCCCCCCGGGCTTGAGCATCCACCTTACCCCGGCCAGGGCCTTGGCCGGGTGGGACTGGTCGTGGATGGCGTCAAAGGCGGTGACGTAATCGAAGCGCTCCTTGAAGCCGGGGTGGTCCTTGATCAGGGCCGCGTCCTGGATCAGGTAGACCAGGTTGGCCAGGCCTTCGGCCTCAGCCTGGCGGTTGGCGGCCGCCACCGTCTCCTCCGAGATATCCAGGCCGGTGACCCGGCTGCGGGGAAAGGCCCGGGCCATGAGCCGGGCGGCCAGCCCCGAGCCGCAGCCCAGGTCGCAGACCTCGATGCCTCGCTCCAGGCGGGCCACCAGGCGGCCCCCGTCCACGGAGGGCAGGAAGGTCGGGACCAGGGTGTCCTGGTGCTTGGCGTCGGCCAGCTCGGCCATGAAGCCCTGGAACCGGGGGTAATGGCGGTAGTCCACGCCCCGGCCGCTGGGAAAGCGGTCCAGGACCGCCTCCTGGGCGCAGGCGGTAAGCAAGGGGATCTCCTGGGTGTAGACCCCCAGGTTCAGCTCCGAGCCCCGGAGGAGAAAGGCCGCGTGCTCCGGCGGCAGGAGGTAGGTCTCCGCGCCGGCCTCGTCCCGTCCCAGCTCCACCACCCGGCCGCAGGCGACCACCCCCAGCCACTCCCGGAGGTAGCGGGGGGAGACTGAAGCCTCCCGGGCCAGCTCGTCGCAGGTGGCCGGTCTCTTGAACCTGGCCAGGACCTCGAAGAGGCCCAGCCGGTAGCCCAGGCTCAAGCCCAGGTTCAGGGCCCCCAGGTTGAGGACCTGGGACATCCTGGCCGCGAAACGCTCCGCCTTATCCGGAGCGGGGGGGTCTTCAGGCGAAGCAGCTCGGTTTTCTGAGTCCTTTTCAGGGCCGATCATGCCGGGAGCCCTTCCTTAGCCGGGATATTTCACGCATCTTTGGCGTTCTTCATGAAATATCCGGGTTAGGTTCACCGCGCCAGAGGCGGGGGTCCGAGCCGGACCTGCGGGAGCGGAAGGCCGGGATCCTGCCTCCACCAACCGGCCCAGGTCCGGTCATGTTTTGGTCTTTCCGGCCTTGCCGGGGAGGGTCTCGGTGAGCAGCAGGGCGGCGGCCAGGGATCCGGCCGAGACGACCAGGCACAGGAGCCACATGTTTTTGTAGCCGGCCAGGGTGTAGGCCCCGTCCACCTGCCCGGCGGCGCCGACCATGGCCCCGATGGCCACCTGGATCAGGGCCGCGCCCAGGAAGGGAAACAGGTTGACCAGGCCGACCGAGGTCCCGGCGATGGACAGGGGAAAGAGCTCCTTGCTCACCGAGGCGATCACCGGAGCCGTGCCGGCCCCGCAGATGCTCAGGAGAAAGAAGAGGGTGTAGAGCATGAACAGGGGTTGACCGTCCGGTTTGAGCCAAAACCAGCCGCACAGGAGGGTCAGGATCAGGCCACAGTAGATCAGAACCGGTTTGCGGCCGAAGCGGTTGGCCAGGGCGGCGTTGATCATCCCGCCGACCACCAGGGCCAGGGCGAAACCGCCCATGACCGTGCCGGCCTCGGTTTTGGTCATGTGGTAAATGTGCATCAGATAGGGGCCGCCCCACAGACCGGCCAGGGCAAAGGAGACCCCGGTGCCGCAGAAGGTGGTCAGGGCGAGGGCCCAGAACCTGGAGGCGGACAGAACCTGCTTCATCCCTTCGGTCAGGCCGATCTTCACCGGCCGGGCCCGGTCGCCCCCCGGGCCGCCCGGCTCCCGGGCGACTCCCGGCCAGCCCATCTCCTGGGGCCGGTTGCGGACAAACAGCCAGACCAGGGCGGCCATGACCAGGGTGGCGCCTCCGATCAGGGTCAAGGTGGCCCGCCAGCCGACGCCCTCGGAGGCCAAGGCCAGGGGAACACCGGCCGAAAGGGCCCCCAGGCCGCCGACGGCCTGGAACAACCCGCCCATGATGATGAACTTTTTTGGCTCGAACCACTCGGCCAGGAGCTTGTAGTTGCAGACAAAAACGGTGGAGACGCCCAGCCCGACCAGAACCCGGCCGGTCAGGGCCAGGCCCAGGTTGGGGGCCAGGCCCATCAACACCGATCCCGCGGCGGCCACGACAAAGGAGGCGGAGACCGTTTTCCGGGCCCCCCAGCTGTCGGCCAGCAGGCCCACCGGCAGCTGCATGGCCGCGTAGGAGTAGAAGTAGGCCGAACCCAGCAGACCCAGCAGGGTTCCGCCCACGGAAAAGGCCTCCTGCATGTCCAGGGCGATGACCGCCGGGCAGACCCGGTGAAAGTAGACCAGGAAGTAGCACAGGAAAATGAGCAGACAGACCAGGTAAGGGTAGGTCTTGGCCCGGGCCGGCGGGGAGGCGGCGATGGCGGTGGGGACAGGCATGAGCCCTCTTCTTTGCCCTGGGGAGATGAAGAAAGGCCAGGATAGCCGAAAAACGGCTTGAGCCCAAGACCAGACGGCCACCCCCGCCGCCAGAGCCGGGCGGGCCGGACCGAGGCGTCCCTGGATGACCGGGGCCGGTTTCAAAAAAGGCAGGGAAGACTTAAAGTTATGCCTGGCAGATAGGACCTGATCAGGAAGTGTCTATTTTGCTTGGGCAATAGCCCATAATTTAGCAGGGGACTCACCGCGAGTCGGGGGGCGGCCCGGCGGCCTGGAACGGTTTAGGAGAGGCCCCCCCTCAAAGGGAGCCCTTGAGGACGGCCAGGATATCCTCTCGTGAAACATCCGGGCGGGGCACCTCGCCCCCGCTCGTTGCCCAACATCCGGATCACGTCGTCGGCTATCCGGCCCGTCAGATCATGATTGATACCCACCCCGGCCAGCCGGCGAGGGCCGTAGACCAGCTTGGCGGGCAGGCTCCACTCAAAGTTTTGCCTGGCCGCCTCCTTTCTAAACCGATTCCGCAAACAAAGGCACCGAATGCCTTTGTCGCCGCCGGCCGTCAAAAGCGCGGTTTTTGCCGGCCTTAGGAGCTTTTCCGAGCTCGGCGCGCCCGGTGGGCGGGCTGATCCAAGCTGCATTTCAAGAGCAACTCGGGATTACCCGTTTTCGTTGGCCATTGGCTGGCCGGCCAGCTGCTCCTTTTGAGCCTGGGAGATTCTTTCGGTGGCCTTCTTGATCCTGAAGTAGGAGGTGATGATGACCACGATGGCCAGGATGATGAAGGCGGCGCTGATGGGCCGGGTGAAGAAGATGGTCGGGTCGCCGTGGGAGATGATCAGGCTCCGCCGCAAATTCTGCTCGGCCATGGGCCCCAGGATGAGGGCCAGGAGAATCGGCGAGACCGGGTAGTCGTAGTACTCCATGAAGTAGGCGATGATCCCGATGACCAGGGACAGGCCGACGTCGAAGAAGCTGAACTGCATGGAGTAGGATCCGACCACGCACAGGAAGAAGATCACCGGAACCAGGATCTTCCGGTCGATGTTGATCAGCCGGGCGAAAACCCTGGCCCCGGACAGGCCGACCACCAGGAGAACGAACTGGGCCATGATCATCCCGGCGAAGATGGGGTAGATAACGTCCAGGTGGTCCCTGAAGAGGAGCGGCCCGGGCTGGAGGCCGTGGATGGTCAGGGCGCCCAGGAGAACGGCCGTGACCGCGTCCCCGGGGATGCCCAGGGTCAGCATGGGGATCATCGCCCCGCCGGTGGCCCCGTTGTTGGCCGCCTCCGGGGCGGCCACCCCCTCCAGGAGCCCGGTTCCGAACAGCTCCGGGTGCTTGGAGGACCTTTTGGCCTCGCCGTAGGCGATGAAGGCCGCCACGTCGCAGCCGGTGCCGGGGACCGAGCCGATGAAGGTCCCGATGAGGGCCGACTTGAGGGAGGTTTTGAGGGTCGATCTGATCTCGCCCCACTTGGGGAGGATGTTCTTGACCCGGCTCTTGACGTGGGCCGTGATCTGCATCTTTTCGATGTTCCGGAAGACCTGGGCGTAGCCGAAGAGGCCGATCAGGGCCGGAATGAAGGTTACGCCTCCCAGAAGGTCCTCGGAGCCGAAGGTGAACCGGGGGACCCCGGAGAGGGGATCGAAGCCGATGACCGTGATCATCAGCCCGAAGAGGGCCGAGATGACCCCCTTGAGCAGGGAGCGGCCGGAGATGGTGATGATCATCCCCAGCCCGAAGACGGCCAGGGCGCAAAACTCGGGCGGGCCGAACCTGGTCCCGATCTTGGCGATCTGGGGGGAGAGGAAGGTCATCACCAGGGCCCCGGTGGTTCCCCCGATGAACGAGGCCACGGTGGCCATGCCGATGGCCTTGCCGCCCTGGCCCTTCTGGGAGAGGGGGTAACCGTCCAGGAGGGTCGCCGCCGCGGCCGGGGTGCCCGGGGTCCGGATGAGGATGCCCGAGATGGACCCGCCGTAGATCCCGCCGCAGAAGATGCCGATGAGCATCAACAGGCCCTGAATCGGGGGCAGGCCGAAGGTGAAGGGGATGAGCAGGGCGCAGCCCATGGTGGCGGTCAGTCCGGGCAGCGCGCCGACGATTATCCCGGCGGTGATCCCGATCAGGACGAAGAGGAAGTTCATCGGGTTGAGCATGACCGTGGAAAAGGCCTTGGCCAGGAGGCTGAAATCCATATCCGACCTCTTCTAGGGCGGCTCTCAAAAATACGTCCCTGTATTTTTGAGTTTGTCGTCCGGGCAAAAGCGCGGTTTTGCCCGGCCTTAACTTCGCTCGCCCGACCGGCGGGCCGTCCCTGGCCCGCTCAGAGCGGTTTCAATCGCTAGGTACTTTTATGAACCGCTCTTACGTCCGGTCCGGCCTGGTTAAAAGGTGAAGCTGAACATACCGGTGGGCAGCGGTATGATCAGGAAGTAGGTGAAGATGGCCCAGACGACCAACGACGCCAGGACCGAGGCAAAGGTCCTCTTGCCGAGCCCCTCCTGCTTCAGGAAGGTCATCAGGAAGAAGAGGAAGACCATGGTCCCAAAGGTGAAGCCGATGACCTGCATGAGGATCAGGTAGCCGAGGCACATGGCGATGGCGATCAGCATCCTGAGGAAGCCCCTCGGGTCGATCCTCTCCTCGGCGGCCAGGGACCGGCCCTTGAGCCCCTTGATGATCAGGACGACGGCGCAGGCGGTCATGGCCAGGGCCAGGAACTGGGGAAAGAAGTTCGGTCCGTAGTAGTAGATGGCCGCCTGGGCGTAGCCCTGGGCATAGAAGAACAGCCAGGTGCTGAGGACGATGAGGCCGATTCCAACGCCAATGTCGGCTTTTTTCATGGCGCGATCGCTCCCGGAGCCCTTCTCAGGGTCCATTCGGGGCAACGGCGGCTCCCCCGACCCGTCCCGGTTCGGGGAACGGCCGGGGCGGGTCTTGAGGGCCGGATCCCCGGTCCTTGGCCCCGGGCCTTTTCCCTCGCCTCAGGGGCCGGTTTCATCTCCCTCCCGGGCGCACCCGGAGGCGGGCGGCCGCCTCCGGGGGGTGGTCAAGCCGTTACTTCATCGGCTTGAGAAGGCCCACCGAGTCCAGGGCGGGCTCCAGGGTCTTCTCCATCCCCGCCAGGAACTCCTCGAACCCGGCCGGGTCCTTGTAGGTCAGGGGCAGGCCCAGCTCCTGGGCCAGCTTCTGGAACTCGGGGTCGTCGAAGCAGCCTTTGAAGCCCTTGATCAGGACCTCCATAACCTCCTTGGGGGTGTCCTTGGGGGCGCCCAGCCCCCGCCAGTCCAGGATCGGGCTGGGGTTGGGGAAGCCGGCCTCATCAATGGTCGGCACCTCGGGGAAGAGGGAGTGACGGACGGTGTTGTTGACGGCCAGGATGCGGACCTTGTCCGCCTTGTAGAGCTGGAGCACCTCGTCGATACCGGTGGTGGCACAGTCGATGTGGCCGCCGATCAGGGCGGTCCGGGTCGGGGCGGCGCCGTCAAAGGGGACGTAGTTGAACTTGGTCTGGTTCTCCGTGGCGATGGCGGCGATGGCCAGGTGCCAGGCCCCGCCGGCCCCGGAGTGGCCGACGGTGACGATGCCCGGGTTGGCCTTGGCGTAATCCATCAACTGCTTGAGGTCCTTCCACTTGGAGTCGGCCGCCACGGAGATGGCCGCCGGCGACTGGTTGACCAGCTGGATGAGGCTGAAGCCCCGGTAGGACAGGTCGGCCAGGCCCATGAGCCGGAAGGTGGAAAGCTGGAAGGTGATCATCCCGACGGTGTAACCGTCCGGCCGGGCGGTGGACACGGCGCCCATGCCGATGGCTCCCATGCCGCCGGTCTTGTTGACCACGTTGACGTTGACCCCGAAGTACTTGTTGGCGTTTTTAACCAGGGCCCTGGAAATGGTGTCGGTCCCGCCGCCGGCCGACCAGGGACAGATCAAGGTGATGTCCTTGGCCGGGAACTTGGCCTGGGCCGGACCGGAGACGACCAAGGCCGCCAGAAGGCAAACGCTTAAAACTAAAGCCAGTTTCCGCGACATTTTCTCCTCCCTCCAAAAGGATTAACCCCTAAACCGCCTGATCAGAGTCAGGCGGCATGACCCAAACCCCTCAGATGGCGCGGTCCGGCCCAAATCGATCAGCCGGGTGAACCTGGGATCCGGCTTGACCGCCTGGACCTGGTTGCGCGGAAGGCCGAGGCCCTCAACCTCGGCCTCGATGACCTGCTCCTCCTCGAAGCAGACCGCCCCGGACAGGCCGTCGACGAGGACGGTTCCGATCTTCATCTAACCGGCTCCCTTTCTGGCGGCCAGGTATCCCATCTTCTCCGATATCCGACCCGTGGTCCGGAGAACCTCCTGGATCAGGATGGGCTGATTTTCGGGGTAGTTGATCCGGTGGGCCGCCCCGGAGACGCTCAGGGCGGCCAGGATCTCGCCGTGGTGATCGAAGATCGGCCCGGCCACGCAGGCGATGTCATCCTCGTGCTCGACCCGGTCGAAGCCGTAACCCCGCCCGGAGATGGCCTCCAGCTCGGCTTGGAGCTCGGCCGCCGAGGTGATCGTGTTTTCGGTGAAGCGGATGTACTCGATGGTCTTGAGCAAGATCTCGCGCCGGGCCGGCGGCTGGTAGGCCAGGAGGACCTTGCCCACCCCGGTGCAGTGAAGCAGAACCCGGCTGCCGACCTTGCTGATCAACCCCAGCCCGCCGGGGCTGTCGATCTTGTCCAGGTAGACGGCCTGGTCGCCGCTCAAGGCGGCCAGGTGGACCGTCTCATGGACCCGGATAGAGAGGTCGATCATCTCCTGACGGGCCACGGTGGGGAAATTCAGGGACCGGAGGTAGGCGCTGCCGACCTCGAAGACCCCCACCCCCAGGGAGTACTCTCCGGTTTTTGAATCCTTCTGGGCAAACCCGCACTCTTCCAAACTGAGAAAAATACGGTAGACGGTGGACCGGTCGACCCCCATCTCCCTGGCCAAGTCCGCAATCCGCCGAGGCTGGTCAGGCTGGGCCAGCCGCCGCAAAACGGTGCAGGCCCGGAGAATGGAGTTGATGTGATAGCGTTCTTTGGAGTCGGACATTTTCATTATTACCACGGGTGTTGTAATAATAAAACGATATCAAGATTAACCAGAGAGTCAATAGTTTTTTTGCATAATAACCACAGCCAATTGAATTAACTGGATATTTTTAGATATGATGCTTGGGGGGACAGGGCCGCGGTTCACACCGGACCAGGTAATTCGTTCAGGTCATCGTTCCATCGAAATTTTGGAAGAGACCTTTGGGGGCTAGAGGTTTTGATGACTTTACAAAAATCAAGGAAACACTCTTGAGGCTTCTGCCTCTTGGTCGGGCTGGAAGCCCAATCCTGGAAGCACGGCCATATATCCTCAAGGTTGCGCTTCTTCACCTTCCTTGATCACGGATCCGAATTAAGGTCTTGAAACCAGCCCTCGGCTCTTACCGCCCTCACTTCAGGCCGGCCTTTTGCATGGCCTCAATGATCCTCTCTTTTCGGCCGGGGTCCTTATGGGGCAGGCTGGCCGCAAAACCGTCCAGGGAGAAGCCGGGGTTGAGCCGGAGGAACTCCTCCGCCGCGGCCCGGGCCTCATCCATCCGCCCGGCCAGGCTGAAGTCCTTGACCAGGCTCAACCTGGCCGTGACCGCGTCGGGCTGGATCTGGAGGACCTTTCGGGAGGCGGCGATGGCCTCGTCGTACCGGCCGGCCTCGCTGTAGGCCATGGCCAGGAGGTGGAGATAGCAGCCCGGTGGCACCGGGTTCAGACGGATGGCCCGCTGCAGGAGATTAATCGACTCGGTGTGCCGGCCGATGAAGCCGAGGACCGCCGCCAGCCAGACATGGGCATCGGCGCCGCTGGGGCTGAGCTCCACCGCCCGCTCCCCCTCGGCGATGGCCTGGTCGTACTGCCGGTTGAAGAGGTGGATCGCACCCATCATGGCGTGGGACAGGTCCCAATCCGGGCCCAGCTTGAGAGCCTCCTTGGCCAGCTCCTCGGCGCGAGCGAACGAGTCGGCCGCGTTTGTGGTCCAGCCTATTGATATATCTAGTAAGTAAGTATAGGCCATAGAGGTCATGGCAGCCACCTGATGGGGATCCTCGGCCAAGGCCTCTTGCAGTAACCGACGGGCCTGGACATTGCTTTCCTTGGTATAGCGGTGAAGGTGATCAAGGCCTTTGAGCAGCAGCAGGTAGGCCTCAATGTTGCGGGACTTGGCCATGGACCTCAGCAACCAGGTCTGCTCCCCGTCGGTCAGCTTTATCTGCAAGGCCATCAGGATCTTCTGGACGATCTCATCCTGGACCTGGAAGATGTCTTGGAGAACCCTGTCCCAACGGTCGGCCCAGAGGTGGCGCCCGTCGGCGGCATCGATGAGCTGGGCGGTTATGCGGACCCGGTCTCCGGCCTTGCGGACGCTCCCTTCCAGAACGTATCGGACCCCCAGCTCCCGGCCCACCTGTTGAACCTTGACGGCCTGGGCTTTGTAGGAAAAGCTCGAGTTCCGGGCGATGACGAACAGCTTGGGGATATGGGCCAGGCCGGTGATGATGTCCTCGCTGATGCCGTCACTGAAGTACTCCTGCTCGGGGTCGGAGCTCATGTTGACAAAGGGCATCACCGCGATGGAGGGCTTTTCGGGCAGGGGGAGGGCGCTCACCTCCGGCTGTTTATCCAAGGCCGGGGCGACCCCCATCTCCACCCGAAAGACCCGGACCGGGGCGGCGATGTTCTTGACCAGGTGCTCTCCCTGATCCCGAAAGACCAGCTTCAGCCTGTTCCTGACCTGCTCGTGGATGCTGCCTGAGATGCTGACCCCGCCCGGCTCGGCCAACCCCTCGATACGCGAGGCCACGTTCACCCCGTCACCGTAGAGGCGCTGGTCCTGGGCAATCACGTCGCCCAGGTTGATCCCGATACGGAAGGCCATCCGGCGCTCTTGGGGCAGCTCGGCGTTCCTGACCTTCAGCTCCCGCTGGATCTCCACGGCGCAGCCCACCGCCTCCACGGCGCTGGCGAACTCGGCCAGGAGGTTGTCCCCGGGCGAGTCCACCACCCGCCCCCGGTGCCCCTGGACCATCCGGGAGATCAGGTCCCGGTAGAGGGTCAGGGTCCGGACCGTGGCCTCCTCGTCCTGGGCCATGAGGCGGCTGTAGCCGGCCACGTCGGCGCTTAAGATGGCGCTGAGCTTGCGTTCAAGATCGGCCATAGGAAACCTCCTGGTTTTTCATGGCAGGCCGGGCGGAGGGATTCCCTTGGGCCCTGGTGAGCCGGATAAGGCGGTAACGGCGTATTTCACTTGGGGTCGGCCCTCCGAGAGTGGAGAGGGCACCTTTTGAAGCCGGCCGCCTGTGTCTTGAGGCTGGAGGGGACATTTCTCAAAACGATCTACGACCGAAAGGACGGTGGAAATAATAAATTCCTTTATTAATGGAATATTAAACCGCCTTTGTCAAACCTGTCAATCGGGCCTTTCCTTGGAACAAGGCCTGGCAGGGATGGGTGAATGAATAATCAAGCCACCCTCACCCCAGCCCTCTCCCCCCACAGGGTGGCGAGGGGGCCGGAGGGAGTCGGTAACGAGGGGAGGGGTAAGGGAGGCCGGTGATTTCAAGAAACCAGGTGAGCCGGGATTGGGGGGTACCCTGCATTGGTCTGGGTACGGTCCCCGGGGTGTCAGGGGTGTGACCCTGGCAAAACCTTTAACCAGTTGAAATAATAGAATCTATGCCCCCCACCCCAACCCTCTCCCCCGAAGCGGGGAGAGGGGGCCGGAGGAGGTCGCTTGTAAAAAAAGGAGGCGGAGCGAGATTGCCACGGCCTCCTGCGGAGACCTCGCAATGACATAACATGTTGATATAGTAGCTAAATAGATAGAGCTACAGGAGGGTTTGGGAGGGTGATGGAAGAACAGGGAGGGGAAGGTTGGGGTGCCGGGGGTGTGACCTTGGTACCCAAATAAAATGGGTAAATGACCAACTTAAGATATAAATGGTCAATTACCCATAATATGTTGAAGAATCCGGGAAGAAAGTGCTCCAAGGAGTGGATATTCTGGTGGTGGTTAAGGGATTGGGGACGGAGGGGTTGTCGGCCGGCCATAAGGTGAGTAGGGTAAACGTTAAAGCCGGGAACAAGGTTTAAAGCAGGGCGGTTGGCGGCCTTCTCTCAGGAGGCCTCAACCTGCCCGCAGACCCCGCAACGGAAGCACTCCCCCACCAGGCAGCCCGGGGACTCCTTTTCCTCCAGGGCTTTTCGGTACTCCTCCCAGAGGAAGGACCGCTCAACCCCCGAGTCCACGATCTCCCAGGGAAAGGCCTCGTCGGGGTCCCGCTCCCGGAGGGTATAAAAGTCCGGGTTGAGGTTGGTCTTTTTGAGGGCCTGGGGCCAGCTCCCCTCGACCTCCTCGGCCGCCTCCAGAAAATCGGCCACCTTCCGGTCGCCCCGGGCGATGAGCCCCTCCAGGAGGGCGAACTTGGGGCTGTCAAAGGTGACCCGGACCCTCTTGCGGCCCTTGAGACCCTTCTTGATGATCCTGGCCTTGGCCTGGAGGGTCTTGAGGTCGTTCATCGCCGCCCACTGGAAGGGGGTCTGGGGCTTGGGGACGAAGCTGGAGACGGAGAGGGTGATCAGGTTGAAGCCCCCGCCCTGGGTGGTGTTTTTCAGGTGGTGGACGATCCTCTTGGTCAGCCCGGCGACGGCCTCCACGTCCTCTTCGGTCTCGGTGGGCAGGCCGATCATGAAGTAGAGCCTCAGGTTCCTGATTCCGGCCTCCAGGGTGTGGACCGCCGCCTCCAGGATCTCGGCCTCGGTGAGGCCCTTGTTGATGACCTTCCTCAACCGCTGGCTGCCCGCCTCCGGGGCCAGGGTCAGGGTCTGGACCCCGGCCTCGGCCAGGAGCCGGGCCAATTTCGGACTCAAAGTATCGGCCCGGATGGAGGAGACCGAGATCTTGGCCCCGGCCCGGACCGCGGCCAGGCAGAGCTCCTCCACCTCGGGCAGGTCGGAGACCGCGGCGCTGACCAGGCCCACCCGGCCGACCTCCTCGGCCCCCCTTTCGACCTCCTTCAAGACCTCTTCCAAAGGCGGCCGCCGGGGGGGGCGGATGAGAAACCCGGCCGCGCAAAAGCGGCAGGCCCGGGCGCAGCCCCGGGAGATCTCGATCAAAAGCCGATCCCCGAACTCGGTCTGGGGGCTGACCACGGTCGAGACGGCCGGCCGGAAAAGCTCCTTGGCCCAGCGGCGCCTGACCCTGGCCGGCAGGCCCGGCCGGGAGGGGACGGTCCGGACCAGGCGGCCTTTGGAATCGTACTCCGGCTCATAGAGGCCGGGGGCGTAGACCCCCTCCACCTTTTCAGCCAGACCGGCCAGAAGCTCGGCTCTGGGGCTATCTCTGAGTTCCAGATAGGCATCTATGAACTCGTCCACCACGGCCTCGGCCTCGCCGAGGATGATCAGGTCCAGGAAGGGGGCCAGGGGCTCGGGGTTGAGGGTCGGGGCCACCCCGCCGCCGATGATCAGGGGAGTCCCGACCCCCCTCAGGCCGGCCCGAAGGGGGAGGGCGGCCAGCCTGAGGAGGGTCAGGAGATTGAGGTAATCGTTCTCAAAGGGGAGTGAAAAAGCGATTACCTCGTTGTCGGCCACGGCCCTTTGGTCCTCCAGGGTCAACCAGGGGGTGGAGGTCCGCCGGTGCTCGGCCAAGGTCTCCGGCTCGGGCAGAAAGGCCCGGGTGGCCTCCACCTCCGCTCTTCGGCCCAGGAGGCTGAAGAGGGTCTGGAAGCCCAGGTTGGACATGGCCAGGCGGTAGGTGTTGGGAAAGGCGGCCGTGATCCTGACCTCCCCGCCGGAGGGGGGAGGCCTTAAGTCCCTTTCCCGGGAGAGCAGCTCTTTCAACCCGGCCTTGATCCGCCACGACATGGGGTCCTAGTCGGCCGCCCGCCTCAGAAAGGTGGGGATCTCCTGGTCGTTGAGGTCCACCGCGGTGGACTTGTTGGCCAGGTGGCTTTCCGGCCGCTGGCGGTCCATGAAGGTCGGCCGGTCCAGGTCCCGGCGCGTTCTCAGCTCCTGGAAGGCCTCCTTGCGGATCAGGTCCATGTTGGGCCGGTGAAGGTCGGCCACCCTTTCCCCGATCCCGGTAGCGATGACGGTCACCGCCAGATGTTCCTCCATCCGGGGGTCGATGACCATCCCCACGAAGACGTTGGCGTCCTCGTCGGCCTCGCGTTGGATCAGGGAGGCGGCCTCCTGCATCTCCTGCATGGTCAGGTCCGGGCCGGCGGTGATGTTGATCAGAAGCCCCCGGGCCCCGGAGATGGAGATGTCCTCCAGGAGCGGGTTGGAGATGGCCCGGGCCGCGGCCTCCACCCCCCGGCTCTCGCCGCTGGCAATCCCGGCCCCCATCAGGGCCTGGCCCTTCTCCGACATGACCGAGCGGACGTCGTTGAAGTCGACGTTGATGTCGCCGGTGGTGGTGATCAGGTCGGCGATGCCCCTGACCGCCTGGAGGAGGACCTCGTCGGCCTGGCGGAAGGTTCCCTGGGCCAGGGCGTTCTTGGGGGCCGCCTCCAGGAGCCGGTCGTTGGGGATGGTGATGATGGTGTCGACCCGGCTCTGGAGCTCCCTGAACCCGGTCTCGGCCACCTTCATCCGCCGGGAGCCCTCGAAGAAGAAGGGCTTGGTGACCACGGCCACGGTCAGGCAGCCGTGCTCCTTGGCCAGGTCGGCCACCACCGGCCCGGCCCCGGTCCCGGTCCCGCCGCCCAGCCCCGCGGCCAGAAAGACCATGTCCGCCCCCTCGATCACCGTCCGGATGGCGTCCAGGCTCTCCTCGGCCGCCTGGCGGCCCAGCTCCGGGTTGGCCCCGGTGCCCAGCCCCCGGGTGGTCTCGCAGCCCAGCTGGACCTTGATCGGGGCCCTGGACTTCTCCAGGTCCTGGCAGTCGGTGTTGCAGACGATGAACTCGACCCCGGTCAGCCCGGACTCGATCATGTTGTTGACGGCGTTCCCCCCCGCGCCGCCCAGGCCGATCACCTTGATCTTCGCCGGCTGGCTGGACTCGACCAGCTCAAAGGTTGTCTCGTACATCTCAAACCCTCCCCTTTGTTTTTTCTGGTTCGGTCAAAAGACCTCCTTGAACCAGTTCTTCATTCTGGTCATGACGTTGTTGAAGATGTTCTGGTCCCTTATCCGGAACTTGCGGCTGGATGATCCCTTGGACCCGTGGAGGACCAGCCCCACGGCCGTGGCGTACATGGGATTGTTGATGACGTCGGTCAGGCCGGCCACCCCCCGGGGGTAGCCGATCCTGGTGGGCATATCCAGGATCTGCTCGGCCAGGTCGCCCATGCCGTCGATCAGGGCCGAGCCGCCGGTGATCACCGCCCCGGCCGAGACCATCTCGCCGAAGCCGGATCTTTCCAGCTCCCTGGCCGTGAGGGACATGATCTCCTCCACCCGGGGCTCGATGATCTCGCCCAGGATCTGGCGGGAGAGGACCCGGGGCTTGCGGCCGCCGGTGGAGGGGACCTCGATGGTCTCGTTCTTGCCGATCCTCGAGACCAGGCAGGAGCCGTAGCGCTTCTTGATCTTCTCGGCCGAGGCGTCCGGGGTCCGAAGCCCGATGGC